>Ga0070660_100001959_pt1 | contig 14198 bp, 14 predicted proteins | sample KBSC33metaG_FD_64670 | JGI IMG/M metagenome (GOLD analysis project Ga0070660, IMG submission 64670) | Corn rhizosphere microbial communities from Kellogg Biological Station, Michigan, USA - KBS C3-3 metaG | ecosystem: Host-associated > Plants > Roots > Rhizosphere > Soil ... | reverse complement strand
CCAGTCTTTTTTCAAAAGCCTTTTTTCTTTTTAAAACATTTTGTTCATTGATATAAAGATCATCTGCTTTTACCCTGTTTTGAATAAAATAAATTTGAGGTTTTTCTTTTTGTGGAATATAATCTATAATCCCCAGGCCTTTTAGCTCAACCAGCGATTGAACTAATTTTGTATTATTTATTTGAATGAATTTTGCAAGCTGGTTTTCATTAATTATTGCCGGAAAATCAAAGATGCCATCATAAGATCTTAAAAGGCCTTTTACAATAGCATCATATGTGGGATGGCTTTTTTCAAATTGATTAAGCGCATTCTTATCGGTTGTAAAAACCACAGTTGGCGGCGAAAAAAATTCCTCACTATAAGTAATCAACTCTTCCTGCTCCAGAATTTTCAAAACGCTGTTAACAGTAAAAGCATCTAATTTAAAATTCTTCACAAAGGTGTTGATGTCGAAATCATAAGAAAGCCCCTCGCCCTTACCAGATGGCAGTTGAAAAAAATTGCATAACGCACCATAAATTTTTCTCACAACTTCTATTGATGGAAACCTTTGGCTTACTTTGTTTTTTAAATCAAAAAGCTCGGTGTCATTGAACAATAAAACCGCGTACGACTTTTTGCCATCGCGTCCGGCACGCCCGGCTTCCTGGTAATAATTCTCTAAAGCGTCCGGCACATCATAATGAACTACTGTCCTCACATCTGGCTTGTCAATTCCCATTCCAAAAGCATTGGTGCAAGCTATTATCCGCGTTTTATTATTGACCCAATCCTCCTGTTTTTTATTTCGTTCTTCAGCAGATAATCCTGCGTGGTAATAATCAGTATTTACGCCATTCATGGTGAGCATTTCTGCTACTTCTTTTGTCCTTTTCCTGGTTTTACAATATACAATTCCACTTCCGGGAACTCTTTTTAAAATTGAAAGTAATTTGGATTGCTTTGAGGTAAGGTTAAAGGCACTGTAAGAAAGATTAGCGCGCTCAAAAGACTGGTGAAAAGATTGATATCCTTTTTTAAATAATAATTTTTCACAAATATCTTTCTGGACTTCCAAAGTAGCGGATGCGGTAAGTGCCAAAACAGGAGTTTCAGGGAAATATTCTCTAATGGAAGCGATGTGCAGATAGGAGGGCCTGAAGTCATAACCCCATTGGGAGATACAGTGCGCCTCATCTACAGCAATCAGGTTCAATTTAATCAGTGGGAGGTATTCTAAAAACAATTCTGTCTCTAATCTTTCAGGTGATACATACAGAAATTTAAAATTACCGTAAGCCGCATTTTGCAATGTTCTTTTTACTTCATGAAAATTCATTCCCGAATAAATAGAAAGAGCCGGAATGCCTTTCTTTTTCAAGTTAGCCACCTGGTCTTTCATTAATGCGATTAACGGGCTTATTACGAGGCAAATCCCTTTATTCGCCAAAGAAGGAACCTGGAAACAAACGGATTTCCCTCCTCCGGTAGGCATTAACGCAAGCGTATCTTTTTTGGATAGAACAGATAAAATTATTTCTTCCTGCAGTGGCCGGAATGCTTCATAACCCCAATACTTTTTTAAAACTTCTTTAGGTACTGTCATTATTTGATTATCTGTAATTGCAAAAGACTTATTTGAGAAATTCAAAAATAAGAATCTTCGCTATTTGTTCGCCTGCTGGCAAAGTAGAACTTTGGACTGATATAATTGTCTTATTTTCCATTTGAAATGCCAGGGCAAATGAATCTTTCTCAATTACCGGATTAACGAATCAGCACATCAGTTAATTAATATAATTTTACAAAAACATCATTGGTTATGGAATTTGTTTTTGATTTGGAAAAAATTGAAAGTGCTGCACAGGATTTTTTGCAAAAATATAATGGCCGCAAAGTATTTGCATTTAGCGGCGATCTGGGCGCTGGCAAAACTACTTTTATAAATGCGCTGTGTAAAGATTTGGGTGTTACAGAAACTGTTACAAGCCCTACCTATTCTATCATCCAGGAGTATTCTACTGAAAATAACGCTGTGATTTATCATATTGATCTTTACCGGATCAAAAGTGAACGGGAGGCAATGGATGCCGGCATCGAAGATTGCCTCAACAGCGATGAAATTTGCATGGTAGAATGGCCGGAAAGAGTTCCGGAGATTTTCCCGTCAGATACCATTTATACAAATATTGAAGTAGTGTCAGCTACCAAAAGAAATTTAAAGACCGTAACAGCAGATTCAATCGAACAAAGTATTTGAATTTATCAATATAAAATAAGAAGGTGAATAACAAAATAATTTCCACTTTTCAACTTCTTCGGTTCCATTTCTCCTTTTTTTTAATGCCTGTCTATTTTTTTGCATTAAGCCAGGTAAAGATCATTAATTGGCAGCATGCAATATTGGTTTTTTTGATTTTGCACTTAATGGTTTATCCTGCCAGCAATGGCTACAACAGCTATATGGATCGCGACACTTCGCCGATAGGCGGGCTAAAAAAACCAATGGAGCCAACATCTCAATTGTTTTTTGTGACAGTAGTTTTGGATGTGTTAGCTATTGTGTTAAGTTTTCTTATTTCAACCTTTTTTGCAATAGGGATTTTTTTCTACATCCTTGCCTCCAGGTTATATAGCTTCCGGGGAGTCCGTTTAAAAAAATATCCTGTTATCGGTTATTTGACCGTAATTATATTCCAGGGCGCTGTTACATTTTCTTTAGTATATCATGGAAGCGATAGCAACCATACATTGCATATTCCCGTTTTGGCAATGATTGCGTCAAGTTTGTTGATTGGCGGATTTTATCCGCTTACGCAAATTTATCAGCATGATGAAGATTATAAAGACGGTGTCATTACTATTAGTTATTTATTAGGTTACAAAGGCACATTTATTTTTACTGGCATTGTATATGCTCTTGCATTTATTACTCTGGGCTGGTATTTTTATTTGAAGTCAGCGCTTTTTTATTTTTTTATTTTACAAATCTTTATGTTGCCAATACTTGTATATTTTTTTATTTGGTTTGCTAAAGTTTTTAAAAATGATGAACAGGCTAATTTTAAAAACGCCATGCAAATGAATATTTTGGCTTCTGTGTTTTCTAATCTTGGTTTTATCACGCTCATAATCCTAAAGACAATTGAGTAAAATCGTTTCCATAGCAACAGCAGTACCTTCTTTCAGACATCAGCAAAAAGACATTCTAAGCTTTATGCAAAAAGTTTATGCATTAAATGAAACGGAAAACAGGAAGCTTAGATTTTTGTATCGTCAGAGCGCAATAGAAACCCGGTATTCTGTATTACCCGACTATAGCTTAAACGCCGGTGAATGGCAATTTTATCCCGCATCCGAAAACCTGGAACCGTTTCCTGATTTGGAAAAAAGAATGAAGTGGTACTATCAAAATGCAGCGCCTTTATCTCTTAAAGCAATAAAGGATTGTATTTCTCAGAAAGTAAACAAAGATGAAATCACACATTTGATAACAGTAAGTTGCACAGGCATGAGTGCGCCGGGCCTTGATTTACAAATTGTGGAGATGATGGATTTGTCAAAAAATATTTTTCGTACTTCTGTTAATTTTATGGGATGCTATGCAGCGATACATGGAATGAAGCTTGCCGATGCTTTTTGTAAAAATGATAGAAATGCAAAAGTTCTTGTTGTTTGTACGGAGCTATGTACGCTTCATTTTCAAAAAAACACATCTGTTGATAGCATCGCTGCCGGGCTTTTATTCGGTGATGGCGCTGCGGCCATGTTAGTAGTAAATGATGAAGACAAACTGGAAGGTTTGAAATTAAAAAGCTTTTACAGCGAGGTAGGCTTCAATGGAAAAGAACACATGAGCTGGCAGCTTTCTTCCTCCGGTTTTTTGATGACACTTTCCGGTTATGTTCCTGAATTAATAGAGCGGGATTTTAATGACTTGTTTTATAATGCGTTGCAAAACGCGGGTATGACCGAAGGTGATATTTCTCATTATTGTATTCATCCCGGAGGAAAAAGAATTTTATCATCTATTGAAAAAACTACTTCGATTACGCCAGCGGATTTGCGATATTCTCATCGCGTTCTTAAAGATTACGGAAACATGTCATCGCCAACAATTTTGTTTGTGTTGAAAGAAATTTTGGATTCGATTGGCAATAAAAAAGAAATGAAAACAAATATTTTTGGCGCTGCTTTTGGCCCTGGCCTTACTATGGAGACATTCATTTTATCTGATGATTGATTATAAAAATCGTTCGCTAAAAAAAGAGATTCTTGATCAAAATGATATTCCTTTTGAGGATATCGCTTTGAATATGAAAGAACTTAATTTTATTAACAGCGTTCTCGGCGGCCATTCAATTACTATTAAAGGTTTTAAAGATTTATTACAAGACAAGAAGAAAATCTCTGTATGTGAAATCGGCTGTGGCGGCGGCGATAATATGGAAATGATCTATAAATTCTGCGAGAGAAATCACATTATTTCTTCGTTTACTGGCGTTGATATTAATAGCGAATGTATTGTTTTTGCAAAAGGCAAATCTAAAATTGAAAACGTAAATTTTATTGTTTCTGATTACCTAAATGTTGATTTCGGAACCGCCAAACCTGATATTATTTTCTCATCGCTCTTTTGCCATCATTTCAATGATAGTGAAATAATAACCATGTTGAAATGGATGGATGAGAATTCGAATATTGGATTTTTTATAAATGATTTGCATCGCCATCCTTTAGCTTATCATTTTATAAAACTTGCTACTCAACTTTTTTCAAAATCATACCTTGTTAAAAACGATGCCCCACTTTCTGTATTGAGAGGATTTAAAAAACAGGAATGGGAAAATATTTTAAGAAAATCAGACCTCACAGATTATACATTAAAATGGAAATGGGCATTCAGATATTTAATTACGGTTTGAAATTTCTAAAAAGACCAAAAATAAAGTGCAAGAAAATCTAAAACATAAAATAGGAAAAACGGATATTCCCTGCCCGAAAGGCACAGTCAGGCGGGCTTTGTTTGCTGTAGCTCTTGTCGGCGGCGGTCTTGCAGGATTGTCTCTTTCAATTTTACTTGCCAAAGCTGGACATAAAGTTGTGTTGTTTGAAAAGGAAAAATATCCGTTTCATAAAGTTTGTGGCGAGTATATCAGTATGGAAAGCTGGAACTTCCTGGAAACGCTGGGGTTGAATCTTTCCCAACTTAATTTACCTTTTATAAAAAAACTCCTGGTTTCTTCTCCCAAAGGTCATTTCATAAAATCAGATCTTGATCCCGGAGGCTTTGGAATCAGCCGCTACTATTTGGATAACAGATTGAAAGAAATAGCGTCTGAAAACGGAGTAACAATACATGATGAAACCAAGGTGAACGAGGTGCTGTTTGAAGATGAAACATTTTTGGTGAAATTTAATGGAGGGCAAGTCGAAGCGGCGATGGCGGCAGGAAGTTTTGGGAAAAAAAGTAACCTGGATATAAAATGGCAACGCGATTTTATCAAGCAAAAGCCGAATAAACTCAATAATTATATCGGTGTAAAGTATCATGTAAAATACGATTTCCCCAATGACACAATTGCTTTGCACAACTTCAAAAAGGGCTATTGTGGTATTTCAAAAGTAGAAGATGATAAATATTGTTTGTGTTATTTAACCACTGCGCAAAATTTAAAAGAAAATAATAATTCGATAAAAAGAATGGAGAAAAATGTTTTATATAAAAATCCTTTTCTAAAAAAAATATTTTCAGAAGCTCAATTTTTATTTTCAGAACCTGCCACTATTTCTCAAATCAGTTTCGATAGAAAAACGCAGGTACAAAACCATTTGCTGATGACAGGCGATGCAGCGGGAATGATAACACCGCTTTGCGGAAACGGTATGAGCATGGCGCTGCATTCATCTAAAATCGCTTTTGACAACATTGACTTATTTCTCTCACAAAAAATTACCCGGGAGGAAATGGAAAAACGTTACGCGACGCAATGGCAACAACAATTTTCCGGTCGTTTGCGAAACGGAAGAATGATCCAGAAATTATTCGGTAAAGTTGCCGTGACTAATTTTTTTATAAAGAGCATCAAACATTTTCCTTTCTTAATTTCCAGAATAATAAGAGTCACACATGGTAAAGAGTTTTAGTAATTTTGTAATATGCTTGGGCAGCCAATTATACTATTCGATGGAGTTTGCAATTTTTGCAACAATGCCGTGAATTTTGTTATCAAAAGGGATCCAAAATCTGTTTTTAAGTTTGCAACCCTGCAAAGCTCAGTGGCTCAGGAAATATTAAAATCTCACAACCTGGACAATGCTGAAATGAATAGTTTTGTACTAATCGAAAATGATAAAATTTATACAAAATCTACCGCAGTGTTAAAAGTCTGCCGTCGTTTGAAAGGATTATGGCCTTTGATGTATGGCTTTATTATTGTTCCAAAATTGATACGAAATGGCATTTATAATTGGATTGCAAAAAACAGGTACGCATGGTTTGGCAAAAAGGAAGTATGCATGATCCCTTCGCCTGACGTGCAGGCAAGATTTTTAAATAAACCATTATGACTAATAAAAAAACACTGGTGTTGGGCGCATCGTCTAATCCTTCCCGTTATAGTTATCTCGCCGTCAACAACCTCCGGAATAAAGGCCATGATGTAATTGCTATTGGCAGGCGTTTGGGAAAAGTAGCTGATGTGGAAATTGTCGAAGAAGAAAAGCCAATTGAAAATTTGGATACTGTGACGCTTTATTTAAATGCCAATCATCAAAAAGAATATTACGATTATATTTTTTCTCAAAATCCAAAACGGATTATCTTCAATCCAGGCGCTGAAAATGAAGAACTCGCTGCTATGGCTAAAAGCAAAGGGATTTCTACGATGGAAGCTTGTACGTTGGTTTTACTAAGTACGGGTCAGTATTAATACTTTTTTTTAGTAAATACCTTTTCTTTTTTTAATCTTAAAAGATTTTTCCCTGTAAAGTGAAATATTTTCATTGGATCCTCGTTTTATGATTGTCCGAAATTTATAAAACTCTAAATCCGATCTATGAAAATCATTTGCAAAATGATGGCGCTGTGCATTATTGTTTTCTCTTCATATTCTTCCATGTCGCAGGTGCTTACTTCAAACCGGCAAAATTATTTTGGTAAATATTCTGAAAAATTGCCTACCGCCGTTTCGGAACTTGATAAAGTGTTTAATACTGCAGAAGGAGCTAAAGTAAAAATTAATTTCGCTGATTTTTCTTTTAATGGAATTGTTACTTCTTATGTTAAGCGTTTTGATAATTTATCAAGTGTTATCGTCAAAGCTCCGGATTTGGACAATACTATATTAGCTATCTCAAAAAGAATTAATCCTGATAAATCAATTTCATACATAGGCCGCATTATTAACCAGAAATACGCGGACGGATTTGAATTAAGAGAAAATACAGATGGTACTTATGCAATGAACAAAATAAAAACAGATGCACTGATTGAAGATTTTTAATAATAAATGAACCTTACACCGCTCCCCTAAGCGGAACAATCCCCTAAATCCTTATACCATGAAAAAAAATATACCGATAGTAATATTTCTGCTCATGATAATTTCAATAAATTCTTATAGTGAGGTAAAACTTAGCAGCTTTCCTTCTGCGAAGGCTACCATATTTCTTGACTTCGACGGGCAAACGGTTATTGGAACGTCCTGGAACGGCAACGGACCACTTTTTTGCGCTCCTTCCGGAATGTCGGATGATCAGATTGTGGAGGTTTTTAATCGTGTTGCTGAAGATTACAGGCCTTTTAATATTAATATCACTACGGATTCAACCGTTTTCTTAGCGGCTCCTTTAAATCAGAGAATAAGAGTAATTATTACACCGACGAGTGCCTGGTGCCAGGGAGTATCAGGAATAACATTTACAGGCTCATTCATTTGGGGAGATGATACACCATGCTTTGTATTCTCGGATAGATTGGTTTATAACAGCAAATTTGTAGCAGAGTGTTGCACACACGAAAGCGGGCATGCAGTGGGTCTTTCGCACCAGGCAACTTACAATGGCACCTGTGAATTGTTGTCCACTTATAATCCGGGGCAAGGTAGCGGGCAAACAAGCTGGGCGCCTGTAATGGGTAGTAGCTATTATAGAAATTTATCCGGCTGGAATAACGGGCCTACACCAAGTGGATGCACGGCAGACCAGGATAATCTTTCGATAATCACGTCCCGTAACGGATTCACTTATCGCACAGATGACCACAGCGATGATCCTGCCGTAAATCCGACATTGATTGACGTTTCAAAAACTCAATTTTCTGCTGATGGCATCATTACTACTAATACTGATAAAGATGCCTTTAAAATTAAGCTTCCTGCGAATGGTGTATTACAATTGAATGCCACTCCATTCTCTGTAGGTGCAAACAATGAAGGCGCAGATCTTGATGTGGAAGTAACACTTTTTAATGCTAATATGGGCGTGGTAAAAGTCTATAACCCGGAAGAAAAACTGGACGTAACTATAGATACCACTTTAATGGCCGGAGATTACTATGTTTTAGTTCAGGGAGCCGGAAACGCTAATGCCACTAAATATGGAAGCCTTGGCTCCTACAGGCTCAGCGGCGTCTTCTCTCCATTGACAGTTTTGGCTGTAACCCAGGTTTTACTTTCGGGAGAAACCAATAATGGAAAACACGATTTAAAATGGAGCATCATTACAGATGATACCGTAAAAAGCCTGACGATTGAAAGCTCTTCGGATGGAGCCATTTTCACTACGCTTACTACTATTTCATCTGACGTCAGCAATTTTGATTACGCGCCGTTATTACAAGAAAATATTTTCTATCGGTTGAAAGCTATCACTGCCGGTGGCCAGGTCGTTTATTCAAATGTCATTTCTTTAAAACCTTCTGAAAGTATTAATAACATTGTCAAAGTTTCGTCGTTGGTTAATTCTGAAATAACTGTAAATGCTTCTCAAAATTATAATTACCTCCTGTCAGATATGAGTGGAAGAATTTTAAAAACCGGCAAAGTTCCGGCAGGAATTAGTAATATCAATATAAACAATTCCCCTAATGGTATTTATTTTTTACAAATTATTTGTAACTCCCAAAGAACAACCCAAAGAATTGTAAAACTGTAAGGTAGATTCATGTGTAAGTTAGGGGTCAGCGTTAGGGGCTGGCCCCTTTTGTTTTTTACACCAGACCTCTTGTATTAATCAAAAAAGTCATTTAATTCGTAGTTGTAGATACCGGCAATGAGGTTTATCCTCAAAGCAAACCGGCATCTTCTGTTCCTGTATCGCTCGCCCACTATCCTGAACACCTTTACTTCACGGATAATGTGTTCTACCTGCACCCTGCTGCTGGATACAGTATGGTTGTACTTTTTCTGCTCTGTTGTCAATACAAGAGGTCTATTTTACGCTGGATAAATTTGTGCACAAATTTCCATCCGTGTAAATTCGTGTAATCCCTGTCTGCATGAAGCAGTCAGGCAGGCGTGTCAAAAGACATTTGAGCTGGAGAGCTCAATAAAAATCTCATATTTTCATGCGGCTTATGGTCATGCATGTGAATGTTGTATGCAGTTTGTCCAGCTATTGCAAGCTAAAGTGCTTAGACCCGGCAACAGTATCACTCACCAAATATTCGAGCATGTATTTTCCAAATCCAAGTTTTTTTGCATTATAAACATCCGCAGTCTTTATTTTTATGCCTACGTAGTTTGTTACCAGGGAGAATCAGTCCCTGGTCTTCTGACATGATTAGAGTGCTTGCTGAATCAGTTTCCTTGTGCATGTTAAAATTAATTGGGGAACCGGGTACATTATTATAGTATGAAAAAACCGAAACGATATTTGGCTCATTCTTTGAAAAAATTGTCTTTCCAATAGCCTTGGATGTAGAAGAATCAAATTGGTCACCTACCGAAATAATTTGTATGTAGTTTTTAAGGTGTTTAGACTTATATGAGTAGCCCACGAAACTTGATTTGGTCATATTACCATCCACGAGCCTTTTGGTAAAAAAAACCTTATAATCTGTAAATGAGTTTGGGTCTTTCAAAGTGTTCTTAATTAATATAGCAATGTCTTCGCCTATTTTCTTCTGTTCGTTATCGCTTTCTGGCAGTCTTTTGGAATTGATTAGATTTATTGTTAATTCAGTTGTTGTTTGCCCATTAGTACGAATCTCTTTGCCAGTAAGGCCAGCCTCTGGAGTTATAATTATTGAGTTAATTTCTCTGGAAATTGAGTCAAGAGTTAGTGTGTAAACTGGTTCGATTGTTTTTATCTTAGTAAAAGAACAGCTAAAAAAAAGTGCGAGACTAATAATAAAAAAGGTCGCAAGAAATAGGCTTCACAAAGTCACGTTAAGTAGTTTAAGTTTTAGTCAATTGCATACAACAGTAAATCTGGACTGATACAGTAAAAGAATAAACAGTAGAGGTTTCTATTTTTTGAAAAGAAAAATAACCTCCATTATTTTTCACCTCCTGCTGGCTATCAGCAAATTCAAATCAGTAAATTTCAAGTCGAAGCGTTGGCTCAGGTGAAAATTGGTAAGGGCGCCTTTAAACAAATAAATACCGCTCCGGATATTTATCTTGTACCAAACCAGGTTCTCAAATCCGCCGTCATCAGCCATTTCGAGCATTAAAGGCATCAGTACGTTGCTGATAGCCTGGGAAGCTGTTCTTGCAAAACCGCTTGGAATATTAGGAACGCAATAATGAATCACGTCGTACTTTCTAAAAATAGGATCGGCGTGAGTAGTGATGTGGGAAGTTTCAAAACAACCGCCATGGTCTATACTTACATCTACTATTACACTTCCGGGCCGCATGATGCTAACCATTTCTTCCGTTACCACCAACGGCGTCCTGCCGCCTGAGGCTGCCAAAGCGCCCACAGCTACATCACAGGTTTTTAATTGTTTGGATAAAATTTTAGGCTCTATTACAGAAGTAAATAACCTCATGCCAATATTATTTTGCAGACGTTTCAGCCGGTAAATACTGTTGTCAAATATTTTCACGCTGGCGCCCAGAGCCAAAGCTGCGCGAGCTGTTTGTTCGCCTACTATACCTGCGCCTATTATAATGACTTTTGTAGGCGGAATACCCGAGATGCCTCCTACCAAAACACCTTTTCCGTTATTGGCATTGCTTAAATATTGCCCTGCGATGAGCATCACCGCGCTTCCTGCAATTTCACTCATGCTTCGCACAATAGGATTGTGGCCGCTATCATCCTTTAAGTTTTCAAAGCTAAGCGCCGTAACTTTTTTCTCCATCATCTTTTCCAATATTTCCCGTTTCAGAGCGGTAACATGAATCGGCGAAATAATAAATTGATGAGATTTGATAAGATCAATTTCATCTTCACAAACCTGTGCGCTTTTTACGATTATTTCACATTCAAAAACTTCTTTTTTACTATGCACAATTGTTGCGCCTGCTTCGCTGTAATCCCTGTCTGAATAGCTGGCACCTTCCCCGGCTTTCGTTTCCATTATTACCTTGTGTCCGTTGGCAACCAATACACTCACGGCTTCGGGCGTAAGGGCGATCCTGTTTTCCTGGTAAGATGTTTCGCAGGGAATACCAATAGATAGTTCAGCGCCTTTAGGTTTTATGTCAAGCGTTTCTTCTAATGTTTCATAAGTGAAAGAGGGTGAAACAAAAGGTTTTGAGGATGCCATGTAAATAGTTTACGATGAAAAGGGATATAAATATAAATTTTTATTATCAAAATGAGGATCACAATTCTGAGGCAGCCCCCGCTTACACAAAACCGGTTTGTGCGAAGTTCTTATATTTCCCGTTTTTTAGGATTTTGCCGATTGGAGAAAAATGATAGTATTTCAATAGTATTATCATGTAAGCGATAATACATTGTGTTGAATTTAAGAATTGTCACCCGATAAACCTCTTCCTTATCAGATTTAGGAAATAGCTTTGGGTTTTGAGATATTAGTTCTGTTACACTTTCTATTTTTTCAGCTAATCTTTTTAATTCTTTCTCAGAAAAATTTATTTCAAGATATTCAATAGTTTTTTCGAGTTCGTTTAATGCGTGGTCAGTCCACAAAACTTTATAGCCACTTTTCATAGAGTTTTCTGGCAGATGAATGAGCGTTTAGTTTTTTGTTGTTAGCGTCCTTTATTCCTTTTTCGATTGAAGTTTTCTCTTCGTTAGAAATTGTATGCCAATCTTTTGCTTCGTTTTTTCTGAATTGAATTAATTTTTCAATAATAGTTTTATCCTCCAATGAGGAAAGCCATTGAATGAGTTCAATTTTTTTATCAAGTATTTGAGCGTCTACTTTCATAATCTTAAATTCTATTCCAAACTTACGAAATTAGTTTTTGTTGTTACTTTTCAAAATAGAAAATCACACCAGCATCGTTACCGGATTTTCAAGGAATTTTTTTACTGTTTGAAGGAAAGCCGCTCCCACCGCGCCATCTATGCTTCTGTGATCGCAGCTCATGGTAACTTTCATTACATTGGTTACGCCAAAACCATCACCTTTTTTCACCACTTTTTCTTTGATGGCGCCAACCGCTAATATTGCGCTGTCCGGCGGATTAATGATAGCAGTAAACTCATCAATATCCATCATTCCCAGGTTGGAAATAGTGAATGTATTTCCGGTGAATTCTTCCGGTTGAATTTTCTTATTTCTTACTTTTTCATACAACTGTGAAGCATCAGCAGCTATCTGAGAAAGCGATTTTTGGTCGGCAAAACGAATTACAGGAACAATTAATCCATCAGGAACTGCCACCGCCGATCCGATATGTATGTGTTTATTCTGCCGGATGAACTCGCCTTTCCAACTGCTGTTTACGGCAGGATGCTGCCGCAGTGCCATGGCGCAGGCTTTTATCACCAAATCATTAAAGGAAACTTTTACCGGGCTGATTTCGTTGATGCCTTTCCGCGAGGTAATGGCATTGTCCATATTTATTTCCATCGTTAGATAAAAATGGGGCGCATGGAATTTGCTTTCTCCCAAACGTCTTGCGATGGTTTTACGCATTTGCGAGTTAGGAATGTCCTCATAACCTTCCTGTCCTATTTGCGCAAATGGCATAACAGGTTTTATTTCAGCGGCTTTTTTACCTTCTTGTTTAGGTGCGGCAGCCGGAACATAAGAGTCAACATCTTTTTTTATAATCCTGCCACCATCGCCGGTACCCTGCACCTGTGCAATGTCAATCCCCTTTTCTTCTGCGAGCTTTTTGGCAAGTGGAGAAGCTTTTATTCTACCACCTTCTGTAGATTCTGTAGAAGATGTTTGAGGCGCTGTTTCGTTGTTTTGAGCTTCCGGCTGTGGAGCGGCTTTGGCTTCACTTTTATTATCAGCGGAGGCAGGAGCATTTTTTTCAGCGGCTACAAACGCACTCACGTCCGTTCCTTCTTTTCCTACGATGGCAATAATTTCGTTTACTTTGGCTGCGTTGCCGGCTTCTACACCAATGTATAAAAGGGTTCCTTCTTCATATCCCACTACTTCCATGGTGGCTTTATCGGTTTCCACTTCCGCCAGCGCATCATCGCTTTTTACTTTGTCACCTACTTTTTTATTCCATTGAATTATTTTTCCCTCCGTCATGGTATCGCTCATGAGTGGCATGCGAATCACTTTCGCGTCTTTTGGCAACTCAACATTTCCTGATTTTTTTTCAGGCTGAGCGCTTTCTTTTTTATCGCTAACAGCTTCTTTCTTCTCATCGTCGGAGGCCTTCTTATCTCCTTTAGCATCTTTATTTTTATCTTCATCCAATATAGACTGGAAATTTTCTCCTTCTTTTCCAACTATCGCAATGATATCATTAATCTTCGCTGATTTACCCGCTTCTACGCCAATATATAAAAGCGTTCCGTCTTCATATCCCACTACATCCATGGTAGCTTTATCAGTTTCCACCTCGGCAAGCGAATCGTCGCTTTTCACTTTATCACCCACTTTTTTATTCCATTGAATGATTTTTCCTTCTGTCATGGTATCGCTCATCAAAGGCATTCTTATCGCTGTAGCCATAATATAGATTCAGTTTTTTAATTGAAAATTAGGCTGTGAAATTAATGCAAAATCAGGAAATGGATTACAAGGTATTTTTTAGGGAAAAATTAAGTTGAAAAATTAGGTTTGTTTTCTTTCGGTGAACCAACAATCCCGATAGCTA
>Ga0070660_100001955_pt1 | contig 14203 bp, 12 predicted proteins | sample KBSC33metaG_FD_64670 | JGI IMG/M metagenome (GOLD analysis project Ga0070660, IMG submission 64670) | Corn rhizosphere microbial communities from Kellogg Biological Station, Michigan, USA - KBS C3-3 metaG | ecosystem: Host-associated > Plants > Roots > Rhizosphere > Soil ... | reverse complement strand
TCGACCTTGCCGAACGTCTTCTGACCCATGCCGTAGAATCGGGCGTCCGGCGGCACGCTGATTTGGAAGAGGGAAGCTTCTCCGGAAACACCGAAAGTCTCGTTCTCGCAGGTGCCAAAGACCGGCTTTCCGCGCTCGTTTGCGAGGGCAAGTTCGAGGCCGGGCTTCACCTTCAGATGCTTGCTCTTCTTTGCCTTAGGCAGGTTCAGCGGCACCAGGCTGAGGTTCTCCTGCCAGCGCTCCCCCTGCACCCGCAGGTGGTAGATCTCGCCCTCGTACTCGGTGACATCCAGCTTGAACGACTGGTCGCCGCTCGTCATCGTCGTCGGGTCCGCCGAGGCGGTCGGGAAGGCGAAGTTGGCGGGGTGGGGGTATTTGGTGAAATACATCGGATCGTTAATCGAGAATCGTGAATCGTGAATCGCGAAGAGGCTGATTTGAGGCGTTCTTTCTTTATCGCCCTCCGAGTCCTGTCAGGGCCACGCCCTCGACGAAGTACTTCTGAGCAAAGAAGAATAGCAGCAGCACGGGGATCATGGACATCGTTGCGAATGCCATCATGAGGCCCGGCTCTCCTTGGCGGTCGCCTTGGAAGAGCTGCAGAGCATACGAGAGCGGCATGTGCTCCGGCGAAGAGATGTAGATGAGCGGATCCATGAAGCTGTTCCACGCGCCCATGAAGCCCCAAATCGCGATAACGGCAAGGGCCGGCTTGACTAGCGGCAGCATGACGGACCAGTAGGTCCGGGCTGGGTTGCAGCCGTCGATCCGAGCAGCGTCTTCCAACTCCGTTGGGATGTTCTTGAAGAACTGGCGGAGCAAGAAAACGTTGAACGCAGAGGCGAAGAACGCAGGGACCCAGAGGGGGTAGAGGGTGTCGATCCAGCCGAACGAACGGAACAACAGGAACTTCGGCAGTAGCGTCACGGCTCCGGGCAGCATCATGGTCCCAAGCAGCAGGGCAAACAGCAGATTCTGCCCCGGGAAGCGCATCCTTGCGAACGCGTAGGCCACCGCAGAGGAGCTGAGAACCGTGCCGATGACGCTCAGCAGCACGATGATCAGCGTGTTCTTGAGATAGACCAGCCCCTTATTGGTCTCCGGCGGCATATAGTCGAGAGCTTCGGTGTAGTTCTGCCAGCGCAGACCCACTTTTCGGACGGGTTCTGTTTCGTTGGACTTGTAGACTTGCTGCTTGCCGGCAAGCTCCTGCGGAACGGTGACTTCCACGCGTTTGCTGCCGTCGAGCATCTCCTCCACCACCTTGCCTTGGATCGGTCGCCCATTTAGCTGGGCAGTGACAAGATCGATCATCTTCGGGATCTCTCGTAGCTGGTTCTTGGGAATCGAGGCGGTCAGTCCGCGCATGGCGGCAGGGTCGGTGATCTCTAGCGCCGCGATTCCGTTTGCGTCGACGCTGGTGATCGAACCGTCGACGGTTGCGCCTTCCCACTGACCCTGCATCAGCGGATTTTTCGGGTCCCGGTAGGCGACCTGCTGCTGCACTTTCGGCACCCAGACTATGCCGTTCGCCGAGGCCATGTCGCGGTCCTCTTTGAAGGAAGTGATGAGCAGGAAGGCGAAGGGCAGGCCGAAGATGATCGAGCCGCAGACGAGCAGCACGTGCGTGAGGATCGTCTTGCTCCAGCCGCGGGAGCCGGCGCGAGTGGCGGCGATTCGCATGGCCGCGGCCGCCGCGACGAGCAAGAGCAGGAAGGCAATGAAGTTAGCCGGTGAGAAATCAATCCCGCCCTTCAGCACCTGGATCGGCTCGGGGCCGGTCTTGTAGAGAACGATGAAGAAGACCGCGAAGACGCCCCAGATTAGAGCTGCTTTGACTCGAGCGGCTTGCTGCGGACCGGTGATCTGGGAGAGCGCCTGCCCGCCCCGGATCAACGCCATCGCGAGGGCGGTAAACCCGATCCACGCGGAAAGCGGCATCACCAGCCAGACGAGCGGAAGCCGAAAACCATGCGCGCCTTTCATAACGCCGTCGAGCTTCGAGGAAATGATCAACAGCAGCGCCGACAGCACGCCGGAGAGGACGACGGATATTAGCGCCTTGCCGCGATCGCTCGGGCCATCGGGCAGCGCAACCGAAAGTAGCCGCACCACGACCCAGACCGCCAAGCCCCATCCGACCCAGTTGGCAAGGGTGCCTAACACGTACAGAAGGTTCTCGCTCACGACGCGTCCGCCTCGTAGTGCACCCATCGGCGCGCCATCTTAAATTGAATGAAGGTGAGGACGACGATCACGAGGAAGATCACCCATGCCAGGGCGCTCGCGTAACCCATCTTGAAGTACCGGAACCCGTTATTGAACAGGTGCATGACCGGCATCAGCAGTGAGTCGCTCGGGCTGTTCTCGCCATTCAGGAGCACGTACGGACGGTCGAATTCTTGGATGGCTCCGATGAAGCCCACAACCACGTTGAAGAAGATGATCGGGCTGAGCTGCGGCAGGGTGATTGACCAGAGCTGTTTAGACGGAGTCGCGCCGTCGATGGACGCTGCTTCGTAGAGCTGCTGCGGTACGCCTTTTAGGCCGGCCAGCCAGAGAAGCATGCCGCTGCCAGCGCCCCACATGCCCATGATGATCAGCGACTGCTTCGTGTACTCGGGCATGGTGAGCCAGCCGGGGGGTGGCAGGTTCATCCAGGCTCCGATGGTCTCGCGCCAGCCGGCGTTCAGAAGTCCCTTGTTCGGGTCGGCGGTGAGTACCCAGTTCCAGAGCACCGCGCTCGCAACTACCGGGACGATCGCGGGCATGTAGAACAGGGTTCGGTAGTAGCGCATGCCCCGAACCGCGCTGTTCAGGAGCATGGCGATGGCGAGTCCGGAGAGGATGCCCATGGGCACCCCGATACCACCCAGGTAGATCACGTTCAGCAGTGCCTTGCCTGTCATAGCCTTGTCCGTGGTGACCATGTCGACGTAGTTCTGGCCGCCGGCCCAGCGCGCGGGGCTCAGAACGTTGTACTGCGTAAACGAGAAGAAGAGCGATGCAAGCATGGGGCCGATGGTCAGGACCAGGAAGCCGATCAGCCACGGCGAGATGAAGAGATAAGCCCACTTGGCGTCGCTCTTCGCCAGCCTGCCGAGGCGCATGCGCTTAAGCGCGTACCAAGCGCCGAGCAAAACGACAACTAGGAGGCCGATGCCTATGAACATCGGAATCCGTAGGTCGACCACGGGCATAGAGTCGGTTCGGTAGTACGAATCCAGTTCTCGCTGCACGGTGTCTTGGGCATCTTGAAGGGCAGCCGGGATCGGTTTGCTTCCGTTGCACGCGTTCTCGGTCGCACGCACGTGCTCGTCCCATAGCACTTGACCCGCGAATGTGGCCGGTCGCATCCGGCCGAAAGGCAGGAGCGCGATGTGCTGGTGGAGGGCAGCTGAGATGCGGTCGTCGGCGGGTGTGAACTCGCTGAGAATAAGGTCGTTCGCCTGCTGCAGCGCGGCAAGACGAGGAACGTACAGCCGGCCTCGACGGCGCTCCGCCTCTCGAAAGCCCTCCATCTCGATGCGCCTGCCTTCCAGGCTCGTCGCGAACTTGACGAACTCCCACGCGCCGTCGACGTTCTTCGCCCCTAGGGGGATGCACCACGAAAAGCCGCCACTCCATGTGATATCTGTGTCCTTTTCGTTGGCGAAAGCGCCTTTGTGCGCGACGCGGTCATCGGGCTCCGGGGCGGGTCCGACAGCGAACTGCAAAGAGGGCCCGTATCGGGCGAGGCTGTTGATGATCCAGTCGCCATCGATCTTCATCGCGACCTTGCCGACGATGAATGCATCGTTTTCGTTGTTCTGGAAGCCGCTTTCGAAGTTCTTGGCGGTGCCGTATCCACCGATGATGTCGTAGCCGTCCTTCATGAACTTCAGCGCCTCCTGCACCTCTTTCGAGTTGAGCGTGCAGTGCCGCCCATCGGGGCTGAGGAACGTGCCGTTCATTTGGAACGAGTACAAGTAGAGCCAAGAGTTGCCGTAATTCGGCATGAAGCCCGCGACCTTCAGCGTGCCGTCGGGGTTCTTCTCGGTGAGGACTTTGCTGTACTTGAGGACGTCGCTCCAAGTGTGGGGAGGCCTGGTGGGGTCGAGACCAGCGGCGCGGAGTTCGTCGGCATGTTTGGCGAAGAGCGTCTTGTTGTAGTAGAGGACGCGATCGTCCACTCCCGACGGGATGCCGTACACCTTGCCATCCCACATCGCCTCCTTCCATGGCGCCTCGTAATACCCATCGGCTTTGGGGCAGAGGGGATCGCTCTTGTCCCGCTCGATAAAGGGGTCCAGCGCTATGAACGCGTTCCGGCTCGCCCAGTCCGAGATCGTGAACCGGTCTTGGTAGACCAGATCAGGTGCGACCTTGCCGACGATCGCGGTCATGAGTTTCTGCGGGTTCATGGCACCCGCGCCCATACTGAGCGCGCGGATCTTGTACTGCGGGTGCCGTTTGTTAAATACCTGCATCACGCGCTCGATGCCCTTGTCGTCCGGTCCGGGAGCTCGCCCCCATATCACGATCGGCTTCGGCTGCGCATGGAGCGCAACGCTGCCACATGCGAGCACAAGAGATAAGAGGTGCCGGAATATTCGCATCGTTGCGATGGAGCGCGAGGTCAGCGCGGGCTCAAAATACGTATTCTCATCGTAGCAGCCTTTTCGCGAAATTCGTTCGTCAATTCCGAGCGAAGTGCACTTCGTCAGCGCTAAGGCCATGAGACTTCCCGTCTTTATACCGGGTCAGGGGCAAACCTTGCGAGTCTGTTCATTTGGGAAGTGCCCGGCATCAGCTAAATACAGGTTGTTTTGCCATTTGGCTGAAAAATTCTTGTTGCTATTCTCAATAAAAGCGTGTTAAATTGGATTGTGAATACGTATTCGCGCATATTCACGTCTCGACAATGAGAGTTACCCAGTCTGACATTGCCCGCCTTGCTAAAGTGTCCCAAGCCACGGTTTCGCGTGTTCTTTCAGGTGATGACCGCGTCGAGATGATGATCCGGGACCGAGTGCTCCGGACCATGCGGGAGCACAATTACAAACCGGACGTGCGCGCCCGGTCCCTCCGCCTCAAGCGAGCTGGCCTGATTGGCCTGGTACTGAACCGCCCCACAGGCGGATTAACGGACGACCCGTTCTTCGCCGCGTTGTCGAGCGGAATCGTCGATGCCTTGAACGGCACGCCGTATCACCTCTGCCTCGACGTGGTCTCGGACGATCTCGGCCAAGAAGCGATCTACGACGAGATGCTCCGAACGCGCCGGGTGGACGGCCTGATCCTCGTCGAACCGAGAGCCGACGATGAGCGCATTCAGCTTCTCCAGCGGGACAAGTTCCCGTTCGTGATCATCGGCAATCCCAACAACCCTGAGATTGCCTCGATAGACAACGATAACGAGCACGCGGGAGCGATCGCGACGGCTCACCTCTTAGAGCGGGGCTACGAGAAAGTCGGCTTCCTCGGCGGGCCCAAGGGCGTGACGGTCAGCGATGATCGCATCAAGGGCTACAGCCAGACGGTCCGAGCCTACGGCAAAGAACCGCGGATCTGGCACACCGATTTTGGCTTCGAATCTGCCAGAGCCGCAGCGGACAGAATTCTGGATCGGGATGACCGCCCCGACGCGCTAGTCGTCCTCGACGACTTCATGGCCAATGGCGTGCTGCTCGCCGCTCGATCCAATCTGATGAGCGTGCCGGACGACTTCGGCATTGTCGGCTTCAACGATAGCATTTTGTGCCGGCTGGTTGACGGGGGGCTCAGCTCGGTCAGCCTTAACCTGGACCTCCTGGTTCGGCGAGCCGTGGTCAAACTGCTTGAGATCATCGAAGGCGGAGAGGCGCAAGAACCCATCCGCGAGATCGTCACTTGTGGCCTGGCCGTGCGAGGGTCATCCTCCCGGGTTCGCGGGGTGGTGCTTCAGTGATCGGTCTTCTGGCGAGTTCCCTCCTCGCTTCAGAACTCCGCGAGTTTGTCTTTAAGGCCGATAAACCGCTTTCGAAGGTGGCGATTGCCGGCACTTTCAATGGCTGGAACAAGGGCGCAAATCCGATGAAGGCAGATGCGGACGGCCGCACCTGGCGCATCATGCTGCCCCTCGAGCCGGGCGAGATCCAATACAAGTTCGTACTGGACGACAACGACTGGGTTGTCGACCCCAGAGGAAAGGCGGTGGATGACGGCAACGGGCACATGAACACGTTGCTCGTGATCCTACCGGCGGGTTACGAAATTCCAGCAAAGTCAGGCGACGGCACGATCACTCTCAGCGCCCTGCGACACCTGCAAGACGGCGCTGACGTGAACCTGGACCGGGGCAAGCTGATGCTTGCTCTGCGTGCCAGGCCGCGGGACATTAGGTCCGTCAGTGTCCTGGTGAACGGCAGGCCCGCTTCGATGTCGGAAGAACCCCTTGGGCAGATTTACACGCGCTACGCCACGCAGGTGCCATGGAAAGGAGCCGGGGCTGTTCGCTACAGCTTCGTGCTGGACGACGGACACGGGAAGCGATTCTTCGGCCCGAAGGGCCTGACCTCAAGTGAAGCTGGCAACGACTTCGTGCTGGACGGCCGCACGTACCACCCTGCGGCTCCTCCGCAGTGGCTCGAGCGAACGGTTCTTTATCAAATCTTCCCCGACAGATTCGCTAACGGCGACACTCGGAACGATCCGCCGAACGTAGAGGCCTGGGATTCCATGCCCGAAGGCAACAGCTACTTCGGAGGCGACGTGGCAGGTGTTCGACAGCACATGGGCTACCTGAAGGACCTGGGCATCACCTGCGTTTACTTCAATCCGATCTTCAAGAGCCCCGTCAGCCATCGATACGAGACCGCGGACTACCGGCTCATAGACCCTTCTTTCGGCAGCAATCAAGAGTTCTTCGGCTTAACGAAGGCACTGAAGGGGCAGGGCATCGGCACGATTGTGGATGGCGTCTTCAACCACTCCGCTCCGAGCCTCTTCGCCTTCGCCGACATCCTGAAAAATCAGCAGAACTCGAAGTATCTCGGTTGGTACACGATCAACCGCTTCCCGGTGAAGGTTGAAGAGAATCCAAACTACCTGGCGTGGTGGGGCTATCCGAGCATGCCCAAGCTGAATACGACTAACCCCGAGACGATGAGCTACCTCCTCGGCTCGGTTGAGTATTGGCAGAAGAACGCCGGTCTGGTGGGCTGGCGCCTCGACGTCGCCAACGAGGTCTCGATGGACTTCTGGCGGGCATTCCGCAGGCGCGTCAAAGGCATCGATGCCAACGCTTGGATTCTGGGTGAGGAATGGGGCGACGCAAATGCGTGGCTGAAAGGCGACCAGTGGGACGCCTCGATGAACTACCCGTTTCGAGAAGCGGTTCTGAAATTTGTATCCTCCACCGGCAACGGCAAGCCGAGCGATCTCCTGTCAGGGCTGATGCGCAACTACCGCACCTACGCGCCGCAGGTCTCGCGCAACGAAATGAACCTGATCGGCAGCCACGACACCCCCCGCATCCTGACCCTGTGTGGTGGTGACAAGGACTTGGCCAAGCTCGCTGCGGTGATCCAGATGACCTGGGTTGGGGTGCCGAGTGTCTATTACGGGGACGAGTTGGGCATGGAGGGCGACAAAGACCCCGACAACCGCCGCGGCATGCGGTGGGACGTGGCCAACAACTCCAACGATTTTCTGCGGCTCTATAAGAAGCTGATCGCGACGCGCCTAGGCAACAAGGCCCTGCAATCGGGCGACCCCGTGATCGTCGGAAGCAACGATGAGCAAGGCACCTTGGCTTATGCCCGAGTGCTCGACGGCGAAGCTGCAGTGGTGGTCCTGAACCGTTCGGATGCACCACGAGCGGCGAGCTATCGCCTGCCGAATCTCGTCCAGCAAAAGAGCTTCAGAGATGCCCTATCCGGGCATACCTACAATGTCGGCAGCGGCACCCTTTCGGTGCAAATCCCGGCCAAGGGAGCCGTCCTCTTGATTTCATCTCGCCATCATTCGTCCATTCCTGGCCACACCGGCCACCCCGCTCTTATTTCCGCATCGCACAGGAGAACCCATGCTTAGTCACCGTCGACAGGGCTTTACGCTCATCGAGCTTCTCGTCGTCATTGCGATCATCGCAATCCTCGCCGCTATCCTTTTCCCCGTCTTCGCTCAGGCGAAGCTCGCGGCAAAGAAGACGGTGGCGATCAGCAACGTCAAGCAGCTGCTGTTGTCCACGAAGATTTATCAGGGCGATAACGACGACCTGATCCCGCCTAAGGCCCGGATTGGCTACGGCCCCGCGCAAGGCGGCGGCGACCCAGAGGTCGCGATGACATGGGACAAGCTGATCCAGCCATACACCAAGAGCTACACGATGGTGACCTCCACCGAGGACACGCGGCAGCGCTACCAGACCACCTGGGGTATGGCCCGCCGGTCGTTCGCCGTGGCGAACAACTTCTTCCGTGGTGTGCAACTGAACCCAACGTATGGATGGGGAACCGGACCCTTCATGAACTCGATCTCGGAAAGCAGCGTTCCGCAGCCTTCCGACACGATCGCGCTCGGCGAGAAGCGGCAGCCCGCGTACACCGATCCGAACCTTTGGAAGTCGATCAACTGGCAGGACGGCCTCGGCATTTACGACACGCGTCGAGACGACATGCCGGCCAGCGACCCCCGCGCGCAGTATGGCGAAATCGCCAACAAGTACAGTGGCGGCTCCATCTGGGGTTATGCAGACGGCCACGCGAAGTACGTCAAGTGCAATGGCTACGCCGGTGACGGCGTGCTGCATGGCACCCTCTTCCCGGGCTACAAGGAAGGAGCGTTTGGTTCTGTGAACAGCACGTTCTGGGACAAGGGCATCGTCTGCATGGACTACCCTTGGTTCGCCAACGACACGCCCAAGTGCACGCTCCCGGGAGAGTAAAAAATGAAGAACGGACTGTCGCCTGTTCTTTCTGGCGTGATCATCACGGTTGTCGTCCTGGTCGCGATAATCGGTGGCTTCCTCTACCTGAGGAACGCCACCGGCTCTGCGCCCGAAGACCCGAACCTCCTGCAGAAGCAGTTGGAGGTCGAACACAACCGGCAGCCTAAACCAGCTGCGTCACCGACGGGAGGGCCGAACTTCCGAGAAGACGAGATGAAGGCTCGCGAAGCGCACCCGTAATCACCTTGAGAATGCGCCCCGGTGGCCAGTCCACCGGGGCGATTTTTATTGCCCGACTTTTTCAGAAACTGTTAAAAACACTGGCGGGATTAGTTTGGCAGCCATTCAATTCTGCGTTAGAATACGTATTCAGAGCGGATGTTTTTCTTTGGGGGATTGCCCCGGCTCCGACTCTGGGAGGTTTTCTGAAGATGCGATCAACGCGATTGTTGTTGAGCGGAATGGTGGCCCTAGCGGCGACCGCCGCCTTTGCGGACCATTACGCCGATGCTTCGGGTGACGTGAGCGGGACCATGCTGAGCTACGGCAACCCGAACATTGACCTGCTCGGCGTCGACATTACCAATGATGCCACGAGCATCTCTTTCACCTTCACCACAAACTCGGCCGATATCGCTACACCGAACTGGGTCAAGTTGAACCTGATCATGGCGCGCACGACCGATTCAGGTCTCGACGCGGGCGGCAACGGTTGGTCCCGTCCCTACAACCTCGCTGGTGGCGCGAAGGAGTTCATCGGAGGCTGGGTGGACAGCGGTGGCGGTTTCGAAGACCGAACTTTCGATGGCACCAACTGGAACTTGGTCGGTGCGACTTACAACTCCACCCCGGGAATGTCAGTCTCCGTCAGCGGCAACCAGGTGACCTACACAACGGATCTTGCGACCTTAGGTTTAGGCATTGGCGACACGATTAACTTCGACGCGACGACCACCGGCGGCGGAAGCGATGGCGCTTGGGACGCGTTGAGTTCCAACGCGATTACCATCAACAACCCGGGTGACTTCTACACGCTCGCTGGCGGCCTGCAGTACACGATTCGAGCCGTGCCAGAGCCAACCACACTCGCCGCGCTCGGCTTCGGCGCCTTCGCGATGCTCCGCAAGCGCCGCAAGTAACGCCAGCGCATCGATTACAATGATTGGGCAGACACCCGCGAGGGGTCTGCCCATGTGCTTTTTAGACATCTTTGCAAATTTCGCAACAAACTGCTAAAAACACTGGGAATGAGCGTTGGAAAATACGAATTCTTTTGCTAGAATACGTATTCAGGAGCGGAATTATTCTTTCGTAAGTCGAGGGCTTCTCCGCTTGACAGTTGGAGGTTTTATAACAACATGCGGTCCACGCGAATAGTTTTGAGCGGCATCGTCGCCCTCATGGGGACGGCCGCCTTCGCAACTCACTATGATGACGCCATCAACGACGTCAGCAGCGTTATGGCAGGCTATGGCAACCCGAATGCGGACATAGCTTCTGTCGACATCACGAACGACAACTCTCTTATCGCCTTCAAGATCACTTGCAACTCGTCGGACATCATCTCGCCCGACTGGATCAAGCTGAACGTGATCATCCGCAAGGTGGGCGATGCGGCTGCCTCCCTGGATACTTCGGCAAACGGCAATGGATGGATTCGGCCCTACAATATGGCGGGCGGAGCCAGCCGGTTTATCGGTGGCTGGCTGGACGGGGGCGGAGGCTTCGAGGCTCGTACCTACAATCCTGGCCTGGTAGCTTGGGACCTTCAGGGCGCCACGTACAATGCCACGCCCGGAATGTCCATTCAAATCAGCGGCAACACCGCCACCTTCACGACTCCGCTATCGGCGCTGAATCTTAAGATCGGCGACACGTTCTATTTCGATGCGGTGACCACAGGTGGATATAGTTCCGATGGAGCCTGGGATGCCCTCAGCTCAGCAGTGGAAACCATCGCCAATCCCGGTGATCCGTTCACAGTGGCCGGAAATCTGACATACCGCGTGTCCAAAACGCCGAGTTTTAGCGCTGGCTCAAGCAAGCCTCCGCTTTTGGCGCTCGGGATGCGGGTCGTGCCTCTCGAGAACTGAGCAGGCAAGCATCAAAGAGGCGCGCTCGTCGTGGACGAGCGCGCCTCTTTTACTTTGTAGCGAGAAACTGGAGCCTCCGACGAGAATCGAACCCGTGACCTCTTCTTTACCAAAGAAGTGCTCTGCCGCTGAGCTACGGAGGCATGCCCTCTAGAACGTATGGTGGGCAGGGTAGGATTCGAACCTACGTAGGCTCTCGCCGACAGATTTACAGTCTGTTCCCATTGGCCACTCGGGCACCTGCCCGTTCTAGCGAAGCGAAATTATACCGAAGCTTGCCTCATCCATGTCGGTCGAGTCTCGGACAAACTAGAGAAATGGAGTTCGGAAAGCAGAGCTTGCTCGTCGCCGCAGGTGCGGCAGTCGGTGCCAATGCTCGCTATTGGCTTTCCGTTTGGACGGCGAACCGCTTCGGCACCGAGATCCCCTGGGGCACTTTCGCCATCAATGTCTCGGGATCGTTTGTCATCGGGCTGTTTCTGGCGCTCTCCTCACGCTACGGCTGGGCTGAGGGCTGGCGGCTGCTGATCGCAGTGGGGCTCGCCGGCGGATACACCACCTTCTCCGCGTTCTCCCTCGAATTGCTGAACATGCTTCAGAAGAACCTCTATCCTCTGGCTGCTTTGTACGTCCTTGCAAGCGTCACGTTGGGATTGGCGGCTTGCGGGCTGGGGGTCTTCGTTGGAGGGCTACAGCGTTGATCGAGTGGGGGGATTTCGAAAAGGTGGAGATCCGAGTCGGCACGATCCTCAGGGCAGAAGCGTTTCCGGAGGCGAGGAAACCCGCCATTAAGATGTGGATCGACTTTGGGGAAGCCGGGCAGAAACAGTCCTCCGCTCAGATCACCTTTCACTACACGCCTGAAGAGCTCGTCGGCAAGCAAGTGATCGGCATCCTGAACTTCCCTCCCAAGAGGATCGCCGGCTTCGACTCCCAATGCTTGGTGACTGGCTTCGCCGATGATCAAGGAGCCGTGATCCTCGCCACCCCGGATAAAGCTGTCCCGAACGGAGCACGGCTGTTTTGAACCAGAAGCGCTGGATGTGGGCGCTTGGCGCGCTGACCGCCTTGCTGCTTATCGCAGGGGTCGCGCTCCGCTTCTACTACCTGTCCTTTCACGACAATCCGGCGCTCTACCCGCCCAAGAAGAACTATATCTTCGACGAGGTGTACTTCCCTGTCTTCGCGGACAACTACATTCATCGGCAGGAATTTTTCGACGTCCACCCGCCGCTTGGCAAGCTGATCATTGCCCTCGGCGAGCTGCTGTTGGGCAACAACGGCCTCGGCTGGCGCATCATGCCCTGCCTTTTCGGGCTCGGCAACATCGCGCTTATGGTGGCGCTTTATCGAAGGATCTACAAAGAGAACGTCGGAGCGATCGCCCTCGCCGGATTCCTTGCGTTGGATGGCATGTTCCTCAGCTACAGCCGCCTCGGCCTCATGGACGGCATCCTCTTCTTTGCCACGATGTTCTGCGTCTGGACGGCTGCGAGGCTGGACAAGGACAAGTTGCCCGGACTCCTGACCGCCGTCGCGCTTGGGCTGGCGATCGCCATCAAGTGGACGGCTCTGTCAGCTATCGTGCCGATGCTGTGGTTTGCCTTGAGGCACCAACGGCTTAGGCCGTTCTTCGCTTGGCTGCCTCTCGGGGCAGCGCTGTACTTCGGGATCGTGGTGTACGGTCAATGGCTCACCAAGGCCCCGCACCCCTTCCAAGCCTCGATCGAGTGGCACGCCCACGCGGCGCACTACCACGCCACCCTGGACAAGTCGCACCCGTGGGGCTCGCCCTGGTACACGTGGCCCATCGAATTGCGACCGGTTCTGCTGCTCTACGATCGCCTGCCCGGCGGCCTTGCGCAGGTGATGTACAACCTCGGCAATCCGCTCCTCGTATGGGGCAGCACACTGTCTGTCCTAGGCACCCTCGTCCTATTCGTTCGCAAGATGTTAAGGAAGGATTCGGAGGACACTACTCCGCCAGTCCCCAGCGAGATCGGAAACGAAACCGCTACGCCCGGGCTGAACGAACCCGAAGATCTCGAACCTCAGGAGAAGCCCCGCCGCTGGTCGCAGATCCTCCTGCACCCGACGATGCCGCTCGTCCTCGGTTTCCTCGCCTCTTGGCTGCCCTACGCTCCGGTGCACCGGGTCATGTTCCTGTACCACTACATGCCGGCCTACGGATTCGCGCTGCTGATCGCGGCCTACTGGCTCGGCATTCTGGCGAAGAAGTCGCTAGGAGCCGCAGTCGTCCTGTGCTTCTGCGCGGCGCTGGTCGCATGGTTCATGCTGCCGTTCGCCTTAGGCTATCCAAAGCTCACAAAGGACCAGGTCCACATCCGCGCGTTTATCCCGCGCTGGCTCTAGGCTTCACCGTGAAGCTCGTCCCACAGCCGCAGCTGCGGTCCGCGTTCGGGTTCTCGAACTTGAATCCCCCGCCGATCAAATTCCCCGTGTAGTCCAGCGCCGCACCATCGAGATAAACGGCCGACTTCGAATCGCACACCACCCGCACGCCTTCGACCTCGGTCGCGAGGTCGATCGCCTTCGGCTGGTCGTCGGCCTTCAGCACGTACTCGAAGCCGACGCAGCCGCCGCCCTTCACGCCGATGCGGATGAAGGCGCCTTCGCGGCCGTCCTTCGCGAGGGCGCGCTTAAGGTGCGGCACCGCCGCGGGAGTGATCGTCACGGGAAAGGCGCTCATACTCTCTTCTACGAGACCGAGGCCACGCGGGGCCGCTCGGCGAAGAGGGTCACGTTGGTTTTCTGATCCATCATGTGGTCGAGAGTGAGATCGGCGAGCGCCTGGTCCACCGCTTCCTGGATAACCTGCCAGAGCGAGCGAACCGAGCAGTCGACCGCGTGGGTGCAGATTTCCAGGTGGCCGGAGTGCCGGCCGCAGAACTCCTCGTCGTAGAGCTTGCCGCCCAGAGACTCAAGCACGTCCGAGACCCGGATCTCCCTCGGATTGCGGGCCAGCGCGTAGCCGCCCGAGTGCCCGCGTGTGCTCGTCACAAAGCCGTCCTTGCGAAGGATGCCCATCAGCTTGGCCACGTGCGGCGGCGTGAGACCCTCCAGCTTGGAGATCTCGGGAATGGTCAGCCCCTTTAAAGCGTCGGCGCGCGCGAGCTGCAGCAGGCACCGAAGCCCGAACTCCTCCTGCGCGCTGAATTTCATTCCTCTATTGTACGTT
>Ga0070660_100001954_pt1 | contig 14205 bp, 12 predicted proteins | sample KBSC33metaG_FD_64670 | JGI IMG/M metagenome (GOLD analysis project Ga0070660, IMG submission 64670) | Corn rhizosphere microbial communities from Kellogg Biological Station, Michigan, USA - KBS C3-3 metaG | ecosystem: Host-associated > Plants > Roots > Rhizosphere > Soil ... | reverse complement strand
GCGCGGATCGCCTCGGCGCTCGTGACCTGCACGAGCCCCGGCCCGGCCTGGTCGCCGGTGAAGACCGGCAGCTCGCCCAGCACCCGGTCGAGCTCGGCCGGAGCGGGCACGAGCTCGCGGTCGCGCCGCGCCAGCCGGCCCAGCTCGCGCAGCGCGCCGCGCAGCGCGGCCGCGGCGCCGGCGTCGGCGCGCTCGGGGCCCCCGAGGATCGCCGCCTCGCCGCGATGCGGGCGCGAGAACAGCCGATTGACCTCGCGCGCCAGCCGGTCGCAGAGCGCCGCCGGGCCGCGCGCCTGCGCCTCGGCGAGCCGGTCGATCGCGTCGAGCGGCCAGTGGCGCTCCTCCCACAGCTCGCGGGCGTTCGCAGCCGTGCGCACGCCGTTGCGCCGCACGTCGACCTCGAGGCCGTCGGCCAGCGCCGGCGTGTCCAGGACGCCCGGCGTCCGCAGCCACGTGAGGAGGTCGTCGGCGCTGCCGTCGGTCAGGGCGCAGCGCACGAGCGCGAGCACGCCCCGGCCGAGCGCGGTGTCGCGCGCGTGCAGCCGGCGGGTGAGCGCGATCGGCACGCCGTAGGCGGCGAAGACCTCCTCGACCGCTCCGGGGATGTTGTCCGGCGCGCGCCAGACGACCGCGATCTCCTCCGCGGCGTAGCCGTCGCGCACGAGCGCGGCGACCTCCGCGGCGACGAGCTCGACCTCGGCGCGCTCACCACCGCCCTCGAGCAGCCGCAGCGCCTCGCCGGCCTGCACCGACGCGGAGTCGAACAGCGCCAGCCCCTCCCCCGGCTCGAACAGGGTGCGCTCGAGGTGGTGCAGAGCCTGGGAGGCGTAGTGATCGTTGCGGGCGCGCAGCTCGGTGACTCGCGCGCCCGGCAGCGCGCGGAGCTCCTCGTAGGTTCGCGCACGGGCCGCGAGCGCGGTGCGCCCCGGCTCGTAGGTCAGGGTGAGCGTCACGTCGGCCTCGGCGTGGCAGGCGAGCGTCTCGACGGCGTCGCGCTGCAGCGGCGTGAGGTCGTCGAAGCCGTAGATGACCACCGGCGTGCGCCCCCAGGCCGCGGGCTCGAGGCGCAGCCCGTCGAGGACGGCCACGTCGTGCAACCGGTAGTCGACCGCCTCGGCGCGCTCCAGCTCGCGGCGATAGGCGGCGTAGAGGCCGGCGAGCTCGGCGGCATAGGCCTGCCGTGAGGCGTCGTCGGCGGTCCAGGCGCGGAAGGCCTGGATCACGCGCGGCGGGTCGAGCCGCAGCTCCTCGAGCTCGGAGATCAGCCCGAGCAGCGACCGGGCGAAGCCGGGCGTGGCCGCCGACGCGGCCAGCGTCTCCAGGCGCGTGCGCGATGTCGCGGTCGCCGCCACGCGCTCGCGCGCAAGACCCCCGATCGGGCGGCCGCTCGCGCCGACGCGCTTGGCGATCTCGCCCATCAGCCGGTGGAACTGCACGACCTCCACGCCGAAGACCGCGCCCGAGCCGGCGAGCTCGCGCCGGTAGACCTCGGCGTCGGCGAACGTCGGCACGACCAGCAGCGGCTCGCGTCCGGCGGCGAGCTGGGTCCGGTAGGCGTCCATGGCGGCGCCCGCCTTCTCGGCGTTCGCCGGACCGATGACGAGCTGGAGCGACACGACCTTCCATGGTCGCGCCTGGACCCGACGGTCTGACTAGAGGTAGCCGGTCTTTCGGAGGAACTTCAACACCGCGGGCTTGAACTTCCTGCCCGACGGCCACGGGCTCATGCCGTTCACGTAGCCCCGTTTGCGCATCCGGTCGACGTAGGCGCCGATCTTCTGCGCGCCCTCGCCGAGCAGCGCCATGTCGGCGCACCGCGCCGCGACGAGGCCGCGCGCGTCGCCGTCCTTCTTCGCCGACGCCATGCCGCGGTCGATGAAGTGGATCTCGGCCTGGATCTGCTGCGGGAAGCTGCGTGTGCGGTCGACGAGCTTGTGGCCGACCCAGTCGAGCAGCATCAGCGGCCGGAACGAGAAGGCGTAGGCGGCGAACTCGTAGGCGAAGCGATCGTCGTCGGTGAAGATCTCGGGCTTGCCGTCGCCGTCGTAGTCCTTGAGCTGGTAGCCGCTGTCGCCGTAGGCGTGGACGTCGTGGCGGTACGTCGTCCCGTCGAACCAGAAGATCACGCCGGTCGTGCAGCAGTGCGCGCCGCCGCTGTAGGTGTCGACGAGGACCTCGGGCTCGCCGTCGCCGTCGAGGTCGCGGATCGCCAGCGCGCCCTTGGGGCCGCCGATGAACTCGCACAGCTGGCAGACCTTCTTGAGGTCCACGTCGAGGACCTGCGTCCCGCTCCGCGAGATCGTGATATGGCCGCCCTGGGCCACGATGTCCTGCGAGGCCCTCCACGTCAGCGTCGCGCTGACGTCGCCGCTGGTCCTCGTGACCGAGCCGGCCTTGGTGTTCGCCTGCGCCGGGCCGGCGAGCACCGCCGCCAGCGCGATCGCCGTCAACCCACTACGCCGCAGCAACAGCATCCGTGCCGGTCTCCTCTTCCGCTTCCGGGGGCTTGGCCCCTTCCTTGGCCCACGGCTCGTCGAACTCGACGCGCCACCGTCCCTCTTCGTTCTGCATCAGCGCGAGCTTGGCCCGGAACGACCGGCCGCTGCGCCCCTTGAAGCCGGTGACCTGCTTGGCCGTGCGCCCGGTCTGCACGAGCTCGCGGACGACCGCCGGAGGCATCGTCTTGCCGGCCTTCGCCTTCCAGATGACGAACCCGCAGCCCGGATCGTCGCGCGACCAGCACGAGTAGCCCTTGCGGTTCTCGACGATGTCGCGCCCACAGACGGGGCACGGCCCGAGGTTCGCCCGCGGGATGCGGACGTCCTTGAGCTTGGCGTCGAGCTCGCCGACCGTCGCGCCGGCGAACTTGGCGATGTCGGCCATGAAGTCCTTGCGGGAGTCCTTGCCCTCCTCGATCTTCGCGAGGCGGTGCTCCCACTCGCCGGTCAGCGCCGGCGAGGTGAGCGGGTGCTCGCCCAGCAACCTGATGACGTTCATCCCCTTCTCGGTCGGCACGAGCGCGCGGCCGTCGCGCTCGACGTAGCCGACGTCGATCAGCCGCTCGATGATCGCGGCGCGCGTCGCCGGCGTGCCGATGCCGGCCTCCTTCATCGCCTCGGCGGCCTCGTCGTCGTCGACGAGCTTGCCCGCGGTCTCCATCGCACCGAGCAGCGAGGCGTCGGAGTAGCGCCGCGGCGGCTGGGTCTCCTTCTCGAGGACCATGACGTCGCGGACGTCGGCGGACTCGCCCTTCTCGAGCTTGGGCAGCTGCTGGTCGCGGCCCTCGTCCTCCTCGTCGGAGCCGCCGCCGCCCTCCGGCAGCTCGCCGTAGACGCCGCGCCAGCCGGGAACGACGAGCACCTTGCCGCGCGTGCGGAAGATGTGCTCCGCGACCGTCGTCTCCACGCGCGTGTTCTCGAAGACCGCTTCGGGATGGAAGACCGCGAGGAAGCGGCGCGTGACCATGTCGTAGATACGCCGGTCGTCGTCGTTCATCACACCGAGGTTGTGCTCGGTGTTCGTGGGGACGATCGCGTGGTGGTCGGTGACCTTCGCGTCATCGACGACGCGGCCGAGCGGCAGGACGTCGAGCTCGCGCACGAACGCGGAGGCGGCGGCGTACTCGGGGTGGCGGCCGACGTGCCCGGCGATCGACTTGAGCTCGGGCACCATGTCGGACGGCAGGTAGCGCGAGCTCGTGCGCGGATAGGTCAGCGCCTTGTGCTCCTCGTAGAGGCGCTGCGCGGCGCCGAGCGTGCGGCGCGCGCTGAAGCCGAAGCGGTTGTTGGCCTCGCGCTGCAGCGACGTGAGGTCGTAGAGCAGCGGCGCGCGCTCCTTGCGCGTCGTCTTCTCGAGCTTGGTGATCTCGCCCTGGCCGTCGCGGACGGCGGCGGCGATCGCCTCGGCCTCCCCGGCCTCGGGCAGCCGCGGCTTGGCCCCGGCGTGGTAGCGGCCCTCGTAGCGGCGGGCGCCCGACGCCTCGAAGGCGGCGTCGACGAGCCAGTACTTCTCGGGGACGAAGGCGCGGATCTCCTCCTCGCGCCGCGTGAGGATCGCCAGCGTCGGCGTCTGCACGCGGCCCAGCGAGACCGCCCCGTCGAAGCTCGAGCGCAGGCGGATCGTCGCCGCGCGGGTGGCGTTCATGCCGACGATCCAGTCGGCCTCGCTGCGCGAGCGCGCCGCGGCCTCGAGCAGCTCGAGCTCGGACCCCTCGCGCAGCTGCGCGAACGCCTCCTGCATCGCGTCCTTGGTCATCGAGGACAGCCACAGGCGCTTGACCGGCAGCTTGCAGGCCGCCTTCTCGTAGAGGTAGGCGAAGATCAGCTCGCCCTCGCGGCCGGCGTCGCAGGCGTTGATGACGACGTCGACGTCGTCGCGCTTCATCAGCGCCTTGACGACGTCCATCTGCTTCTTCGAGCGCTCGTCGCGCACGATCAGCTTGAAGCGGTCGGGCACGATCGGCAGGTCGGCCATGCGCCACTTCTTGAACTTCTCGTCGTACTCGTCGGGCTCGGCGAGCTGGACGAGATGGCCGACCGCCCAGCTGATGATGTGCTCCGGGCCCTCCAGCGAGCGCTCGGTCTTCTCGCCCCCGGTCTTCTTCTTCTCGAACGGCCCCGGGAGCACGCGCGCGAGGTCGCGCCCGACGGACGGCTTCTCGGCGATGATCAGGGTCTTGCTCATTGGGGGCTAGCGGGCACAGGGGCCCGTCGAGACAGTACCGCCGCCCGCCGCGGCGAGCTCGGAGCGCACCACGTCGTTGGGCACGGCGTAGCCCCCGTGGGGCCCGTGGCCGACCGTCGCGGCGAACACCGTCCCGTCGACGCGGCCGCGCGCGTCGATCAGCGGCCCGCCGGAGTTGCCGGAGCGGACGAGCCCGCGGAAGGCGAGGATCCGCCGCTTGACGGGCCCGCGGCCGTAGGCGTCCTCGGACAGGGCGTCGCTCGTGTCGCCCAGGCGGGCGGCGCGAAGGTCGAACGGGCCGTTGTGCGGGAAGCCCATGACGGCCACCGGGCGGCCGGACGGCGCCGTCGGGCTGATCGTCAGCGCCGGAGCGCTCAGCCCGGACACGCGCAGCACCGCGATGTCGTTGGTCGGGGCGAAGACGACCGCGCTGGCGTCCAGCCGCGGGCCGTCGCCGTGGAGCTGGACGACGGTGTCGCTCTCCCCCGCGACCACGTGGGCGTTCGTCACGACCAGCCCGTTGCCGGCGACCCAGCCCGACCCCTCGACCCCGAGGCCGCACGCCGTGCCGAGCACGCGCACGACGCTCGCCTCGGCGTTGCGGACGGCCGGCACGCGCGCGATCTTCGCGGTCGGCGCCGGCACGTTCTCCGTCGACGGGCCGTTGATCTTCGGCAGCGGGTCGAACCGGGCGAGCGCGTTGAGGATGAAGCCCGAGGGCGGCAGCACGTCGTTGAGCGCCTTGAGGATCGCCGAGCGCTGGATGTCGCGCCGCAGGTTGATGCCGGGCGTCTGCAGCAGGACGGCGCCGACGATCCAGGCGAGCACGAGCGCGAGCACGGCGCCGAGCACCGCGCCGAGTCCGGTGTCGACGGCGTTGAGGCCGGGCAGGCGCACCGCCGCCTTGGCGGCCGCGCCCGCGAACTGCAGCCCGGCCCCGAGCAGCGAGCCGAGGACGACCGCGCCGCCGAGCGCGAACAGCGGGGCGTAGGGCGAGTGCGAGCCGCCCGAGAGGATCAGCGGACCGAGGCGGGCGCCGAGGAACGCGCCGGCCGCGAAACCCGCCAGTTGCAGCACGCCGAGGAGGAACCCCTGCCGGGCGCCGTTGAACGCGAGGAGCAGGGCAAAAAGGACGATGATCCAGTCGGCGGTCGTCAAACTGCCGCGAAGCATGGCTCATCGTCCGGCGCCCTCTCCTGCTCGCCGACGGCGCCTCGAGCGCCGGATGCTGCCCGTGCTCGCCCTTGCGGCGGCGGCGTTCATCGTGGGGATCGTGGTCGGCGCGAGCTACGTGCCCGGCGAGCAGCGCGTCGTCCAGCGCTTCGCGAACGCCTGGCGGCGCGGCGACTACGCGGGCATGTGGGCGCAGCTGACCCCCGACCAGCAGAAGGCCGTCAGCGCCGGGACGCTCGCCGAGGCCTACGGGATCGCCCGCGACACGGCGACCGTGCGCTCCTACTCGATCGGCAAGCCCCGCAAGGAGTCCGGGCACACATGGTCGCTGCCGGTGGTCGCCCACACCACGGCGTTCGGCGACGTCAGCGGCCGCGTCGTGCTGCCGCTCGAGGGCAGCGGCGACAAGGCGCGGATCCGCTGGACCGCCAACGTCACGTTCCCCGGCGTGCCGCCCGGGACGCGGCTCGAGCGCCGCACCACCCTCCCGAAGCGCGCCGGCCTGCTCGCCCGCGACAACCGGACGATCGAGGAGGCGCTCGGCACCTACGCCTCGTCGATCGTCGGCGAGCTCGGCCCGATCCCGTCGGATCAGCTCGCCGACTTCCGCGCCGCCGGCTACCCCGACGACGCCCAGGTCGGCATCAGCGGCCTGCAGAAGGTCTTCGAGCGCCAGCTAGCCGGGACGCCGGGCGGCCAGTTGCTCGCCGGCGGCAAGGTGCTGGCCAGCAGCGCGCCGCGGGCCGCCTCGCCGGTGCGCACGACGATCTCCGCGCCGCTGCAGCAGGACGCGGTCAACGCGCTGGCCGGCCGGCTCGGTGGCGTGGTGGTCATGGAGCCGCGCACGGGCCAGATCCTCGCGGTCGCCGGGATCGCGTTCTCGGGCCTCCAGCCGCCCGGGTCCACGTTCAAGATGGTCACACTCAGCGCGGTGCTCCAGGACGGGATCGCCGGCCCGAACAGCACGTTCCCGTACGCCACGTCCGCACTGCTCAGCGGCGTGCCGCTCGGCAACGCCAACGGCGAGTCGTGCGGCGGCACGCTCGTCCAGGCCTTCGCCACCTCCTGCAACTCGGTCTTCGCGCCGCTCGGCGCCAAGCTCGGCGCCAACCGGCTGGTCGCGATGGCCGAGCGCTACGGGTTCAACTCGCCACCGACGATCACCGGCGCCGCGACGAGCACGATCCCGCCCGCGAACTCGCTCGGCGACGACCTCGCGGTCGGGTCCTCGGCGATCGGCCAGGGCCGCGTGCAGGCGACGGTGCTGCAGATGACGTCGATCGCCGCGACGATCGGGCTCGAAGGCCGCCGCCCGCTGCCGACGCTGCTCTACCGGCCCGGCGACCGCGCGCGGCTCGGCCCCCGCGCGACCAGCGCCCACGTCGCGCACCTCGTGCGCTCGATGATGGTCGAGGTCGTCCGCCGCGGCACCGGCGTCGCCGCCGCGATCCCCGGCGTCGTCGTCGCCGGCAAGACCGGCACGGCCGAGCTGCGCAGCACCCAGCCGTGCACGCCGACGGCCGACAACCCGGAGTCCTGCAAGGACCAGCAGACCAACCCGAACGACACGACCGACACCGACGCCTGGTTCGCGTCATTCGCCCCCGCCCGCGACCCGAAGGTCGCGGTCGGCGTCCTGCTGGTCAGCGCCGGCGCGGGCGGCGACACCGCCGCGCCCGTGGCGCGCACGCTGCTCGAGGCAGCGCTGCGGCGATAAGAGGGCGACATTCCGCGCTGCCGTAGAGGCCGAAGTCGCCACTCGATTCACGCCGTGACCCGTGCTTCCGCTTTGCCGCAAGAGCGGGGTTGCCGGGTTCGGCTTTCGCCTAGGGAGGGGTCTCGCCAAGCGCTCGGCGTCGAACGTCCATCCACGGTCGCTATAGGCACCAACGATGGACGTTCGACCGGGAGCAGCGAAAAACCCTCCCCCTAACCAGCCCAAGACCCCAGCGCTACAAGGTGCCGAAAGCGCAAGCGCGCTCGAGGCAGTGCGAGCGAACGCCCATTTACCGCCGCGATAGGGGCGGAATCGGGACGTTCAGCCGCCCGCGATCGACCCCTCCCCCTAACCAGCCCAAGAACCACAGCACGACAAGGCACCCGACGCACGGGCGCCATCAGCCGCTAGACGTCGAGCGAGCCCTCGGCCTGGTCGTCGGGGAAGTAGCTCTGGATCTTGAAGGTCAGCGGCCGGTTGTCGAGGTTCGGGTAGTTGAGCTTGAACAGCAGCTCGAGGCCGCCGATCGAGTCGACCTGGCCGGGCACGGAGTCCGGGTTGGGGTCGGTGCCCTTGGGCGGGATCGGCGCGTTGCTCAGCGCGAACGGGTTGAGCTTCGAATTGATCGAGACCGGGCGGAAGACGTTGCCCTCCGAGTCGACGATCGTGTAGCCGGTGGCCGGGACCTGGCGCTGGTTCGTCGGGTTCTCGATGCGGACGAAGACCGCGAACCAGAGCTGGTTGGGCGCGAGCTTGGCCTGGTTGCCGGCGACGCCCTCGACGAACGTGCGGTCCTCGGGGATCGCCGCCGGGTTGAGCTGGCGGGTGATCTCGACCTGGTACTTGAGCTTGCCGACGTTGAGGTAGATGCCCTCGGTCTCGGCGCTGTGGATCGAGTTGGTCTTGTTGCCGCACGCCGCCAGCGTCAGGGCGGCGGCGATGAGGACGAAGACGGAGAGGGACCTGATCGTGAGCGGGCGCATCGAGCCGGGGACTTTATCCGGCGGCGACCGTCGCCCGGCTTCCGCGGCCCCGGTCCTCCTCGAGGATCGTCCGCAGCCGGCGCATCGCGCGGGTCGTCTTGCGCTTCAGCCAGCCGCGCGCGCCGAGCGACTCGCCGATGCGGTCGGCCAGGTTGCCGGGCTGGGTCTCGAACGTGAACGTGACGCGGGTGCTGCCCGAGCCGACCGGCTCGAGCTCGTAGGTGCCCAGCGTGCGGATGCGGTTGTACTTGCCGGTGCGGCCGCGCTCGACGATCAGCCGCGGGCGCTCGACCTCCGAGAACGTGACGTCGGCCCACGGGAAGCGGTTCATGGGCACCTTGACGCGGAAGCGCGCGCCCGCGCCGCGGCCGTAGGAGTCCTCGCGGGTCAGCCGCCAGTCGACCAGGTAGTGGTCGCAGAACTCGGCGTGGTTGGCCACGTCGAGGAGGTACTCGAAGACGTCCTCCTGCGGGCGGGCGATCGTCACTGAGGCCGAGACAGGGTCCATCGCGGCCGGAGTCTACGGCTCGCCTGGAGCGGCGAGTGGCCCGGCGCGACGAGCACGGCGCGGGCCGTGACCGAGCGGCGGGGGTGATGGTCGCGCAGCCTCCTGCCGAGCCGCGTGAGGCGCATCGTCATCGCCCGCTTGCCCGGCCTGTCGAACCTCCGGCCGGCCGAGGCCACGAGCTTTGCGCCGCTGAACCACGCGATGTCGACGGCAGCCCCGACCGGCGTGGCGACCGTGAGCCTCTGGGTCGGGACCAGCTCCGCGCGGAGCAGCCTCCGGAGATCGGCCGCCGTGTACTCGGGCGCGTGGCCCCTCGAGATGCCGCCATCCTGCGACGCGACGAAGCAGGTCCGCGCGTCGGGGCAGGAGATGCTGCTCCCGTACAGCAGCTTCAGCCTGTACCCGATGAAGCTCGACGTCTCCTCGGGCCCATCGGCCATCGCCAGGACGTCGTCGCCGAACACCGCGACGCACCGGTCGCTGCCCGGGCACGTGATCTGGGAGAACGGCGCGGGCGAGCTCCGGCCGACGCGGTTCGGCGTCGACGTCCAGGAGCCCGGGGTCAGCGGGTCCGCGCTCGTGATGGTGTTGCCGGCCCCGTCGCTGCCGAAGCAGCGGCGCGGGGTGACGCACGCAAGCGCATCGATCGTCGCCTGTATGTACTGGTGGGCGCCCAGGACCTGGGCGGGGTCCGCGAAGACCTCTTGCCACGCCGCCGGATGTGCCGGGTCGGCCGAGGCGAAGACCCGCCCGGAGGTGTCGCCTGCGACGCAGAGCTGCGCCGAGACGCAGGAGACCGGGCCGATGGCCGGCGTCGGGCTCTGGCAGGTGTCGTACGCCGGGCACGGTGCGGTGTCGAACGTCACCGGTTCCCAGCTCTCGCCGGCGGGGTCGGTCGACAGCAGGATCCCGCCCCTGTCGCCCGCCAGGCAGAGCGTGTCGGACACGCAGGCGAGGCGGTGGAACGTCGGCGACCCGACGGTCTTGGCCGTCCAGGAGCCGGCCCCGTCGGCGGGCGACCGCGATGTGAAGACCTGGCCGTGGCCATCGAAGGCGATGCAGAGCGTCACGGAGGGACACGCGAGGCCGTCGAAGAGGCCGCAGCTGCTGTTGCACGTGTTGGTCGTGAGCTGCTCGAAGCGCCACGACGCCTGTCGCGCCGGATCCGTGGACGTGACGAGCCCGCCGAAGTCGTCGACCCCGACGCAGAGCGTGACCGCCGCGCAGGCGACCTTCAGGTCAGGGCGCGGCGGGGTGTAGAGGCCGCCGTCGTTCGTGTCCACCACGAACGGCTTCCCCCACACGTAGGGGCCGAGGAAGCTGTCGTCGGCGGACGCGACCGCAGCTGTGCCGAGCAGCGTGCCGACGATCGCGAGGGCGCAGACGAACCTCACTGCCCCCATGACGAAGGACCAGGTCTGAAGTTCCGCCCTCAGGCGGCGATGCGCGCGATCGGCTTGACCGCGTGGCCCCACTCGCTGTGGTGCACGAGCTCGGTGCGCTCGGGCTCGCCGGCCTTCGCGTGCCGGCACAGCGCGCAGGCGAGCGAGCCGTTCGTGTAGACGTGCACGCGCTCGCCGACCAGCGGGGTCCGATGGCAGACCGAGCACGTGTCGCGCTCGGCCGCGAGGCGCTGGACGCCCTTGCGCAGAAGGCGGCGGCCGAGGTCCGGCAGAGGGCGTCGCATGCGGTCATCTTCGCCGCCGCAGCGGCGGAATCCTGCCCCCGGTCCGGGCGCGCCGCCAGATGTTAAAAGGTCGCAAAATGCGGGTCTTTAGCGACACTTCAGGCGCGCGACCCACCATACTTGGCGATTGACCCCGTTGTTAGAATCCGCACAAGAGCGGGAGCCGCGAGGGGCGCGCGAGCGCCGGAGAGGAAGCGGGTTGATGGAGTCGCTGATGTCGGGCACGCTGGCTGGTACCGGTTCGTTTCGCTGCGAGAGCTGTGGCTACGTCGTGACGCTCGCGGCCGAGGATCAGCTCCCGCCCTGCCCCGGCTGCAGCGGCGAGGAGTTCGTCCGCGCGTCGCTGTTCGGCGCCCGCTTCCGCCGCGACGGCGCCGCGATCGAGGATCCCGAGATGCTGGCGCGGCTGATGGCGGCCGCCGACGCCGAGATCACCGAGGCCGGCGAGTACCTGGTCTTCGAAGAGGGCGGCGAGTCCCGCGTCGTGCCGCTGCGCCGCGACTGGACCCGCATCGGCCGCTCGCTGGCCGCCGACGTCCGGCTCGACGACCCGACCATCTCGCGCCGCCATGCGCTGATCGTCCGCGGGCCCGACGGCGCCCGCCTGCTCGACGACCGCAGCCTCAACGGGGTGTTCGTCAACGGCGAGCGCGTCGAGTGGCGCACGCTCGCCAACGGCGACGAGATCGTCGTCGGCCGCTACCGGCTGCACTACCTCCTGGTGGCGGAGGGCGAGCTGCCCTCCGTCGACGCGCCAGAGATCGAGGCGGCCGGCTGAACTTCGGGCGGCCCTCGTGGCCGTCCGCGGAGGAGAGGGAAAAGAGGAGGCCCGGCTGAGGAGCCGGGCCACCTCTGTCGTCACGTAGGCTTCGGCACGTGGCGGCGCAGACGATCGCGATCCTCTCCCAGAAGGGTGGCACCGGGAAGACGACCGCGGTGCGGACGCTGACCGACGTCTTCCGCCGCGCCGGGCTCGACGTGCTCGCGGTCGACCTCGACCCGCAGGGCAACCTCTCCGACTACTTCGACGTGCCGCCCGATGCCGCGCCGACGATCGCCGACGTGCTCGCCGGCCGCGCGACCGCGCGGGGCGCGATCCACGGCGACATCATCCCGGCGAACCTCCAGCTCGCCGAGTCCGAGCTGATGCTCGCCGGCAAGATGGGCCGCGAGCTGACGCTGCGCCGGGCGCTGAAGGACGTGGTCGACGACTACGACGTGATCCTCATCGACTGCCCGCCCGCGCTCGGGCTGCTGGCGGTCAACGCTCTCGTGGCGGCCGACCACGCGCTGCTGTCGGCCGAGGCGCAGTACTTCGCGCTGCAGGGGGTCGAGCAGGCGCTCGAGGTCATCGAGCTCGCGCGCGACGGGCTCAACCCGGACCTCAACTGGCTCGGGGTGCTGTTCAACATCGCGGACATGCGGACCGTGCACTCGCGGGAGGCGTACGAGTCGCTCAAAGAGCACGTCGGGGAGAAGCTGCTCGACACGACCGTGCGCCAGTCGATTGCGTATGCGGAGTCGGCCGAGCGAGCGATCTCGATCCTCGACCACCGGCCTGACCTCGGTGCCGATTACGTGTCGCTCGCCGATGAGCTGCTCGAGCGGCTCGGGTTCCGGGATGCTCGCGCGCGGGTGCGCGAGTTGCTCCCTGCGTGAAGTCGGCCGCGCTTCTCTCGGCTGCTTTTCTGGCGGGCTGTGGCGGCGGTTCAGGCGCTGGTGGCGGGCCGCGGGCGAGTCAGGTGCCTCCGACACCACACGCATCCGTGCAAAAGGTGTCTTCGGCACCTGCTCGCCCGCGACCCGGCGAGCGTTGGGGTGCTGCGCTGCGGCTTCGGGTCACTCCTCTCCTCGGTGCCCCACACCCCGGCGCGCAGGTGATCGCCCGCATTCCGCGGCGTACCTCGTTCGGTTCCGCCGGCGTGCTTGCGGTCGTGCGGCAGCGCGGGAAGTGGCTGGGGGTGGTGGCGCCGCAGGTCGGCAATGGGCGGGTGGGCTGGGTGCTGTGGACGAAGGTGCGGATGCTGCGGGAGACGTGGGCGATCGATGTCTCGTTGTCCCGTCGCCGGGCGGTGCTGCGGCATCAGGGGCGGCGGTACTTCGTCTTTCCGCTCGCGGTGGGGACGCCGGCGTATCCGACGCCGACGGGGTTGTTCGGGGTGACCGATCGGTTGAAGACCGGCGGGCCGGGGTCGCCGTACGGGTGCTGCGTGCTGGCATTGAGCGCGCGGCAGCCGCACGTGGCGCAGGACTGGCCGGGCGGCGATCGGATCGCGATCCATGGGACCAACGAGCCGTGGACGGTCGGGACGGCGGCGAGCCACGGGTGCCTGCGGGCGAGCGTCGGGACGATGCGGGTGCTGATGGCGCGGGTGCCGCTCGGGACGCCGGTGAGGATCCACGCGTGAGCACGGTCGCGACGGTCTACGCCGATGCGTTCGTCAACGATCCGGGCTGGGTGTCGGTCGGCCCGGACTCCGAGCGGCGGCGGTGGAACTACGTGCGGCGGATCTGCGGGGCCGAGGTGCGGGTGGCTGCGCGGCTCGGCGGGAAGGTGCTGGTGGGCGAGGACGACGGGGTGCAGACGTCGGCGCTCGTCTACTACCCGCCGGACGGGCGGCCCACGTCGCTGCTGCTGACGCTGGCGGAGGCTCCGGGGGCGGCGCTGGCCGGGCCGGTGGTGGTCGCGCGGTCGCTGAAGGCCGAGAGCTCGATGTTCGGCGGGCAGCCCGAGGAGCCCCATCTCTACGTCTCGCTGCTGGCGGTGCGCCCGTCGCACCAGCGCGGCGGGCGCGGACGGAAGCTGCTGAACGCCGCGCTGGCCGAGGCGGACTCGCTCGGCGTGCTCGCCCATCTGACGACGGCGAACCCGGCCAACCTGCCGTACTACGGGCAGTTCGGCTTCGAGGTCTCGAGCGAGATCGTGCTGCCACGCGGCGCGCCGCTGTGGTTCATGGACCGCGCCGCGCGCTAGAGCTCTTTGACGTCCGCGCCCTGCAGCTCGAACGGCGCGCGGATGACGTCGGCCCAGCCGGCGGCCTCGGCCTTGAGCTTCTCGACCACGCCGCCGGTCTGCTCGTAGTGGGTCCAGACGAGGACGGTCGGCCCGGCGCCGGAGATCGTCGCGCCGAGGGCGCCGAGCTTCGGGGCCTTGGCCATCAGCTCGGCCGACTGCGGGTAGAGCTCGGCGCGGTAGGGCTGGTGGAGGCGGTCGTGCAGGCCGGCCGCGACCATGTCCCAGTCGCCGAGCGTCAGGCCGAGGACGAGCAGCGCGCCGAAGCCGACGTTCGCGGCGGCGTCGTGCAGCGGGACGCGGTCGGGCAGCGCGGCGCGGGCCTGCTTGGTGCGCACGTGCGCGTGCGGGACGACGAGCACGGCCTCGAGGCCGGCGGGCGGGTCGAAGCGGGCCACGCGGTGCGCGCCGCAGACGACCATGCCGCCCTTGAGCGCCGCG
>Ga0070660_100001951_pt1 | contig 14226 bp, 8 predicted proteins | sample KBSC33metaG_FD_64670 | JGI IMG/M metagenome (GOLD analysis project Ga0070660, IMG submission 64670) | Corn rhizosphere microbial communities from Kellogg Biological Station, Michigan, USA - KBS C3-3 metaG | ecosystem: Host-associated > Plants > Roots > Rhizosphere > Soil ... | reverse complement strand
CGTCCTGCAGCCGCCGTTTCCAATCGACGAGGACCGTTTCGCTCTCGCTCAACAAGTGGCGCATCAACTCCTGGAATGCCTGGGTGAGCACGGCGTAAGGCGTGTCGCGCAGATATTGCTCGAATTTGCCGGCAATGAAGTAGCCACCCCGTGCAGCTGTCGGTGCGCGCAGCGCCTCGACCAGCGAGGACTTGCCAACACCTGCGTAGCCGGTCACGGTCACGAGGCTGCGCTGCCCCTTGGCCGCCATCTGCTCGAAGGCCGACATCAAGCTTGCCAGCTCCGCTTCGCGTCCATAGAGCTTGTGGGGAATCTGAAAGCGGCTGGAAAAATCCTCGCGCCCCAAGGGAAACGCATGGATGCGTCCTGTGGCTTGCCATCGCGCCAGACAGTCCTCCAGATCCCGGCACAGCCCCATGGCGCTCTGATAACGATCCTCCGGCAGCTTGGCCAGGAGCTTCATCACGATGTTCGACACCACCTGGGGCACGGCGGGTGCCAGGTGGTGCGGCGCAGGGGGAGTGCGGGCGATGTGGCAATGTGCCCATTCCAAAGGGTCGTCTGCGGCAAACGGCAATTGACCGGTCAGCATGCGATAGAACGTGATGCCAAACGAATAGAAATCGGTGCGGTAGTCCACCGTGCGGTTCATGCGGCCGGTTTGCTCCGGCGACAGATAGGCCCAATCGTTGTGCTGCCCAACAACACCGTCGGGCAATAACACTTGGTCTTGTGCCGTGGCGAGACTGAAATCGGCCAGCAGAACGCGGTGGCTCTCTCGCGCCACTAGAATGTTGCGGGGACGGATGTCGCGATGGAGGATGCCCGTCTCATGCACGCGCGCCAGCACCTGCGCCAGAGAGCAGGCAAGGCGCAGACACACCGGCAACTCCAGGCGCATGCCGGTCTCCAGAAGCGCTTCGAGGGATTCGCCCGCGAAGTCGTCCAGAAGCATCGTCAGGCAACCTTCTTCGGCGAGCAGTTCTGTCGGTTTGGCCACGCAGGCAATGTCGAGCGAGTGGAGCAGCGTGTATTCGCGTCTGAAACGGGTAAAGCGGTCAGGATCGGTGTTGGCGGGATCGAGCTGCTTCAGAATGACAAGTGCGTCATCAGCCAAGCGCCGCGCACGATAGAGGCGGGAGCATGCGGTAGTGCCGATGTGGTCAAGGATTTGATGACGCACAGCAGTGAGAATGCCAGACAAGAATTTATCTTATCATCCTTACGAACCAATTCGATGAGCAAAAATACATCATACTTAGTTAGTTAGAGCATGCCTAACCAAAAACTATTGCCATCGCCCTTACCTTTATTTATTCGCTGTGAGATAGGGCTTGAATGCTTTGGCATAAAACAACATGGAGATGGCTAAGCCGAAAGTCAGGAAAGCAAGCGCGTAACGTAGCCCTTCCTTGCCTGCGAATTGCATCAAAACATCGCTCAACATCCCCACGGAAGCCGGCCCAAGGCCAATGCCGAGCACGGTATAGAAAACCAAGTTTATGGCATTGGCCACAGATCTCTGGTGTGCAGGGATGACATTATTCAATGCCGCTGTGCTGGGGGCATGCATCCATGAAGAAAAGAAACACATCAATATAAAGAATAGGATTGCTTGGGGTATCTCAAGCCCCAGAAATTGAATTTCGACGCCGGCCGGCCAGAGAAAATAAGCTAAGGATGTCGGTATCGTGATACCGCCTCCGATCAAGGGTATACCCAACTGCCATCGCGCATCACGCTTTACCAAGTTGGTACAAAGCCAACCGCTAAACAGAGTACCCGTTATCATGCAGGTCGGAAGAACCGTGCCTATCAGCAGACCTGCCTGTTTGAGTGCCATGCCATGGCTGCGTATAAGAAAACTGACATTCCATGTTGCCATGCCCATGAACCAGAAAGTGACGAAGCCATACGCAAGCACGATGTATCTGGGCACGGCAGACGACAGTATTCCGCGCAAGGTTTGCAGCAGAGGCATCTGGGCATGGTTGGCAGGAGCATCCCATGTCCCCCTGCGCGGCTCGGGTACCGTTGTCCATAGAAGCAAGGCCAGGATCATGCCGGGCAACCCGGCGATAAAAAATGCCATCTTCCAACCATACTGCTGCGCAATCCATGCGCTTCCAGCCACTGCAAACAATGGCGCGATAAACGCCCCCACTGCCAGCACGCTTATCGCCATGGAGCGCTGCTCCTTGGGGTAATAATCGGCCGTCATCGACATCGTAGTGGGTGTACTTCCTGCCTCGCTGATTGCAATCCCTGTTCTTGCAAGAACCAACTGCCAATAGTTAGCTGTCATACCGCAAAGGATTGTCATGAAACTCCATAAGGCACAGCAGACGACAAGGACATTACGGCGGTTGCCTTTGTCCGCCACTTGCGCTATTGGAATGGACGCAGCCGCATGAAAGAAAGCAAACCAGAGTCCGGCAAGCAAGCCCATCTGCGTGTCGGTGGCGAGAAACTCTTTCTTAATGGGTTCGAGAAGCGTCCCTATGATTTGGCGATCGATCGAGTAAGACATGATGATGAGCATCAAAATCATCAGCGAGTAATGCGTCCTCCATTGGGAAGGTCTGCGCGTGGCCGCGCTAATCCGGGCGTTGGTTAATGGAGAGATGAATTTCGGCATGTTCCGGGCATGCTGCAAAAATTTTGCCGGCCTTCCCGCAATACTTCCTACAAGGCAGCGGGATGCCAACGGACGTGCAAACCAGTATAGGATAAAAAAGGTGGCTGACCTGCGCGCAGCTAATGAACCGCTATCAACACTGCGCTTGTGCCGCCAAATGCAAAGGAATTCGACATGACGGCTTCTATCTTCGAATTCCAGCGGGCATGGTTCGCCACATAGTCGAGGTCGCATTCTGGGTCCGGGTGCTGAAGATGTGCCGTTGGCGGTACCATGCCGGCCTTCATCGACAGAACCGAGATAGCAAATTCAAGGGCGCCCGCAGCGCCAAGCAAATGTCCATGCATTGATTTGGTCGAGCTGACTTGCAGGCGCGATGTATGTCCGCCAAAGACTTGCTTGATCGCGGCAGTTTCCACGGGATCGTTGGCGAGAGTTCCCGTGCCATGCGCATTGATGTAGTCAATCGATGTCGGGTCCATCCGAGCCGAGGCGAGGGCCAAGCGCATTGCCCGGGCCTGCCCGTCCACGCTGGGATGCGTCAGATGCGCCATGTCAGTGGACAAACCGTACCCGGAAATCTCGCCGAGGATATCGGCACCTCGGGCCATGGCGGCTTGCCGTTCTTCCAAGACAACAATGGCAGCTCCTTCCGCCAGGACCAGGCCGTTTCTGTTTCGAGAAAACGGCTTGCAAGACGCTGCCGGGTCTTCCGTGGCGATGGTACGCATTGCTTCCCATGCCTTCATTGGCCCTAACGATAGCGGGGCTTCGGTGCCACCGGCCAGCATGAGGTCGGTCTGGCCGCTGCGAATGCGCAGAGCCGCTTCACCGATCGCTACGGCAGATGATGCGCAGGCCGATGTGAAAGTCAGGTTAGGACCGGTGATGCCGTATTCCATGCCGATCCAGGAAGCCGCTGCATTGTTCATCGCCAGCAATACGCTGAATGGCTTGAGGCGATCGGATTGTTCGCCATAGAGTGTCCGGTAACTGTCATCGGTCGAAGAGGCCCCTCCCATGCCGGTGCCAAGGAAGACGCCGGTACGGGACGGATCGGTTATGCCCTGTGATAATCCTGCCTGATCCATTGCGCGCCGGGCGGCTGTCAGTGCAAATTGCGTGGCGCGATCCATCATGCGCAGCTTCGGCGCATCGGCAACCGAAGAAGCATCGAAGATGGCGGGTGCTGCAATCGGGTTGGCGAGCCGGCGATACTCTTCCCCTTCAAGCCGTCGAATACCGGAGCGACTATTGGCGAGGCTGCTCAGCAGATCTTCAGGGGTATTGCCTAGCGGAGAAATCACACCTATGCCCGTTATGGCGACCCGTCTCATGTTCCGGCCCGATGCGATGCTGCGTCCGATATCTGGCTTGCGATGAGTGAGTCAACGTAATTCACAAGGTCTCCCACGGTAGCCAGGTTGGTCTGATCGGTCGGAACCCGGATACCGAACTCATCCTCGATCTTGAAAAGCAGTTCCATGACGGCAAGCGAACCAACGCCGAGATCTTCGAGCCGCGCTTCGGGCAACAGTTTTTCCGTGGGCAGGTTGTATTCTCCCGTCAGTATGTGCGCTAGGCGATCATAGGTGTTCATACATGCTCCTTCAGCTATTTCAGCTATGCCAACATTTACTTAGTGGGTTGGCGCTTCGCCGTTATGAATATCCGGCCCCGGACGGACCTTGTCGCACCATCGGGCGAAATGACCGAGGAATGCCGGGTAACTTGCCAGCAGCGGCAGCAGACTGCCATACGTTTTCGGACGCATTGCCACATGCGCGAACAGAGCGGCCAGGCGGACCCGCCGTGAAAAATGCCGGCGCCATGCCTTCACATAATGCGTCCGGACCCGCTCATGCACCTGCGTATCTGCGATTTCCACCTTGCAAGGAAGAAGCATGTTTACTAAAAGAGCGGCGGACTGAACCGCCATGCTGATTCCTTCGCCGATGATCGGGTGCGCTTCACCGGCGGCATTACCGATACGAAAGGATGTTCCGGGAGTTTGCGTGATACGGATTCCCGGACGGATTGGTCCCGATCCCAGCCACTTCCCATTCCGGTTTGCTCCGGCAAGCATTGCAGGCAGTTCCTTGCAGTGATCCAATACCCATTGCGCGGCGGCTTCGGGCGCACCGATGTCGGAAAAGCGCGCCCGCGCCTGCTCCAGCGCATCCCTGCGCAGGCAGAATGCCAACGTGGCCATTCCATGATCTCCGATCACGATGCCGCCATAGCCTCCTTGAAATGAAAGAACGGGAAGCACGCCATGTTCGAGTGTTGTGTCGGCGAAGTTTGCCTTGAATGCAAACAAATCCGAAGTCAGGCAGTGCTGCTGATGCAGCGCATGATGAGGTGCCAGCGGCTCCCATGACCCATGAGCATCGATAATCAGCCGGGCGCTCAACACGCGCTCTTCCCTGGTATCCATGGCACGTGCATGGCACTGTGTCCTACCGGGCGTGCCTTGTACACCCACCGCTTGCCATGGCTGAAAGACATCGGCACCCAATGCTCTGGCTTGATTAAGGAGGAGCGCATCAAGATGCTCGCGACCCAGCGCCCGTCCCCATTGGCAATCCGGAGCGGAAAATGACGGGAGCGATGCGCGTATCATCCGATGATCGCTGCAGATGAGAGCCACCTGTTTAAGCGGCGGCCCGGCCAACTCCGCAAGCGTGTGACCGACGCCAAGCGTGTCAAAGAGAGGAAAGTTGCTCGCTGCAATGCATTCACCGCATACCTTTCTTCTCGGGAAGGCATGCTTTTCGATGACGGCAACCCGCCAGCCCGCGCGTGCAAGCAGAATGGCGGCGCAGCTTCCCGCCGGACCTGCGCCGATGATAACGGCATCGAATTCGGCCTCCATTGCATTCATCCGCAGCGGCGCGCCACGAAGACGTGGCTGAACAAGCCTGCGCGATGCTCGGTGAGTGTCCATTCAGATGCCGATGCCGGCCACAGCGAGGACAATTCCTCGCCCCGGAATCCGGCCCGCACGCTTAACACCGCATCGCTTCGGGTCACTTCATTCGCGCCGATCATGCCGACTAATCGGCTTCCAATCAGCGGAAGGCGGGCACGCCTCGGTTCACAGGCGACAAACATGTTGGAGCGCGTGGCCAGCACCTCGAACAGCCGACGAATCGTACCGGCGTCAAAGTGATGGATGAACAGATTGGCGAGACTAATATCGACGTGCTGCATTTCGTCCTGAGCAATCCAGCTTTCGAGGTCCGCATGCAATATTTCAGTGGTCCAGCCGATATCGGCCAAGGCATCCCGCGTTTTCTGATCAACGACATTCTGACGGTCGAGTAGAACGACATGCACGTCCGGCCATCTGGGCGCGAGGCGGCGAGCAAGCCGCAGCATCAGGCTCCCGTCGCCTGCGCCGAATTCGATAATGCGCTTTGGATGATCTGCATACCGAGTCAATGCGTTCGCAAGAATGCCCGACGCTCCCATGATCCGGTTGAGGCGCTTGAGGTCCTTGCGGGAATGAACGGCGCGCGGGTCGTCCTCGTCCAGGTCGTCGAGGGCTTCCGGCGACAGAAAACGCGGGAAATCTGCTCTGGCAAACATGGATATGCGCGTTCCTATTCGACCTGTAACAGTGCGCCATGGCAGCTGAATCCGGCGCCAAACGAAGAAAGCCACCAGATGCCTGACGCGGCGTTCTCCTGCAAGGCTCTCTCCATCACAAAATAAATCGATGCACTGCTGAGATTGCCGTATTCCCGCAAGACTGCTGCGCTGAAACGCAGGTCCTCCCGATTCAATCCCATTGTGGTTTCGAGCGCGTTCAGGACATCCCGCCCACCGGGGTGCATGATCCATGTATGAATATCCGTGCGCCTGTCATTAGTACGATCCAAGGCTTTTTTCAGCACCTGGTCCGCATATACAGCGGCCAGCCGGGGCACCTCTCGTGTCAGGATATTGCGCAGCATGCCATCGCGCTGCTCGAACCGCAGGCTATCCCGGTATGCAGGATCGATGAGTGACTCGGCATGCCGCCATTCGATACGACGCTGTGCCCCCCGAGGACAGCGAGACAACACCATTGCGCCTGCGCCATCTCCGAACAGACAAGCGCTTATTAGCACGCCGGGGTCATTGTCCAGATACATGGCAGCGCTGCACACCTCGACGCAGACTGATAGAACATGCTTGCATTGACCCGATGCCAAGAGTGCGTTCGACAGGCGCAGATTGGGCAGGGCGGCGGCACACCCTTGACCGACGAGATCGAAGGCTTGCGCATCCGCACGCAGTCCCATCGCTTCTGCGACGTATCCGCTCAACCCAGGGCAAAGGTACCCTGTGCAGGTACTGACGACAATCGCATCAATCCTTGATGTGTCCAGCTCGGATCTTTCGATGGCTGCGCTGCCAGCCTTGCCGGCAAGAGAGGGCGCATTTTCCAGAAATCTTGCCTGCAGCGCATTCGGCTGGATATGAAATACGTCATCAAGCGAATCGAGGGCAAGATGGCGTGACTCGATTCCGTTGTCGCCCGACAGGACCGCTTTCGCAACAGCATGCGCACGCGGTTCCAGGCGGTCAAACCAGTCAGATGCGAGAAACGCTTCCCAGCATTCGGCTTTACTGTATTGCTTCTCGGGTGCGGCCACACCTATTCCGGTGATGAACATTCGCAAGCTCCATTTCATTGGCGCCATCGCGGCATCTGCTTGTCGGACAAGCCCATTACCTGGTTTAAACCTTCATCCTAGACAACAAAGTATTCGGAAATATCGAGGCAAAGTTCAATACAGGGCTGACAACAGCGACACGAAAATGTTCGTTTGAGGTGTACTGCCAAATTGGTTTTCCACGGCTCAATAGGAGCGGGTCGCATGTGAGAACAGGCGTGCATCGGTCGCAATGCTGCCCATATAGGCGCGCTGCGTAACGCCAGTTACTAAACCACCCGGAGCGAAATCCGCATACCGGGTGGTTCAGTGCAGGTGTTTAGAAAACTCCTGGCTATTCCGATCAGGAGACCTTATTGTCACCAGCGCTGCCTATTCATAGCAACAACGCATAACAACAGCGGATTCGCTGATCTTTGGGAAGAAACTTAGCATGACTCAAGCTAAGCAGCTCCGCAAAAGTTTTTTGACACGGAGTTCGGCTCCCCTCTCCCGCAAGCGGGAGAGGGGTAGGGGGTGAGGGTGATCGCGAAACCTTTTTCGGTCTTTGCAGGCACCCTCATCCCCTACCCTTCTCCCGCCTGCGGGAGAAGGGAGCTGGCCAGGTTCGCTTGAGCAACGCGGAAAATGTCAAAAGTTTTTTGCGGACCAGCTTAGTCGCAACAGCCACCGTCGCCCTTCATCTCGACATCAATGGAGACCTTCCGGACACGGACACACTTGACGTTGTCGCTGGGCAGATCCAAACACTCAAGGAGCTGCCTGGCCTTATCGCGACACTGCTCTTTCTTCTCTTCCGGTGTACGGTCGTTGAATGGCATTTCGAGGTCAGGATCGATTCTATAAGTCATGCCGCCAATAATTGCGCCGTTTGCGGTAGCGGTCACGACAATGTCATGCTGAGCCGTATCGACAACATCTGTCTTGGTAAATGGCATACCTGCATGAACGTTGAAGGTAACGAGTCGTTGCTCGCGGGCTTTCAAGCGGATACCGCCATCAGGCAGACCCTGTAAGCTGATGCGCCATCCGCGCTCCGTCAAGAACGGTGGGAGAACAACTGAAACGGCCATCGTCGCAGAAGTGCGTCCAGGATTACCTATCCAGAACCCCTTCCCTTGCAATCCCTTTATTAGACCGTGCAATCCGCCTCCACCTGGGACGAGTACGACGTTTCGCTGACCAACGTTGTTATCATTCGGAACCAGGCGCCAGTCTTCAACGACTTCGCCTGCCGTGAAGTTATCAACGTTGCTCGGATCCCCCGTCGCCGAAACGATCATCAGCATGCAGTCATGGCCCCAGGCGTTCTTCACAGGCGTCCACTCGAAGGGCCCGATGGTCTTCTCTTCGCTGTTGTTGGGTTGAAGCGTTCCAGCTGAGAGTTGTGCGGTCATCATAGGCTGCAGGTCATTAGGCCAAAGCACACCGGCTGATGGTTTGCAGTGATAGCCTTTCACGATAACGTTGTTGGCAACCGCGGTTCCTCGATTCTTGATCTTCACGTAGGCGTAGTTGATTTCTCCCAGCGCTGCTTCCTCATGCCCGGTTAAGCCATCGGGATGGCGGCGGTTCCAAATCGTTGTGGTCGCCCAATGGACTGGCAGATACTCATATTCGCCTGCACGACCGTCGTCAATATACACATCGACATTAGGTGGAGAGCCGCTGTTAAGGTTCTGCTTCTCAAACGCCCAAGTGAGTACTTTTCCATAAGCACCACCGAAAATTCCTTCCGAAGTCCAGTTCCCGGCATCCGCGACAAGCAACGCCGAAAGAAATTGCGCGGGCGAACCCGGATTACTCGCGGGAGTGAGTGTCCCAACCGCACGCAACATCAAATAGGCCATGCAACGAGCAGCAAATTCACGCCGAGAGACACTGCTTGAGTCACCGCCAATTGACCGATAGGCCCGGAACATCGTCGTTGAGAGGATTTGTTCGCTCAAATAGCCCCCGACATCGTTCGCGCCGCCCCACCCCCAGCCAGAGGCTACAGTGCGATCTGAGCGTCGAGGAACCGCTGGAACAAAGGGTGCGAGTAGAAAGCGGTCGAGTGCAGCGCCGTTGTGCCACTCTGAAAGGTAGTCGTTCAGTATCACGGCAAAGCTATCGCCTGCGCTGTGCGCGAAGCCAAAGTTGGCGGTGCCGACATGGTCGTAGAGAATGCCATGACCTCCTAACTCGTGGAGAATCACTCGCCAGTCGGTGGCAATACCAATCGGGTTGACGGTATCGGTGGCGTCGGCAAGAGCGTATTGCGTAAAGTCGATTCCATCTCCATCGCCTACACACTGTGCGTTGATTGCGGTACCAAGCCCGCGATGGTCGACCTCCACCGGAAAGGCGGTTCCATCGAAGTACGCACCACCGCCAGTAAGCGGGAAACCCAGATTGGCAACGAGTTGGAAGAAGCGGTCAACATGATAGTAGGCGTTCACCGCAGCGAATTCATTCGTTCGAACATCATAGTCAAAGTCACTTCCCGCCGGTCGCGTCGGCGGTGCAATGTTTGGCGCACTTTCCTCAGTTAGCGTGGCCCATGTACCTTGCAGTGACTGAGTTCCCCCGACAGGAGCATTGAGATTGGCAAGTACCACATCATCGCGGAATGGATTCAGCACAGCATTGCTTTGATTGGGCCCGTTGGTGGTCGTTCCTGTACTCGTGATCGGGTCGTAAGTGAACACGAGACCGTTCACTCCCGAGCTTAGCGCGCGCAGGTAAAGGATTGTGTTGGTCTCAATCTCGACCAACATGCGCCAATTCATCCTTCCCCCCTTGTAAGGCAGGCGGAAGATGAGTTCGGCAACGAGATACCAGCGCCCCTCTGCAATCGACATGGGCACCGGTGGCAACGGCAACGTTGGCGGCGTACCGCATAGCGGTTGATCAACGTCTTGTGTCAGATCGTGTGTGGCAGTCGTTTGGTGCGAATGGTCATCGGTGCGTTCCTTGGGAACGTAACGGTAGACGAAGAAGCGCCCGCGGATAAGACGCGCTGCGGTCTCTTGACCCTCAAGTTCTTTTGAGGGTTTGGCGGCATTGCCGAGAATCTCAGACAGCAGGTCGGAGCTCGCGATGTTGGACTCCTCATGTCGCTTGGCTTTAAGGCGAGAAGGTGGGGTATCGACCTTCTCACCGGTCGCAAATAGACGACGATAGCGCTCTATCGCCTCAGCCGATGGCATCTTTGCGTCGATGCCACTTTCGCTTGTGTTAGTCGCTGCAACAACGCGGGCCGGTGCCTGCTTGATCGTGGCAGTGACACCCGCTGACCAAACCGGCGTATTGAGATAAGTTTGATAGTAGGCATAGGTGGTCGAGTCAAACAAGACTTTCTCCTCACTGAAACGATACTCGACACCTTTTTCCTGAGGATCCATATACGACACAGCCTGTTCGAGGCTATGCAATGCTTCCGGCGCTATATGGAGCTTTCCGGCGATATCGCGCACATATGCAGCAGCAGCCTCTCGACCTCGAAAGTTCTCAATCTCGTGATATTCATCGAGGTAATTGATACCTCGAATACGGTCAGTGTCATCGAACGTAATAGTGGCCTTGAGGATAGGATCATAATTTGTCTTCACAACTGATCTCCTTCGATTGAGTTACTTCGGATCTTGGTAGCTTAATTACATATACGATGCGAGCCGGGCCTCGCATTCGCCATGGCGTGGTTCCTTTCATAGAAAAGGTTGTTCGGCGTGGTTATCGAACTCGACAGCATTTCCTTGCATGTCAGTGATTGCGACAACCGCAATTTAAAAATAGAACAGGTTTGCGCAAGATTTAGGCGCACAGTGCATGTTATTGACAAACATCAATCAGAATATTCGGTGCTCTGCCGCGTTGAGCATGACCTGAACGAATTGAGATAAAGCGTCGGATTTCAAAATCAGGTAATGGAAGGTGCTGTCTTCCCAAGGCATGCGATTTCCCCTTGAGATCAGAGCCGTGGCGCTGACTATCAAAGGCCAGGGGTTTTAGACTTCGATCTTGAAACCGCCTTTTATAAAAGTCTTATTGTATTTATTGAAGATGCGCCTAGAATAATTAAAAACTTCCCGATACTTTTGGTAGCGGAGAAAAGGCATGAAACAGCATGCGATAGATGACATCTGATGCATAGGCATGCCCGAACTTCAAGGTCCATTGCCGGATGCTCTCGTACGTGACAAAGACCCCCGGCTGGCCATTAACTCCTCAATGTCTCGAAAACTTAGCGAAAAACAAACCTTGACATTGGGACAACCAATCCAGCCGCTCCCACTGCAATAAGGATTTCCTGTAGGGAACCATTTACTGTACAGTGCCACTCATTGATAACAGCACCAGAAACTCTTCTTTCGGCCCTCGGTAAATTGACGCAAAGTTGTCCCTTTGTTCACAACCGCTTTCCGGATCCAGGAGGTTCCTGTTATGCAGACCATTACCAATCTCAACATCGGTACCCGGCTCGCACTGGGTTTTGGCCTCGTGCTTCTATGTAACACTGCCTTGCTCGGTCTGGGTTTGATGCGGATGAGTCAGTTGCAAAGCAATGCCGAGCAGGTGGTAACGGAGAAGGTCGGCGGGCTTACCAATGCCATGGAGATGCGGGAAACAGGCGTGGGCGTCTCGCTGGCTTTGCGCAGGGTCGCCACCCCGACAGATGCAGCGGAAGGCGAGCGGGAAGGCAAACGGTTGGATGCCCTGCTGGAGGGCTACGCCAAGTCGGAAAAGGTGCTGACGAAATATGCACAGACGCCGCAGACCAAGACAGCGCTGGCACAGACGATAGAGCACAAACAGGCGGTCATGCCAGTGATCGCAAAAATCAAGAACCATATCGCGGGCGGCAATTATTTCGACGCCGCTTCCATGCTGAAGACAGACTTTTTGCCCGTGCATGAAAAATGGCTTGATAGTTTGCGTGTGCTCGCCGACATCCAGCAAAAGGAGATGAAAGCGACCTACGAAGCGTCGCTGGAAAACTACCAATCGACCAAGGCAGGAATGCTGACGTTCGGCGTTCTGACCATCGGGCTTGGCGCCTTCATCGCGGTCTTTATTACGCGAACCATCACCGGGCCGCTGCAGGAGGCTGCGCGACTGGCCCAGACCATTGCTGCCCGCGATCTGACGACAGTCATTGATTCGACTGCGCATGATGAAGCTGGCCAGCTTGTTCGTGCGCTGAAAATCATGCAGGACAATATCGTCTCGACGGTCAACAGCATCAAAGCGAGCGTGGAAACCATTTCGGTTGCTTCAAGTGAAGTCGCCGCCGGCAGTGCCGATTTGTCGATGCGGACGGAATCGCAGGCGGGTTCGCTGGAAGAGACGGCATCGTCGATGGAGAAGCTGACGCAAACGGTGCGGCAGAACGCGGAGAATGCGCAGCAGGCGAATCAACTGGTGGTATCGGCATCCGATCATGCCATCAAGGGCGGACAAGTGGTAGACCACGTGGTAGAGACGATGGGTGCGATCAAGGAAAGCTCGCGCAAAATCGTGGACATCATCGGGGTCATCGATGGGATTGCCTTCCAGACGAACATCCTGGCCTTGAATGCAGCGGTGGAAGCGGCGCGTGCAGGCGAACAGGGACGCGGCTTTGCGGTGGTGGCGACAGAAGTGAGGAACCTGGCGCAGCGTTCGGCGGGAGCGGCCAAGGAGATCAAAGCCTTGATCGGCAACTCGGTGGAGAAGGTGGACGCGGGAAGCCGGCTGGTGGACGAAGCCGGCAAGAAGATGGAGGACATTGTGTCATCGGTCAAGCAGGTGGCGGACATCATGGGAGAGATCACGGCGGCCGGCCGCGAGCAGAGTACAGGAATCGAGGAAGTCAGCCGTGCGATTTCCCAAATTGACGAGATGACGCAGCAGAATGCGGCGTTGGTGGAGGAAGCTACGGCAGCAGCCGAAAGCATGAAGGAGCAGGCTACCAGGCTGACGCAGGTGGTAGGCGTGTTCAAAGTGACTAGATAAAACTCTCTGGGGAGGTCATATGAGCACGTTTTCACCGGACCCGGTCAAAGACCGCCTTTCTATGCTGCACACACGGTGGGAGCGGTATGTCGCGGAATGCTGCTTCGAGAAGTTCATCGAGTTTGCAGTAACGGTCAATAGCCTCACCGAATACTTCAACCGCTTGCGTCTGCCTGGCCTGGTGCGGCTGTCTGAAGGTTTGGAAAACATGGTGCTGACCCAACTTGGGAGCCAGTCCACGCACCCGCTTTCAAAACAAGATATCGCGACCCTGCAACGGCAAGTGGATGCGCTGCTTGGATCGGTGGCAACCTCACTGCCGCAGTCAGCCGGACGTCGCCGCGATGAAGCGACGGCAGCGCCTGAAGTGGACTGGATCAAGCCGCGCGTCATCTGGATGGTGGTAGCGCCGGAAAGACATGACATGGCTGACGCCCTCGCCAACGAGCTGAAGTTTTTCGGGTTCAATATATTCACGCTGGACTGGCACGCCACTCGCTTGCCAGAAGACATGCCGCTGGCGGTATTGTTCATTCCAGCGCACGAAGCGATCGGCGCGGAAGAATGGACTTGCATTTCCACGATCCGCCAAAGCTGTCCGGTCAGCCAGTTGTTCTATCTTGGTGTGCAATCGGCTATCGAACCGCTCATCAATCTGATGCGTGCCGGTATCGATGTCACCATTCCCGCCGAAGACCAGCCGGCAGAAGTGCTCAATTACGTGCTCGACCTCGTGCAAAGTAGCGAGCAGGAGCAGTACCGTGTGCTGGTAGTCGAGGATTCGCGCGTGGCGGTGGCATTAATCCAGCGTACGCTGGCGCAGCACAATATCGATATGCGCGCCATCAACGATCCGGCACAACTGTTGGAAGCGCTGCAATCCTACAAGCCCGACCTGGTGCTGATGGACATGCACATGCCGCGTTTCAACGGCGTCGAGGCGACGCG
>Ga0070660_100001949_pt1 | contig 14232 bp, 12 predicted proteins | sample KBSC33metaG_FD_64670 | JGI IMG/M metagenome (GOLD analysis project Ga0070660, IMG submission 64670) | Corn rhizosphere microbial communities from Kellogg Biological Station, Michigan, USA - KBS C3-3 metaG | ecosystem: Host-associated > Plants > Roots > Rhizosphere > Soil ... | reverse complement strand
CCTGGGGCTGAAGTAGGTCCCAAGGGTTGGGCTGTTCGCCCATTAAAGCGGTACGCGAGCTGGGTTCAGAACGTCGTGAGACAGTTCGGTCCCTATCTGCCATGGGCGTTGGAGAATTGAGAGGAGTCATCCTTAGTACGAGAGGACCGGGATGAACGGGCCGCTGGTGTACCTGCTGTCCTGCCAAGGGCACCGCAGGTTAGCTACGCCCGGATCGGATAACCGCTGAAGGCATCTAAGCGGGAAGCCGACCTCGAGATGAATTCTCCCATTCCTTCAAGGAAGTAAGACCCCTGATAGACCATCAGGTTGATAGGCCGACTGTGCAAACGCAGCAATGCGTGAGCAGATCGGTACTAATGGGTCGAGGTCTTGACGTTTTCTTATTACCTTCGTTGGCCTGCGTGCAGTTTTCAAGCCTCGCCGGACGGCGGGGCGACGCGTTCACCCTTTTGGGTGCGCGCTTCGCCTCCGCGGCCCCGGCCGATTTCGGTGGCTATAGCGAGGGGGATACACCTCTTCCCATTCCGAACAGAGCCGTTAAGCCCCTCAGCGCCGATGGTACTTGGCGGGAAACCGCCTGGGAGAGTAGGTCGCCGCCGGTCTTACCGAAACGATCGAAGCCGTCTCAGCCCGTCTGAGGCGGCTTTTTTCGTGCCTACGGAAGCAGTTGGTCGAGCTGCGGGATGTTCAAGCCGTCGATCATGCCGCCGAGCTCGCCGATCAGCCCCTGGACGGAGTCGTCCCCGGAGAGCGACTGGAGGCCGTCGATCGCCGGCCCCACCGGCGCGTAGCGGGCGACCTGACGAAGGATCGATTCCTCGACTCCGTCGATCTTCCCGGCCGCGGCAGCATCGTCGACCGCGCGCTCGAGGCCGGCGCGGACGGCATCGTCGACCGCCGCGGAGTCGATGTCGTGGGCGGCCGCGAACTCCTCCGTCGCCTGCTCGTCGGCAAGGGCGAGTGTGAGCTCCTCGCGGCTGACGTGAAGCTGGCAGGCGGCGCCGTCGAGCGCCGAGAGGGCGATGCCTTCGAAGATGCCGCGCTCGTCGAGTACGGATTGATCGCGCGTCTGGCACGGGTCGGCCGTCGCCGCCGGCGTGTAGGAGCCACCGCCGAAGGCGAGATAGACGCCGATCAGGCCGATCGAGGCCGCGAGGGCGATCAGTGGCGCTCGGCTGCGATCACCCATGGGGTGCCTCCGGTCCGGGTTCCGAGCCGAGCGATCGGGATCAATGCCAGCGCGGCCAGCAGCGCCGCCGCGAGGAACGGCAGGCTGAACGCGCTCGTCGCCGCCCGCTCCAACTGGTCCTGGATGTCCGCCTCGAGGGTCGCGTAGGCGTCCTCCTCGCCGGGGGCGGGCGTCACCGAGTCGAAGGCGGGGCCGATCGCCGGCAGGCGACCGTCGGCGGCGTCGATCTGGGCGGCGAGGGCCGTGGCGAGCGAGACCTTGGTGTCCGCCGCAACCGGTGCGTCGAGCAGCGCCGCCGTGGTGGCGTCGGTCGCCTCGGTCTGCTTCGCGGTCAGCTGGGCCGAGAGGACGGGGGCGAGGAGGAGGATCCCGACCACGATTCCGGCATGGCGGGCGGCGATCGTCGCGGCGGCGCGCGAACCGTTCGGATCGCGGCCGCCGAGCGCGGCGAGGGTGAGCACCGGCAGTGCAAGGGCCAGGCCGATCCCGATCAGGAGCTGCGGCTGCAACGTCAGCGCCCACGATGCGCCGGGCAGGACCCCGAGCGCCGCGAGGCCGCCGGCGACGGCGATCCCGCCCGCCAGCGCCGCCGCGGTCGGAGGGCCGGCGCGATCGGCGATCCACCGAGCGGCCAGCGCGGCGAGCGGAATCACCGAGACCGTCGCGGCCGCCGCGATCGGCGACAGCCCCCACCCCTCGGTGAGGAGGATCACGAGCAGGAAGAGGGCGCCCGTCAGTCCCGCCGAGAGGAGGCCGAGGCCGACCTCGGGCCTGAGGTCGAGGACGCCGCCGCGTCCCGGCTCCGGCGGCGCCGGCCGGATCACCGTCGCAAGCGGTACCAGCAACAAGAGCGGGACCTGCAGGATGAAGATCGACTGCCACTCGAGGAGCTGGGTGAGCAGGCCGCCGACGGCGGGCCCGACCGCGATCCCGATCGTCCCGGCGGCGCCCCAGACCGGAGCGGCGAGCTCATGGCTGCCGCGAAGGCGGGCGAGGAGCTCGATCGCGCAGGCGACGGCCAGCGCACCGCCCGCTGCCTGTGCGACCCGAGCGACGATCAGGACGGCGGCCGTCCCGGACGCTGCGCAGGCGATCGATGCGCAGACGAACACGACGACGCCCGCCGACCAGCCGGCGCGAGGATGGGAGCGAGCGATCCGGACCGCGGGGAGGATCAGCAGGGCCAGGACGAGGTTGAAGGCGGTCAGGACCCAGGAGACCCCGAACACCGTGGCGTCGTAGTCGGAGAGGATGCTCGGCAACGCCAGCGTCACGATCGACGAGTCGGCGAGGACGACCCCGACCGTCAGGGCGAGGCTCGCCTCTGTGAACCGTGTCTGCCGTGACGTCACCCCGGGAGGATCGCAGGGAATCCGGCCCGTCCGACCGTAGGATGGGCCGGTGACGGCGACCGACGCCACCGCTGCGACGAACCTCGACGCCGCGATGACGACGATCGCCGAGCTCGCGGAGGAGATCGGCCCGCGGCGGCCGACCGGAGTGGGGGAGGAGGCCGCCGCCGCCGCCCTGACCGATCGCCTCGGGGCCGCGGGGATCGACGCCGCCACGGAGCGTTTCGACGGCTACTCGACGTTCGCCGCCCCGTTCGGGCTGATCCTCGCCGCCGCGGCAGCTCCGTCGTTGTTGCCCCGCTCGCGGCCCGTCCTGCGCTCGGCGCTGAGCTGGCTTGCCGCGGCCGGCCTGATCAGCGAGGGCTCACTTCGCTGGGCCCCGCTGTCGGCACTGCTCTCCCGCCGGCCGAGCCGGAACGTCGTCGCGACGATCGAGCCCGCCGGCGAAGCCGCGCGGACGGTCTGCCTGGTCGCTCACATGGACACGTCGCGGAGCGGCCTGATCTTCGCCCCGGGCCTCGTCCGCTTCATGCCGGCGTGGATCGCGGCGAGCGGCGGTCTCGTCCTCCTGCAGGCGCTGCTGGAGCCCTTCGCGTCCGTCTCCCGCCGTGTCAGAGGGCTTGCCGGCGCCGTTCGCGGTGGGCTGGTGGCGAGCCTCGGGCTGCTCGCCGAGAGGGAGATCCGAGGCGCTGACGTTCCCGGCGCCAACGACAACGCCTCCGGCTGCGGCGTAGTCGTCGCGCTCGCCTCGAAACTCGCCGCCGAACCGCTCGGATCGACCCGCGTCGTGGTGCTGATCACCGGCTGCGAGGAGGCGGGAACGCTCGGCGCCCGCGCCTTTCGCGATTCCCGCGACACCGGTGGCTGGATGTTCCTCAACTTCGACAACGTCGGCGGCCCCGGCAGCGTCCGGTTCCTGCGCCGGGAGGGCGTCATCGACAAGTGGGACGCCGATCCGGGGCTGGTCGCCACGGCCGATCGGGTTGCGACCGCCCGGCCGGACCTGCGGATGAAGCCGGAGGATCACCCGGCCGGCCTCACCTACGACAGCAGCCCGATCCTCGCCGCCGGCGGGCGGGCGCTGACGATCAGCAACCAGGACGGCTTCATCCCCGACCTGCACCGCGCGAGCGACGTCTTCGCCAACGTCGATCGCGACGGGGTCCGGCGCGCGCTCGAAGCGGGCGCCGAGCTGCTCGCCGCGATCGACGGCGGCGCTGCCGACTGAGGTGCGCTCAGCGCGGGCGGGCGGCGCCGCGGCGGGCGGGCCAGTCCCACTCGCAGCCGGGACGACGCGGCGTGCGGGGGGCCTCCCAAGCCTCCTGGAGCCCGGTCCGGGCTCCGCTGCGGCTGCTCCCCCCGCAACCGGTCGCTCCGGTGCGTGGCCGTTCGCGGCACTCGAGCCCGTACTGGCCGAGCGTCAGCAGATCGATCGCCAGATCGATGCGGTCGGCGACCCGATCGATCGCCGCGACCCCGATCCCGAGGCCGGTCCGCTGCCGGCGGGGTCGTTGGTTCATGTCTGTCGTCGTTCTCATCGCGAGCGAAGATAGGAGGGGGGTCGGACGTACACGTGTTCGTGCAAGAGAACTTGCAGCCGGCGATCGATTCCGGCCGTCAGCGGCCGCGGCGGCCGAACGAGTGGGCGACCGGCAGGACCGCGTCGAGGTCGCTGATCTCGCGCCCGCCGCCGCGCCCGGTCTCCCGGGTACGCGACGGCTCGATCGTGTGGACGTCGGCGAGCGGGACATCGGGACGCTCGATCGGGCGGACCGCGCTCGCGACGACGTTGACGACGCCCTCGCGGCGCTCGAGGCAGCCCGTGACCGTGACGAGCGAGGCCGTCCGCACGGTCAGGCGGTGACGCTCGTAGACGGGCGGGAGGACGATCACGTTCGCCACTCCCGTCTCGTCCTCGATCAGCAGGAACATCACGCCTCGGGCGGTTGCCGGGCGTTGCCGGGCGACGAGCAGGCCGGCGACCTCGAGACCGGCGCCGTCCCGGATCCGCTCGAGCGCCGCGCACGTCACCGTGGCGGGATCGAGATCGCCGCGGAGCAGGCTCAACGGGTGCTCCTCGAGGGCGATCCCGTAGGCGCCGTAGTCGGCCGTCAGCCGCTGCCAGGGCGTCTGCTCGGCGAGCGCAGGCGCCTCGGGCAACGGCAGGGGCAGGCTGAGCTGGCCGTCGCCGGAGCCGTTCGCGACGCCGAGCCGCCAGAGCGGCACCCGCCGCCGGTCGCCGCCGCCGAGCCCGCCGCAGGCGCCGGCCCAGGCAAGCCGCTCGAGGCCGTCGCGCCCGGCTCCCGAGCGGGAGGCGAGGTCGCCGAGGTCGCGGTAGTCGCCGCCGCGCTCGCGCTCCGCCACGACCGCCGCCGCGTCGCGCTCGCTCAGCCCCTTCACGTAGCCGAGACCGATCCGCACGGCGAGACCTTCCGTCCCCTCCTCGACCCGGCAGAGGACCGCGCTGGCGTTCACGTCCGGCGGCCGCACCTCGATCCCGCGCCGCTGCGCCTCGTGGACGAGGGCGTCGGGCGGGTAGAAGCCCATCGGCTGCTCGTTCAGCAGCGAGCAGAGGAACTCGGGGGCGTAGTGGACGCGGAGCCAGGTCGACTGGTAGGCGAGCAGGCCGAACGCGGCGGCGTGGGACTTCGGGAAGCCGAAGCCGGAGAAACCGTGGATCTGGCTGAAGACCCGCTCGGCGACGCCGGGATCGACGCCCCGCGCGATCGCGCCCTCGACGAAGCGCTCGCGATGGGCCTGCATCGCCCGCTCGGAGCGCTTCCGGCTCATCGCCCGCCGCAGCCCCTCCGCCTCGCCGGAGCTGAATCCGGCGAGTGCCATCGCGACCTGGATCACCTGATCCTGGAAGACGATCGCGCCGAGGGTGTCGGCGAGGATCGGCTCGAGGCTCGGGTGCTCGTAGGGGACCTCGTAGCCGGGGTCCTCACGGAGTCGCTTGCGGCGCTCGAGATAGGGATGGACGGCACCGCCCTGGATCGGCCCGGGCCGGACGATCGCCACCTGGACGGTCAGGTCATCGATGTTCTCGGGCCGCGATCGCGGCAGCATCTGCATCTGGGCGCGGCTCTCGATCTGGAAGACGCCGGTCGTCTCCGCAGCGCGGATCCGCCGGTAGACCTCGGGATCGTCGAGCGGGATCCGCGAGAGGTCGATCCGCTCGCCGCGGACCCGGGCGATCTCGGTGACCGCACGCTCGACCGCCGAGAGCATCCCGAGGCCGAGCAGGTCGATCTTCAGAAAGCCTGCGTCGGCGCACGAGTCCTTGTCCCACTGCGCGATCTGCCGGCCCTCCATGGCGGCCGGGACGACCGGGCAGAGATCGGTCAGCGGCTGCGTCGAGAGCACCATCCCGCCGGGATGCTGGGAGGGGTGCCGGGGCAGCCCGTAGGCGTCGTCGAGCAGCTTCCGCAGCGCCTGCCGGCGGGCGCCGTCGCCGCCGAGCTCGGCTCGCTCGTGGTGGCCGGCCGAACGGGCGGCACGCTCGATCTCGCCCGGCGGCAGCCCGAGCGCCTTTCCGAAGTCGCGGATCGCGCCCTTCGCCCGGTAGGTCGGGAAGGCGGCGACGAGGGCCGAGCGGTCGGAGCCGTAGCGGTCGTGGACCCGCGGGATCAGCCGCTCGCGGACGTCACGGGGGAAGTCGAGATCGATGTCCGGCGCCTCGGTGATCTCCTCGTTCAGGAAGCGGCCCAGGAACAGGCCCGCCTCGACCGGGTCGACGTGGGAGAGCCCGGTCAGATAACAGACGACCGAGCTGACGCTGGAGCCCCGGCCCCGTCCGGGCGGCAGCAGCGAACGGGCGCTGTCGGGGCCGCGGACCTCGACCGCGACCTCGCGGGCGAGCTCGAGCAGGTCGCGATGGAGGAGGAAGAACCCCGAGAGCTTCAGCTTCGCGATCAGCCCGAGCTCCTGCTCGAGACGACGTTCGGCCTCGGCCCGCTTCGGCTTGCCGTCGTAGCGCTCGCCGAACCGGGCCCGGCAGGCCTCGGCCAGCCGCCGGTCGGCGCTGCCGTCCTCGGCGCCCGGATAGCTGTAGCCGAGGTCGGTCGTCAGGTCGAAGCGGAGCCGGTCGGCGAGGCGGGCGGTCTCGGCGACCGCCTCGGGATGGTCGCGGAAGCGCTCGGCCGCTCGCGCCGGGGAGACCAGGGTCGCGGAACCGTTGCCGCGCCGCTCGGGTTCCGTCGACTCGAGGGTGCCGCCGAGCCGGACGGCGACGAGCGTGTCCTGGAGCGGGATCCGGCCGCGATCGTGCGCGTGGACGTCGCCGGTCGCCACGCAGGGAACGCCGAGCGTCGCGGCGAGGCCGGCGAGCCTGCGGTTGCGGGCCCGGTCGCCGCGCCAGAGCGGCACCTGCAGCTCGACGCGGAAGCGATCCCGCCCGAACGCCGCGAGCAGCCTCCGGCCGAGGCGCTCGGCGCCGCCGTTGTCGCCGCGGGCGATGCGCCCGGCCAGGGCGCCGTCGCGCGCGCATCCGGACAGGCAGACGATCCCCTCGGCGTGGCGCTCGACGTCGGCGAGCGAGACGAGCGGCGGCAGCGGCTCGGTCGCCTCGCGGGTCCCGGAGTGGGCCGTCGTCAGCAGCCGGCAGAGGTTCCGGTAGCCGGCCGCGTCGGCGACCAGCAGGGTCAGGTGGAAGGCGCCGGGCGGGCAGTTGCCGCGAAAGCCGGGCACCACGACGGCGGAGCCGGCCGCCTCCACGACGGTCACCTCGGCGCCCGTGATCGGCCTGATCCCCTGGGCGTGGCAGGCGCAGGCGAACTCCATCGACCCCCAGATCCCGTCGTGGTCGGTCAGCGCCAGCTCCCGGTAGCCGAGCTCGGCGGCGCGAAGGGCGAGCTCGTCGGGGCTCGAGGCCCCGTCCAGGAACGAGAAGGCCGAGTGGGCGTGGAGCTCGACGTAGCTCATCGCTGCTCGTACCAGCGGCCGGTCGCGAGGTCGCGATAGACGACCACGCAGCGCCCGCCGGCCAGCACCACCTCCAGGTAGTGGCGGCGAAGCGGCGCCTCCGACCACCAGCGATCCTCGACTAGCCACTGCTCACGGACCGCTTCGACGCCGCGACCGGCGACGCTGCGCGGTCGCCCGGCGCCGGCGACGACCGTGACCTCGCGTGGGGCGTAGGGATTGGCGGGGCGGCTCATCGCTCCGCGCCGTGGTCGTTGTAGGGCGCGAGCGCCGCCCAGCGCTCCGGGACCCTCGAGCCGGGGTCGACGTCGAGGACCCGCAGCACCGCGTCGCGGCCGGCGGCGGCCCGGACCTGGCGGATCGCTTCGGCCAGCCGCTCGCGCCGGCGCTCGGCCGGATCCTCGCCGAGCGCCTGCTGGGCGCCTCCGGATGGAGCCGTCGCGACTGCCCGGAGCGCCAGCGCGGTCGCCGGCGCGGTGAGCTGGGCGAGCTTCGGCGCGAGCGCCAGCCGGAGGCGCTCGGGGGAGCCGCTCGCGCTGCGCAGCACGGCCGTCGCACTCCAGCTGCCGCCCCCGGCCAGCCGGGCTTCGAGGCCGAGCGAGCGGATCGCCCGTCCCGACCGCCGGGGGTCGCCGAGCAGGCGCTCGATCAGCAGGTCGAGGGCGCGCTCGAGCTGGGCGCCGTAGGCGGCTTCGGGGAGGCCGATCGCCTGGACGAGGTCCTCGTGCGGCGTCCGCGGTCGCAGCGGAGTATCGAGCCCGCGGGCGAGGTCGTGAGCCTCGAGGCCGAGGGCGCCGAAACGGTCGGCGATCGCGATCCGCGGTAGGCCGGCGAGGTCCCCGAGCGAGTCGACGCCGAGCCGCTCGAGGGTCGCGACGAGCCGCCCCGCCCGGGCGTCGTCGCGGCCCGACGACGCCGTCCGGTCGCGGAGGTCCCGATCGAGGAGCGCGACCGGGAGGGGGGCGAGGAAGTCGCGCTCGCTCCCCGCCGGGACGACCCGGATCGCCGGCCGGCGATTGCGTCCGCGCCGGCGGGTCATGGTCGCGGCGGCGCGCGCGCAGAAGCGGTTCGGCGCGCCCGCGATCCGAGCCGGCGTCCCGATCGCGCGAGCGGCCCGGGCCAGCACGTCCTCGCGCCGCGGTCCCCAGATGCCGCGGAGCCCGTCGACCGCGAAGAAAGCCTCGCCGGCGCGGCCGCTCTCGACCTCGGCGCCGATCGACTCGAGCCTGCGGACGATCCGCTCCCAGCCGCTCGCCGTCCGGCCCGGATCGGGAGGGTGGAGGATCAGCCGCGGGCAGCGCCCGAGCGCCTCCGAGACCGCCATCCCGGACCTGATCCCGAACGCCTCGGCGGCACCGCTGACCTCGCCGACGGCCTGCTCGCGGCCGGGCTCGGGGGCGAGGGCGATCGGCTTCGTCAGCATCTCCCTGCGCCCGCCCACCGCGGCGAGCAGTGAGAAGCGGGGGATGAGGACGGAGCCGACGGTCACGGGACTCGTCCACTCTACACGAACATACGTTCGCTACAAGCAGGAAATCGTCGCTGACCCCGATCTCGTCCCGTATCCGGGATCGATCGACCTCAGCGCGAGCGACTAAGTGGTGCGGACCCGGCGCACCACCTCGGCGCAGACCTCCGAGGTGGAGGCCTCGCCGCCGAGATCGTGGGTGCGGATGCCGTCGCCGGCGGCGCCGAGGGTCGCGTCGTAGACGGCTCGTGACGCCCGCTCCGCGTCCGCGACGCCGCGCTCGGCGGCGTAGTGGAGGACGGCGGCGCAGGCGAGGATCATCGCCATCGGATTGGCGATGTCCTTGCCGGCCAGGGAGGGGGCGGTGCCGTGCGGGGCCTCAGCCATCGCGACGGCGGGGCGGAGGTCGTCGTCGAGGCTGAGCAGGATCGACTCGGCGCCGGCGATCGAGCCGAACATCGGCATCACCAGGTCGCTGAGCAGGTCGCCGTCGCGGTTCAGCGTCGGGATCACGAGCGGGCCAGTAGCGGCACCGCCGACGAGCCCGGCGTAGGTGGCGTCGATCAGGACCGGCTCGTAGCCGACCTCCGGATGGCGCTCGGCCGCCGCGTCCATCTCCTCTTTCAGCATCCCCTCGTAGACCGGGCTGACCGTCCACTTCGGCCCGCCGTAGACACGCGCGGGCGGCCCGTCGTCCCCGGCGGCCGCGATCCGGAAGGCGTGCTCGGCGACCGCGCGGCAGACGCGGCGGCTGATCCGCTCGGTCCGGAATGCCAGCTCGTCGCCGGCGCTCGGCTCGCGCCACTGCTCGGCGCCGTAGGCGTCGCCGACGGCCATCCGGCAGACCGTGATCGGGTGATGGATCCCCGCGATCGGCGTCACGCCGGGGATCCGGCGGCCGGTCCGGACGATCACGGTCCCGTCGATCCCCTCGCGGATCAACCGGTTCGGGCTGCCGACGTCGTCGGCTCCCTCGGGGGTGATGGTCGCCGCCTTGAGGCCGAGCCCGGCGACGCGCATCGCGGCCGCCGCCTCGGTGCAGACCGCGTTCGCCGTCCGCCGCCGGTTCTCGAGCGAGAGGTCGAAGCGCTCGAGCTCGACCGGCAGCCCGATCACCTCCGGATCGAGGACGGCGAGCGCCGCCTCGAGCAGCTCCTGCCCGGTCTCGTCCCCGTCGAGGACGACGATGCGGACCGGCTCAGCCACCGCCCGCCGGCCGCCGTCCACCGCCCCCCGCCCCCTTTGCCGGCGGCGCCTCGGCGGCGAAGTCGAGGATCAGCTTCGCAGTCTCTGCCGGCGCCTCCACGTTCGGCGAATGACCGAGTCCGTCCAGCGTCTTCGTGATCGCTCCGGGGATGGCGTGGAACTCCTCGCCGACCGCCGCCGCGTCGATGATCTGATCCTCGCTGCCGTCGAGCCACAGCACCGGCACCCCGGTCGCCGTCAGTCGCGACGTCACCGACTGGTCCTCGACGAAAGCGTCGGCCGCGTCGCTGGACTTGGTGAAGGAGTCATAGGTCATCGCCCGGTTGTCGTCGACGACGCGGTCGGGGTCGTTCGGGAAGACCTCGCTCACGTCCGTGCCGGGGGCGAATGCAGAGCCGTAGCCGTTCTTGATCGTCGCGTCGAGCCGGAGCCGCCAGATCGCCTGGCCGACCAGCGGCGTCTGGATCAGCTTCTCGGTCAAAGGCAGCGTTACCTCGCCGGGCTCCGAGGAGGTGGCGATCAGGACCACCCGGTCGACCAGCTCGCTCGCCTGCTCGGCCAGTGACGTCGCGACCATGCCGCCGAGCGAGTGGCCGACGACCACGGCGCCCTGGACGCCGAGCGAGTTCAGGGCCTCGGCGACCGCCGCGCCCTGGGTGTCGATCTCGTAGCCGCTCTGCGGCTTCTCGGAGCCGCCGTGGCCGACCAGGTCGACCCTGATCACCCGATGGCGCTCGTTGAGCTTCGCGAGGATCGGGTTCCACCACTGCGACGAGCAGCCGAAGCAGTGGAGGAGGACGATCGGGGCGCCCTCCGGCCCGGAGCCGGTCGCCGGCGAGTCGAAGACCTGCAGGTCGACCGACGACGCCGACTCGATGCTGCCGCCGTCGGCTGTCACCGCGGCCGGCTTCGTCTGGCTGTCGAGCACGAGCATGTTGACGACTGCGAGCGCGATCAGGACGACGACGATGGCGACGACGGCCTTGAGCGCGCCGCGCATGGTCAGCCGGCCTCGACCTGCGCCGCCGTCAGCCCGAGCTCCTCGGCCCGATCGGCGAGCGCGCCGATCACGACCGTGATGTGCTCGGCCTCGTCGACGCCGAGCTCGTCGATCCCGCGGCTGATCTGCTCGCGGTCGACCTTGGCTGCGAACGAGGGCTGCTTGAGCTTCTTGCGGACCGACTTCGGCTTCAGCCCCTCGATCCCGGTCGGCCGGACGAGCGCGCACGCCGTCACGAAGCCGGAGAGCTCATCGACCGCGTAGAGCGTCTTCGCCAGACGCGTGGTCCGCGGCACGTCGAGGTAGTCGGCGTGGCCGGCGACCGCCTCGATCACGTCATCCGGGTAGCCGCGCTTGCGGAGCTCCTCGAGGCCGATCCGCGGATGGCCGGTTTCAGGGTCGGGGAAGCGCTCGTAGTCGAGGTCGTGGACGAGGCCGGTGATCGCGTACTTCTCCTCGTCCTCGCCCCAGATCCGGGCATAGGCGCGCATCGACGCCTCGACCGCGAGCGCGTGCTTGCGCAGGGAGTCTGACCCGGTCCATTCGCAAAGCAGCTCCCATGCCGCGGCGCGGTCCGAGGCGTTCATCGTCGGCTCGCTCACCGTCGCTACCCTAGCCAAGCTTTGGAGAAGTTCGTGATTCAAGGCGGCGCCCCGCTCAGCGGGGAGATCGTCGCCGCCGGGAACAAGAACGCGGCGCTGCCGATCCTCGCCGCCTGCCTGCTGACGGAGGAGGAGCTGATCCTCCGCAACGTCCCGCGGATCCGCGACACCGAGGCACAGGTGGCGATCCTCGCGAAGCTCGGCGTCGAGGTGGAGTGGCTCGGCTTCAACGACCTCCGGCTCTGCGCCGCGAACGTCGCGACGACCGAGGTCGACGAGGGCCTCGCCGCCAGGATCCGTGCGTCCTTCCTGCTCGCCGGCCCGCTGCTCGCCCGCTTCGGCGAGGTGCGGATGCCGCCGCCTGGCGGCGACACGATCGGCCGCCGGCGGCTCGACCCGCACCTCGACGCCTTCCGGGACCTCGGCGCGACGATCACCGGCAGCCGGATGATCGAGCTGCAGGCGTCCGGCGGCCTCGAGGCCTGCGAGATCTTCATGGACGAGCCGTCGGTGATGGGGACCGAGAACGCGCTGCTGGCGGCGGCGCTGACGCCGGGGCGGACACTGATCGCGAACTCGGCGAGCGAGCCGCACGTCCAGGACCTCGCGCACCTGTTGACGAGCATGGGCGCCGCCGTCGAGGGAATCGGCTCGAACGTGATGATCGTCAACGGCCGCGACAAGCTCGGCGGCACCGAGCACCGGATCGGCCCCGATCACATCGAAGTCGGCAGCTTCATGGCCCTCGCCGCCGCCACCGGCGGCGAGATCCGGATCCGCGACACCGAGCCCGGCGACCTGCTGATGATCCGCCGTCAGTTCCAGCGGCTCGGCCTGCGCAGCTCCGTCGAGGGCCGCGACCTGCTCGTGCCGCCGGACCAGCAACTCGCTGTGCGCGACGACCTCGGCGACGCGATCCCGAAGATCGACGACGGTCCCTGGCCGGCGTTCCCCGCCGACCTGACCTCGATCGCGCTGGCCCTCGCCACGCAGGCGAACGGCACGATCCTGATCTTCGAGAAGATGTTCGAGAACCGCCTGTTCTTCACCGACAAGCTCGTCGCGATGGGCGCGCGGATCACCCTCTGCGATCCCCATCGGGCGATCGTCAACGGTCCCTGCCGGCTCCACGGCGAGCGCCTCGAGAGTCCTGACATCCGCGCCGGCATGGCGATGCTGATCGCTGCGCTCGCGGCCGAAGGGACCTCGGAGATCGGCAACATCGCCCAGATCGACCGCGGCTACGAGCGGATCGACGAACGCCTGCAGGGCCTCGGCGCCCAGCTCGAGCGCGTCGCCACCGACCCGGTGCCCGCCTCGGTCTGAGCGCCGCGGCCGGAGACGAGCATGACCAGCCAGCCACTGCCCACCGGCACGCGTGACGTCCTCGCCGAGGAGATGCGCGAGCTGCGTGCGATCGAGTCGGAGTTGCTCGGGCTGTTCGCGGCGCGCGGTTACGCCGAGGTCGCGACGCCGACGATCGAGTACCTCGATGCCTTCGCCCGCGGCGCCGGGCCGGAGGGGACCGCCGCCTACCGGTTCCTCGACGAGTCGGGATCGGTGCTCGCGCTCCGTAACGACATGACGGTGCCGATCGCCCGGCTCGTCGCCCGCCGCCACGCCGGCGAGCCGGGGCCATTCCGGCTCGCCTACTCGGGGAGCGTCTTCCGGCAGGTCCGCCCGCAGCGCGGCCAGCTTCGCGAGATGCGGCAGATCGGCGTCGAGCTGATCGGCGACGAGGCGCCGGCCGGGACCGCGGAGCTGATCGAGGTGCTGGTCGCAGCGCTCGACGCGGTCGGCCTGAACCGGGCGGTCGTGGGCCTCGGCGACGCCGACCTGTTCGGGCAGCTGCTCACCGAGCTCGGCGTCGAGGGCGGGCCCCGCGAGCGGATCCTCGACTGCCTCGCCTCCCACGACCTCGTCGCGATCGAGGCCGAGGCCGGCGACATCGCCGACCTCAGCGACGACGAGCGCTCCCTGATCGTCGCCCTCAGCGACCTCCGCGGCGGGCCCGAGGTTCTCGAACGGGCGCGGGCGCTCGGCGGGCCTGCGATCGAGCGGGCGTCGGCGAACCTCGCCGACACGCTGGAGGCCGTCGAGGCCGCCGGGATCGCCGATCGCGTCCAGGTCGACTTCGGACTGCTCCGCGACCTCGGCTACTACACCGGCGCGATCCTCGAGGTCTACGACCCGGCCGTCGGCGAGGCGATCGGCGGCGGCGGTCGCTACGACGAGCTGCTCGGCCGGTTCGGAAGCCCGCGGCCCGCGGCCGGGTTCGCACTCTTCCTCGAGCGGGTCCACGTGGCCCAGGCAGCCGAGCAGGCGCTCCGGGAGCGATCGTGACCGCGGCCGGACCCCAGAGTCGCGGCAACGGCGGCGCGCTGGCGCTGGCGCTGCCCCGCGGATCGCTCTTCGCGGGCTCGCTGGACATGCTCGACCGCGCCGGCTTCGACACCGCCGCGCCGCGCGGCGACTCGCGCTCGCTGATC
>Ga0070660_100001948_pt1 | contig 14236 bp, 15 predicted proteins | sample KBSC33metaG_FD_64670 | JGI IMG/M metagenome (GOLD analysis project Ga0070660, IMG submission 64670) | Corn rhizosphere microbial communities from Kellogg Biological Station, Michigan, USA - KBS C3-3 metaG | ecosystem: Host-associated > Plants > Roots > Rhizosphere > Soil ... | reverse complement strand
GCGCTGCAATTCGACCGCGCCGCCGCGCGCGGCATGCGCCTGAACATCGCGGCCGGCACCGCCGTGCGCTTCGAGCCGGGCCAGCAGCGCACCGTCGAACTGGTCGACCTGGACGGCAGCCGCATCGTGCACGGCTTCCTGGGCCGCGTGGCCGGCCCGCTCGAAGGAGGACATTGAATGGCCATCATCACACGCCAGGCGTATGCCGACATGTACGGCCCCACGACGGGCGACCGCATCCGCCTCGCGGACACGGAACTCGTCATCGAGATCGAACGCGACTACGCCATCTACGGCGAAGAAGTGAAGTTTGGCGGCGGCAAGGTGATCCGCGACGGCATGGGCCAGTCGCAACGTCCGCGCGCGGACGTGATGGACACCGTGATCACGAACGCCGTCATCGTCGACCACTGGGGCATCGTCAAGGGCGACATCGGTATCAAGGACGGCCTGATCGCGGGCATCGGCAAGGCGGGCAATCCGGACATCCAGCCGGGCGTGACGATGGCCATCGGCGGCGCGACGGAGATCATCGCGGGCGAGGGCATGATCGTCACCGCGGGCGGCATCGACACGCACATCCACTTCATCTGCCCGCAGCAGATCGACGAGGCGCTCACGTCCGGCATCACGACGATGCTGGGCGGCGGCACCGGTCCCGCGGTGGGTACGGCGGCGACGACCTGCACGCCGGGCGCATGGCACATCCACTCGATGCTGATGGCGGCCGACGCGTTCCCGATGAACCTCGGCTTCTTCGGCAAGGGCAACGTGAGCCAGGCGCGCCCGCTGGAAGAACAGATCGAGGCCGGCGTCGTGGGCCTGAAGCTGCACGAGGACTGGGGCAGCACGCCGGCCGCCATCGACAGCTGTTTGTCCGTGGCGGAGCGCATGGACATCCAGGTCGCGCTGCACTCGGACACGCTGAACGAGGCCGGCTTCCTGGAATCCACGCTGGCCGCGTTCAAGGGCCGCACGATCCACACCTTCCACACGGAAGGCGCGGGGGGCGGCCACGCGCCGGACATCATCGCCGCGGTCGGCCAGGACAACGTGCTGCCGTCGTCGACGAATCCCACGCGCCCGTACACGGTGAACACGCTGGACGAGCACCTCGACATGCTGATGGTCTGCCACCACCTCGACCCCGCGATCGCGGAGGACGTGGCGTTCGCGGAGTCGCGCATCCGCCGCGAGACCATCGCGGCCGAGGACATCCTGCACGACCTGGGCGCGATCTCGATGATGTCGTCCGATTCGCAGGCCATGGGCCGCGTCGGCGAGACCATCACGCGCACGTGGCAGACGGCGCACAAGATGAAGGTGCAGCGCGGCCCGCTCGAAGGCGATTCGTCCCGCAGCGACAACGCGCGCGTCAAGCGCTACGTGGCCAAGTACACGATCAACCCGGCGATCGCGCACGGCATCTCGCACGCCGTCGGCTCGCTGGAGCCGGGCAAGATCGCCGACATCGTGCTGTGGCGGCCCGGCTTCTTCGGCGTCAAGCCGTCGATGGTACTGAAGGGCGGGATGATCGCCACGAGCCTGATGGGCGACCCGAACGCGTCGATCCCGACGCCGCAGCCCGTGCACTACCGGCCCATGTTCGGCGCGTTCGGCGGGGGCCTGAAGAAATCGTTCACGTTCGTGTCGCAGGCGGCGTACGACGCGGGCATCGCGCGCCAGCTCGGGCTGGCCAAGACCGTCATCCCGGTGCGCAATACGCGCGGGCTGAGGAAGCGCGACATGATTCACAACGGCGCGACGCCGCACATGGAAGTCGATCCGGAGACGTACGAGGTGCGCGCGGACGGGCGTCTGCTGGTGTGCGAGCCGGCCGCCGTGCTACCGCTGGCGCAAAGGTATTTTTTGTTTTAACGGGCGGGTCCGGTCCGCGTGGGCACGGTGTGCCCACCCTACGAACGGGTGGGTTCGATCTGCGTCGACGTAGGGTGGGCACCCTGTGCCCACGCGGCGGTGCAGCCATCGTCGTCGACCGTCCACCGATACGTAAAGGAGCACACATGATCTCACTGCATACCAAGATCGCCCACGCGGACGTCGTCCACGACACGCTGGTGCTGCCGTACGACCAGCGCGAGCGCTGCCGCCAGCGCGCACGGCTCGCGTCCGGCGAAGAGGTCGCGCTGTTCCTGGTGCGCGGCACCGTGCTGCGCGACGGCGAACTGTTGACGGGCGAGGGCGGCCGCGTGGTGCGCGTCGTCGCGGCGCCGGAACCCACGTACCGCGTGCGCTGCGCGGACGCCACGATGCTCGCGCGCTGCGCATTCCACCTCGGGAACCGCCACACGCAGGCGCAGGTGGGACAGGGCTGGCTGCGCATCCGCGTCGATCCGGTGCTGAAGGACATGGTGGAAGGCCTCGGCGCAGAGGTCATCGAGGAACTGGCCAAGTTCGAGCCCGAGCCGGGCGCCTATGCCGGCGGGCACGGCCACCACGATCACGGCCACGGCGGCGGCCTGCTGGCGCCCGTACCGGTACGCCAGAAGATCCACCGCCCGGCCGACATGGCCCCGACGAGCGCGCCGGCGGACGCATGAACGCCGCGAGCCTGCTGCACCTGTTGCAGTTCGCCAGTCCGGCCTTGCCGATCGGCGGCTACAGCTATTCGCAGGGCCTGGAAGCGGCCATCGAGGAAGGCCGCGTCCACGACGCGATCACCGCGCACGCGTGGCTCGTGCGCTATCTCGACGAGGTGCTGGCCTGCTGGGACGGACCGCTGTTGTGGCGCCTGCTGCGGGCGTTCGCGGCGCGCGATGCGGCTGGCATCGACACGTGGAGCGCCTGCTTCCTGGCGTCGCGCGACACGGCCGAGCTGCGCGCGGAAACCGTGCAGATGGGGTATTCGCTGACCCGGCTGATCGCCGACCTGGGCGTGGCCGACGTCGGCCTGCTGGGCGACGAGGTCTCGCTGCCGGCCGCGTATGCGTGCGCCGTCGACGCCCTCGGCATCCCGCACGAGGAAGCGCTGCTGGCCATGCTGTTTTCCTGGGCCGAGAACCAGGTGCTCGTGTGCGTGAAATCCGTGCCGCTGGGGCAGGTGGCGGGCCAGCGCCTGCTGCTGTCGCTGCGGCCCGACATCGAACGCGCGGCCGTCACGGCGCGCACCCTGCCGGACGCCGACCTGTCGAACTGGTCGCCCGGCCTGTCCATGCTGTCGATGCGGCACGAGGTGCAGCATGGACGCCTGTATCGTTCCTGAAAGAGGTAGAAATGACATCGAATCCCCTGCGCGTGGGCATCGGCGGGCCGGTCGGCTCCGGCAAGACCGCGCTGTGCGAAAAGCTGTGCCGCAGCATGCGCGAACACTACGACATGGCCGTGATCACCAACGACATCTACACGCGCGAAGACATGGAGATCCTGCTGCGCGCGAACGCGCTGCCGCCCGAGCGCCTGATGGGCGTCGAGACGGGCGGCTGCCCGCACACGGCGATCCGCGAGGATGCGTCGATCAACCTGGAAGCGATCGCGCGCCTGCAGGCCGATTTTCCGAAGCTGGAACTGGTGCTCGTGGAATCCGGCGGCGACAACCTGGCTGCCACATTCAGCCCCGAACTGTCCGACCTGACGCTGTACGTGATCGACGTCGCCGGCGGCGAGAAGATCCCGCGCAAGGGCGGGCCCGGCATCACGCGCTCGGACCTCCTCATCATCAACAAGACGGACCTCGCGCCGCACGTGGGCGCCAACCTGGACATCATGGCCAGCGATGCGCGCCGCCAGCGCGGCGACCGTCCGTTCGTCTTCACGAACCTGCGCACGGGAGAAGGCGTGCAGGCGGTCGTGGACTTCATCCGCGAACAAGGGCTGCTCGACCACTGAGCCCGGCATTACCACCACAACGATCACGGCGAAAGGACATCACATGAACAGCAAGGGCAACACGAATGGGAAGGCGCCGGACGGCGGCATCGACGGCGGCGCGCCGGCACCCGGGTACGGTGGGCAGCGCAGCGCCCAGCATGCGGCGCGCGACGCCTGGCTGCGGGCGGCCGCCGGCGCCTCGCCACGCGCCGGCTCGCGCCTGGCCGGCGTCGTCGCCGTGCTCGCGGGCCTGGCCGTGGCGCTGCCCGCCGCCGCGCATCCGGGCCATCCGGACAGCGGTTTCACCGCGGGCCTGCTGCACCCGCTGACGGGGCTCGATCATTTGCTGGCGCTGCTGGCCGTCGGCCTGTGGAGCCGCGAGCAGCGCCATGGCGCGGTGCTGCCGCCCGTATTCCTGGTGCTGATGGCGCTGGGTGCCGCCTGCGCCGGCGCGGGCCTCGCGCTGCCCGCGCTGGAGACGTCGATTGCCGCCACTGTGCTGCTGCTGGGCGGACTCGTGGCATGCTCGCCGGTTCTGCAGCGCCGGCTGCCGGCGCCGTTTGCGGTCGTGGTGGTGGCAGGGTGCGCCTTCCTGCACGGGCTGGCGCATGGCGTGGAACTGGCGGGTGCGGCAAGCGGCGCGGGCTTCCTGCTGACGAGCGCCGCGTTGATGATGCTCGGTGCGCTGCCGGGCGCGCGCCTGCGCCGCGTGGCAGGCGCCGCGATCGGCGCGGCCGGCCTATGCCTGCTGACGGGTGTCGTCGGCGCGTGACGGGGGCGTGCCGCCGCCGGCCGGCTCGGCCAGGCGGATCGGCGCCGCCTTGTGCGGGTACAGCGCGCGCACGCCTTCGTACGCCTGGGCGATGGCGGCCATGTCGGCCGCTTCATCGCCCGTCAACGTCAGCGTGCGCGTGACGTCGATGATTTTTTTTCCATAATCGATCGAGATCAGCAGCACCGGCACGTCGGCGGCGAGCGCGATGCGGTAGAAGCCGCTCTTCCAGTGCGGCCGATAGCTGCGCGTGCCTTCCGGCGTGATCGCCAGCCAGAACCAGCTTGAGGCGCGCATCGTCTGCGCCAGGCGCAGGATCGCGCCCTGTGGCGAACTGCGGTCGATCGCCACGCCGCCCCAGTAGCGCATGAGCGCACCCATCGGGCCGCGGAACAGCGAATCCTTGGCGAGCCAGCGGAAGTGCAGGCCGACTGCCCACTTGGCCAGCAGGCCGATCGGGAAATCCCAGTTCGATGTGTGCGGGTACACGACGGCGATGCCGTGCGGGCCGGGCAGGGGCCTGAAGTTGAAATTCCAGCCGACCGCGTTCAGCAGTCTCACCGCGGTGCGCTGGCGCCAGGTCGGCAGCGTCTCGGGGCGTACCAGGTAATCGTTGTCCATGTTCTCTCCTTGCTGCGGACCGTGCCCGGCCTCTTGTTCTGGTAGCGAAGTCTCGCAACCGGTCGTATCGGCAATCTCTATTGTGCCCCGGCAAGCAAACCGGGCATTTTATAGCGCCGCCGGGAGGCGGACAAGCGAAAAAACTGGAAGCACCGCGGCCCCGTCGGTATCATCCTTGCCTCTCAATCAAGGATTTTCAAGATGGACGTTACGATTTTTCATAATTCCCGTTGCGGGACGTCGCGCAATACCCTGGCCGCGTTGCGCGAGGCCGGCATCGAGCCGCGCGTGGTCGACTATCTGGCGCAGCCGCCGTCGCGCGAGGAACTGAAGGACATGATCGCCCGTGCCGGGTTGACGCCGCGCGATGCCGTGCGCAGCAAGGAAGCGGTGTACGCGGAACTGGGCCTGAACGATCCGGCCACGACGGACGACGCCCTGCTGGATGCGATGGTCGCCCACCCGATCCTCATCAACCGCCCGTTCGTCGTCACGACCAAGGGCGTGCGCCTGTGCCGGCCGGCGGAGCTGGTGCGCGAGATCCTGTAAGCCGCAAAGGCCCCGTAGCCGGTCAATGCCGGCAGGCGCCGATGTCCATGGCTTCCTTGGCGGGACGCGCCTTGCCCTGGAAGTCGGGCCCGGCGTCCGCGTCGTGCAAGCCCTTGCCGATCGCCGGTGAATCGTCGGCGAGGCAGAAATCGGGCGTGCCGTCGCGCGTGTACGCGACGAAATGCGGTGCGGCCGCCACCGTGCCGCTGTGCGTCATGCCCTTGGCCAGCTTCCAGTCGCCGTCCGGATTGTCGAACACGAGGTTGTTGCGGTAACTGTTATGCGGCCCCGTCGCGCCCTGTTCCGAGATGCCGTAGCGATTGTCGTACACGATGTTGTTGACGACCCGCGTGTGGTCGTTCGGCCCGTTCGTGTGATAAAAGTCGCCGCCGCCGACGACGATGCCCGTGTTCGATGCCGCCACGGTATTGTTGGCGACGACGACGTCATGGGCGTCGTGCCACAGGTGGATGCCCGCTTCCGCGACGCGGTACACGACGTTGTCGCGAATCGTGGCGGGCGTGCTCACGTAGATGCCCTGTATCCAGCGGCAGCCCGGCGGGCCGATGTCGTGCACGCTGTTGCCGGTCACCTCGGCGTGCGCGCCCTTGTAATAACCGTCCACGCCGATGCCGGAGCCGCCCGCGCTCGTGCACGGCACCGTGATGGCGACGTGGTGCACGTGGTTGCCGACGATCCGGTCGTACGAACCGCCGCTGTAGATGCCCGTGGTCCAGCGGATGCCGGCGCTCGCGTCCGGCCCGTCGAGGCCGGGACTGCCGTCGATGTCGAAACCTTCGATGTCGACGTAGCTGGCGCGGTTGTCCCACCCCGTCGCGCTGCCCGACACGGGCGGCGGCACGATGCGCGCGCGCCAGCGTTCCGTTGCGCGGAACACGATGCGCGCGTTCGGCTTGCCGTCGATGGTCGTGCGGAAACCGCCGTGGTAAGTGCCGGGCAGCACGTTGACGATCGTGCCGGGCGTGACGAGCCGGGCGGCGCGCGCGAGCGAACGCAGCGGCGCCGCACGCGTGCCCGGGTTGCTGTCCAGTCCGTCCGGCGCGACGTACAACTCGTTCGGCACGACCTCGGGCGTGACCGTGACGGCGGGCGCTTCCTTCATCGTGCAGGAAGCGAGCAGCAGGCAGGCGAGTGCGTACAGCAACGGCCACAGGCCCGCGCATCCGCAGCGCGGCGGTATCTCGGACGGGGCAGGGCGTAGTGGTGTCATGGTGGGACGGCGCGATCGCTAACGGCGCAAGTTTGCCGGACACGCGGGCCGGCGCGGCCGTCTGCCTCAATCGGGCGTTTGACGCCGCTTAAGGGCGGGTGGGTTTCCATATAACCGGATACGGGTCAACGATCCGTCCGCTTGATGCGCACGGGCTGCCGATGTGGCAGTTCGCAAACACTCGTGGGAAAAAGTTTAAAACAGCAAAATCAGCAAGTCAATTTTGCATTAATCTTGAGCCGGAGGCACGCAACGCGTGTAGAACAGGCCGCCGCTGCCGCCTGGATCCTGTCCGGCCTGTCCCATTGTCCGTACAGCCATCATGAACTGCCTTTCGCACGGGTGAGTCTTCGATGTCCCACTCCTTCGATGTACATTCGGCAAATCTGCGTCGAAGTGCGAGCGCGCTGCTGGTTGCCCTCGGACTCCTGTGCGCCCTGTGCATCTTTTTCGTGTTCGAAGTTGCCGACCTGCGAAGGACGCTGCGTGAACTCCGCGACAACGACCTGGTGCGTATCGACACGAGAAACATCCTGGTCGACCTGCTGGATGCCGAAATGGGGCAGAGGGGTTTCCTGCTGACTGGCGATCCGAAGTTGCTCGAGCAGTACCAACGTGGACGCAACCATGTCGGCGAGCGTATCCGGCGGTCACGGGAAGACGGCACCATGGATGAGCACCTCAAGGGCGATGCCGCGCAGATCATGCTGCTGGCAGATTCCGGGCTCGAGGAACTGGCGCGCACGGTCGCGCTGAAACGGCAGGGACATGACGCGGCCGCGCTCGACGTGGTCAAGGGCGGCTATGGCAACAGCCAGATGAGCAAGGCGCGTCAGCTCATCCAGACCAACCTGGAGCAGCTGCGGCTGGCGCGCGACCGCCTGCTGGAAGACCTGAACAGACGGATCCAGAGAAGCGCGGTCCTGCTCGTGCTGATACTCGGCACTGTCGCCGGGCTCGCGCTCCACGCGTGGCGCTCGCTGTCCACCTCGGCCAGGTTGAACAACGAACTGGCTGCGCACCTGGCGCAGGAAGCCTCCCACGACGCGCTGACCGGCTTGCCGAATCGCAGGTTCTTCCACAGCTGGGCGCGGCAACTGGTCGGGAAGAGCCAGCGCGATCAGTCATGTTTTACCCTGTTGCTGATCGACCTCGACGGTTTCAAGAAGGTGAACGACACCCTCGGGCATGCGACGGGCGACGAGGTGTTGAAGGCTGCCACGGCGCGCTTCCGGACCACGCTGCGCGCCGGCGAACTGCTCGCCCGTCTCGGGGGCGACGAATTCGCACTGCTGGTAGAGGGAAACGTTTCGCGGATCGACCTGATCGCGCTTGCGGAACGCCTGATTGCATCGCTCAGGACCCGCCTCCATGCCGATCTGGCGGATGACGCCGTCGGTGCAAGCATCGGCGTGGCGTGCTTCCCCCAGAATGGTTCCGATATCGATCTGCTGGTCGAAGCCGCCGACGAGGCACTCTATCAGTCGAAAGAGAGCGGGCGCGGCATGGTGTCGTTTGCACCGACAAGTCGCTTCTGCAGGGCGTGAGCTCGGCCCCAGACGGTGCTTCGACGCCTGCCTGTCGTGAAAGTCGGTGACTTTTTCGTCTCGGCAAGATGCTATGCTGAGCCCACCGCCGAGACCGGCCGCAACGGACCTTCGCAAAAGCGGGCCAATCAATTGACTATTTTCTTGAAATGACTGTTACCGCTACCAAGTCGAACTGGCTGAAAGAAGAACATTGGCGCAATGGCCTGCGCACGCTTTTCTTCGGGCTGCTCATTGCTCTTGTCTGTCAATGCAACGCACAAGCCACGACGTGGGACGAGCCCTGGCACAAGGAGGTGGTCAGTGGAGCGACATCGCTCGGCTTCTACGAGATTGTGAGTAGTCAGCCGCATACGGTCACGTTAAAGCAACTCAAGCATATTGCCGGCGACGATACCGGTGCCACGGCCCAACTTCGATCTTTCTACGCACTGCGACTCACCAGCCTTTCCAGTGGAGACAAGCCGGAATTCAGTTTGCCACAAGGCAGGCGCGCGTATTTCTTCTTGAAGCGCGTCGATACCGGTTGGGCCATCGCGACACCGACTTCGGGATATGCGCTGCTCAATGCGAACGGCAAGGTCGCGGCGACCTACCGCTTCAGCGCTCACCAGGCATGGATCGATCCCCAACTCTACGAAACGACCCAGCGCTGCATCTTTCAGAAACTGCACGGCGCGGAGCACTGCGATCAGACGATCACGACGTTCATCGCTACCGAACTGGCCAAGCCGGCCAGCGGCATAGAGGCAGATGAGACGCCCGAGGGACAGCAGGAATTTTTTCGCCAGCATGCCGCGCTGGAGACTGCCGGTCTCATCGGCACGACGTTGCCCGAGGACCTGCTGGAACGTTTCCTGACGAAGTCCGATGTGCATGTCCAGATCTCGGCGCTACGGGCGCTGGCGGGCAGTTCGCGCAGCGACAAGGCGGACCGCTTGATGAAGTTCGTCGAGGACAACAATGCGACGATGCCAGCGCGCGTCGTTGCCGTACTGCTGCTCAAGGACGTCGGCGCGCACCAGATGAAGGCGCGTCTGCAAGCCTACGCAAGCCAGGCGAGCGAGGAGGAAACCGGACTCGGTATCGCCTTGATGGACCCGCGCATCGGCACCTGGTTTCCATCGTCGCTAAAAGAGGCCGTCAGGGTGGTCGGGGAGCAACTCTAGCTAATCGACTTCGAATGGGATGATGCATTGGCCGTACCGGTATGTTGTCCAAAGTGCCGTCAAACTGTCAGGCAGATTTGATATTGATAATTTTCGAGCACGGACCGCGGCCGAGGCGCGGACGCGGATGTCATCGGGCTGGTCGGCGAGCGCACGCGACAGCGGGCCGGCCTCGAGCGCCATCCTGACTGCGTCGTCGAGCGCAGCGTCCCGCGTCTCGCCCTCGCCGAACGGGACGGAGGCATCGAAGGGCGCGATGGCGATATCGGCGAAGCCGGCCGCCGTCAGGATGCGCGCCGCACGTCCCCGGTCGGCGAACGAAAATGGGCCGGGCGTTTCGGGAGCGGGCGGCGCGGTCGGCGGCACGATGGCCTTGATCGCGTCCATCGGTAGGCGCACCCAATCGTTCTCGGCCACGCCGCGCCAGCAGACGAAAGCGACCCGCCCGCCCGTCCGCAGCCTGCGTCGCAGATGGGCAAACGCCGCTGCCGGATCGTCGAAGAACATCACCCCGAAACGGGAGAACAGGATGTCGAATGCGCCTTCGGGCAGATCGGCGTTGCTGGCGTCGGCCACCTGGAACCGGACCGGCAAATCCTGTGGTGCAAGCGCGCGCGCCCGGCCGATCAGCGGTTCGGATATGTCCACGCCCAGCACTTGCCCCCCCTGCGCCGACGCGGGCGGTCAAAGCCAGGCTCGATGCGCCCGCACCGCAGCCGACATCCAGTACGCGTTCGCCAGCCGCCGGCGCGACGGCTTCGATCGCGGCCTCGCCGAACACCGCCACCATGGCGTCGAGCCGGGCCTGGTTGGCGACCCAGCGCTCCCCGCTTCGACCATTCCAGTCGGCGACCCGATAGGCATTTTGCTCTGCCATGGCATCTCCTTGTTCCGATTTGTCCTTATCGGGCCACCCTTGGACAACCGCGCCTGCCATTGTTTCAAACTCGACGATCCGTCCTTCGCCGCGCCGATCTACGCGAACCTCTACGAAGGCGGCGGCGCAGCCGGAAAAGGGAATCCGTGCTCTCAAGCCAGCATTGATTGCTGGGCGAAGATACCCGCCATCGCGCCCTGCGATGATGCCTGGGTGACCGAGGGCAGGAAGGGCGTGGCGAGGTCGCCGGCGGCGTAGATGCCGGGCATGCTGGTCTGGCGGCGCTCGTCGACCTTGAGGACGATGCCGGTGGGCGTGTCCACCGTGGCGAGGCCCAGCGATTCATGCAGGCTTGCGGACGGCTTGTTGCGCGGATGGGCGAACAGGATGTCGACCGCGACATTCCGGCGGGTATCGAGATTGACGGCGGTGATATGGCCCTCGTGATGGGCGATCTCGACGATCCGGCCATCGACGACAGGAATCTTGCGGCGCGCCAGATCGGCCTGGATATCGGGCGCAATGGCATGTCCATCGGCGAAGACAGTCAGTTTGTCGGTCCAATCGTGGAACAGCCTGACGGACTGATGCGAATGCGGGCCGGACCAGACGAGGCCCCAATGCTGGCCGGCGACTTCGAAGCCGTCGCAGTAGGGGCAAGGCACGATGGACGTGCCCCAGCTTTCGGCGAAACCCGGAACATCGGGCATCTGGTCGGCGACGCCATAACTCAGGATCAGGCGGCGCGCCGCGAGGCTGTCGCCATCGCCAGTGAGGACGGAGAACTGGTCGATGGCTCCGGAGACGCTGTCGGCCCGGACATCGACCAGCCTGATCGTGGGGTAACGCGCCAACTGCTGCCGCGCCTCGGCCAGGATGTCCAGCGGCGGCTTGTGATCATGGCCGAGCAGACCGTGCGAATGGCCGGCAAAGCGGTTGCGCGGCCGCCCGGTATCGAGAACGATGACCTTGCGGCGGGCACGGCCGAGTTGCAGGGCGGCGGCGAGGCCGGCAAAGCTGCCGCCGATGATAATGACGTCATCCATGGTGATGGGCTCCGTGTTGTGAATGGAGGAAATCGGGCCGGGGCTGGCATGGAATATCGTCCAGCGATATGCGCTCGAGGCGGTCCAATCTTCGGCTTGCATGTTTTTGAAACTACGTGGTATCGTAATTAAAGAATTTAGATACTGTCAAGGACTATAATTGTCGTGACCAAAAAAAACAGTCAGACCCGGCGGGGCCGCCCCGCCAACGAGGCCCTTGGCCAAACCATAGTCGACGCTGCGTCCGGACTCTTTGTGGAATTGGGTTTTCAAGCGACGACATTGGACAAGGTCGCCCAGCGAGCGAAGATATCCAAGCTCAGCATCTATCGGCATTTCGAGAGCAAGGAGGCGCTGTTCAGCGCGGCTATTGCGGCCGGCTGCCAACAGTTGTTTGCACCGCAGACTCTTCTTGAAGGCGTCGACGGTTCGGTTGAAGATCAACTGATGGCGGTCGGATCATTACTGCTTCGCACACTGTTGAGATCAGACGTCCGTAGTGTCGAAGCCATGGTCATGGCCGACAAGACGAATCAAAAGTCGTTAAGCAAGCTCCATTACGAAGCCGGGCCCGCCCATGTCATCGCCCAAATCGAGGCCCTATTGCGTCAGTTGCACGCAAAGGCGGTTCTGAACGTGCCCGATCCTCTCCTGTCCGCCCGCTTGTTTGCCGCACTTTTCAAAGGATCCGATCTTCTGGTTATCGCACGTTTCGATGAGGCGAGAGCAGAGGACGACAACGAAATCGAATCCTATTGCCGTTCGGCCGTCGCCATGTTCATAGCCGCGCACGGTGGCAACGACCACGCGGGCAGATAAGCATTTGAATGTTCCGGACAGCTTGGCTTGGGCACGTCTACCGACGCAAACATGAAAGGTTGGAGTGAGAAAACTAATCTTTGCAGCATGCATGGCGTCGACAGCGGAGCCGGTCATGGCCCAGGGCCTCCCGCCAAACCCATATGAGAGCTGGGGAGTCTGTCCTTTCGAATGCTGTACTTATCGGGAGTGGACCGCCGATACCGACATTCCCGTGCATGAAAAGCGTAGCGAGCAATCCCGAATCCTGTATCACTTACACGCCGGTGAACGTGTCGATGCGTTGACAGGGGTCGTCGTCACTAGGAATCCTCCTCCGATATATATCGACCATGCAGTCAAGGACGGTTTCACGAAAGCCAGCAAACATCCCCTGTTATCCTTCAAGCCCGGCGACGTGGTCTACATGTTGGCGCCATTGGGCGAAGGGTTTTACCTGTTCTGGTACCAAGGCAAGGTCTACCGCAGCGGCATCGAGCTCGCCGCACTGCCGGGCGTTGAGGGAGACGGCATGACGTTGACATGGTGGAAACTGGTGCGGAACAAGGCAGGCAAGACTGGCTGGACTCAATCCGATCACTTTCAAAACGCTGACGCTTGCGGATAGGCCCAAATTTCACGATAACTTATTGTTGGAGCTGGCTCTGATCCGTTAGCTGGAAACGCCTGCAATGGGTCGGGTGCTGTCGTACACTAGAGGATAGGAACCGGCCAAAAGCAGTCGGCAAAGATGCGGCCGCAACGTGCCAAGAGCCGTACACCTCCTCGGCGAATTGCAATATGACAACAAAAAGCGAGAGCCGTATGCGGGAAATCGGCGCACTTTTGGTAATTTCTGTTTGTAGTATGGTGGTTTCCGGCTGCGACAACTCCAGTACGCCGCGGGTAGCCCCTGAGGCCCCAAAACCAACCGTAAATCAAAAAGTTGGCAAAGTCCTGCCCTTTAGCGTCTGCGACCTCAGCAAAAACACCGCGTTTCAAAACGCCCTTTCGATGATTCGTGCCGATATCAGGGTTGACGGCGGCCACTCTAATGATTGGGTTGCCACTGGATTGGCCATAGCTAAGCAATTGGGTGCACTGGGTGCTTCGACCGACGTCCAGGTGTACGTGTATCGCAACGATTTGGGTGAACTGGAGAAGGCGACTACCAATGGCTACCGGTGGCTCACACGGATCGACTACGGCGCCAAACCGCAGCACTCCCTGAAAAGGGCACAATATGCTCTTCCGTGAAAGATCGTGATCGATACAGCTTACCGATAAGCTATCCTTAACCGAACGGCCGTCCTCGGCCAACAGCTGTCGCGTAACTTGACCACCCTTAGCTGAACATATGTCGGACTATCAAGCCTCTTGGCAAAGAACGGAACGCCTGCTAGCGAGAGCAAAGACATTACTCTTGCCGGAAGTTGCCGCAGCTAACGAAACCGACCTGCAGCAATTCGATGAGTTTTTGGATGGCAACGAACTCGGACTGGCCTTTGAATGGCTTGAGTCGATCACTTACAAAGATCAACCAACCTGCCTTCCGCTTCTTCGTCTGTTGAGGTCCGCTGCGGAAGAAATGAACATGCGCGAAAACTTGGCGGAACTTAACAACAGAATTAACGCATTGGAAAAACCTCTTGCCCAGTAACGTACGAACGTCCGGAATGGGTCCAGGCTGTGTAAAAACAAAAAGCAAACATCTGGACCTCGATAAATCAGGTTGAGCACGCGACGAGAGCTTCAGTCGCGTCACAACCTCGTCTCAGCCTTCCCGGTAAGGCGATCA
>Ga0070660_100001943_pt1 | contig 14257 bp, 12 predicted proteins | sample KBSC33metaG_FD_64670 | JGI IMG/M metagenome (GOLD analysis project Ga0070660, IMG submission 64670) | Corn rhizosphere microbial communities from Kellogg Biological Station, Michigan, USA - KBS C3-3 metaG | ecosystem: Host-associated > Plants > Roots > Rhizosphere > Soil ... | reverse complement strand
CAGTGCGGATGTATGAGACCTGGCGTCAGGCGCTGGATGGCATGAGCAAGAACTCGTTCGAAGTGACGGGGACGGGTTGGGGAACGATGTTGCTGGCGCTGTTCTACTTCTTGCTTGGATGGACTTGGCTGCTCTGCGGATCGCTCTGGCTGTGGGGTCTGGGACTGTTAACGTTCGGGGGGCTGATGACTTGCCTTGTTGTGCGGGGGAGGCTTTGGCCGTTCTTGGTGATGCCCCTCGTGTGCTCGGTTGCGGCGTTCACGTTGCTGCGCTCCTGGCACTGGAAGGTGACAGGGCAGACCAGTTGGAAAGGGAGAGTGTATCAGTAGCGAGGGAGTACCCTTGCGATTCACGACTCAAGACTTACGATTCTCTAGACCTCAATAACCATCCCGTCAAACCCCGGTTCCATACCATGCGGTGCGAGCGCCTCCATTAGTTGCTCGTGGGTAGCACCCCCGGCGTGCCCGTGATGCGTAGTAATAATCCGTGAACCCTTCGGGAGCGTGCCTTGCTTCCGCAATCTGCCCACGACCTTCGCACACGACTCAATCGACAAGTGTCCGTGATAGCCCGACGGGTGAAAGCCGTCCGTGCACTCGATCACCAGCAGGTCCACGGAAAAGCGCTGAAGGAACTCGAACGTGCGCTCCGGATAGACGCCGGTGTCCGTCGCGTAGATCAGCGTCTTGCCCTCGCGTTGGAAGATCAGGTTTTGGCTGTCCTCGTCGTCCTTGTGATTCGCGGCAAACGGCGTAATCGTGTAGTCCAGGTGCTCGAAGGAGAGATAGGACTGCGTCTCCTTAATCTCCAGCGGCCACTGCGGGTACCTGCCGCGAATCGACGCCCGAATCGTTGCATTGCAGTAGATGGGGTACTCGAGATACTCGCGAGTGGTAAACGGGATCAGGCCGTACTGCAACTCGCTCACCGCGAAGTGGTCCTCGTGGGAGTGCGTGAAGATCAGCGCCGTCCAATCCTGCGGATCGAGCCCGTTCTGAACACACTGCAGATACGTGTCGGGCCCCAAATCGATCTTGATCTGCCCGTCGATCAAGGCGGCGGCTCGGCTTCGGACATCCTTGCCTCCGTGCTTTCTCGCGTATTCGCTGACGATGCTGTCGGAAAAGAACGCGGGAATTCCGTCGGAGGCGCCGGTGCCCAGAAGCCGAATCTGCATTAGAAGTCGTTAAGACTCCATAGCACGAGGCCGCTCAGGATCTTGGGAAAGTAGTAAGTGCTCTTCTGGGGCATGAGCTCGCCGCCGTTGGCGATCACGCGCATGTCGTCGATGCTCGGCGGGTTCATCAAGAAGGCCGCGGCGGAGCCTTCGTTGACGCTGGCGACCGCCTCGTAAGGGTCTCGGGTGTAGCTGATATTGTCGGTGCCCTGCATCCCAAGGATCTTCTCGAAGATGACGCGATGCAAGATGCTCACGTCGAGGGCCTTCAGCGCGTCGCTGCCGGTGTCGCCCTCCAAGGTGCGGAGGTTATCCATGTCTCGCGGCGTCAGCAGGTATCCAACTCCCCCTTCCAGCGCGAGACCGAAGGCCGTCCCGCTCTGTTGCTGAATCAGTTCCATCAGGCGAGAGGGATGAGTCTCCGCGAGGTGGAAGTGCTGCTCCAGCAAAGCGAGCATTGTGGGACGCTCGAACGGCACCTGGCCAAGAATTCGGTGGGTGGGCAGTAGCACCAGCCCCGGATCGCTCATCGAGCTGAACGCCATCATCATGAAGTCCTCGGGAATGATCTCCGACTTCTCGCCTTGTGCGGCGCGGAAGGCGACCGCGGTCTCGTAGCGATGGTGCCCGTCGGCGATCCAGACCTTCTTGTCCGCGAGCAGATCAGCCAGTTGCTGACACGCCGCCGGATCGGTGATCGGCTCCAGGCGCTGCTGCACGAGGTCTTCGGATCGGACCTCGACCGGCGCGCCGGATTCGGCAGACTTCAGCGCGTTCAGCACTTCCCCGTTCGGATCCTCGTAGAGCCCGAAGATGCACTCCAGGTGCGCGCGGGTGGCCTCTAGAATTCGCATCCGGTCTTCCTTGTGCTTCGGGAAGGTCTGCTCATGGGGGAGGACCACGCCTTTGTCATACGGCTCCGTTTTCAGCAGGGCAATGAAGGATGTCCGGACGAAGTTCTCGGGCACGCCTCGCAGACTGAAGCTCTGTGTGTAGCGATAGAAGGCGGGCTGAGCTTCCGGGGCGAGCACGCCTTCGCGTCGCCACTCGGAAAGGGTCGCCGCGCTGCGGGCGTACTTGACGAATTTGCTGCGGTCGTCCTCGTTCGACTCCGGCAGCGTCAGGTGCACGATGTTGTACGACGAATGAGCCGCGTACTCATCGCGCTCCGCAGGGCTGAGCACGTCGTACGGAGGGGCCACAAGCAGGTCGAGTCGGCCAGCCGCGTCGGTATAACGCAGCCCACGGAAGGGGCGGATCGTCGCCATGGAGTTGAGTCTACCGAGGTTAGACGGTAGCGTTCGGTAGACTCGACTCGCGGTGGAAGTGCAAGTCCGACTAAAGGCCTATGCCGCGCTCGCGGACGATCGACTCGACCAGCTTTTGCCGCCGGTCACGCAGGTCCCGTCCGAGCTGCACTCCGCAATGCGCTACTCCTGCCTCGCGCCCGGCAAGCGGCTCCGGCCGGCGCTGGCCCTTGGCTGCTGCGAGGCCGCCGGGGCGTCCTGGCGGGCGGCCTTGGATGTCGCCTGCGCGGTCGAGATGATCCACTGCTTTTCGCTCATCCACGACGATCTGCCCGCGCTCGACAACGACGACCTCCGGCGAGGACAGCCGACGTGCCACGTGAAGTTCGGCGAAGCCATGGCCGTGCTCGCAGGGGACGCGATGCTGGCACTGGCGTTCGAGATCGCCTCCGAAAATCTGCCAGAAGCCGTCTGCGAACTGTCGAAGGCAACCGGACGACTCGCGCGCGGTGAAGCCAGCGATATCCTCGCCGAAGGCAAGGCTGCCGACAAAGAAACGATCGAATTCATCCATGCCAACAAAACCGGGGCCCTCATGTCCGCAGCCTGCGCCGTCGGGGCTTTCGCGGGTGGTGCTTCTGCCGAGGGATATCGCGAGTACGGCGAGCACCTCGGAATGGCCTTCCAGATCGCGGACGACGTGCTGAACGAAACCGCCACCGCAGCGGTTCTGGGCAAAGCGGCAGGTTCGGACCGGGATCGAGCAAAGGCCACGTATCCGGCGCTCTATGGAGTGGAAGTTTCCCGGCGGATGGCTCGCGACCATGCGGAGCTCGCAATCTCCTGTCTACCCACTCCGGACGAGTTCTTGATCGGCCTTGCGCACTATTCTGTGCACCGCGCCAACTAACCCTTACAGCCGAGGCAGCCCATGAGGCATCGCCTTGTGCTCATACTCCTCCATCGTCGCGGCAAAGTTTCGGAAGACCGTCCAGTACATGCTGGTCGCATCGAGACCGTCCCAAAGCTGCTTGCTGCGCGCAGCAAGCAGCACGTAATAGCCGAACATGTAGTGCGCCACACGGTCGTCGATGAGCTTCGAATGAACCATCAGCGCCAGCTCCTCAAAAAAGCCGAGGAAGTTTCTCCGCTCCTGAAAGGGAATCTTCGCCAACTCAGCCGAATCCCCCGGCAGCAAGCTGAGGATGTTCTGGAACCGGTCGTTCTCGAGGAAACGCCGACGCATTTGGACGAAATACTCGGCCCTGCGCTCCCGCCCCTGCCGCGCATATTCCAGCACACCCGAGAAGAACGTAACAAAGCCCACGACTCCGGCAACGATGATCGCGACGTCCTTCCAGTAATCGAGCTGCGCCACGAAGTTGATTTTGATTACATTGATGGCCGCGTATGTTGCCCACCGGTGGCCCCCAGCGAATTCGACTAAGGAAGTTAGGCGCGGACAGCGTATAACTAATTGCCCCATGGAGCCGCTCGCCGTCTACGTGCACATCCCTTTCTGCCCCAGCAAGTGCGGCTACTGCGACTTCAACTCATATGCCATGACCGGCGACATCATGGCGCGCAACACCGCCGCCATGATTGCGGAGATCCGACGCTCTCCCGCGTACGGCCGACCGGCTAAGACCATCTTCTTCGGCGGAGGAACCCCGACCTACATCCCTGTCGACCAACTGCTCGCGATCTTAGAAGCGGTGACCGAAGCCCATCCGCCGCTTCCCGACTGCGAGGTCACCAGCGAAGCCAATCCGGGCACCGTCGACGCAACCAAGTTCTCGGCGATGCGCGCTGCCGGCTTTAACCGAATTTCGCTAGGAGCCCAAAGCTTCCTTGACTCCGATCTCCTCGCGTTGGAGCGGGTCCACAAGTCGGGCGAGATCGATTGCGCCGTGGCTGCCGCGCGAGAAGCCGGCTTCGAGAACCTGAATCTCGACCTGATGTTCGCCCTGCCGGGCCAATCGCTCTTCGCATGGCGGCGCAACCTCTCGAAGGCCCTGTCCCTCAGGCCGGACCACCTCTCGCTCTACTGCCTCACCATCGAGCAGAACACCGCCTTTTATAAGAAGCAGCTTCGCGGCCAACTCGACCTTCCGGACGACGATGCTCAAGTGGCCATGTACGACGAATGCCTCGCCCGAGTCGCCGAAGCAGGGTTCGAACAATATGAGATCTCGAACTTTGCGAAGCCCGGTCTCGAATGCCGGCACAACATGGCCTACTGGCGAGGCGAGGAGTACGCAGGCTACGGCCCCGGAGCGGTAGGTTGCCTGGCAGTTACCGGAAAGTGGATTCGCTCCACAAACCTCAAGCACCCCGAACGCTACTGCGCGGCCGTAGAGAACAACCAACCTTTGGCCTTCGAGTCGGAAGCGCTCGACGAAGCCACCCAACACACCGAGCGGATCATGCTCGGCCTGCGGCTGAATGCCGGCATTCCGGTCGACTGGGTGCCGGCGGAGGCGCTGACGAGAATGGTCAAGCGCGGCTGGGTGCAGGCCGTCGCCGGCCGACTTCGCCTCACGCCCGAAGGGCGTCACTTCTGCTCGGAAGCCACGTTAGTGCTCCTGTAAGTCCTGCCGCTGGACGCGTTTGCAGGCACAGTAATACGATGAGGAATGACTTTGCCCGCGCAATACTTTGCTGACGCGGGAACCCCGCTTATGTGGCTGGGCTGCTTTCAACTCTTCTTTGGCAACCTGCTCTTAGGCTCGTTCGAAGCATGGCTGTTTGCACGCTTTACCAAAAAGAAGCCGAAGGCTAGCTGGATCGTGGGGGCCAACTACGTTTCGATGATTGCAGGCTTGTGGCTACCCGCCTATCTGGCTGGACTCAGCCCTTTGGTGGCTCAGGACCCTGTTCGGCTGGGCAGACTGGTGCTGATCGGAGCATTCGCGCTTTCGTTCGTGATCACCTTGGCCGTCGAGTGGCCGTTCTTCGCGGCGTCAGTGGACCGATTCTCCTTCCGGGGCAGTGTGTTCCGTCCGATGATGCTCACCAACGTTGTGAGCTATGCGGGCTTGCTTCTGGTCTCCATGACGATTGGGAGCGTATCGGCACTCACCAATCTGCATCCGGTCTCTCCGGCCGATCTGAGGCCGCTCCCGGGGTGGGTTTTCTACGTGGCGGCGGATGGGCTCACGGTGCATAGAATGCGGTTGGATGGCACTCGCGACGAGGTGGTTGGGAGCCTTCCTCCGCCTAAGCGAAAAGGGGACTACTGGTCGATGCAGTTGTTCTTTCAGGAGGACTTCAAGAGCGGCCTCCAAGATTTGTATATCGGATGCAACCCGGAGTCTGTGGCTGTGCGCCGAGGATTTAAAGGGCGTGCCGATGATCCTGAGCCGAATCTCAATGGAAGGGTCTATGTGCGTTCCTTTGAATGCTCGTTCACTTTTATCCCCGGACAGCAATTGCGAACGGGCTTTTGGGCCAGGGAGGGCCTAGTCGTGGGTGACCGTCGGTATGCGCTGGAGACTCCTTTCCTTGCCATGAACTGGAGGTCGCCAACGCTCTTGCCCGATGGGCATGTGCTTGCGGTGTTCGGAGATGCCATCATGCTGATCGATCCTAAGAGCGGGCAAGTCTCCAAAATCGGCGTTGGACAGGCACCGGCGGTGTTGCTCGATCCCTAAGCCGCAAGGATGGCAGCAATCCCAGCTTTGTCGAGCATCTTGTACGTTCCGCCATAGAAGGGCGCAGTAGAGTCCTCGACATCCAGTTGAGGTCTGAGATGCAGTTGGGTGCAGCCCGATCGGGTGAGGATCTCCCTGGCATTGCTGGCCCGCACGCCTCCTGCGGGAAGGATTTCGATCCTCCCGTCTGCCCTGACCAGCAGGGCCTTGAGCATGTCGGTTCCTTCGAGTGCAGTGTCGGCTCCCCCGCTCGTCAAGACCCGCGTAAAACCGAGTTCAATCAGGGTGTCGAGAGATTGGAGGAGATCGGGAGTCGCATCAAAGGCGCGGTGGAAGACGAGCTGAAGATCTTTAGAGTCTTCGGCTCCAGGTTCCGAGCTCGCGACCCTCGCGGCTTCGATCATAGCCCGGCACGCCTCGATGTTGATCGTACGGTCTTGTTTGAGCGCGGCGATGACGAGACCGTCAATTCCGGCGTGGACCAGGGAAGCGCAGTCCCGGACCAGGACCAGCAGCTCTTCCTCGGTGTAACAGAACCCAGAAGGGCGCGGCCGGACCATCGCGACCGCTGGCACGTCGCAGTTCATCTTGACCAGCCGAACGAGACCGATGGAGGGCGTGAGCCCTCCGAGCTCTATTGCCGAGCACAGTTCAATGCGCCCCGCGCCGCCTTCGCAGGCGGCGGTGGCGTCTTCAAGGGAACAGCAGACGGCTTCAATCAGCATTCGGACGGTATTGGGGTGTTGCAGTGTCGAGGCGGTTGTTCTTTCAATCGTAATTTATGCGTTCACCCTCGGGTGTGGGACATGGCGGATCCGGCAAGCGGTTCCAGCTTTTGGCCCACCGCGCCCCACTTCACACTCAAGTCCGAGCCGCCGGTCTTGTTGAACCACTCTATGACGATCTCGTGGTGTCCTTTCCCGAGCGGGGCGACTCCAGTCTTGGTTTGTGAGCTGTGAAGGCCGTCGTTGTCGACGACCAGCTTGCCGTCGATCCAAAGCTTGGAACCGTCGTCAGACGTTAGTGCGAAGGTGTAGACCTCGTCTGTGGGTATCGAAATGAAGCCGCTATAGCGCCGGGCAAGATACTCGGTCGCTGGCGCGCTGATCTCCGTCGCAACGAACTCGTGGCCGGGGCCGATTGACTTCGACCAATCGGGCACCTGATTGAAATCGCCCTTGAGCTCTTGGCAGTGCAGGCCGGGAGCAGCATTCGCAACCTGCTTCGCCGGCCATGGGGCGACCTTTTCGAAGCGCTGCTCCACGATGGTCGAGACACGCTGATCACCGTTAAAGCTTGCGGCCTTCAGGACTGAGCCGTGGTCGACGCGGATCGCCTGCTTGTAGATTGGCGAGCGCCCGGTCGGATCCGAACCGTCGAGTGTGTACCGAACGGTCAAGCCTTCCGGAACGTGAATGGTCGCCGTTGTGGCGCTGACGAGAATGCCGCTGGCGGCGGCAATCTTCGGAGCTCTGTAGATCACCGGAGCGCCTTCGACCTCCAGCACCACCGTGCTGCAATTCGCATCGGGAGCAGCCGCCGGCAGGTGGACCACGATGTCCGACCCGGACCGCTCGGCATGTGCCATTCCGCGACTCCCTGGAATGGACGCACTCAAGGGCTTGTTCGCAATCCCTGGCACCATCAGGCGCCCGTCGGAGGGCCAATCGAACACGTGCAGGTACAGCTTAGTGTTCTTCCCATCGCGCTTCGTAGTCGAGCGGCCCCAACTCAGATTCTCAAAGACCGAAGCCTTCGTGCCGTGAATGCCATCTCCAAACCGGTGCATCCACTGGCCGATATCGTGCAGCCGAGTAACAGCCTCTGGCGGGAAGGAGCCGTCCCCTTCAGGGCCGATGTTCAGAAGGTAGTTGCCGCCCTTCGAAGCGATGTCCACCAACATCCGAATGATCTCTTTCGTGGACTTCCAATGGGTGTCGTGCGAGTTGTAGCCCCAGTGGTTGTTCATCGTCATGCAGGTCTCCCAATCGACGCCGGGCTGGCCTGTGGCTGGGATGGTCTGCTCAGGCGTGCCGTAGTCTCCGGCTTGGAGCGAGGCATCCTCAATGCCTTCGCGGCCGACGCTTACGCGGTTGTTGACGATCACATTGGGCTGGAGCTTGCGGCAGAGGTCGTAGAGCTCTTTGCCGTCCTTCGAGTTCCAGGTGGACTCCCACTCGCCGTCGAACCACATGATTCCGATGGGCCCGTAATGCGTGAGAATCCAACTGACCTCATCACGCAAGTACTTGACGAAGCGCCGGAAATCGGCTCCGTCCGCAGGCCGCTGGGCGACTTCCCAGGTGCGGCGAGGCAGATAATCGGGATGGTGCCAGTCCATGATCGAGTGGTACCAACAGCAGACCAGCCCGTATTTCTTACAGGCCGCCGACATCTGCGCCATGATGTCCTTCTTGTACGGGGTGTGGTCCACGTTCCAGTCCGTTAGCGGCGAACTGAAGAGGTTAAAGCCGTCGTGGTGCTTGCTGGTGATGACGACGTACTTCATCCCCGCATCCTTCGCCATGCGGCAGATCGCGTCCGCATCGAAGTTGACGGGATTGAATTGATCTTTAAGCTTCTCGTATTCGCCGACGGGGATCTGCGCCTCTTCGCGCAGCCATTCGCCGTAGCCGGTCTTGCCCTCCCAAGAGCCGGCTGGCACCGAGTACAGCCCAAAGTGGATGAACATGCCAAAGCGCGCGTCTCTCCACCACGACATGCGCGCATCGCGCTGAACCTCTGTCTCTTGCACGACCCTCTTGACCTCCGGAACCTTGGGAGCCTCTTGGCCGCTCATGCTGAGGGCCGCCGCTATGAGTGCGAACATATCGCAACTATATCTGCTAAGCGGCCTGGGCGATTTCGCGTCGGTGCGCTTTCAGGAGGTCCAGCACGGCATCCTCGGCGCAGTCGACGATGTCGGTTGCTGCTTCTGGGTTGTTCTGAACGTTTCGCTGTTCCAGAAATTCTTTGAGCTGGCCCCTCGTGTAAGTCTCCAAGACAAGGGGGTGGACGTAACACTTCCGGCAGATCGCCGGCGTGTTGCCGAGCTGCTTCGCAACAACTTGTAGGACACTCGTGACGCTGCTCTTCTGGGCTTTCTTTGTCTCCGCCGGTTCGAGATTCGACAGCTCGGTCAAGGCCAGAACGGTACCGGCCCACGTTCGGAAGTCCTTCGCCGTGAACTCACCTTCGGCGATCTCCTTGATGTAGGCGTTCACGTCGTTGGAGGAGATGCTGTGGGTTTGTCCGTCCTCGCCAACGTACTGAAAGAGTTCTTGGCCAGGGAGGTCTTGAAGAGCCTTGACCACACGCGCAAGCCGCCGATCGTGGAGCTCGATGTCGTGCTTGATCTTGCTCTTCCCGAGGAAATGGAACTTGACCGCAGACCCCTCGACTTTCACGTGCCGGTTGCGGAGCGTGGTGAGCCCGAAGGACCTATTCTCCTTCGCATATTCCTCGTTGCCGACTCTGATCAGGCTCTTCTCCAGGAGGAAGACGATGGCGGCTAGCACCCGTTCTCTAGGAAAGCCCCGCTTCGCCAGATCTTGCTCGATCCGATCGCGAATGCGCGGCAACGCTTCACCGAAGTCGATCATGCGCTCGAATTTATTAGCGTCGCGCCACTCCCTGAAGCGCGGGTGATAGCGGTATTGCTTGCGCCCTCGGGCGTCGATGCCGGTCGCCTGTAGATGACCGTTGGCGAGGGGGCAGATCCAAACCGTCGTATACGCGGGCGGAATCGCGAGCGAGCGCACCCTTTGAAGTGTCAGCGGATCAGAAACCTTCTGCCCGTCTGGGCTCCTATATATAAAGCCGGCTCCAACCTTCTTCCTAGCGATCCCGGGCATCTTGTCAGAAACATACACAAGGCCGACCTCTTGCACGGCTTCGGGCGGAACTGTCGACATCTATGCTGTTCCGACCTTGGCCGTCGTGCCGATGTTTCGCGCGGCTCCGGCTACTCGAAACGCCAGAAAAATCACCGGGTTTGCCTTAGGCAAAAGCTCCCTGCCGCAAAAGCCTGGTGAGCTTATGTAATATGTGAATTGATATTGCATTTTGCCCAGTGGGGAGGGGCAAGGAGAGGGCCATGAGTTGTTTTGGAGGGGTTCCGGCGCGTATCAGCGCCATTTTGACCAGCTTTGTTGCGTGTACTCCGGCGTTCGCAAACATCTTCGTTTCCGATGTAGGCGACAGCACCGTGAAGGTGTTCGACGAGTTTGGTGGCAGCTACATCGGCTTCCGTGGACAAGGCTTCTTGCACTATCCGACCGGAGTGGCTATCGGCCCAGACGGGGCGATTTACGTGGCCGACATTGGATCGCCCTCTAGAATCTATCGCTTCAATCGCACTTCCGGTGCGTATTTGGGCTCGTTTGGCATGGGCATTCTGAACGCCCCTGAAGGAATCACATTTGATTCCCTGGGCACCCTCTACGTCGCCGACTCAGCCAACAATGCGGTTTACAAGTTTGATCCGTACTCCGGCAACTACAAAGGTGTTCTTGGCTATGGCTTCCTCAGTGGTGCCGCAGGCTTGGCAATCGATTCAAACAATGTGGTGTACGTGGCCTCTTACAACACAGGCGAGGTGTTCAAATTCGATGGGCCTAGCGGCAACTACGTAGGCGTTCTGGGGTCAGGCTTTGTCGGCAATCCCTACGGGTTAGCCATGGACATCAAAGGAATGCTCGACGTGACGAACATCAACGGCGGCGTCATTCGCTTCGAGCCGAAGTCCGGCAATTACATGGGAAGCTATACGACCGGCTTCGCCATTGAACCTACAGGCATTGCGACTAGCCCGTGTAAGGATCCCAAGCCGTCTCCGGGACACCCGAACGCGTCGTTCGTCAGCGACTATATCAGCGGCGATGTAGTCAAATTTGACGCCTATACAGGGGCGTATCTGGGGGTCCTTGGAAAGGGCGTCCTTAAGACGCCTACATTCCTTTGCGCCTACACGAGCCTCGTGAGCGCACCCACACACTAGAAGGTTGGCCTTCCAGGGAAAAATAATGAAAAACTGATTTCTTATCACTGCAACTTTCGGCGCCCTGTCGATAATCGCCCACGCTCAATATGCCTCGCCAGAGGTGATGCTCGTGACTGATGCAGGGGATGGCACCGCCAGCCATCCGAACAAGATCGACCGTTACGATCCCACCAACGGGCAGTATCTCGGCTCGTTTGCTAGTGGCTACTTTGGCACTCCTAACGGCATGAAAGTCAGCGGATTTGACGTCTACGTTGCCGACCAGCACAGTGGTTTCTCCAAGATCGACAAGTTCAACTGGAGCACCGGCATGTTCGAGGCAAGCTACTTCAATTCCAGCCCCTACAACTTCACTGGCGTGGAAACCTATGGGAATAGTGTCATTGCTCTCGATTCCGGCACGGGTGCAGGCGGTGCAGTTGCTATTTGGACGTTTGATGCTACGACAGGCGCAACGTTAGGATCCTTTTCCCTGCCTGCAAGTAGCGGTCCCCAGCGGGCCTCTGTAAAGAACGGTTACCTTTACGTCGGCAGCAGCGCGTGGAGCCCGACTCGATACACGTTAAATGCGAATGGCACCGTGGTGGCTGGATCAGCTTTCGGGCTTGGTCTCGGCAACGAAACAGCTTTGACGACAAACACTTGGGGGGGCGTCGACTATTTTAACGATAGCGCAAACACCGGCAGTCCTCTTGCGCTCAATAGGAGGCTCCTATCTACTGGCGCGGTTATTTCAGGCGTGTCGATTGCAACATCTTTTACCGGGTTGAGTTTCGGACATAATGGTGTCCTCTACGGTCAGACCGGCAACAGGGTGGATCGTTATGACACGAATGCACTGTTCCTGGGGACGGTGGGCAGCTTCAACCTTACTCAGACCTGGAATGCAAAGGACATTCAAGTCTATGCGGCGCCAGAGCCTTTCTCGATGGCAGCTCTTGGGGCTGGTGTGCTGACGCTTCTCAGACGCAAACGCAGGGGCTAAAGAACCAGGCAATCTGAAGTCCGGCTGCGCATAAGCTCCGCCGGATCTTTTTGTTGGCTTCTTGCCAATAAACCGCAGGGTTCTGACCTGCCTTGGCCCGTATTTACACTGGAGGATGAACATGCACATTTGTAGAGGACTGCTGCTAGCGGGCCTGGTGGCGGTAAGCGGGTTCGCGGTACCGCAGAGTTGGAAGAACAAGGCGGCGCGCTACGACCTCGGGCAGTCCGATCGAACGCCACGATTCTCGGACCGGGATGCCGTCTATGTCTGGCACGAGGGCAAGACCTTTTTCGTTGCCGTGGGCGACCAGTCCAAGGGCCGGGTGTTCGTGCGGTGCGACGTGCTCAAAGGCTCCATCGACAACTTGTCTCACCGGACATACAAGGAGTGGGGCCGGACCAATGCGCCGCGCAAATACGAGCCAAAGCACTGGAACAACGGAACCGACAACCAAGGAATCACGCGCGTCAGCAACGACGTGATCGAGTACGAGACACGATCAGGGGCTTGGGACTTCGTGCGATTCGATGTGCGCCGCGGCCAAGAAATCCGCTTAGATTTCGATTACGACCGAAATGGCTATCACCGCACCATCTATGTCGGCGGGGAACAGAATCGACGCACCGGCTATGATGCCGTTGTCATCGATTTCAAACGGTGACTTGTCCGCTAGGCGGCGCAGCCCTAATCCGGTGACAATCTCCGACGTAGCATCGGAACTCTAGGTTGTCCTCTTCTACCTACTAGTCCCTGGCCGTTCAAAACTGCCGGCCAGGGACTCTAAGCTACTGCTTCTAACTTGGCAATGTCCGCTTCGCGCATTCGACGGCGAGTGATGTGGGTTGCGTCGAGCAGCCGAATGGTGAAGTACGGAACGGCAATGCCGGCGGCAGCAACGATCGCGCCCTGCACGATCGTGATGATCTGCACCGAGAGAGTTCCCTCAGAAAAGGCGACGGCGAAAGTAGGTACCAGTGAAATCGCGATACAGTTGTTCTTAAGATTTAGCTTGACGACAAATCCGTAGAGCATCTGGTAGAGCAACATGACCAGGGCGGGGATTACGGCAATTCCGAGCCATCCAAAGGAGCTAAACGAGTCCGCAAATTCCCCGATCGTAATCTGCGTGACGATATCGTCATTCGTGACCAGGCCCGGAGCGCGGTGCGCCAAAAGGTTGGCTGTGCCCAGCACCGGCTTGTCATCATATAGGAAGGAGGGCGGCAGCATCTCGAACCCAGGAATGATCGTGCGCCACTCCATCGTGCCTCGGAAAACGGTGGCGGCGATAATCGCATCTGCGTTCCGAATCATTGAGAATCTCTCAAGATTCTTATTTGGAAACGGGTAGTACCTCGCCAATTTCATCACGGTCGGAACCTTATCTTCCGCTGTGGCCGTGTCCTCGTGGTACTTGCCTGGATTCGTGATGACGTCGCCGAGGATATAGATCTGGCGTTGCAGATTCTTGTAAAAGTCTGGAGTTCTAGCTTGACTGCGCGCGGCAATCGAGTACGGGCTGAGGATGAAGAAGAACACGTAGGCGCATGCGCCAAGGGTAATGAAATTGGCGACCTTAAACCGGTATCCATAAGCCCAGGCGGCGATAAGATAAGCAAGAGCCGCCGTTCCCACGCCGTTGCGATAAGCGCCCAAGAACCCCGCCAGGACCGGTACAGCGATTGGCAGCACGTTCAACCAGCCGATCGATTTACGTCCTCCGGACAGCACAATAGTGGCTGCCGTTCCAGAGGCAACGGCCAACCCGTCCAAGAACATCAAGACACGCAGGGGCCCAACGAGGCCGGCCGTGTTGAGACCGGAAGTGGAAGTATCGTAGTTGAATATTGTTACGATTCCCGATCGAAGCGCAGCAAAGATCGTCGCACCAATTGCAAAGTTCTTTAAGAAGCTGGGATCCGTCAGAGCAGGGAAAATGCTCGCACCCCTGGCAATCCTGAAGTACCTCGAAAGATAGGCCCCAGAAGCAAAACTGGCCATACCGACGCAATACACAGCCATCGTTGTGATCGGAACCTGGAGTCGCTGCTCGGGAGGCTGCTGGAGCACGAACTTCGCGAGTTGCGAATACAGCACGTGCTGCACTGCGAACATGAGGGTGCAGAGGCCGAACAGCGTCTTCAAACCTCCGCAGGCTTCGACAGTAAGACCCGTCAAAAAAGCGAA
>Ga0070660_100001941_pt1 | contig 14262 bp, 9 predicted proteins | sample KBSC33metaG_FD_64670 | JGI IMG/M metagenome (GOLD analysis project Ga0070660, IMG submission 64670) | Corn rhizosphere microbial communities from Kellogg Biological Station, Michigan, USA - KBS C3-3 metaG | ecosystem: Host-associated > Plants > Roots > Rhizosphere > Soil ... | reverse complement strand
AGACAGTTATCATCCTGATCTTCTTTATTCAGATAGCCAGTTTCCTTTCGGAGAATATGGCGAAAATATGTTGGCTCATTTCTACAACCAGGATGCAGCGAGAAACGGAGGAGTTACGGATGTGGTCTATACCTGCAAACAATCTTCAGATGGAATGTGGGTGCAGGATTTGGAACGCGGCGTTCAGGATTCCATCAATCCTTTTCCATGGCAAACTGATACTTCGATAGGAGACTGGTATTATAGAACAGGACAGAAATATAAAAGTGCCACAGAAGTTATTCAAATGCTGGTTGACATTGTTAGTAAAAATGGAAACCTTCTAATTAATATTGTTCAAACACCCGAAGGCGATCTGGAACCTGATGTAATTAAAATCGTAAACGAAATAGGAATGTGGACTTCGATAAATGGCGAAGGAATTTATGGAACGCGTCCTTGGAAAGTTTATGGCGAGAAGCCTCCGGCAGAAACGGTTGTAAAAAGCGGCAGTTTTAATGAAGATAAATTAAATTACAGCGCCCAGGATATTCGCTTCACTACCAAGGGGAATACATTGTTTGCTTTCTGCCTTGGCGAACCAACATCAGATATCAACATTAATTCTCTCGGGAAAGATTCAAAATTTGCAGGTAAAAAAATTGCTTCAGTTACGATGCTCGGAGGCAGTGGAAAACTTCAGTGGAAGCAGAAAAAAGACGCATTGATAATTAAAAAGACTTTTAAAATGCCGGTGAAAGAAGTCCCTGTTGTTGGATTTAAAATTGAATTCATGTAGGGGCACGGTTCACCCGTATCCTCATCCGTACCCTAAATCGCAAAATGTTAACCGCAAAGGATTGCCCCTACGAAAAAAAATTCGTTGTTTTCAATTCGTGTCAATTCGCGTAATTTGTGGCATCCTAAATAAATAAAAACATGAAACCAATTAATACAGCATTATGTTCTTTCGGTATGAGCGGATGGGTTTTCCATGCACCGTTTATCAATGTAAATCCCGGGTTTAATTTGTACGCCGTTTGGGAGCGCACTAAAAATCTTGCACAGGAAAAATACCCCGATATAAAAACTTACAGAACGCTGGAAGATATGCTGGCAAATGATTTGGTGGAATTAGTAGTAGTAAACACGCCCAATTACACGCATTATGAATATACAAAAAAAGCCCTTGAAGCCGGGAAACATGTCGTTGTTGAAAAGCCTTTCACCATTACCGTTGAAGAGGGCGAAGAATTAATAGCGCTGGCAAAAAGACAAAATAAAAAATTGTCTGTCTTTCAAAATAGGCGCTACGACAGCGATTATAAAACCATTAAGAAAGTAGTGGATGCGAAATTGTTGGGAGATTTGGTAGAAGTGGAAATGCATTTCGACAGGTATAAAGAAGAGTTAAGCCCAAAAGTACACAAAGAAATTCCCGGGCCGGGTACCGGTTCGCTTTATGACCTCGGCGCTCATTTAATTGATCAGGCGTTACAATTATTTGGTATGCCTAAAAAATTATTTGCGGACATACAGGCCATGCGGCCGATTTCCAAAGTGGATGATTATTTTGAATTGTTATTGTATTATGACAAGATGCGGGTTCGCGTAAAATCGAGCTATGTAGTTCGGGAGCCTCTTCCCGGATATGTTTTTCATGGTTTAAAAGGTTCTTTTATAAAACCTAAAACAGACGTACAGGAAGAAATGTTGCAAGCGGGAAAAGTGCCCAACACCAAAGATTGGGGAACAGAGCCTGAGTCGGAAAGAGGATTACTGCATACTGAAAAAGACGGCAAAGAAATAAGAGAATACATTTCATCAGAGCAGGGAAATTATGGAGGATATTACCAGGGAATTTATGAATCCATTCGCAATGAAAAACCTTTGCCGGTAACTGCTGAAGAAGGTTTAAACGTGATTAAAATTATCGAAGCAGCGTATGAGAGCAATAAGACAAACAGGGTTGTTGAGTTATAAATAGGAATCAAAAAAAATGTTTGTTTACTGATATTTTCCTTCGCTATTATTAAAGCTTGCTTTTTTGTTGAACCAAAAATTCTTTTGACTTTGGAATAGTAATAATTCGTTAGAGATGTTCTTGTTTTGCCAGGAATTTAAAAAGAATTTGTAGTTCGAGGTGACTGTTCAAATGAGGAATAATAAAGCTTTTGAAAAACGTTCCGAACTGTTTGACAAAAAAATAATCAGGTTCTAATCTTTTTGTAAAAACACAATCCTTGAATGAAAAAACTACTTCTCCGTTTTGCTTTTCTCCTTTTTTGTTTGTTTGCTGGTATAAATGTTTATGCCCAATCTTTTTCTTTGGAATCAATTACTTCCTATCCATTTATTTCAGAAATTTCCACATCAGTAAAAGGACAAATAACCGCATTTTCTATTAATAAAAGAGAATTGCGAAATATCTATGTTGCAGAAGAGACGGGGCTTACGTTGCACAAAATCACCAATTATAACAAAGAAGAAGGACGGGAAATTACCTTGGTAAATATTTCAAATGATGGAAAATGGATTGTGTATGTGAAAGGCGCCGGCTATGGTGCATTTGATGAAAGTGTTGCAATAAATCATTCTTCATTAAGAGGAAAAATTATCTGCATAGATCCCGGTCATGGAGGAACGGCATCAACCGATCATTACAGAGTTGGACGGGGTGGAGAAAGAGAAGAATGGATTAACCTGAGAGTAGCTCAGTTATTGAAAAAGAAACTCGAAGAAAAAGGAGCCGAAGTAATAATGACCAGAACGGGCGATACTTTTATTCCTTTGAGTGATCGCGCGAAAATAGCAGTAACCAACAAAGCCGATGTATTTATTTCTATTCATCATAATGCCACTGCTGATACTTCGGTAAATTTTCCGATCATTTATTTTCATGGCGCTGCTTCTGAAAATCTTGCCGGTGTTGCATTAGGAAAAGATGTGGCATTAGCGTTGCAAAAATATTTTTATAAAAAGAAAATTCCTGAAAGTTTAAATTCTGACTATACTATTTTTCCGGAAAATGGTGCGGCGGTTTTAAGAGATACTTATGGCATTCCGGCGGTTCTCGCTGAGGCTTCTTTTTTTACCAATCCTTCTGAAGAAGAAAGATTAAAACAGGAAGCATACAATTCAAAAGAAGCCGATGCATATCTTATGGCGCTGGAAACTTTTTTTGGAAGACCTATCTCCGTTATCAAGCCATTGCAAATTCCTTTAAATCTTCCTTCATTCCCTGTTTTTGAAGAAGCAGACCGGATGAATGACATCGCGCGTGGATGGCATGAGGATTTTATGGATGGACAAAAATTGATGAACAGCAGTGATACCAATGTTTTGCGAAAAGCATTTAATTTATTCAGCCGTTCCGCAAAATCCTTTCCGGATTCTTATGTAGCGCGTGAATGCCATTCCAATATGGCGGAATTATTGGAGAAATTAAATGAACCTGAAAAAGCCAAAGAAGAAAGAATACGTTTAAGGGAATTTTATGTAAATCTGAATTAGAAAATAAAATAGAAAATGAGAATAAAAGTTCCTGCCCGAATGGCTCGCTCAGACGGGCGTTTACTGATTTAAAATAAATATTATGGTGTCGTTATTTTTAATTTTTACATCAATCATGGGAATACAAAATCCCAATTTTCATCATCCTATAGATACAGCACAAATGCGCAAAGAAATTCTTGCTGAATTTGCCACACAACCCACCGGAACTTTTGCGGTTGCTTTTGAAGACCTTTCAACAGGTGAACAATTTTTAATAAATGCTCATGAAAGTTTTCATGCTGCAAGTACTATCAAGACTGCATTTTTGATTGAAACGTTTAAACAGGCATCAGAACATAAATTTTCTCTTTCCGATTCTATATTGATTCATAATGATTTCAAAAGTATTGTAGATGGAAGTATTTATCATTTGGATTCAACCGATGATAGTGAAAAAGATTTGTACAGGAGAATAGGAGAGAAGGAAACTATTTATAATTTATTGTACAGGATGATTACGCAAAGCAGTAATTTTTCCACCAACTTGATTGTGGATTTAATAGGTGCTAAAAATGCAAATCAAACCATGCGATCTATCGGTGCAAAAGAGATACAAGCATTGCGCGGTGTGGAAGATAATAAAGCGTATGATTTGGGTATGAATAATACAGTTACAGCTTATGATTTAATGATTATTTTCGATCATCTTGCCAAAGGTACTGTGGTGAATAAAAAGGCTTGTAAGGAAATGATCAATATATTGATGCATCAGCAACTAAGAGAAAAAATTCCTGCAAAGCTTCCGGCTGATGTGAAAGTGGCTAATAAGACGGGTTCTATTGATAAGATATCTCATGACTCAGGAATTGTTTTTTTACCTGATGGAAGAAAGTATGTTGTAGTGCTTTTATCACGAGGCGTTGAAGATGAAAAGTCGGTAAATGAAACGCTGGCCGATGTTTCGAGGATAATATATGATCATGTGGTAAGTAGTAAGAAGTGAGTAGCAAGAAGTAAGACAATGAAACGTGAATAACTATGGATGAATTTCATAGAATAAAAAATAAAAACATAACAACCATGAGTATCCCAAATTACAAAAAAGGCACCGCATCAGTATGGGCAGGCGAAGATGATGAATTTTACCACGGTGCAATAACATCGCCGATTGTAAAAAGTGTAACTTTTGCTTATAAAGATTTGGATGAATGGCATAATGTTTCTCTAGGGAAAGCGGAAGGATATATTTATAGCAGGAACACAAATCCTACTGTGCATGTGCTTGAAGAAAAAATAAGAATATTGGAAGGCGCAGAAGCCGCTACTTCGTTTGCCACAGGCATGGGCGCTATCAGCAATACTTTATTCACCTTTCTTACGCCGGGTAAAAAAGTAGTTTCAATAAAAGATACTTATGGCGGCACGAGTAAAATATTTCTTGATTTTTTGCCTGTGTATAATGTAAATGTGAAACTCTGTGATACCACAGATCATGAACAATTGGAAACAGAAATAGCCAAAGGTTGTGATTTGGTTTATTTGGAAACTCCCACCAATCCTACGTTGAAAATTATTGATCTGAAAAGCATAAGCGCTGCTGCAAAAAGAGTGGGGGCAATAGTTGTGGTGGATAATACTTTCGCAAGTCCTGTTAATCAAAATCCGTTGCAATTGGGCGCTGACCTCGTAATTCACAGCGCTACCAAATTTCTTTGCGGGCATTCAGATGCTATGGGCGGCGTGCTTGCGGGTAAGAAAGAATTAGTTCAAAAAGTTTTTCAGTTCAGGGAAATTAATGGCGCAAGTTTACAGGCTGATCCTGCTTACCTGATTGCGCGTGGAATGAAAACTCTTGAGTTGCGCATAGAGCGCCAGAATGCGTCAGCTTTAAAAATTGCCCAATATTTAAAATCGCATTCTAAAGTAAGTGATGTCTTTTACCCCGGACTGGAAACACATCCCGGACATGCAATTGCTAAAGAGCAAATGCGCGGCTTTGGTGGCGTCTTGAGTTTTTCTTTGGATGGTGGATATGATTTGGTTAAGAAGTTTCTTCCACAATTAAAATTGGTGCATCTTGCTGCGAGCCTGGGTTCTGTGGGCACTTTGGCAGGTCCGCCAAGAACCACGAGCCATGTAGAACTCACAGAAGAGCAAAGAAAATTGCTGGGCATTCCAGAAAGTTTAATTAGATATTCTGTAGGGATAGAAAATGTAGAAGACCTTTTGGAAGATTTGGAAAGGGGGTTGGCTTCTTTGTGATTAATAAATAATAAAATAGTGATTCCATTTATTTGTTCGTTTGCTGAAAAGACACTTGCATTTTTGGATAAATATTTAAAAGAAAATTCCACCGAAAAGAAATAAAACACATTGCCATTTTAGCAAATTGCTGAAGCCGGAATGATTTGTTCCGGCTTTTTCTTTTTTTATAAAAAAATTTGATAACATGATTGAAGCAATGTCAGGACAAATAATTTTACAGTGAACTAACAAATATCCGGGATTCCTGTTTTGTTTCGTAGAGATTTACCAACTTTTTAAAAATTGATAAATCTTGTGCTCTCTGCAAACAAATGTTATTGCACACAGTAAACCAACAAATAATACAGATTCTTAAGTTTCAACAATGATAACCATATAGTAATTCAACCATATAGTAATTCAATACTATCACAATAAAATAATCCAATAATGACCTCATTTTACATAAAATTTTATATCTTGAAAATCTCAAATGATGAAATATGAAATGGATACTTTTAGTGATGGGTATAATTATTTTTTCGGGTTGCAGTTTGCGGCAGCGTGAAGCTGAATTAGATAAGAAGGCAAACGATTTGAGCCATAGAGAACAGGAGTTGTCTTTGAAAGAACAATCACTCGAGTTTAAAGAAGAACAATTAAATAACAGGGAAAAATTATTGGACAGTACCACCAGGATTGCTAACGATAGTTTATTTCTTGAACACCAGAAACTTCCCGGAACCTGGCTGGTAGAAATGCAATGTACTGAAACCAATTGCCAGGGCTCTGCGGTGGGCGATACTAAAAATGAATCATGGGATTTTAAATTTCAAAATGATATGGTAATTGTGAGCGCCATCGCCAATAAACAGGCAACATGGATTTACACTGGAACCTTTATTGGCAATATGCTCAGGCTTTCTGTGCAGCAGGATACAGCAGGAAGTTCAGCTAAAATAGTTGTCCGTTTGCAGCAAACCAAAGAAAAAGAAATGACCGGCGAGAGGGAAATAATTCAGTCAAACGGATGCCGTATTTTATATTCACTCAGATTAAAAAAACAATAGGGCAACTTAATTTATTTAATCATTAATTACCCCCATGATATTATTAACAGATTTAGATTTTTCGTTGCCATTAAAGAACCCGGTGATTATTTTTTCACTGGTTTTATTTATTATTCTTTTTGCACCAATACTTTTTAGAAAAATAAAAGTGCCTCATATTATCGGGCTTATTTTAGCCGGAGTTATTGTAGGGCCTTATGCATTAAATTTATTGCGGAGAGACAGCAGCATCGTGCTTTTCGGCACGGTAGGGCTTTTGTATATCATGTTTATGGCCGGACTGGAAATTGACCTTTCAGAATTTAAAAAGAACAGGTCAAAAATTATTGTCTTCGGCCTTACCACATTTCTTCTTCCTCTTGTTTGTGGTACATTGGCGAGCTATTATATTTTGGGCTACCCATGGCTTTCCTCTATTTTGCTGGCAAGTATGTTTTCTACGCACACATTGGTTTCGTATCCGATAGCGAGCAAATATGGCGTTTCGCGAAATCGTGCTGTGGCATTAACGGTAGGGGGGACGATGATTACCGATATTCTTGCATTGCTGATATTGGCGATTATTGCCGGCATGACGAAAGAAGAAGTTACTTCTACTTTCTGGATCACGCTTGGTGTATCTTCTGTAATATTTGTAGGAATTGTTTTCTTTATTTTCCCGATTATTATTCGTTGGTTTTTTAAGCATTACGAAGACAGCGTATCTCAATATGTTTTTGTTTTGGCTATTGTTTTTCTTGCCTCTTTTTTGGCCGAAGCTGCAGGAATAGAAGCTATCATTGGCGCATTCTTCGCGGGGCTTGTACTCAATAATTTTATTCCGCATTCTTCGCCATTGATGAACAGGATTGATTTTGTAGGCAATGCATTATTTATTCCTTTCTTTTTAATTGGTGTAGGAATGCTCGTAAATTTCAATGTGCTTTTCAATGGATGGGGAGCTTTAAAAGTAGCGGGAGTAATAGTTGCAGTGGCAATAAGCACCAAATTCGTAGCAGCATGGATCACACAAAAAGCTTTTAAATTATTGCCCGAAGAAGGTAAGATGATTTTTGGATTAAGTACTTCACATGCTGCCGCTACATTAGCAATTATATTAGTGGGTTATAATATTATTATTGGCGAAACTCCCAATGGCGAGCCTATCCGCTTACTTGATGAAGATATTTTAAACGGAACGATTTTGCTCATTCTAATCAGTTGTGCCATCAGCTCATTTGTAGTGGAAAAAGCATCTGCAACGCTTGCATTGAAAGAAGAAGAAGAACAGGAAGAAATTGCTGAAAGTAATGAGAAAATATTGATAACACTTGCTTACCCGGATACCGTAACCGAAATGGTAGATTTTGGCTTGATGATGAAGCCAAAGAAAAATAATGTACCTGTTTATGCGCTTACCATTATCAGCGATGATGAGAATGACGAGACTTCGCAATTTGCCGGAAAAAAGATGATGGAGAAAGCTATGAACCAGGCTGCCGCTACAGAAAATACTATTATTCCTCTAACGCGTTTTGATATGAATATCAGTAACGCTATCATTTATACCATCAAAGAACAAAATATTACCGACGTGCTGATTGGGTTGCATAAAGATGCCAATCAAAAAGATTTTTTAGGCCCTATCGCAGAAAATATTTTGAGCAAATCGGGAGAAACTATTTTTATTTATAAAAATGTTCAGCCGTTTAATACCTTGAACAGGATGATGATAGCGATAACTCCTGATGCGGAAAAAGAACCGGGATTTCTGCATTGGTTTTTAAGAATCTCAACTATCGCAAAAGCAGGCGGATTGTCATTTCATTTTTTTGCCGAAGAGCAAACTATTACAGAATTGCAAAAATTAAATTCGCAATCCACAAGCCCGGTATCAGCGGTGTATAACCAGTTTAGCAATTGGGAAGACTTTTTAATTTTGAGCAGGGAACTAAAACAAAATGATTTTTTTGTAATTGTTTCTTCACGAAAAGGACATATTTCTTACGATGAAAACCTGGAAAAGCTTCCTTATTATTTATCTAAATATTTTATTCACAACAGCTTTATTATTATTTATCCAAAGCAACTGGAGGCTGATAGTAGTCTAACAGAAAAAGATCATTCCGAGCATTTTCTACTGGATGCACTTACAGAAAATCTGCAGGTAGTAAATAAAGCGGGCGATTATATTTCGCGAATGTTTAAGAAGAAGAAATAAATGATTAAATAATAGGAATACTATGATTTGAAAATTAAAAATCAGGAATAGGTATTATTTGTCTGTTTGCTGCGGATGAATTTTTTTTAAATGACCACCATTAGATATAATGAGATATTCAATTTTTTGTTTCGACATTCAAACGAAGAAAAGAAGATCTACCTGATTTATAATTGTTAGAATTTTTACAAATTATAAAAAATAGTTTTTTAACATTTTTTAATTAATATTTTTGCATCCATAAATTTTTTAAACTCAAACGTCCGGTGTTTTTAAAAAATTGACCGGTTAAAAAACAACATTATGAAAAAAGTCTCTCTTTTATTGTTTGTATTTATTTGCCTCGCTGCGGTAGGTGTAAATGCACAAACTTACCAAACGGCATTAGGCGCTAAATTTTACTCTGGCGATAGTTATGGTGGAATCAACATTCGCCATAGCACTGCTGAAAATACTGCCCTGGAAGGTTCTTTACTTTTTGGCGGTGGTGGCTTAGGGATAGAAGGGTTATATGAATACCAGGGGCCAATTAATGGCGCTCCGGGCTTACAATATTTTGTAGGAGGTGGTGGTGTGCTTGGCTTTGGAAACAGTTGGAGAGACCACGATAATAGTACTTCATTTGCATTGCGCTTAACCGGCGGTGTTGATTATAAATTTGCTGACGCACCTATTGCTGTGAGCTTAGGGTTAGATCCGTTTTTTTATCTTGTGCCAAGCGGATGGTCTAATTTATCATTAGGTATCGGATTGCGGTATGTAATTAAATAATTAATAGCATTTAAAAAATTCCCGGCAGCTTGCCGGGAATTTTTATTTTAAATATTTACTGATAGCAGCGGAAATGAGAAAGAAGATAATCGCTTTTATTGATTTCTTTTATCCCCCTTTTAAAAATATATTATCACCCCAAACCTTTCGATACGCATTATGCGGCGGAAGCAATATGCTTCTTGATATTTTTCTTTTTTACATCAGTTTCAATTTTATTTTTAATAAGAAAATCCTTGACCTGGGATTTGTAGTGTTGAAGCCATACAACGCGGCGTTGTGTTTATCATTTTGTGTTACTTTTCCAATAGGATTTTTATTATCGAAATTTATCGTATTCAATAGTTCCTACCTGCGCGGGCGTGTGCAATTGGTGAGGTATGTGATGATCGTCGCTATCAATCTTTTTTTGAATTACTCTATCATAAATATCCTGGTTCAATACCTGCATTTTTTTCCTACAGTCTCTAAAATATTTGCTACAGTAATTATTGTTACATTCAGTTTTCTTTCTCAAAAACATTTTACTTTCAGGGTAAAAAAAGACGCTTCTGCTGATCAGGAAATGGAATCCAAAAAGTAGTATTCTGAAATAAGAATCTGTAAATAGAAATCGCGAATAAAAGTTTCCTGCCCGAATGCCTGGCAGGCGGGGTCTGCTGCTATGATAGTCCTCTATCAATGAAAAGAAATAAAAAAATGCCTAAACATTAAATCTGAAATGCATTACGTCACCGTCCTGAACGAAATATTCTTTTCCCTCTATTCTTAATTTCCCATTTTCCCTGCAGGCTGCCTCTGATTTATATTGAACAAAATCGTTGTAGGCAATTACTTCTGCTTTTATAAATCCTTTTTCAAAATCACTATGAATCACACCGGCTGCCTGTGGCGCTTTCCAGCCTTTGTGAATGGTCCAGGCTCTTACTTCCTGCACACCCGCCGTAAAGTAAGTAGATAGATTTAAAAGATGATAAGTAGAATGAATCAGGCGGTCTAAAGCAGGCTCCTGCATTTTATACTCATCCATAAACATTTGTTTGTCTTCCGGATCTTCAAATTCTGCTATCTGCGCTTCTATAGCATTTGTCATAATGATGACCTCTGCGCCTTCTTGTTTTGCCGCTGCTACTAACAGGTCTGAATATTTATTACCACTATGCATAGACGCTTCGTCAACGTTGGCTACATACAATACCGGCTTGTCTGTTAATAAAAAACTTTCAGCAACAACCAGTTTATCTTCTTTTGAAAGATCCAGTGAAAGGATATTTTTGCCTTGTTCCAAATGCTCTTTGCATTTTTTCAAAATCTCAAATTCAGTTTTTAATTTAGCGTCTCCCGTTTTTGACATTTTCTCTGCGCGCGCTAACTTCTTTTCTATACTTTCAAGATCTTTTAATTGCAATTCGGTTTCGATGATTTCTTTATCACTGATAGGATTGATAGGGCCTTCTTCACGCAATACATTTTCATCTTCAAAACAACGAACTACATGAATGATGGCATCAACTTCCCTTATGTTGGCTAAAAATTTATTCCCCAGGCCTTCGCCTTTGCTGGCTCCTTTTACAAGCCCCGCGATATCTACTATTTCAATTTGAGTAGGAACTATCCGCTCAGGATTTACCAACCCTGCCAGTACGTCGAGCCTTTTATCAGGAACATTTACCAGGCCTACGTTAGGCTCAATGGTACAAAACCTGTAGTTGCTTGCCTGTGCCTTTGCACTGTTGCTCACTGCATTGAATAAAGTTGATTTTCCTACGTTGGGCAATCCTACAATTCCTGCGCGTAATGCCATATTCCTTTGAAGTTTAATTCTGTATTAAAAAATGTTTTAAGGCGCGCAAATATACCATGAAATCTTTTATCTATGCCATAGATAAAGCTGCTCTGTCTTGTGTATAAAGCAACTCTTTTTCTGCTGCTTTTTTTGAGTGGAAATGAAATCACTGTTACAAAAAGATAGCCGGAAAATACCGGCTATCTTTAAAATTATCATTGAAATCCAGGATTTAAATTTTTATTGCATTCCCCCCTGCGGCGACATATCGCTTCCCGAACCGGAGTCATTCATGTTTTTACGTTTGAATAAACTGAAGTCTGCTTTCCCAAAACGCCAACTCAAATTTAATCTTAATTTTTGCGGATCCATCTGACGCTCAATATCCTGAACGGAATAAATACTTTTTGACAGTAAAGACTCAGAGTGCGTTTTCGTGATGCGGGTTCTGAAGATATCATTCATACTCAGAGAAACAGAAAGAGACTTGTCTTTTAAGAAATCTTTTTTGAGCGCAGCATCAAATCCATAGATAGGAAGTGAATAGCCATTGGCAGTTGATAAGTTGCCGCCACCCCAATTGTTGCCGCCTCCGCCGCCTCTTCCCGGTGGTAAAACAGTTTTGCTGGTATAATCTCCTGTTATCTGAAGCGTAATAGCTTTAGGCAAAGTAAATGTGCTGTTTATTTTGCCAAACCAACTAACCTTTTGATTATTTATATTTTGTCCGAGATTGCTGCCGTTTATTTTAGAATTATAAAGGTTTACATTCGTTGTCAAACTCCACCACGGCGCTAATTTGTTTAAAGAAGTAATTTCAAGCCCATAAGCCTCAGAACTGTTTGCATTTACATAAGAAGAAATGAACACAGAATCATTGTATGCGGGGTTAGGATTTTTGTCCCAATATTGGTACCTTGAAATAAGATTATTAGTGCCACGATAATAGGCTGTGGCAATAATATTATTCCCGTTTTTAAAATTAAGATTGTAAGAGAGTTCCAATAAGTTCGTAAATTCCGGAACAAGGTTAGCATTACCCACGCTAATGTTCAGCGGATCGCTGAAATCATAATAAGGAATTAATTGCCAGAAATTAGGCCGGTTAATTTTCCTTGAATAGTTTAACTGCAAATCCTCTTTATCATTAATTTTTTGTGTTAGAAAAACGCTTGGGAAAAAACTTAGAGGATAAGAATTTTTGAAAGTTTTATTGGAGTCAACCAATTCGCCTTTGTAATTTGAACTCTCTAACCGGCCACCCACCTGGTAAGTAAAATTATGGATCATTTGAGAAAAAGTAACATAACCCGCATACACCTGGTCTTTATATTTATAGTTGCTGTTAAGCCCGGTTACAGTTACATATTTCCCTGAATTAGGATCCATTAAAAAATTCTGATTATCGCTGTTAGAGTTCCTGATAGATCCTCTTAAACCTGCTTCCAGCTTCATCTTATCAGTAATTGGATTAGAATAATCCGTTTGCATTGTTAAGTTAGTACTAATGCCATTGCCTAAAGTTCTTTGATCTGTAAAAGGGACTACAGGATTATTGTTCTGGTCATAGTATTGTGTAGATACATTTTGGAGATTTGAATTTTTGCTATGGTCATAATTAAAATCAGCGGTAATGTTTTTATTAGGTTTTGCGAAATTATGCTTGAAGCTTAATTTACCATTATAATTATTCCAGTTGAAATTACCGTTTGAGTTATTGATACCGGTGTTGGATTTGGTTTCACCATCAATTGTAGAATCTGTAGCTAAATTAAGTAACTGGGTGTTGCCAAATTTACCATTCCTGGCGCCTCCGGAAACGGTAAATGTATTTCTGTTATCCATAAAATAGTCAAAGCCTACGTTTCCTGAATACATTCTTCCATCACGGTTTTGATTTCCTTTCTGCAAAAGGGAAGAGTTGGCGCCATTTACATTATCCGTCCTGTTATTAGTAGTTGAACCTTTCGATTTAAAATGAAAATAATTTCCACTTGCAAAGAAATTTATTTTTCCCTGGCGAATGTTGATGTTTCCACCTGCATTAGTACCACCTCGTGTATCTACTCCAGTTCTTACACTTCCATTATAACCTGGCTTTTTATTCTTCTTCATTACAATATTGAGAATACCCGCGCCACCACCGGAAGCATCAAATTTTGCCGATGGATTGGTAATAATTTCAATACTTTCTATTTCATCGCCTGGTATTTCATCGAGCGTTAAAGTAGTAGGCCTTCCATCTACAAAAATTTGTGGAGTCGCGTTTCTTAATGTGACATTGCCATCAATATCTACATTCACAGAAGGCACATTCCTCATCACATCTACCGCAGTGCCGCCCACGCTGGTAAGGCTTTGGCTTACGTTGAAAACTTTGCGATCTATATTCATTTGCATCAAAGGTGGCTTAGCAACCACTGTTACCCCGGCTAACTCCTGCGCCTCCGGCAACAATTTTATATTCCCAAGATCCTTGTCAATAGCATTCAACATCTGGCTCATATCTCCGCCGCCTTTCAAACCGAAAGAGGCGCTTTCATTATACACTGAATGTCCTACAAAGGAAATAGTTAATTGATACTGACCAAAAACCGGAAGTTTATCTATACTGAATTCGCCTTTTTTATCTGTGAGCATAGCCGCCACAATAACTTCTTTTCGTTGTTTGGTAGTAGTATCCATCCTGCTTTGCGAAAGTTGTACGGAAGCAGATT
>Ga0070660_100001936_pt1 | contig 14272 bp, 9 predicted proteins | sample KBSC33metaG_FD_64670 | JGI IMG/M metagenome (GOLD analysis project Ga0070660, IMG submission 64670) | Corn rhizosphere microbial communities from Kellogg Biological Station, Michigan, USA - KBS C3-3 metaG | ecosystem: Host-associated > Plants > Roots > Rhizosphere > Soil ... | reverse complement strand
ACTATTTATCATTTTTTTTATCATCTCTGGCAAGGGTTTGTTTAATGCCTGGTAAACGCCTGCCTGGTAACCAATAAAATCAATCGCGTCGAAAAGAAGTTTAGCAGAACCTAACTTAGATGTTGCCAGTTTTTTAGCAGCCTGGCTTGAAAAGGCAAAAGAAGAAAGCGCTTTTTCTTCTAAAAGTTTCTTCCTTTCAGGAAACACCTGTAGTAAAGAAGGTTCGTGCCAAAGGGTGGAACCAAAAGCCAGTTTTTTTAAATGTTCTTTATTAGCTCTTTCTTTAGGGATCAAATGTTTCAACCGCAAATCGGGCGATACGCCGGCATGATAATGATTTTTGATACCTAACATTACCATTTGCAGGTCGTCGCCAGCAGAAAGTACTTTTCCTTTACGCCCTTCGGAAGTCAATTTTCCCTGTTTAGCAAGCGTGACATATTCTTTTAAAATAGCAGACACCATGCAAAGTCCTGTCCCGGACGGATAACAAGGCTGCCATTCATTAAAACCGGCAGTTTTTAAAGACGTATCGTGCCGCTCGCGAAAAGCGGTACGGGCATAGCTTTCTAAAGATTTGTCAATGCTATCCATGAATTCTACTGTCACATTTCCAGGCCCCCACGCGCCTACCTGCTCAAACTGCGCGTTCAGCTTTTTTAATTGTTGCAGGTAATCACTTTCCGGTTCGTTATCGGCATCAATAAACACAATGTATTTTCCTTTTGCTTTTTCTATAGCCTCGATCCTGGCATGTTTTAGGCCTTGTTGCGACACCAGTATGCCTTTCATATTAGGAACTTTTGAAAAAGTTTGCCTTACAAATCCGAGGCTTTCCGCGGGTGTGATGCTGTTATTATCGGCAAGTATTACTTCAGTTTGAAGGCCTTCCCTGTCGAGCGCTGCCACGGATTCAAGGCAGCGTTTCAATATGCGTTCATCGGTGTTGTAGGTACAAATGATGATGGAATAATCAATGGTAGATTCGTTTGGCATATTGGATTAGATTTTCATTATTTAGTAATGATAACGCAGGAAGAAAGCAGAAATTTTTAAAATTACAGATAATATTATATTTCAAATGTACGCTATACAAATTTTATAGAGGTACTAAGAATTCCCATTACTTAAAAACGGGTGGGGTATTTTTTTCAAGACATTCCTTTTGGGAAAATATATTACGCCCGTCAGTAAACCAATAAATATTGAAGATTTCTATTCAGCAGACAAATAAAAAAATTACTTTTTGAATTTCCACATTATTGCTTTTACATTTGCAGCATAATTGGTTTCTCCGCCTCAGGCGGAGGATTAAAATGGGAATCCGGTTCAATTCCGGAGCTATCCCCGTAGCTGTAATGTACGCCAATTCTGCCTTTGGCAGAATTTGGAAAATCTTAATTCTTTCGCCACTGTTTTTAAAACGGGAAGGCTTTTAAGATTGTACTAAGCCAGAAGACCTGCCACTTTATCCCCGATAACTATCGGGATCATTCAATGCTTTCGGGAGAAAAGCAGAGATGTAAAGTGGCTTTGTGCATTTTATATTTCTACTTATTTCCTTTTATTTATTTAAAAAGAATTTAAAAATTTTCAACAAATGAAATGTAAAATCATCGGCGCTTTTTTATTGCTTGCCTCTGCTACTTCTTATGCGCAGGACTCTGTCAAAACTTTAAATGAAGTAATTGTAACTGCAACCAAATCTCCTATCAAACAAAGTGAAACGGGAAAAGTTGTTGATGTGATAACACAGGAACAATTGCAAAAAAACGCCGGTAAAACTTTGGGCGAAATATTGAACCAACAGCCGGGATTGATTATTAATGGCGCTGATAATAATCTTGGCACCAATCAAACGGTTTATATGCAGGGCGCATCTTCGGGCAATACTTTGATTTTACTCGATGGTGTTCCCTTATACGACGCATCGGGCATTACCAGCGAATTTGATTTGAATAATTTTGCGTTGGACAATATTGAAAAAATTGAAATTTTAAAAGGTGCGCAATCCACATTATACGGGTCTGATGCGGTAGCCGGCGTCATAAATATCATCAGTAAAAAAGGTGCAGAAAAGCCTTTTAACCTCAATATCAATCATTCAATGGGCAGTTATCATACTTATAATGATGCGGTTTCCATAAGTGGATCTAACGGTAAGGGACAAACGTATTTTGTTTCTTATAATAAAGTTTATAGCCAGGGATTTTCATCAGCTTATGATTCTACCGGGAAAGGTAATTTTGATAAAGACGGCTTTAACCAGGATGTAGTTCAGTTAAATTATGGGTTTCAACCCTTTAAAAAAACGTCCGTAAGATTGTTTGGAAAATATAACAACAATCGTTCGGATGTAGATGCAGGCGCTTTTATAGATGATAAAGATTATACCAATCATAATGACAATACAATAGCCGGGACTTCTGTTGATTATAAATTAAACAAGGGATTCATCAGGTTTCAATACAGCTACAATCGATTTAACAGAAGGCTTCTTGATGATTCAGCATACACAAATATTTTTGAAAATTATGCAAGAGGAAAGTATTATGGCACTTCGAATTATGCAGAACTCTATACCAACCTGAATTTGAATAAAAACATAGAATTCCTTGCCGGCATAGATTATATCAGGAATTCAACAACCCAATCTTATATTTCGCTCCCGGATTATGGCTATCCTTCATTACCAATATCCGCCGATAGCGCAAAAACAAACCAGGTAAGTACGTATGCTTCTTTTATTTTAAAAACTAATAATGGTTTTCATACAGAACTCGGTGGCCGCTGGAATCATCATAGTATTTATGGAAGCAATTTTACTTACTCTTTCAACCCATTTTTTCTAATCAAAAGTCATTATAAAATATTTGCAAATATTTCCTCGGCGTACCACGCTCCCTCGCTCTACCAGTTGTATTCACAGTATGGTAATAGAGATTTGAAACCCGAACAATCTGTCAATTATGAAGCCGGATTTCAATATTATTCTACCAGGATAAATGCGAGGGTTATGGGTTTTGCAAGAAACATCAGTGACGTGTTATATTTTTATACTGATCCCGTAACATACTCAAGTAAATATATCAATGCTGATAAACAGAAAGATTATGGAATTGAAACCGAAGCAACAATTAATTTTTCTACGTCATTTTCTGCTTCCGCAAATTATACTTATGTAGATGGGAAAATTGCTACGAAAGATTTTAGTGGCAAGGACACTTCTTATTTTAATTTGTACAAAAGACCGAAAAATGTTTTAAATGTGTCATTGAATTACCAAATAACGAAAGAGCTTTTTCTATCTACTCAAATAAAAACGGTTAGCAAAGCATTTGAACCACAATATATGGGCCCGAACTATGAATTGAAAAGTTATTACACTTTAGGATTTTATGGCCAGTATTTATTCAACAAAAACTTTAGCATCTTTGCAGATTTTCAAAACGTAACCAATCAGAAATACTTTGTGACAAGAGGCTACACGACAAAGGGATTTAATATGAATGGAGGCGTCAAGATAAAGTTGTAATAGTATTTTAATATTATTTAACTGAGTAAAGGCCGCTTTTTTAAATCTCTCTTTTTGCCTGTCATTCATCTTTCCTACATTTGAGAAAAAATCTATGCTGAGCTTTGGAAATATTTCAAAAAACGAATTAATAACGATTTCGTTTACCTTATTTGCAGTGATAGATATTTTAGGCTCCATTCCGGTATTAATTGCCCTGAAAGAGAAGATGGGCGGGCAAATCCGCTCCACTCAGGCAACTGTTGCATCCGGGGCATTGATGATATTGTTTTTATTTGTCGGCCAGCAATTTCTAAGCCTGCTGGGGCTGGATGTACAATCTTTTGCGGTAGCGGGAAGCCTCGTAATCTTTATCATCGGGCTTGAAATGATCCTTGGAGTTGAATTTTTTAAAGAAGAAAAAAATCCTAAGAGCGGCAGCGTGGTCCCTATTGCTTTTCCATTGATAGCGGGTTCGGGAACGCTCACTACTATCATGTCATTAAAAGCAAATTACCATGACATTAATATCCTGGTTGGTATATTGATCAATTGCGCGATCATTTTTATTGTATTAAAATCTTTGAAATGGGTAGAAAGAGTTTTGGGCCCCAGTGGTTTGATAGTGATCAGAAAATTTTTTGGGGTAATATTAATTGCCATTGCTGTTAAAATATTTGGAAGTAATATTGCGCAATTCAGGATGTAAAATAAATGGCCTCGTAGTACAATGCCCGCCCGGCTGAACACCCCGCCAGAATGATCTTTCGGGCTGGCGTTCGGACGGGGATAGTATAAGAGTTTCCGAAGCTCCAGATACAGGTTCCCTGCCTGACTGCGTCAAGCAGGCAGGGATTCATGGTGAGGCCACATTGCGACAAAATGGAAAATATAAAACATCGTCATTTATTGGATTACTGAAAAACGATAGATTTGCGATATCTGAACATTAATTGATTTTGGCCTCGTAGTACAATGGATAGTATAAGAGTTTCCGAAGCTCCAGATCCAAGTTCGATTCTTGGCGAGGCCACATACAGGTTCCCTGCCTGACTGCGTCAGGCAGGCAGGGATTCCTGTCGAGGCCACACAAAACAGTTGCCATGTTTTATGCCTATGTTTTAAAAAGCATTAATCACATTTCTTTTATAAGGGGCATTGTGAAAATCCTGAAGCAAGGCTTTTGCAGCATAATTCAGGCATGACAGAATCTATTCGGCCATATGTTCCTTTTGAATTGATATACAAAGAATCTTTTACGACAAGGGAAGATGCTGTCGCAAGAGAAAAATATTTTAAAACTTCCGCAGGGAGAAGATTTTTGAAAAAGGTAATGGCTTCGTAGTACAATGCCCGCCCGGCTGAACGCCCCGCCAGAATGATCTTTCGGGCTAGCGTTCGGACGGGGATAGTATAAGAGTTTTCGAAGTTTATCCGAATCCAGGGGAGGCGGGCTCCAGATACAGGTTCCCTGCCCGAATGACTTCGATCAGGCGGGGATTCCTGTTGAGGCCACAAAATTATGTTGATATAGCTACTTTATTTTGTGATAATAGGATGTTTGTCCAAGATTAGATAAAGTATTACTATTTTGGACAAATATAAGTTTTATAACTATCCAAAATGTGCATAAAATAGTTTGTTTTGGACGATTATAGTCTTTTCGTTGGGGTTATATGTTTGCTTAATTCTTTCCTCAGCAAAACTTCCATATTGGTCAGGTACCTGTATATTTATTGTGAAATGGCGGTAAATAAATAAATAACCCGGAAATTGCTTTTAAATTGAAAACAATATATAACCGAATAATGAATCACTTGAAATCAAATTATGACAAGTATCCCTCAATAGCAATTGAAGGACACACTTGTATTGAAGGCTGGAAAAATATAGTCACCAAATTGGAGGAAGCATGCAAAAAACTTCACGATGAGAAAATCGTTATTGCCATTGAATGTTACCCGGGAGTTTACATTCACGAAATTGAAGAAAAATTCCGGCAACATATTCCTGGCGCGAAATTATTTGACGCTTCCACCGCTATGAAAACCAGTGAAGCCATTGAAAAAATGGTTTACCCATTTGTTACAGACGATCCCGTTTTTGGATACATGGCGCCTCTAAATCTGCCTGATTTTTTTAATGAAAAAAAAATTGCCTCAATACGGGAGCAACTGAATGCAGTAAACGAACAAATATGCATAATTTATGGTATCGGCGCTTCTCTCATTGCTCCAAAACCGGATCTTCTTTTCTATGCTGATATGCCGCGGTGGGAAATACAACTCCGGTTTAGAAATAAAAGTGTCGGTAATATGGGCGCTCAAAATCAGGGAGCTGAATTTTCTTATTTGTACAAGAGAAGTTTTTTTGTTGACTGGAGAGTTTGCGACAGGCATAAAAAAACAATTATGAATGATTGGGATTACGTGCTTGATACCACGATACCAAATAATCCCAAATTAATTTCGGGGGATGCTTTTAAAGATGCGTTGAGAGAGACTGTTAGCCGTCCTTTCAGAGTAGTACCGTTTTTCGATCCAGGCCCCTGGGGCGGTCAGTGGTTGAAAGAAGTATGTGACCTTGACCGCGGGCAACAAAATTTTGCCTGGGGTTTCGATTGTGTTCCTGAAGAAAACAGCCTGTTATTTTCTTTTAATAATATGCTGTTTGAAACACCGGCCATCAATCTTGTATTTGCTGAACCTGAAAAATTATTAGGTCAAAAAGTATATAAAGCATTCGGAGCAGAGTTTCCTATACGATTTGATTTTTTGGATACCATGCAAGGAGGAAATCTAAGCCTGCAGGTACATCCGTTGAAAGAATATATCAGGGAAAAATTTGGTATGGCTTACACGCAGGATGAGAGCTATTATTTTTTGGATGCAAAGGATGAAGCATTTGTTTACCTCGGGCTTAAAGAAAAAATCGTACCCGAAAAAATGATAAATGCTTTGGAAAAAGCGCAAGAGAAAGGAGGCGATTTTGATGCAGAGGAATACGTGCAAAAATGGCCGGTGAAAAAGCATGATCACATTTTAATACCAGCCGGAACAGTTCATTGTTCAGGCGCCGATACCGTTGTACTTGAGATAAGTGCGACACCTTATATTTTTACCTTCAAGCTTTGGGACTGGGGACGAATGGGCCTTAATGGCAAACCTCGGCCCATCTCCATTGGTCATGGCAAGGAGGCAATTCAATGGAACAGAACGGCAAACTGGACGAAAGAAAATATTATTAATCATTTTGAAAAAATAGCTGAGGGCGATGGTTGGCGCGAAGAAAAAACCGGGCTTGATGAAACCTCTTTCATTGAAACAAGAAGGCATTGGTTTACCAAAAAGGTAATACATCACACTGAAGGAAATTTTAATGTACTCAATCTTATAAAAGGAAGAGAGGCAATTGTGGAAAGCCCCGGCAATTTATTTAAGCCTTTTATAATTCATTATGCCGAAACTTTTATCATACCTGCCGCAGTTGAGGAATATTCCATACGGCCTTACGGAGAAAGTGAAGGCCATGAGTGCGCTACCATAAAGGCTTATGTGAGAACACAAAATTTAATTGACTACCGCATTAATTAAAAATATGACCAACGAAATAAATAAATGGTATGTATATAAAGCAACAATTGTTGCTGCTGTTGGTGGCCTTTTGTTTGGATATGACACCGCGGTCGTTGCTGGCGCTATCGGGTTTATACAAAAGAAGTATGATCTTTCATCGGCCATGGTTGGCTGGGTAGCTTCGTGCGCGCTTATTGGTTGTATCGTCGGCGCTATGTTTGCCGGAAAATTAAGCGATAAAGTAGGCCGGAAAAAAGTGTTGATTTTATCAGCTATACTTTTTGCAGTTTCATCTGTCGGTATCGCCATACCAATGAGTCTTGACTGGTTTGTCTTTTTTCGTTTGATTGGCGGCCTCGGTATTGGCATTGCCTCCATGCTGGCGCCGATGTATATTTCTGAAATAGCGCCTGCAAAAATCAGGGGCCAATTAGTTTCTATAAATCAACTTGGAATTGTATCAGGCATCCTGCTTATTTATTTTGTGAATTACTCCATCGCAGGCTGGCACGATGAAGCATGGAATGTTTTTACCGGATGGCGATGGATGTTTGGTTCGGGTGTAGTCCCTTCCGTTATTTTTTTAATCCTCCTTTTTTTCGTTCCTGAAAGCCCGAGGTGGCTTGCGCAAAAAGAACGCTGGAACGAAGCTGAAAACATTCTTGCCAAAATCAACGGTTCTCAAAAAGCGGCAGCCGAACTGAAAGAAATCAAGGTAGCGCTAAATATTGAAAAAACTTCGTTTACTGATCTTTTAAAACCGGGCATTCGTAAGGCTTTGATAATTGGCGTTATTCTATGCATCTTTTCGCAGGTTACGGGTATTAATGCGATCATGTATTATGCGCCTGAAATATTCAAATCTACAGGTGATGCATCAAGTTCAGCCCTGATGCAGACAGTATTGGTTGGTGTGATAAATCTTCTTTTTACTTTGGTGGCGATTAAATACGTTGATAAATGGGGAAGAAGAACCTTGCTGTTGCTGGGTGCAGGCGGAATGGCTGTTTGTCTTGCTATTGTTGGCAGCGCTTTTTATTTCGGCTTTGCACACGGCTACTTAGTGCTCGTCGCTATTCTGGCCTATATTTCTTTTTTTGCTATTTCGCTTGGCCCGCTCGCGTTTGTAGTGATCTCAGAAATTTTTTCAAACAGGAACAGGGGAATGGCCATGTCGGTATGTGTCTTTTTCCTTTGGGTATCGGTTTATGCGGTGTCACAGACATTTCCGATGTTACTTGCATCCATAGGCAGCGCATTTACATTTTGGATTTATATGGTAATGTCCATCTGTGCATTTGTATTTGTTCTAAAATTAATACCCGAGACAAAAGGAAAATCATTGGAAGAAATAGAGCTTTTTTGGCTGCCGCAAAACGATGATGAAAAAAATGAAAGCGTTTATTTAATGAAGAATTGAAATCTTCCTTTAAATTTTAAATATAAAAAATGGCCTCGCATAAAGTAATAGGCATTGATATTGGCGGATCACATATTACAGCAGGAGTAGTGGATCTTAAAAACCGTAAGCTGGTAAATAATTCTTTAATAAGATCACATGTTAATTCCAAAGGAAGCACTGAAGAAATTTTAGATGTCTGGGTGAAAGTGATTGAACAATTATTTTCGGCCTTCCCGCTTATTCAAAAGAAAATCGGGATAGCAATGCCAGGTCCGTTCGACTATGAAGAAGGAACCTGTTTGATAAAGGGTGTGGATAAATTTGAAAGATTATTTAATCTCAATATAAAAAAGCTGTTGGCTGAAAAATTACAAATTACGGATTCAAATATTCTGATGATGAATGATGCAAGTTGTTTTTTAAAAGGCGAAATATTTGGCGGCGCTGCTGTTGATTGTGATAATGTAATCGGCATTACGCTGGGTACAGGGCTCGGCTCTGCACGATTCCACAGTGGACAAACATTTGAAGGAGATTTATATTTTTCTCCATTTAAAGATGGAGTAGCAGAAGATTATATATCCAATCGTTGGTTTTTAAAACGCTACAACGAAACAACCGGGCAAACGGTAAAGAACGTAAAAGAATTAAGTGAAAAAATTGCGGAGGAGCCACGCATAAAAAAATTGTTTGTTGAATTTGGAAAAAACCTGGGTAAAGTTTTATCCGAATACGTAAAAAAACATCCTTGTGAAACGATTGTAATTGGCGGTAATATTACTAACGCCTGGGACCTGTTTTTTTCTGAGACCAAAACTATCCTCGACAAACTTCCTAAAATAGTTAATGTAAAACGAGCGATGCTGGGTGAAGAAGGTGCATTAATCGGAGCTGCAAGCTTATGGAAATAAGTGAATCAAATGGCAATCCTATGCGTATTCTTCATTCCACGCAAAATAGAAATCATCAGAATTTGTGGGTTTACTGGCATTATTAGAATTCCCCGTTGGTGCATTTACTTTACAAGGCCATGTAGAATTTTAGGAAATTGTTTTCTTTAGTTGCTTTTCGATGTTACCTGATTTAAAGACCATTAATAACCGCTCCGAATGCATCCAGGCCAATGGATTGACAAACGCCAAACTTTTGCTGTTCATTCATCGTTTGAATCTGCCATTGATGTACTTCATCCCCAATACCTGTTAGTTTCCGGTATTGCTTTACATACAATTTATCATTTTCAATAGTTGTAAATTCAGGCTTAAACTGGTTGTTGGCAGTGTCTCTTGTTTTCCATATCGCAGCAGCTGTTGCTTTAGCGTTTTTACTGAAATCAATAGAACTCATTTGCTTGTCGAGTTTTCCCAGGTAACGCATCATAATGCCTCGGCCTGCCAGGTAATCGTTTCCAAACTCGGGTCCGAAATTAGCCTTGAAAGGCGCTTCTCTTATGATGCTGTCTGCGTTTCCGGTTAAAGCTGATTGTATGCCTTTGTTTAAAAGACTGATATAATTAGTTACGGTTTTTTCAAATGCCTCAACATTAAAATCCGGGTTGATTTTATTTTTTTTAATCCATGCGTCGAGGTTATTTTTAATTGCTAACATATCCGTGAGCGCTGCCAGCAACATGCCCTGATCGCCGGTCCATACCCAGCCTTTTTCCCATGTTGGATGTGTGGTGTCTTTATAATCAGAGCCTTCAAAAAAAGCCGTAGGCCTTTCCTGCACCAATACGCCGGCTGACTTTAATTTTTGCAGGTAACCATATTTTTCAAGATGAAACCAGCTATCAAACCAAACCCATTGGCGGTAGGCCATCTCAAGGTATTTATCATTATCGGCTATATTTTCTTCCAGCGTTAAACGATAAATACGGCAGGATAATAAAAAGAACAACACATTGGTTACGGTGTTTTTTACGCCTTTGCTTTGACCGTTGGCATCACCGTTTCGGCAACCGTGCGGTACCGGTTTGGCGGTATCTGAAAAATCATAAGCATGATCCCGTTCCTGTTCCCAGCATAAATGAGTACTTAGGTAAGCGTACTTATCGGCAAGCGATGTTTTGCCCAGTCTCAATAAATGACGTCTTGCATTAATGCCCATCAAACCCCACCATCCAAAATCATCGGCCCAGAGTTTACCGGCATCGAAAGACATAAAAAACAAGTAATTCTCTTCAAGCATTTCACCAATCCTTTTTTGCATACTGATTACTTCGGCATCGCCGGGCCATTTACGGTGCATGGCATCGGCAAACGTAAGGCAGGCATCAAAAGTGTTTCCACGTTTCCAGAAATCATTAAAATTCCATACGCTTTCAAATCGTTTAAACGCGGCTATGGATTGTTTTTTAATATCATCATCTTGAAATGGGTTAATGCCAACCATACCGCCAAACATATTTTTATAAGGGAGTGAAAAGGCAGCCAATGATGTTAACCTTGCAAATTCTCTTCTATTCATTTTTAGATTTTTTACAATGATTGATGCATTTTAATAGCTGACTAAATTAAGCAATCTTTTTAGCGGTTGGAAGACTTTTCATCTATCTCCATTGATCGAAAAAGTGAAGGTTCAAAAAAATAAAAATAACCTTCTGTCTCAGTTTTCGTTTGTGCGTTGCGCTGCGAAAGGAATTTTTAGTATGAAAAGATTTTTGTTCGGTGAGAAAAGGATCCCTGGTAGAAAGAAAAAATTCTTATAATAATTAGTTGTAATTTACTCTTCAAATTTAATTTACTCCTTAAACTTCTCACTCATGCTAAAATTAAAAATCGCTTTACTGTTCGTGATTAGCTGTTTTGCTTTATCTGCTTTTAGCCAGGTGTACATTACCAATGTAACCATAGTAGATGTGGTAAAGCAACAGTTGCTTCCGGGGCAAACGGTTGCAATAAATAACGGGATCATTTCAAATATTCAATCATCCCAAAAAATAAAAGTGCCACCAGGCGTTACGGTTATTGATGGCACAGGAAAATACCTTATGCCCGGCATGACGGATGCACATGTACATTTTTTTCAGAGCGGCGGTTTATATACAAGACCTGATGCGATTAATCTTACCAAATATCATCCATATGAAAAAGAAATAGATTGGGTGCATAATAACATGGAAGACTTTTTGCGCCGGTATATAAAAGCCGGTATTACTTCTGTAATTGATGTGGGTAGTAATTATCATTTTTTGCAACAGCGCGATTCATTTGAAAATAAAAGCTATGCGCCAAGAATATTTATGACAGGTCCGCTGCTCACTTCTTACGAACCTCAGGTATTTAAAAATCTCGGTAATGAAGAACCCTTTATTTTGGTGAAAACGCCTGAAGATGGCATAAAAGGAGTGCAGGCGGAACTGCCTTATCATCCTGATTTTATAAAGATTTGGTATATCGTGAGTCGTAATCACGACAGCCTGGAAACAAGTGCCAGGGAATTTCAACCTGTTGCCAAAGCCATTATTGATGAAGCACATAAACATCACCTGAAAGTGGCGGTACATGCTACTCAAAGAATTACTGCGCAACTTGCGGTAGAAAGCGGCTGCGATTATTTGGTTCATGGAATAGAGGACGAAATAGTTTCGGATGATTTTATCAAACTTTTAAAATCACACAACATCATTGATTGCCCCACGCTGATCGTAGAGGATGGTTATTTTAAAACTTTTGGGCAAAACATGCACTATTCGGATTACGATGTTGCCATCTCAAACCCGGTGCAGCTATCCTCCATACAAGATCTGAAAACCCTGCCGGACACAGCATTTGCCGGTCTTTATAAAAGAAGATTTAACAGCCCGGATATCATGAGCCGATTGTCTCACGAAGACTCGGTTAGAATGGTGAACCTTAAAAAAATGGTTGATGGCGGAGTAACCATAGTGGCCGGAACAGACGCTGGAAACATTGGAACGCAGCATGCTTCCTCACTTTTTGATGAGATGTTGGTGATGCAACAAAGCGGAATGAGCAACTGGCAAATTATTCAGTCGGCTACCATCAATGCCGCTAAAATATTAGACAAACAAAAAGGAATGGGCAGCATCGCCGTTGGTAATAAAGCCGACTTGCTTATACTAAATGCCAACCCGGTTGAGAGCCTTGAAAACCTTACTAAAATTAGTTTGGTAATTAATAAAGGAGTGGTGATTAATCCTTCGACAATTATTAAATAATGGGTGATTGTTGGGGGCGAAAACTAAAATATAAAATTTTGGTGAAACGGTGAGTTAGTGTTTTTAGTACGTCTTTAATTATGGTTCACAGTAAACCAACAAAAAACAATAATTCTTATTTTACTCACATACGCAACGTCCCTGTTGAGAGACAGGGTTTAAAAAAAATATAAACCAGCAATATGACAACAAAAACCAACAACCTTGTTTATTGGATTTCGACTATTATTTTCGCAGCACTGATGATATTTTCGGCTTTAGATGGCCTTAATCCTACCCAACAAGCTATTCAATTGATACATGACAGTCTTGGTTACCCCGTTTATTTTATACAATTCATCAGCATTGCAAAATTACTCGGTGTTATTATTATTCTGATACCTGGACGAAGCAGGATAAAAGATTGGGCCTATGCCGGTTTGTTTTTTGATCTTGCAGGTGCTTTTTATTCCGGTATCGCGGCATCAGGTAAGTTTGACCCGTTAATACTTACCATGCTTATATGGATCGTACCTGGTATTTTATCGTATTATTTCTGGCGAAAGAAAATAAAGGGATGATTCTAATCTTCGTGGGTGTTCCTTTTTTAGAAGCCATTTAATTTAGGAGTAGCCGCCGGCGCAAGTCCCGACCTGTGATTCTTCGTTACTCATACATGCAATACAACATTTGCGCGTCAAAATAAAAATGATGATTATTTGTAGGTTTACTATAAATAAATGTCGGAATCAGGATTTAATCGCAAACATTATATTTACAAAGTGTGGAATGCCCGGCCATTGTTCGTGTCTTCCGAACCCAGGGCTTTTTGTTAGAGGCCTTAACTTTAAACTGCTAAATGAGAAAAATTTTATTTTCAACCTTATTACTCTTTTTCTACAGCCAAATTTTTTCTCAAACAATACCTCCTAAAGAAAGAGAAGCTACAGTTCCAGATAATGAATCTTCAAATGCATCCTTCAACTCAGCAAGTGTACTAAAGGTGAATATTTTTGCGCCTTTACTTGGCTATTCGCAATTTTCTTTAGAAAAATCTATTAATTACCTAAGAACCATTGAATTTGGCCTTGGTATTATAGGAGCCGGCAAGAATTTAAACATTGAACCACATATTTTAGGTTTGGGCCTTGATCGTTTTGGTCCCTATAACCACCGGGCCGGCCATAGAAATCAATTCGGTGGCTTTTTTGAGTTTGGGTATAAATTTATAAAGCCGATCCATTCTAATGAAGTATCTCCAAACAATTACAATGCGGTTAATACCTTCGAAGGGTCGTATCTAAAGCCTTCTTTTCTATTCGGAGCTTACGGCTTTAACCAATTCAGGGATGATTCCACGACAGCTACAATTAGAAAACATCACCGCTTTGGCGCCTTAATGTTGAATTTAGGACATCAATTTGCATTTGACAGTAAAATCGTTCTTGAATTATATATTGGTGGAGGGGCAGAAATTGACAATGTGAAGGGTGATGATGATTTATATGGGCATCCATTTGTCCTGGCCGTAGCAAAGGATAATCCGTCTGTCAACTTCGCATTTACCGCTGGTTTTCGCTTTGGTTTTCTTTTAAAATAAATTGAAGAAATTAAATCAC
>Ga0070660_100001934_pt1 | contig 14278 bp, 13 predicted proteins | sample KBSC33metaG_FD_64670 | JGI IMG/M metagenome (GOLD analysis project Ga0070660, IMG submission 64670) | Corn rhizosphere microbial communities from Kellogg Biological Station, Michigan, USA - KBS C3-3 metaG | ecosystem: Host-associated > Plants > Roots > Rhizosphere > Soil ... | reverse complement strand
CGTATTGCCTTCGGGAGTAAGACAGAAATCACTATTAAAATAACTATCATGAGAAACGACAATTTTCTTGTCTTTAGACATTTGAAGATCCATTTCCATCGTGCAATCATAATTAATTGCATTCTTTTCAGAAGCGATCGTATTCTCAGGCATTAACCCTCTGCCACCCCGATGCGCTTGTTTATCAAAACCACGTTTACTACGATGTTTATTTGCTGAAGCGCATGAAGCCAGTGAAGCAACAAATAATAAGAAAAATAAATTTTTATGTATCATTTTAATTTGATTATCGTTTTATAAAAATATCAAATATTAACCTAAAACTTTTCCCATAAAAAGATCAATAAATGTTTCTTTTCCTGTTTCTACTCTACCCGCATAACGACAATAAAGATTCTAATAACAAATCAGAAAACAAATTTTAATCATCCTTCACTAAATATCCTTTTGCCAATTCCCGAAAAGTATCAATTTGGTTTATTTTCCATGCTTCATCCCGGCCAAGTTCTTTCATCATTATCTCTGCTACCTTCGGTGCAAGATTCGAAGCCATTCTTGCGTCAATAAATAACAATCTGATTCTGCGGGCGAGTACATCTTCCACAGTTCTTGCCATCTCTTTTCTTACTGCCCAAATAACCTGGATAATAAAAATTTCCGGATCTTCATTTATAATTTCAGAAAATGACAGATCACTTTTCGTCATGGCAAACATTTCCTTTTTATCAGCGCCATAAACAGAAAGGCCATCCGTTGCGCCGGAGACATCTCTGTAACCATGAATTTTCAAATACTCCGTAACACATTTTTTAAAGGGCAGCATTCCTTTTTCAATGCTCTTTGACAGGGTGTCTTCTGCCATTTTCCGGTAAGTAGTCCATTTGCCGCCTATAACTGATACCAAGCCGCTTTTCGAAATTATTACTTTGTGACTTCTTGAAATTTCTTTTGTTTTTTCCGCATTATCACCGGTTCCGGCCAATGGTCGCAAACCCGCGAAAACACTTAAGACATCGCTTTTAGAAGGAGATTTTGAAAGATATTTTCCGGCAGTAGCCAGCACAAAATCTATTTCGTTTTCTAACGCTCTTGGTTCTAATGAATGGGTTTTTAAAGGCGTATCAGTCGTACCAATAATAACATTTTGATACCACGGAATTGCAAACAATACACGCCCGTCATCTGTATGCGGAATCATAATTGCGTCTTTGCTTTGTAAAAACGAATTATCTAAAACCAGGTGAATTCCCTGGCTTGGGCGAATAATTGATCTCGCTTCAGGCGCATCCATTTTTAAAATATCATCTGCAAAAACTCCGGTTGCGTTTACCACCACTTTAGCTTTCACTTCAAAAATATCGCCCGTTTCTTTATCAATAAAAGTTGCGCCACTGATTTGATTATCCTGGTTTTTTATTAGAGAAAGAACTTTGCAATAGTTGAGCGTTATTCCATTATTTTCAACACATGTCTGTGCCAGGTTTAATGCAAGGCGCGCATCATCGAAAGTGCCGTCGTGATATAAAACACCACATTTCAGCGAGTCTTTATTAATGGTCGGTAACCTTTCAATTATTTCTTTCTTATAAATTAATCTTGATTTTCCAATACTTAATTTTCCGGACAGCCAGTCGTAAATTTTAAGACCAATCGTATAAAACATTCCTCGAAACCAAGAGTAGCATGGAATAATAATAGTTTCATTTTTTGTAAGATGTGGCGCATTTTTTAAAAGTAATCCTCTTTCTTTTAATGCTTCTCTTACCAAAGCAATATTTCCCTGGGCCAGGTATCGCACTCCTCCATGAACCAATTTTGTACTTCTGCTTGATGTGCCCTTTGCAAAATCTTCCTGTTCCAATAATAATGTTTTAAACCCGCGCGTAGCGGCATCTACAGCTATGCCCAAGCCTGTAGATCCTCCTCCGATGATTAAAACATCCCATTCTTTTGTTTCATGCAATGAATTAATAAGTTCTTTTCTATCGAATATCATTCTCCAAATTTTCTTGTAATAAAAACCTTTTTGAATAAAAGTAAAAACAATAATCCGAACTATTCCATACTAATTAATGTTTTAATAGTTTCAATATATTTCAGATATTTATTTAGTTTTAGACCTAAACCGATTCAAGAATGAAAGAATACATACTAACCCTTGACCAGGGAACCACCAGTTCAAGGGCAATATTGTTTGATAAAAATGGAAAAATTGCATCTCTTGCACAGAAAGAATTTAAGCAATATTATCCTAAACCGGGATGGGTAGAACATGACCCGATGGAGATTTGGTCATCACAGGCATCAGTGATTACAGAAGCGGTATTGAAAGAAAATTTGAAAGCTGATGAAATAGCGGCCATTGGAATCACCAACCAAAGAGAAACAACGATTGTTTGGGACAGGGAAACCGGCAATCCTGTTTACAATGCAATTGTTTGGCAAGACAGACGAACATCGGAGCAATGTGATATTTTAAAAGGGAAAGGCATTGATGAAATTATCCGGCAAAAAACAGGGTTGGTATTAGACGCTTATTTTTCGGCAACAAAAATTCAATGGATACTGAATAATATACCCGGCGTAAAAGAAAAAGCTGCAGAGGGGAAGTTGGCTTTTGGTACTATTGATTCATGGCTCATTTGGAATTTAACGGAAGGAAAGCTTCACATAACTGATGTAAGCAATGCCTCACGCACCATGCTTTTTAACATCAATACACTTGAATGGGATGAAGAATTGCTGAAGATTTTTGAAATTCCAAAAAGTATGCTTCCTGAGGTGAAATCTTCAAGTGAAATCTATGGTGAAACTTCAGGACAATTGTTAGGAACAAAAGTCCCCATTGCAGGCATTGCCGGAGATCAGCAGGCAGCCTTATTTGGCCATATCTGTGTAAAACCAGGAATGGTAAAAAACACTTACGGAACAGGCTGTTTTATGCTGATGAATATAGGAGACAAACCTGTTTTATCAAAAAATAATTTGATTACGACGATTGCCTGGAAGATTGGAAATAAAGTGCAATACGCTTTTGAAGGAAGCATTTTTATTGCGGGAGCCGTGGTGCAGTGGCTGCGGGATGAGCTAAAAATTATTTCTTCTGCTGCTGAAATAGAAAGCCTTGCTTCTGAAGTACCTGATAGCGGCGGCGTTTACATGGTTCCCGCTTTTGCCGGACTCGGCGCACCTTATTGGAACCAATATGCGCGGGGAACTATTTTTGGAATAACAAGAGGAACTAATAGAAGCCATTTTGCAAGAGCAGCACTTGAAAGTATTGCCTTCCAGACAATGGAAGTATTAAAAGCAATGGAATCTGATTCGGGAATTGAAATAAAAGAATTAAGAGTAGATGGAGGAGCGACGCAAAATAATTTGCTGTTGCAATTCCAGGCTGATGTATTAAAAACTTCAGTAGTTCGGCCTGAAGTAACAGAAGTAACTGCTATTGGCGCTGCGTATCTTGCAGGATTGGCGGTTGGCTTTTGGGAAAGTGTAGAACAAATCCAAAAACAATGGCAGATAAACAGACGTTTTGAACCGTCTGCTGATAATAAAGAAGAATTAATAAAGGGATGGTACAGGGCAATTAAGGCTGTCAATGCCTGGACTGAAAATGACAATATTGCAAAATAAAAAATCTTTCACGCTAAAACAAAAAATCAAAATTATATGAGTCCTTTTATTGCTGAGTTAATTGGAACAATGATCTTAATTCTCCTTGGAAATGGCGTAGTAGCCAATGTGGTGCTGAAAGGCACCAAAGGAAATGGTAGTGGCTGGATGGTAATTACCACAGGATGGGCGCTTGCTGTTTTTACCGGTGTGGTTATTGCAGGGCCATACAGTGGCGCACATCTGAATCCGGCGGTTACCATAGGTTTGGCTATTGCCGGTAAATTCCCATGGGCACAGGTTCCGGCATTTATCGCCGCGCAATTACTTGGCGCTATGATCGGCACTTTTTTAGTTTGGGTAATGTATAAGGATCATTATAAAATAACTGAAGATGCAATTTTGAAAGCTGCATCATTTTATACCATCCCTGCAATCAAAAATGCTAAGCTAAATTTCATTAGTGAGCTTTTGGGAACCTTCGTTTTACTTATAGCTGTTTTTTACATCACCAACGGGGTGTTAGGCAAAGAAAAAACACCGATTGGATTGGGATCTATCGGAGCAATCCCGGTTGCTTTTATTGTTTGGGCAATAGGTTTATCTCTTGGTGGCACCACGGGGTATGCTATCAATCCTGCGCGCGACCTTGGGCCAAGAATTATTCATTCACTCCTACCGATGACCGGAAAAAGTAAAACCGATTGGAAATATGCATGGATACCTATTATGGGGCCTATCGTAGGCGCTGCTGTTGCCGCAGGGCTCTATTTATTGCTCAATCGATAAAGAAAGCAATCAGGCAGAATTATTACCAGTTCTTCTTTTCCTTTCATGTTTCCGTTTTCATTTTATTGGTGTACTTGTAGAAAGAAAGATATCTCTCTCAAACGCGCATTAAAGCAATATAACTTAAATTCGTACCAAGTTCACTCTTGAAAATATGATTATAAATAAAATACTTTTTGCGGCCTTTATCAATGTTATTTTTCTTTTATCGTGCAAAAATCACCCTGAAAAAAATAACGATGTTATGCAAATTGGCCGGGGTCAAATGCCATCTGTTGCATTTGGCGAAAATTCATTACGCATTGTATTCGGCAGCAATGATAGTATTATGTACACGAGTTCCGATAGACAAGGAAACTCATTTTCATCGCCCGTTCTTATAGACACGCTTCATGGCCTCGTTGCCTACGCAACCCGCGGCCCACAAATAAGTGCTACAAAAAATGGATTGGTGGTCATTGCAGTAAATAAAGCAGGAAATATTTATTCTTACGCAAAAGACAACTCCGGGAAATGGGCACGATCTGCGAAAGTAAACGATTTGGACACGACGGATAAAGAAGGATTTCTCGGCTTAAGCAGCGATGGAGTCAATAATCTTTTCGCTATATGGACTGATCTTAGAAATGATAAACACAATAAATTATTTGGTGCAAGATCAACCGATGGAGGGAAAACATGGAGTAAAAATATTTTAGTGTATGCTTCACCGGATGGCAATATATGTGAATGTTGCAAGCCTTCTGTTGTAATGAAAGGCCAGCATGTGATGGTGATGTTTCGCAATTGGCTTCATGGAAACAGAGATTTGTATCTAACCGAGTCATTTGATGGCGGCCATTCTTTTGGAGAACCTTCAAAACTGGGCATTGATAGCTGGGCGATAAATGCTTGCCCCATGGACGGCGGCGGCCTCACAATAAATGATGACGGAGTAATAGAAACAGTATGGCGAAGAAAATCAAATATCTATGCTTGTAAGCCCGGGCAACCCGAAACAAAATTAGGTGAAGGAAAAAATTGTACTGTGGCAACCGTGAATCATCAAAATATTTATGCATGGACCAACAATGGCAATATCATCTGCTCATTGCCAGATGGCTCTCAAAAAATAATTGGTAAAGGAATGCTGCCCGTCTTAAAATCTACAGGTGATGGGGACGTATTTTGTGTGTGGGAAAATGATAAACAAATTGAAGGATATATTTTGCATCTTTAATTATTTAGGCATTGTTGAATCTTGCAAAATAAAAAACACCATTCTTAAATTGATAGCCCGTTTAATAAAAATCTTCTCATTGCGGATTAATTGTCAAGATCGCTATTTTCTTCTACGTCAAAAAAATAATCAACATTTTTATTTTTCTACTTTCAGCAATTTACATCCACGCAATCCAATCGCTAAACTTTGATGCGATGCTTAATGTTTTTTTCTCTCCTGCATAAATATCTGCATCTACCAACCGGCCAGCACTTTATGCAAAGTATGCCCATCCGTCATAAATAAGCACTTTCATTTTAGTCCAGCGCTTACACGAAAGGGGTAAATATTGAATAGATGAAAGGAAAATAATGCATAAAGTTTGTTGACAGTAAACGAATGAATATTCAAGATTAATATTTTCTTCAACATCGCTTACTCACCTTGGAAAGATAGCAGCAAAACAACCAATAAGGAGTTTTTTCATTTTAATAGATTTTATTTTTTTATCCCGGTTAAACTATTTCTCAGTTACTGACTTTATTACTCCAAAATATCTTTTAAAGCGCTGCCAACATTCGGATATTTGAACACAAAACCTTTCCCCATTAATTTGCGTGGAATTACCCACCGGCTTTTTAACACCAACTCAGTTTCGGTATTGATAAAATAAGCGCCGATTTTTAAAAGAAATTTTGGTGAGGGAAGATAGATCAATGGTTTCAAGATGTTACGCATTTCTTTCATAAATACTTTATTCATAACAGGGTTGGGTGCGGCACAGTTATATATGCCTTGCATATCGTCATTATTCATAACAAATCTGATAGCACGGAATAAATCTTCGATGTGAATCCAGCTAAACATCTGCATCCCGCTGCCCTGTCGTCCGCCTAATCCATATTTTACAAGGTTAATATAAGGCTTCATCACACCACCATTCTTCCCTATGGTAATTGCAATTCTTAAAGCAACTTTTCTCGTATTGGAAGCAGGTTTTTCAAAGAATGCTTTTTCCCAGGCTTTCGCTACTTCCACTGAGAATCCTGAACCAATTTCACCGGTGTACTCATCCATTGCTTTATCTTCAGAATGCCGGTATATGGTGGCGGTGTTTGAATTGATCCAAAGCTTTGGTGGCGTCCTGCATTGGTCAATAAGAGACTGAGGTTTTCTTGTTGATGCTACTCTTGAATTGAGGATAAGCGATTTATTTTTTTCGTTATAACGGCAATCAACCGATTTTCCTGCGAGATTGATTAATGCTTCAGCACCCTCTAATGAATCAATGATTTTGGATGTATCGTTCCAGTTGATATGATTGGTATCTCTGGAAATAATCAGTACTTCAAAACCTTCTTCACAAAATCTTTTGTTCAAATATTGGCCGATAAAACCTGTGCCGCCTGCGATTACAATTTTATTTTTCATGGATTATTGTTGAATTTCATTTACTGTAGCAACAATTCTTTTTTGTTTTGCAGCTCTCTTTCCTCTAAAAAATAAATACATATTGAGAAAGAGCATCACACCAAGATAAATACTAAATCCGCCAACCTTCATACTCAATGCTTCAATGGTTTGCTGGGCATTAGATAATGTGTCTGCTATTCTTAAAATGAATAAGGCAAAACCCAGGTTCATAAGATAAAAACCGATTTTAAAAAGCGTGTTGGTAGCTTTTGCAATTTCAGCCCGCCCGTTGAAAATATCATTCATATAAACGATACTGTTTTTAAACAAGCTATTGGCTACATAAAATGTGAGTAAAATAGCAATGGGCAAATAAATAGTGTATGCGAGAACAATTAAATCTTTCATGATTTTATATTTTAAAAGTGATAGATTGAAAATTTCTTTTTGATAAAAAATAAATAAGCACCATATTAAAGTAATGGGTTACTGCAAGAATCAAAATCAAAAGACCCGTCTTCATAGCGATAGAAGCAATCATTGATTCAAAACCGGTAACATGTTCCCAAAAGCTAAATTGAAGAATAGCATATCCGATGTTGAATAAATAATATGCGAGTAATAATATATTGTTGGTAGTGTCTGCTAATGATTCATTTTGATGAAACAAACGAAGAATAAATATCCTGCCATTATGGTGAAATAATTTTCCAACCCAATAGATGATGTATATCGTGATACAACCATAAATGAAGTATGAAAAAATATTGTAGTTCATAGTCAGATAACTACTTTAAGCAGCTTGATTAAAAGTTCGCCGCGATTTGATTTAAAAATTTTGTCAGCAAGGGTACTAAGTTGATCCGTGAAAGAATGGATATCGTTCACCATTTTGTAAAATTCTTTACCATCATCCGTTTTGTCTTTCTTTGCCTCATTCTTTAATTCTTCCAACACTGACATCACCGGTTCTATTTCCTTTTGTTTGCGCATCATGGCAATTTTTACCGCCCATTTCCAGATATCTTTTTCTGCTACATAATAATCTTTCCTGTCTCCTGCAATTACCTTTTTGTAAATAATTCCATAGTCTAATAATTGCCTCAGGCTCATATTAGCATTACCACGGGAAACAGTTAACAGCTCCATAATTTCGTCAGTGGAAATGGGGTCTGAGGAAACCAACAATAGGGCCTGGACTTGCGCTACCGATTTATTGATGCCCCATTCACTGCCAAGAGCGCCCCAGGTATCAATAAATTTTTGTTTTGATTCTTCTAAATTCATGGTTACTTATTTTTTTCACCACAAAGATAATAGAACATTTTGTATTTTCAATATTTTCTGAAAATTTAGTAAATATATTTTGAATAAAAAATTAAAGATTATAAATACTCGGTAACAGACAAACAAATACTTTGAATTTCTATTCTAATTTTAGCTGAAACAATGATGTGCGTTACAAAACACACTAAAATAATAAAAATTGAAGCAAAAATATTTCTCATGTTTTATAAAATTTGATAACAGTAAAGCAATAAATAAATCGTTTTCTTATTTGATTACCATTTTATCTGAACGCTTCTTCCATCATCTTGCCGGCATCTTTCAATATTTTTTCTCCACAACAGGCCATCCATTTTTATAAACAACAGGCTCGATACACATTACACGACGCACATATTTGTCTTTGTGTTCCTGTCTTGCTTGCTCAGCCTCATCCGGCCAGATTGTATGATAGGCGATCCAAATATTTCCTTTATTGTCTTTCACAATTGAATTATGGCCAGGGGCAAACCAATTATTATCTTTTTCCAAAATAGCGCTTCGGCCAGTTCCATTTGCCTCACCTAATTCTGTAAAGGGGCCGAAAGCATTATCAGCTCTCGCTACCATCACAGCATAGTTTGCGTGATCGCCACAGCAATTATCGCCTGAATAATAGAGATAATATTTCCCATCGTGATAATCCACCCACGCCCCTTCTATTAATTTAGAATAATCTTTTTCTTTATTTGGAAACAGAACAGACTTTGCAACAGAGCCATCTTTAAAGTTCTTCCAATCATCATTTAATTCCCTAACTCTTATCGGTGCAAAGTCTGAGCCCCAATACAATAATTTCTTTCCAGTTTGTGGATCAATCATTGCCATAGGATCAATATTTGTAAAATCTTTCCCCTGCAAAATTGGTTTTCCCGAATCACGAAACGGCCCGGTTGGATTCTTAGAAAAAGCAACTCCAATGCCCATGTTCAAACTTGTGTCATTGTTTTGTGCGCTGTAAAACATCACATACATATTGATGGCAGAATCATACAAAACATCGGGCGCCCAAAACCGTTGTGTATTGCTTGCCCATCCTGGCTTTTGTGGCAATGCGTCGCCTTCATATTTCCAGTTGAATAAATCTTTGGAAGAAGCAACCTGGATGTTATTCATTTTACCACCATACATTCCGTTTGTTGCATAAGCATAATAAGTTCCATTGCTATTTATTACTGTTGGGTCAGGAAAATTTATATTAAGCACCGGATTTTTTCTTGCATCTCTTGCATCGTTTGTAACAATCGTGCCGGAAGGAAGTGGCAACTCAACACCCGCGGCAACAGGCACACCAAAGTTGGGCGTACCATCCGCATTCCAGGTAAATTTTTGCGCACGTGGCGAACGATATCCACCACAACCCTGCCCCGGTTCACTATTCGCATGATATAAAATATAATCTTCCGTACCATCCGGCGATTTAAAAAATGAATTATGCCCTGTAGCGTACACATGGTTTTCAGGTGATTGTTTAAAAACAGGATGATCCGTTTTTTTCCAGGAAGAAGCGTTCAATAAATTATCGTCTATGCCTGCCGTTAGCATGCCCAAAGCATAATAATCTGTCCAACATCCGCTGGCTGAATAAATCAAAAATATTTTATCACCATGCTTTAAAATCTCAGGGCCTTCATTCACACTTACATGTTTAACATCATTCGGATTATTCAAATCTCCATTTGTCTCCCATTGGTAAGTAGGCGTAGAAATCAATGTGCGCCTGCCTTCTGCGGTCCATGGATTTTTTAATTTTGCAATAAAAATATCCTGCTCTCCATTTTCATCGCCTTTCCATCCGCTCCATATCACATATAATTTCCCTTTGTTTTCAAATACACTGGCATCAAAAGCCCATTTATTCTCCGGAAGATTTAGTTCTCCTTTCATTACCCATTTTCCCTGTAAAGGATCCCTTGACGCATTTTCAATAACATACATTCTATGATCAACATTATTGCCACTATCGGCTGCAAAATAGACATACCATTTTCCCTGTAAATAATGTATTTCGGGCGCCCATATTTCTTTGGAGAAAGGGCCAGTAGCGGGAGGCGTCCAGACCACTTTTTTTTCTGCAGATTTCAGATCAACTATGTTTTTTGTTTTCCATAGAGTGATGTTGTGCCCTGTAGAATTGGTGTAATAATAATATCCGTCCTGGTAGATAACCCAGGGGTCGGCACCAGAGGGAAGCAACGGATTGGTGTAGGTTTTTTGAGCATCTGCCGTAATTACAGTAAACGAACAAAAAAGGAGGAAAAGCCTCACCCCAACCCCTCTCCAAAGCCCGCCCGGCCGGGCCGTTCGGACGGGGAGCGGGACACGCTCTATTAATGGCATTTTTATTGATTTATTTAATCGTTGAAAAATCATACACGCTATAAGTTTTATAAACCTGGCCGGGTTTTAAAACAGTTGAAGGATAAGAAGGCTCGTTCGGAGAATCAGGGTAGTGCTGGGTTTCCATAGCAAAGGCAGTCCTGAAATCATCTTTGCTTCCATCACTGAAAGTGTTTTTGCTTTGCATAAAATTACCGCTATAAAACTGTAAGCCTGGTTCTTCGGTGTAAACATTCATCATAATTCCCGACTTGTCGCCGGTTACTGTGGCAGCGTGATTTAAGCTGTTTACTTTAGTTCCGTTTAATACAAAATTGTGATCGTATCCTTTACCATTTTTCAATTGAATATTGTTTTCGTCTATCCTGGCGCCGATAGTTACAGGTGTTGTAAAATCAAAGGGTGTACCTTTTACTACAGCAATTGGCCCGAGCGGAATAAACCCGGAATCTATGGGTGTATATTTATCAGCATATATCTGAACGGTATGATTTAATATTGTTCCGCTCCCTTCTCCATTCAAATTAAAAAACGCATGATTGGTTAAATTCACAACGGTCTTCTTATCAGTTGTAGCTTCATATTCTGCTTTGAAACCATTATCGCCGGTTAATGAATAAGTAACTTTTACATTTAAATTTCCAGGAAACCCTTCTTCCATATCTTTCGACAAATAGGAAAGTTGTAAAGTAGAATCGTTTAATTTATCCGCATCCCAAACCACATACTGATAACCCTTTTTACCACCGTGCAATGTATTGGCTCCATTGTTTAAAAACAAAGTATAAGATTTTCCATCTAATGAAAATTTGCCTTTTGCAATACGGTTTCCATAACGTCCAATGGTAGCGCCAAAATAAGGCTCCGTAGAGTTTTGATAATCTTCCACACTTTTAAAACCAACAACCACATCAGTCATTTTTCCGTTTTTATCAGGGACTAAAAGGCTTACCAAACGACCGCCGTAATTAGTAATGGCCGCTTCCATTCCATTGTGATTTTTTAGTATGTACAAATCGGTTGGCTTGCCATCAATAGTAGTTTCAAAATTCTTTTTATCAGGGATAAAATGATTCCCCACAGAATCACCAGAAGCTATATTAGAATTGGTTGACAAGGAATCCGTATTTGTTTCCTCTGTTGAGCTGGAACTGTTGCACGATGTAAGAAATGCAATTGCAAATGCAGAAAGTATTATGGCCGTTTTTTTCATCTTCATATCAAATTTTATGTTTAAAAAGTATTTTCAGAAAATAAGTTTTACAGTAAACTAATAAATATCACCGATTTCTGTTTTTTTGAAGTTCATAAAGCCTTGCATAAACTTCAATCATAGCAGCCTGGTCAATCAATCTTTCCTTTTTCTCATTTTTCCCAACGAGTCCTTCTTCATTTCGTTCTTCCTTCCAAATCCTGTTGGCATCATCAATAAAAAATTGAATATGGTTTCTATCCTTATCTATTTTATACAAAGCGATCTCTCCACGCAGCAGAACTGCATTAAACCAATAGTTATCCGGCAATTTAAGATTCTTATAAAAATGTTGTTTTACTGCTGAAGCAATTCGCTCCGCTTCGGTCAGATACTTTTTTTCTTTGGTAATGTCATATAACAACACGTTTGACTGCAGCATAGTACCCGCATTGTAAGTGTAAAAAGCGGAATCAATTTTTAAAGAAGGAATTCTAATGTTATCGTAATAAAGCCCGTTGGGAGATTGCAAATGTGCATTCATCCATTTGTATAAAATCAAAGCCGTATCCAGATAACTCTGCTGATGTGTTATTTTGTATAACTCAAGTGCAATAATAATTCCAGGCCCGTTAGAGCAGGTATTCTTAGAATTTTTTTCATCCTCTTTCCAATACAAACCGCCGCCCGATAAAGTATCAAATCCGGTCATCATAAAACGATAAATTTCTTTGGCAATATTCAAATAAGCATCCTTTTTTGTTCTGCTGTATGCGTCCAAACATGCAATTGCAATCCATTGGTTATCGTCATAAAACCTCGAATCTTTTTCTTCTTTTGTTACATAAGCCTGGTACCCCGGAGCAGGCGGAATATCGCTGTAATATTGATGAATAGCCTTCATCACGGGTGTCATAAAATCTTTTGAAGGATACAAAACCTCCTCTTCGTTAGCTGCTTGTATCAATGCGCACAAAGGCCATAAGTAAGAATGTTTTTCCCCCTCTGGTTGAACAGGATTGGTTTCGTAATAAAGAGAATTTACATCATCATAAAAATATTTATAAACATTTTTATTAAGCGTGTCTATCCTGCCTTTGTATATGTCGCTAGTTGATTGGGCTTTTAATAAATTGCCAAATAGTATCAAAAAACATGAGGCGAGAATGATTTTTTTTGTATGATTTTTTTTCAAAGTTTGATTTTTTTTTGCATGTTCTATCGCCACGAAAATTTTTGCTTCGTGATAAAAAATTTTTATCAAAATATTCTATACATTAAATCCTATTCAATCTCTTTTACAAGTGCGGCCATATCTTCTCTTTTTGAAAAATTGGTATTATTCTTCTTTACAAAGTTTTTTATCTTATCTTTTTTATCAGGGAAAATTTTTGACAACTGTTTCTGGCTTCCAGCTCTTTCCAGATTGCCATCTTTTAAAATAAAAAAATCATTTTTGGGAATCACGGTGTAGCCATCAGGAAGTTTTAATCCGTATGCACCGCCATCTCTAATTAAAGACTGGTAGGATGATGCAGCGCCGGCATTGGTTGTACTTCCGTATCCAATGGATGTGCCAGGCTCACTAACCGTAGCTGTAAACTGCTCTAATAGAGGCATCGGACCAGATGCGAGTACTTCATAAAATTTTTTGTTTAATGGAACAAACTTTCTATCACTTATGTAAACGGTATCTACATTTTCGGGGCTGTCAATGGCAGCGTATTTCCCGTTGTTATCAAAGATCATTTCATTGGTAATAATGTTATAATTCAAATTCTGTTGGTAGGTTTCTCCTGATTTCATTTTTATGGTTCCAGGTGTAAACGCATCAAAAACATACTGTACTAACTTAACCGCATTATTAGGCTGTTGGGCATAGACGCTACTCGAAAGGAAGAGCGCCGCAATAAGAAAATATTTTTTCATTTTAAATTTATTTTTCGATTTAAAACAGAGCCACAAACCAAGGAGGTTTTATTAAAGTCATTCTTAATTTAGAAGCACTCAATAAACCTTCTTGGTTTTCCCCACTCTCATCTTCCTTCGACAAATTCAGGAGGACGCCAACACTCAATTCACGATTCACCATTCACCACTCACTATTTGCCATTCATTTTCCAATCCAGCAACTTCATATAATATCCACCAACTACGCTCCTCGCCTGGAAGCCAACTTGCTTTCCGTTAGTCGTTTCGTGCCAATCGCTTAATGGAACACGTGTAGGCGTCTCCGTTACATACTTGTACAAAGGATCGATAAAGGCTTCAAAGTCACGCTCATTATCGGTCATGGTTGCTGTCCACATAATCCAATCACTTTTTGTATAAGTTTTACGGCTATCCAGCGGCAATCCAAATTTATTTTGTTTGGTGAGATAAAATTTTATTTCTTTTTC
>Ga0070660_100001926_pt1 | contig 14300 bp, 10 predicted proteins | sample KBSC33metaG_FD_64670 | JGI IMG/M metagenome (GOLD analysis project Ga0070660, IMG submission 64670) | Corn rhizosphere microbial communities from Kellogg Biological Station, Michigan, USA - KBS C3-3 metaG | ecosystem: Host-associated > Plants > Roots > Rhizosphere > Soil ... | reverse complement strand
TGCGCTTTGGGCGTTCGCGCTGGGTATCTGGGGACGTTGGGGTTTCAGATTCCCGGTGAGGAGCGGGAGCTTTCGAATACGACGCCTTTCTCGATTGAGCTGAACGAGCTGCTCGCGGAGGCTCGGGACAAGGGGGTGGAGGCGATTGCGATGGAGGTCTCGTCGCACGCTCTCGCGGAGCGGCGGGTCGATGGGATCGAGTTCGATGCTGCCGTTTTTACCAATCTGACGCAGGACCACTTGGACTTTCACGGCTCGATGGAGGCTTACGAGGCCGCGAAGCTGCGGCTGTTTACGGAGTTGCCGAAGCAGTCAAAGAAGGAGTTTGTAGCCGCTTTCAATACGGCTGATGCAGTCGGCCACAAGTGGTCTCGGCAAGCCGAGTTCACCTTCTGGGACCCGCATTGGATCAACTTTACACCCGGACCAGCGCGGGACCGATACCTGCAAGAGGCGGCAGGCAAGATTCCGGTTCTGGAGTTTGTCGCGTCCCATACATGCTTCTTGGCTGAGAACGTTCATGTGGGCATAGACAGCATTACCTTTCTGCTGTGCGCGATGGGCGGAGAGGCTGAAGTTGAAGCGCATCTGGGCGGAGCTTATAACGTTGAAAATCTTCTCGCAGCTATGGCAGGCGTGTGCATTCTCGGCTTTGATTTTGAAGCCGCGGCGCTCGCGGCGGGAGACGCGCTACCAGTTCCCGGCCGTTTTGAAGCCGTTCCGAACAATGCTGGCATTGGCATTCTTATAGACTACGCGCACACCCCCGACGCCCTCGCCAAGCTGCTCGACACCGTCCGCGAAATTCAGCAAACTTCCAAACTCCAAACTCCAAACTCCAAACTCATTACGGTTTTTGGCTGCGGCGGGGATCGGGATCGGAACAAGCGGCCCAAGATGGCCAGGGCTGCTAGCGAGCGGAGCGATGTCACCGTCGTCACCAGCGATAACCCCCGTAGCGAAGACCCTCAGGCAATCCTCGATGATGTCTTGGCAGGGATTGACGCACAGGTGGTGATTGAGCGTGGTGTGGGCATCCTGCCCGCGCATCAGACGGCTGTCGAGCGCGGGCAAGATGCCCACACCACCTTGCGGACGGCCTTCGCCATCATCGATCGCCGCGAAGCGGTGGCTCATGCCATCCAGATCGCGCAGCCCGGAGATGTGGTGGTGATTGCGGGGAAGGGGCATGAGAATTATCAGATCATTGGCCGGACGAAGTACCCGATGGACGATCGCGAGCTGGCTCGCGAGGGGTTGAGGCGGCGGAAGTGACCTGGAGTTTGGAGTTTGGACTTTGGAGTTTGGGGATTCGGCCGATGTTGCACGGCTGCCCTGGTCACGTCATCGTGGGGCACGAATCATCCCCTCGCCACTGGTCCTTTCGATCTGGTGGTGTCCGTTGAAGCTAATGGGGTTCGAGGAGTTTGCCCGCATCGTTGGTGGTGAATTGCGGGCGGTTCCGCCGCAGTCCACAGCGCTCGCGAGCGAGCGCCCTCCCATCAGTGGGTTCGCCCTTGATAACCGGGAGGTGAAGCCGGGAGACCTGTTTGTGGCGATCGCGGGCGAGCGGGTGGATGGGCATGAGTTTGCGGGTGCGGCTGTTGCGGCTGGGGCGGTGGGTGCTTTGGTAGAGCGGCCCCTCGAGGGCGTGACTTGCGTGGTGGTGGATAGCGTCGTAGATGCCCTCGCGCGGTTGGGTCGGCATTTTCGGGATCAGTTCGATGGGCCCGTGGTGGGGGTGACGGGCAGCGCGGGGAAGACGACGACTAAGGAGCTGATTGTCGCGGCTTTGTCTCCCAGAGGGTTGGTCCTCAGGGCTGAGGGAAATCGGAATACGGAGTACACGTCGCCCTTGCTTTGGACGGAGCTAAGTGATGGAGGTGAGGGAGGTGAGGGCTCGATCGATCACCCATTCACCCCCTCACCCCGTAACCCGTGGGCTGCGGTGGTCGAGATGGGCATGCGGGGCTTTGGGCAGATCGCTCACCTTGCTTCCATATCGAAGCCGACGATTGGTGTGATCACGAACATCGGCTGGTCGCATGCTGAGTTGGTCGGCTCGCGAGAGGGCATCGCTCGTGCAAAGGGCGAGCTGCTGCAAGCTCTTCCCGAAGGGGCGCCGGCGGTGCTCTGGCAGGACGATGAGTTCCTCAGCGCCTTGAAAGCGCAGGCGCAAGGGCCGGTTTACACGTTCGGATGGACGGAAGCGGCGGATTGTCGAATCACCGACTATCGAGCGAAATCATGGTGGTCGTGTGAAGTGGAGGGCCGCATCGGAGCGCGGGTCTTCCGACCCGTCGAGAGCGGCGGGGACAACATTTCGGGCGGGCAGATGAATACGGTTGCCTTTCAATGGCGGGCGGAACTGCCCGCGGTGGGACGCCACATCGCCTTGAATGCAGCCGCGGCGATGCTCGTCGCGGTTCTCGCCGGCGTCTCCCCGCGGCAAGCCGCTCAGGCGCTTAAGTCTGCCAAGCTTCCGCCGATGCGGATGGAAGTGCGCTCGGTGAACGGTGGGACCGTGGTGCTGGACACCTACAATGCCGCTCCGAACAGCGTTGTCGCAGCGCTCGAAACCTTGCGTGAAGTGCCCTGTGAGGGGCGGCGGCTGGCGGTTTTGGGTGAGATGCGGGAACTTGGTTCGGCGAGCGAAGAGGGGCACCGGCTAGTGGGACGGGCGGTGGTGGAGAGCGGTGTCGATGAGGTGGTCTTCTATGGTGCGACCGCGGAGTGGATGCGAGATGCGGCGATCGGCGCCGGAATGGCGGCAGATCGGGCGTCCATTGCGTCTTCTCTGGATGAAGTGACGGACTTTATCGAGAAGATCGGGGCTGCGGATACGATGCTGATCAAGGGCAGCCGCTCGTTGGAGCTGGAGCGGGCGCTGGAGCCTTTGGAGGTCGTTTAGGTTGTCTGATCCAAGCGGCGGAGTTATCCCGGCTTTCTGGATCGCCTTCGGCGCTTCTGCTATAGCTGCCTATCCGATCTTTCGCCTTTTATTGGCGCTGAAGTCACGGCAAACTGTGAGCCAATTTGCTCCGGAAGGTCATCAGGTCAAGCAGGGCACGCCCACGATGGGTGGGTTGATCATTCTAATCGGCATAGTGTCCGCATTGGTAGTGATTCCCACGTGGGCTTTGCGGAGTTTCGGCGTGCCCGTTGTGCCGGTCGGCACCCCTTCACGCGGGGGAGATTTTGAATCTTGGGGCCAGATTCACGGCTTCCAAGCGGTTGCCACCCTGCTGTTGGTGCTTGCGTTCGCTGCCATCGGGTTCATTGACGATTTCCTAGTGCCGAGGCTGATTAAAGGCAAACGGGGCCTCGGTTGGAAGCAGAAGATCTTGATGCAGGTGCTCGCCGCACTCCTCGCGGTGCCTGCGGTTGGGCTCGGTTGGAGCGCTGCTGGGGTCGGCGCGACAGTCTTTGTTGTGCTCTTCTTCAGCAATGCGTACAACTTTGCTGACGGCCTGGATGCCCTGGCGGGCACGCTGGGGGTGCTGCTCTTCGGAGGGCTCGGTGTGCTGTCGTACATAGCGGGCGGCATCGATGTGCCGATTTGTGCGGCAATGGTCGGAGCCTTTCTGCCGTTTTTGTTCTTGAACGCTCCTCCCGCAAAGGTTTTCATGGGGGACGTTGGGTCTTTACCCATCGGTGCCCTCCTGGGCTTGGAAGTTGTGCGGCTGTTTACCCCTGCGGGAAGACTTGCTTTGCAGGCTGCTGACTCTGCTCCATACGCACTGGCTTGGCCTGTCTTGACCGCATTTGCCATCTTCAGCTTTGTTATGCTCGCGGAGATCGCTCCGCCGCCCTTGCAGGTCTTCTGGGTGAAGGTTTTCAAGCGTAAGCTATTCCCTTTTACGCCGATTCATCACGCCTTTGAGAAGGCTGGCTGGAGAGAAACCCGAGTGGTGTTCGTTTTCGGGTTGGTTCAGGCTCTGTGCGTAGCGCTTGCGATTACTCTGATTTGCTATCTCGAGCGGCCGGAGCGACCGAGGATTTGGAGCTTTAACGGGGGCTACTTTGAGTCATCCGTTGACCGGTAAGCGAATCGCGGTTCTGGGTCTTGGGCGATCAGGTCTCGCCGTTGCTCGCGCGGCTTTGGCATTCGGAGCATCTCCTATCGTCTACGATCGATCTACTCGGGAACAGATTCTGAAGCCAGATGTGCTGGATGAAGCGGAGCAGATTGGGATTGATGTGGTGCTTGGGTGGGATGGCGCCTTTGTCGGACCCGAACACGGCTTGCTCACATCTGGAAAGATTACGAGCGCCGGGCAGGAGACGCGACAAACTGTGGCACCCGGCTCAGAGGCTGACGCTCCTGGGGCGAGTCATGGGGATACAGACGGGGACTCGCTTACACTTGAAGGGCTTACGGGTCTGAAGACCCGCGCTACTAGGGTTGACCTGCTGATCGCCAATCCGGCGGTGGACTCTCGGTCGCCGGTTTTGCGAGAGGCGGTGGCGAACGGGGTGGAGGTGATCAGCGAGGTCGAATTCGCTTTCCGGATCGCCAAGGCGCCGATCATCGCCATCACCGGGACGAACGGGAAGACGACTACGACGGTCATGAACTACTTGATCCTGCAGGCCTGCGGCGAGAAGCCTTTGCTATGCGGGAATATATTTGGGTCTGGCTACCCGGAGATGACCTTGACTGAAGCTGCGATGCAGGCTTCGGCGGATCAGGTTCTGGTCGCGGAGATCTCAAGCTTTCAGCTCGAGTGGGTGAGGGATTTCCGGCCGGTGAGCGCGGGGATTACCAACATCGTTCCGGACCATCAGGATCGGTATGACTCCTTCGAGGACTACGCCCGGACGAAGATGCGGATCTTCTCGGCGCAGGGCGAGGGGGCTTTCGCGGTGGTGCGGGCTTACGATCCGGTGGTGAAGGCGCCTGGGCAGGTGTCGGCGGTGTCTCACCTACGGCCGCGAAATCGGCCTCGTCGAGGGGCGAGTGGACAGGGTTCCGGCGATCTCTCAGCCGGCAGACCCTCCCCCTCCCCCCTCCCGGAGCGGGAGGGGAATCCAGAGGTCCTCACGTTCGGCGCGGCGGGGGAACAGGCGGAGATCACTGAGGAGCACATTCGAATTCTCGACAAGACCATTCCTCTGGAGACGCTGCCCTTTTCGGAGCCGCACAACTATCAGAACGCCGGAATGGCCGCGCTGCTGGCCTACGGTTATCTCAAGTGGCGGGCGAAGCGAGAGCCTGAGAGCAATGCGGCTACGGTTCTCAACGCCGCGGAAGACGAGGCGGAGAAGAAGCGGGCGGCTAAGCGCAACGTCTATCATCCGCGCACGAGTGCACAGGTTCGGCCTGCCTTACCTGAACAGATCGTCGAAGGACTTAGACATTTCCATGGCGTCGCGCATCGAATGGAACGGTTGGGGAGCCGCAATGGGGTGGAGGTGATCAACAACTCCATGTGCACGAACCCCGATGCCGTGCTGAAGAGCGCGCTTGCCGTGGAAGACCTCGGTAAACATATCCTTATCGGTGGCGTGAACAAGGGGCTGGACTTTGCTCCTTTGAAGGGGTTCTTTTCAAATCCGCGCACGCGAGCCTACATTTATGGCAGCGATCGGGAGCAAATCCAGCGTATGCTTGGAGGGACGCATCCGATCTTCGAAACGATGGGTGAAGCGTTCGTTGCCGCGACGCAGGAAGCGAGAGACGGCGAGACGATCATGCTGAGCCCGGGCTGCGCAAGCAGCGATCAATTCCAAGACTTTCGGGATCGCGGAGACGTCTTTAGGAAGATTGCCAAGGAGTGGCTGGATGACACGACGGATTAGATTGCAGGACCCCCTGCTGTTCGCATTGGTTTTGGCGGCGACCGTCGTCGGCATTGTCTTTATCTTCGATGCCGGCTATCCGCGTTCGATAGCGGCTGGAAAGGGGCCGATCCCGCGAGAGTTCGTGATGCAGCTGCTGTACTTGCCGGTGGCTCTCGGGGTCGGCATTTGGGCGGGGATGCGCCGGCCCGAGTGGTGGCGCAAGTGGTCGCCGCTCATGTTCTTCGCGTGTCTGCTGTCGCTGATCGCGGTGCGGTACATCGGGACTGAGATGAACGGCGCGCGGCGGTGGCTGTTCATGGTGCAGCCGGCGGAATTCGCAAAGTTTGTGACGGTTTTGTACCTTGCGGGAGTGTTTGCGGACCGCTCCGACTGGCCCGCCAAGATCAAGCCGAGCAGGCATTGGGCACAGTATATGGATCGGGTGTTCATGCCCAAGCTGATGCGCGCGCTGCCTGCTATCTGGGTGTTCTTTGGCGCTTATCAGATCGAGAAGGAGCCGGACATGGGCACTGCGGCGGTTGTCGCGTTCATTGCCGTGGCGCTGATGGTCGTGGGCCGGGTTTCTTCCAAGTCTTTGTGGGCGATTACCGTTTGCGGTCTGATCGGCGGCTATGGCTTGGTCCACTCGCAGGGCTATCGCTCGGACCGGATTGCCAATCACGCGAGCCGGTGGACGGCGCAAAACATCGACGACACCTCGTACCAGACGGTGCAATCCGAATATGGAATGGCGAGTGGCGGTCTGCTCGGTGTGGGGTTCGGCAATGGCCGTGCGAAGCACGTGATGCCTGCTGCGACGACGGACTTTGTCTTGGCAACCGTTGGCGAGGAGACGGGGCTCGTGGGGACCTTGGCGGTGCTCGCTTTGCTGGGCGGCATCGTCTGGCGGTTGGTGCATAACGCGCGTCGCGCTCCGACCGAGTTTGGGCGGCTTGTGTGTGCCGGGACGGCGGCTTGGATCGGGATTCAGACGACAGTGAACGTGATGATGGCAAACGCGTTCTTGCCCGCCATCGGCATTCCGCTGCCGTTTATCAGCTCGGGCGGCTCTAGTCTGTTGGCCTTGTGGATCGTGTTTGGTCTGTGTCAGACGGTTTTGCGGCCGCAGCTTGCGGCGGTGGCGGTTTCTGAGGAGGATGCCGATGCGGCTGGTAGTCACCGGGGGCGGGACCGGCGGGCACGTCTATCCCGCGCTTGAAGTCGCGCGGCACGCGCGGGAGCAAGGGGATGAGCTGCTGTATCTGGGGTCCCTTCGGGGGCAGGAGGGCGCTGCGGCTGCGGCGGCGGACGTGCCGTTTCAGGGCTTCGCAGCTGCGCCTTTGTATTCGCTGAAGACGCCTCGCGGTTGGAAGTCGGCGGTGATGCTTCTCCGGGCGGTCGGGACGGCTCGATCTTTGCTGCGGATCGCCAAGCCTGACGTGGTCTTCTCTACCGGCGGGTACTCGGCGGCGCCGGTGATTTCGGCGGCTCGGAAGTTGGGCATTCCTTACGTTCTGTTCGAGGCCAATTCAATTCCTGGGCGGACGCATCGGATGTTCGCTCGCGATGCGGCAGCGTTCGCTTCGGTGTTTCGGAAGACAGAGTCCGTGCTGCCCGACGTAGCTGTGACTCGGACGGGGATGCCTGTTCGGAAAGCTTTACGGGATGCGGCACAGGCTGCCGATGAGGGAGCTTTCAGCGACTACAAGAATGTCGGGCGTTCTTGGCCGACCCGGTACAGCGTGGTGGTGCTGGGCGGATCGCAAGGCTCGGCATTCTTGAACGAGGTCGTTCCTCTGGCGGCGACCGGATCCAAGGGCACCTTTCTTCATGCAACGGGACCTTCGAATTACGCCTCAATTGATAAGCACGCACTCCCAGACGGGTACCGAATGCTGGGCTACCTTGAGCAAGATGAGCTGATCCGAGGATTGCGCTACGCAAAGCTTGCCGTAGCTCGGAGCGGGGGGACATTGGCGGAGTTAGCGTGCTTTCGCTTGCCAAGCGTCTTAGTCCCTTTGCCCACTTCAGCGGACGACCATCAGCTTTGGAATGCGCGCGAGTTCGAAGCTATGGGAGCGGCAACAGTCTTGGAACAGGGGCAGGCCACATCGGAGACAATGCGGAATTCGATCCGCGAATGGCTGGAGGCCGATGTGAGCGCGGCTCAGAACGCGCTGGCGCAGTGGGACTGCCCGAACGCTACCGAAGAGATCTATGGACTTATTTCCCGCGCGGCGAACCCCTCTTCTTAAGACTTATAAGACTCATAGGACATATATGACTTGTAAGCGGTCGAAGCCCGAATAAACTAGCCACGCACATGCGCAAGCCTGACGAGATCCAGAATGCCTTTTCGCCTACTGAGGCGCTGGATGGGGTGCGTAGCTTTTTCCTGGTCGGGATCGGCGGCGCGGGGATGAGTGCCTTGGCTCGGATGCTTCGCCATCGCGGATACGAGGTCACGGGCACGGATTCGACGCAGTCGCCGGAGACGGATCGGCTCGGCGAAGAAGGCATTTACGTGCGCATCGGGCACAGCGCTTTGGGGCTGGAGAAGCAGATGGCGCTGGTGCTGACTGACGCCATCGATATGAACGATAGCCCCGAGTTGAAGCGAGCTCTGGAGCTTGGAATTCCGGTCGTTCGCCGCTCGCAGGCGCTTGGTTGGGTTCTGCGCGACCGGAAGGTGATCGCGGTAACGGGGACGCACGGCAAGACCACCACGACGGGAATGATTGGCGCAGGGCTGCAGAGCGCGGGCAAGGATCCCCTCATCGTGGTGGGCGCGAGCGTGCCGCAGTTCAAGGGTCCGGTCGTAGAGGGTAATGGCGAGTGGGCTGTAGTGGAGGCTTGTGAGGCTTATGACAGCTTCCATGATCTGCAGCCCCAAATCGTGGTCTTGACGAACCTGGAATTGGACCACGTCGATTTCCATGGCAGCTACGAGAACCTCCGGGATAGCGTGGTTCGATTCGTGGACAAGGTGCCGAACGACGGCTGGCTCGTCTACTGCACGGAGGACCGCGGGGCGAGCGAGGTTGCGGAGCTTTGCAGCGTGCGTGCGATTCCCTATGGCCTAAGTGAAGGCTGGATGCGCCAGAGCTTCAACATCATGCAGAAGCCCCTGCCCGAGGATCGGCCGATGCCGAGTATCGAGGAGGAGTTGGCGCTTCCTGGCGGGCACAACAAACTGAACGCCGCCGGCGCGGTGATGGCGGTGATGCTTACCGGTGCGGACTCGAACGCGGCAGCGCAGGGGATCAGCAAGTTTGGAGGCGCTGAGCGGCGTTTGCAGGTTCTGCAGAAGGAGCCGATCACGGTGGTGGACGACTACGCTCACCACCCGACGGAGATTCAGGCGAGCCTTTATGCGCTTCGGCAGCGGTATGGCGATCGGCGGCTGATCGTGGTCTACCAGCCCCACCTGTACTCCCGGACGGCGCCGCTGATCCGGGAATTTGCCGAGGCGTTGTCGGTGGCGGACGAGGTGGTGATCACCGACATCTACCCGGCTCGCGAGGACCCGATTCCAGGGGTCAGTTCGGCGCGAATCGCTGAGCTTGTGACGGTGCCGTGCCGCTACGTTCCGTCGCGCCACTTGCTGCCGCGCGAAGTTGCTGCCATGGCTGAGGATGGCGATGTGATTGTAGGCATGGGGGCGGGGAACATTGCGGAATTCGCGCCTTCGCTGATTTTGGAACTCGAGCGCCGCCGTCGGGACAAGGGCAAGAAGGTGGCGGTGATCTACGGCGGCGACAGTGCAGAGCGGGAGGTTTCGATCCTTTCCGGGCACGAGATTTACGACGCGCTGAAGCGGCTCGGGCACGAGCCTCGGCTGGTGGACGTATCGGAGCTGCTTCTCAAGACGGGGGATTTGTCTACTTTCTCCGGCGCGAACCGGCCGGACGTGGCGTTCCTGGCGGTGCATGGTTCTCGAGCTGAGGATGGAGCGGTGCAGGGTTTGTTTGAGCTGCTACACATTCCTTACACCGGGTCAGGGTTGCAGGCGAGCGCCTTGGCGATGGACAAGCAGCGGACGAAGGAGATTCTGGCGGGGGCGGGAGTGCGGGTGCCTTGCGGCTATGTGGTCGGAGCGCGGGCGTCAGACCCGCATGCGGACGGGACGTCTGCGCTCCATGTGCCTCTCGTGGTGAAGCCAAACGCGCAGGGTTCGACGGTTGGTTTGACCTTCGTCGACCGAGAAGAAGACCTGCAGGAGGCGATCCGAAATGCGCTTCAGTACGACAGCGAGGCTCTCGTCGAGGAGATGATCGTTGGTATGGAAGTGAGTGTGCCGGTGCTTGGCGACCGTGCGTTGCCGGCGGTGGAGATCGCTCCGAAGGACGGGCGGTATGACTTCGCCAACAAGTACACGCCGGGGGCTACGGAGGAGATCGTGCCTGCGCGGCTCCGGCCCGAGGCGCTGAAGAAGTTGGAAGAGCTTGCTTTGAAAGCCCATCAGGCGATGGGATGCCGGGGCGCGACGCGAACGGACATGATCGTCCGCGACCCCGAGGGTGCCGCCGACCCTGTCGTGCTCGAGGTCAATACGCTCCCGGGCATGACTCGGACCAGCCTGCTCCCCAATAGCGCGCGTGCCGCGGGGATCGAATTCGACGAGCTCGTGCAATGGATATTGGAGGACGCGTTTGGCCGCCAAAGCTCGCCGTCGTAAGAGCCGGCGCCGGCTCAACCCCGGCCCGATCTTCGTGCTCCTGTTGATCGTCAACTTGGTGATGGGTTATGCCTACAGCCCGCTCCTGAGCACTGTGAAAGTGCGGGCTCTCGGCGTTCCTGAATGGGACAGGGCTCGGATTGGTGAAACCCTGAAGAAGCTGCAAGACAAGCCGTGGTCCAAGGTGGATGAAGGCAAGCTCGAAGACGAGATTCTGGAAGAGCCTGCGGTCCGATCGGCGACTCTTAAGCGCAACCTCTTTGGAAGAGCAGAATTGCGGCTCACTTATCGGGTGCCAGTGGCGGTGCTCGCTCGTCCAAATAATGTGGGCATCGATAAGGAAGGCGTCGTGTTCGCCTTGCATGAGCCTGCGCCGAATCTGCCAACTCTGATTCCGCCTTCAAACGCATGGGCGAACGAGATGACGCTGGCTGGATCTTGGCCGCGCACGCGCATCATGGACGTGTGCGAAGCGATGCCGGAGATCTTTCCACAACAGGCCATTTCTGTGAACGCGGCCAACCCGGATAGCGTTAGATTGAATAATGGTTCTGCTGCAACCATCATCCTTGGTGGAACCAAGGACCTGCCAAAAAAGTTCGAAGCCTTGCGCAAGCTTCTCCGGAACCAGCCGGAGTTGCTGCAAAACGTGGGCAGCATTAATGTGTCGTCGCCCGATAATATTGCAACGGGGCCGAAAGGGAAGTCAGATTGAATCCGTTTAATACCGTCACTCGCCAGAACTGGGTTTTGCCTGTTAGCATCCTCTCGATGGTGCTCGGATTCATGATGACGGCGGCTTGGGTTACCAAGGAGAGCCGGTCGAGGCTGAACTATGCCAGCGGCACCCAGCAGGATCGGGTCGGCAGCGGCACGATCGATTTTCAAGAGAAGTACGACCAGCTCTCGGATGAGGTTTCGAAGCTGCGTGCCGAGAAGACCAAGCTCGAGCGGGCGCTCGGCGACCAGGGCAGCTCGTCGAAGGCGCTGAACGAGGCTCTGCAGGAAATGAAGATGCAGGCGGCTCTTTCGGATGTGGAAGGTCCTGGCGTGACGGTCACGCTGAAGGACAGTGCCAAAGGCGGGGGCTTCGAGGTGGATCAGGCGATCCACGACTTCGACCTGCTCCGCGTCGTGAATGAGCTCTGGAATGCTGGCGCGGAGGCGATCGCGGTCAATGGTCACCGGATGGCTATTGGGGTGAGCATTCGCTGCGTCGGCAGCGTGATCATGGTGGACAACATCCGTATTGCGCCGCCCGTTGTGATCCGCGCGATTGGCGATCCGCAGACGCTGAACGGCGCATTGAATCTGCCGGGTGGGGTGCTCAGCGAGATCCGCAGCTCGGACCCGACGATGGCCACCATCGAGCTTGTGCGAAAGATGAGATTGCAGGCCTACAATGGTTCGACGGCGCATAAGTACGCGCTGGTGGCGAAGGACGCGAAATGATCTTTATTCCCATTGTCGCGTTGTTCATCGGAAGCGCCATCGCCTTTATCATCATCGGTCCCCAGAAGGGCATCGTCGGCCAGTACCTGGCGGTGGCGTGTCTTGCGGGACTGGATACGATCCTCGGCGGCATCCGCAGTGGGCTCGAGGGCAAGTTCACCAACGAAGTTTTTCTGACCGGTTTTATCTCGAACGTCATCATCGCCTTCTCATTAGCGTGGCTGGGTGATAAGATTCTTGTGGATCTCTTCCTGGCCGTCGCTCTGGTCCTTGGCGCGAGAATTTTTACGAATCTCAGCCTCATCCGCCGGATAGTCCTGACAAAATGGCAGGACGCCCGTGAGCGCCGACGCTTGCAACAGCGAGCGGCCGCCGGGCAGACCCAGGCGGAATCGACCGGATGAAAGATCTTGTAACCGTACTCGACCTCGGCTCAACGAAAGCCGTTTGTTTGGCTGCCACAGCCTCGGACTCGGGCGATGTGGAGGTTCGGGCAGTGGCGGTTGCCGAGTGTCGGGGCGTGCGGCGAGGCGTGATTTCCGACCTCGAAGAGACCGCGCGGGCGGCGGATACAGCCGTGCGGCGGGTTCAGACCGATCTGGGAGTGACGATCGACGACGTGATCGTCGGCGTCTCTGGTGGGGGCGTGGAGGGCTCGGATGCGCGCGGCTATGTGCCGATCTATCCGCGATCGCGCTCGATCACTCGTGAGGACGTGCTGCAGGTCATCAACCACAGCCGGCAGATCATGATCCCGCCGGACCGTGAGATGATCCAGGCGATCCCGCGCGAATTCATGGTGGATGGCCAACGTGGTATCCAGAAGCCGATCGGGATGAGTGGCAGCAAGCTGGAGGCGATCACGTACATCGTCACGGGTCCGCACACGCAGCTTCAAAACATCGAGAAGGCGGTCGGGATGTCCGGGCGGAAGGTCGAGCAGATGATCTTGACGCCTCTGGCGTCTGGCCTCGGCGTGCTGACTCAGGAGGAGATTTCCCTCGGGGCGGTTGTGGTGGACATCGGCGGCGGCACCACCGATATAGGGATCTTCTCGAACGGCTCGATTGCGGGCTCGGCTACTTTGCCCATCGGGTCCAGCCACGTGACGAGCGACATTAGCAAGCTGCTCAAGACGTCGCCGGAGGAGGCGGAGCGGCTGAAGCGCGAGCACGGGTGCTCCCTGGCCTCTCTCGTCCCAGAGAAGGCCTCTGTCGAAGTGATGCAGATCGGACAAACGGTGGCGCGGCCGCTGCAGCGGCACGTCCTCTGCGAGATCGTGGAGAGCCGCATGCGCGAGATCGCCAAGATGGTCGCGCAGCATATCGAGAAGACCGGCCTTATGGCCATGCTGCCCGGCGGGCTGGTGGTGACCGGAGGCGGAGCGGCGCTGGAGGGCACGGACAAGCTGTTCAGCGACGTGATGAAGCACCTGCGGGTGCGCTACGCGGAGCCGCCGGTTTCCGGGGCGAACACGAACGGCATGGCGGCGGCCATGGGCATGGCGCGCTTCGCGCTGCAGTGCTTCGAGGACGAGCTCGCGCCAGCGTCAGGGACGCTGGATTGGAAAGAACGGGTCCGCACCTTCTGGTCGCTGCTGAGTGGAAAGGCTTGAGCCCTGAGTCCTGAGGTTTTCCCATCGGAGTGCAACCTCCTTCATGTGTGCTACCGAGATTCTCGCCGCCCGTGCGAACTCCTTCTTCGCGGCTATCGGGTCTGCGCTGTACAGCGCTCGAGCCCGGCAAAACCTCGTGTGTGGGGTGTCCGGTTCGGCGTCTGCGGCGTGCAGAAACTTCATTGCCTTCTTCCGATCGAACCCCATTATCTCTCGCGCCGTGATGAGTTCCGCTAAGGCCTTCAGCTCGGGATTCGTCTGGTAAGTGGGCATGGGCGGAAAATCGTTTAGGCCCGATTTGTCGGCGCGGTTGACCTCAGCGTCCGCCTTGTTGCTGCTTGCGACTATGAAGCTGTAAGCCACCCTCGCGTCTTCCTTTTTTCCCATGCGCTCGCACAGGAATCCATATTGGAGCCAATAGTCGTAGGGGCCGTGAAGCCATAGACCAGGTCCGCCCTCATCGAGCCCTAGGTATCTGCGGTAGGTCGTCTCAGCTTCCTTGAGATCGCCCATCTCCGCGTAGACCTCGCACAATTTATGATCCCCCTGGCGCAAGTCGACGCCATCTGCTTCGGCTTTCAGGATCAGCTGCCTGACTTTCTTGACATCGCGGTGCTTAGCCCAAGTACTTGCGATTGCCTGAGCTCGCTTAGTATCGGCGATTGCCTTCCACGGGACCACCATGGTGGTGCGTGAAGGCGGAAGGGGGCCCGGGGAGGTGCAAGAGGCGCTGAAAGCGCCACAAAGCACGACCACAATCGAGATCCAGTC
>Ga0070660_100001925_pt1 | contig 14308 bp, 8 predicted proteins | sample KBSC33metaG_FD_64670 | JGI IMG/M metagenome (GOLD analysis project Ga0070660, IMG submission 64670) | Corn rhizosphere microbial communities from Kellogg Biological Station, Michigan, USA - KBS C3-3 metaG | ecosystem: Host-associated > Plants > Roots > Rhizosphere > Soil ... | reverse complement strand
ACGGTGCTCGAATTGCCGAACGGCCTCGCGCACGGCGTGCGCACCGCATCGGATTTCCTCATGGCGTTGCAGCTCACCGGCGCGGCGAAGAACGACTCGATCGCGAACATGCAGGTGCGGCTGCCCGTCGTCGTGATCGGGGGCGGGCTGACGGCGATCGACACCGCGACCGAGGCGCTCGCCTACTACCCGGTGCAGGTCGAGAAATTCCTCGCCCGCTACGAGACGCTCGTCAAGGCGAGCGACCGGACCGCAGTCGAAGCGGCGTGGAGCCCGCACGAGTTCGCGATCGCGCAGGAATTCCTCGCGCACGCGCGCGCATTGCGTGCAGAACGGGAAGCCGCCGCACGCGAAGGCCGCGACGCGCGCATCGCGGAGCGCCTGCGGTCGTGGGGCGGCGCGACCATCGCGTATCGCAAGCGGCTCGTCGACAGCCCGTCGTACACGCTCAATCACGAGGAAGTCGAGAAGGCGCTCGAGGAAGGCATCCGCTTCGCGGAAGGGTTGACGCCGCTTGCGATCGACGTCGACGACGCGGGCCACGCGAAGGCGCTGACGGTGGCCGTGCGAGCGCGCGGCGACGACGGCCAATGGTCGGAGGTGCGCCGCGAGCAGATGCTCGCACGCACGATTCTCGTCGCTGCGGGGACGCAGCCGAACACGGTGCTCGCCCGCGAGGACGCGTCGCATTTCAAGCTCGACGGCCGCTACTTCGAGCTGCACGACGAGGACGGGACGTTCGCGAAGCCGATCCGCGGGCTCGCCAAGCCGGCGAAGCCCGCCGTCCTCACGCACCTTCGCGACGACGGCCGCGCCATCAGCTTCTTCGGCGATCTGCATCCGTCGTTTCACGGCAACGTCGTCAAGGCGATGGCGAGCGCCAAGCAGGGCTATCCGATCGTGTCGCGGATGCTCGCGCGCGTGCGGCGACCGGCGCACGGCACGCAAGCCGAATTCTTCGCGATGCTGGACGAGACGTTTCGTGCCCGTGTCGAGCGCGTCGTGCGCCTGACGCCGACGATCGTGGAAGTCGTCGTGCACGCGCCCGCTGCCGCGCGGCGCTTCCGTCCGGGGCAGTTCTACCGGCTGCAGAATTTCGAATCGCTCGCGCCGCGCCCGCACGGCACGCGGCTCGCGATGGAAGGGCTCGCGCTCACGGGGGCGTGGGTCGATCGCGAGCGCGGGCTCGTGTCGGTGATCGTGCTCGAGATGGGCGGCTCGTCGGACCTTTGCGTGACGCTGAAGCCCGGGGAGCCGATCGTGCTCATGGGCCCGACCGGCGCTCCGACCGAGATCGACCACGACAAGACGGTGGTGCTGGTCGGCGGCGGGCTCGGCAACGCCGTGCTGTTCTCGATCGGTCGCGCGTACCGCGACGCGGGGTCGAAGGTGCTGTATTTCGCCGGCTACCGGCGCATGGTCGATCGCTACAAGATCGAGGACATCGAGGCCGCCGCCGACGTCGTCGTCTGGTGCTGCGACGAGGGACCGGGCTTCGACGCGACGCGCCCGCAGGACTGCGCGTACGTCGGCAACATCGTCGACGCGATGCGCGCGTATGCGACGGGTGCGCTCGGCGGTGCGCCGATTCCCCTCGCCGACGCGGACCGCATCATCGCGATCGGCTCCGACAAGATGATGGCGGCCGTCGCCGCCGCGCGCCATACGTTGCTCGCGCCGTACCTGTCACGCGATCACCGGGCGATCGGCTCGATCAATTCGCCGATGCAATGCATGATGAAGGAGATCTGCGCGCAGTGCCTGCAGCCGCAGCGCGACCCCGCAACGGGCGAGACGCGCTACGTGTTCTCCTGCTTCAACCAGGACCAGCCGCTCGACGAGGTCGACTTTCCCGCGCTCGATGCACGGCTTCGCCAGAACGCCGTTCAGGAGAAGCTGACTGCCCGCTGGGTCGAGCGCGTGAGCGAAGGCGGCGGCGACTGACGTAACGAGCGCTCGGATTCGGTGGAAGTCCAAAGCCGGCTGCCAGGGAATCCGACCTCTTCCCATCTGCGGTAGCATCGCCGCCTTCGCAGTCCTGAAGGCCGGCATGTCGCTCATCCGTCCCATCGCGGCGATGGCTGCGCTGCTTGCGGCGATCGCCGTCTCGCCCGCGCGCGCCGCGGATGAGCCGGCTCCATCGCTGCACCTGCCCGACGGCGTGCGCCCCGAGCGTTACGCGGTGACGCTCACCGTCGTTCCCGGCGAAGCCAATGTGCGGGGGCGCATCGTCATCGATGTCGCGCTCGATGCGCCGCGGTCGATTGTCTGGCTCAATGCCGATCGCGTCATCGTCGGTGCCGTCGACGTCGACGGCAGCGCTTCGCGCGCGACGCTGCGCACCGGCGATCCGCAGGTCGTCGGACTCGCGTTCGATCCGCCGCTCGAAGCGGGCACGCACCGCGTCACGCTGGAGTATGCGGCCAACCAGGATCTCAAGTCGGCGCGCGGCATTTTCGCCGTGAAGGACGCGAGCGGGTGGTACGCGATGACGCAGTTCGAGCCGCTTTCGGCACGCCGCGCATTTCCGTGCTTCGACGAGCCACGCTTCAAGGTTCCATGGCAGCTCACGCTGCGCGTGCCGCGCGATCTCGCCGCCGTCGCCAACGCGCCCGTGGCGGCCGAGCGCACGATCGGCGACGGCATGAAGGAGATCGCATTCGCGCCGACGAAGCCGCTTCCGTCGTATCTGGTCGCATTCGCGGTGGGTCCCTTCGACGTCATCGACGCGGGTCGCGTCGGCGAAACGCCCATTCGCATCCTCGCACCCCGCGGCCGCAGTGCCGACCTCGCGTTCGCGCGCCGCGCGCTGCCCGAGATTCTCGCGAAGGAAGCGGCGTGGTTCGGCGTGCCCTTTCCGTACGCGAAGCTCGACCACGCGGCGATACCGCTCACCGTTCGGTTCGCGATGGAGAACGCCGGCCTCGTCACGTACGGCGCTCCGATCCTGATCGCGCCGGGCGCGACCCCTGCGCCGTTTCGCCACGGACTCGCGAGCATCGGGGCCCACGAGATGGCGCATCAATGGTTCGGCAACCTGGTCACGATGCGCGACTGGGACGATTTGTGGCTGAACGAGGCGTTCGCGAGCTGGTTCGCCGGAAAGATCGTCGACGCATGGGACCCCACCTACGAGCATGGCACCGCCCACGTGCGTGCGCGGGCCGACGCGATCGAGGCCGACGCACTGGCCGGCGCACGCCGCATTCGCGAGCCGATCGCCACGCGGGGCGACGTGTTCAACGCGTTCGACTCGATCACCTACGAGAAAGGCGCGACGGTCATCGGCATGTTCGAGGGATGGCTCGGCAAGGAGCCGTTTCGGCAGGGCGTGCGTGCCTATCTCGAGCGGCACGCGAACGGCAGCGCGACGGCGGCGGACTTTCTCGACGCGCTGGAGGCGAAGACGGGCAGGCGCGTCGCGCCGGCGTTCGCGGCGTTTCTCGATCAGAACGGCGTGCCGCAAGTGAGCGTCGAGCTCGATTGCAGGACGACACCGACGCGACTCGTGCTGGCGCAGCGCCGACACGCCGCGCCCGAAGCGCCCGCGAGCGCGCGACGCTGGCAGATTCCCGTCTGCGCGCGCTATGGCAATGCGAAGGCGACGAACGAAGCGTGCACGCTGCTGTCGTCGCCGACGACGACGCTTTCGCTCGGCGCGGCATGCCCGACGTTCGTCATGGCGAACGCGGGCGGGCGCGGCTATTACGTTCCGGAGTATCGCGGCAAGCTGCTCGCGCGGCTCCTCGCGAAGCCCGGGGCGATGACGCCGGCGGAGGCGGCGAGCATCGTGTACGACCTGCGGCCGCTGCTTCGCGCCGGCGCGATCGACGCGGGGCAGGCGCTCGACGGCGTTCGTGTCGGTGCGCGCTCGCGCGAGCGCAGCGTGGTGACGGCGGCAGTTGACGTCGCGAATTACGTACGCGACACGTTGGTGAGTGCCCGCGAAATGGAGGCGTTTGCGGCGTTCGTGCGCCAGACGTTCGGTCCGCGCGCCCGCGCGCTCGGGTTTGTGCCCCGGCACGGCGAAAGCGACGACGACCGCCTGCAAAGACGCGCGCTGCTGAGCTTCGCGGCACCGTACGATCCTCCACTTGCGATGAAGGCGCGACGTCTCGCGCGCGCCTGGTTGCGTGATCGCCGCGCCGTCGATCCCGATATCGTCGACGCCGTGCTTCTGACGGCCGCGCGCACCGGCGATGCGTCGCTGTTCGATGCGATGGCGCAGGAAGCGCTATCGACCGACAGCGCGCTCGATCGGCGCAATCTGATGATCGCGCTGATGTCGTTCGGCGATCCGGCGCTCGCCAAACGCGGGTTGAGCCTGCTGCTCGATCCGCGCATCGACGTGCGCGAAGCGACGACGGCGTGGAGCTTCGCGATGGAGAAGGCGCCGCGGCGCGCCTCGCACGAATTCGTCGTCGCGCACTTCGATGCGCTCGCTGCGCGTGTCGACCCCGACGCGCCCGGTGGGTGGCCGGGCGTGGCGGGCCGCCTGTGCCGCGACGACGATCGCCGCGACGTCGAGCGGTTCTGGCGGCCGCGGCTCGCACGATTTGCGGGCGCCGAACGGAATCTCGCGGAGGCGCTCGAATCGATCGATGGATGCGTGCGGCTGCGCGCGCGCGAGCAGCGCACGCTCGACCGCTACCTCGGATTGCGCGAGTAGGCGGGTTGACCGCCGTGCCCGCCAAACGCACCGCGTGAAACAGGAATCCGACACGTACGCGCCTGGTTGGCCCGGCATACCCGCGCGATGGACGTCGAGCGCGAAGACCGGCCTCGGAACCGCGGTCGACGGCGACAGTCGCGTGTGGTTCACGCTCGGCCACGGCATCCTGAACGAGGTCTACTACCCGCGCATCGACAGCGCGTGCACGCGCGATCTCGGGCTGATCGTGACGGACGGGCACACGCTCTTTTCCGAGGAGAAGCGCGACACGCACTCGGAAACGTCCATGATCGAGCCGGGCATTCCGTGCTATCGCATCCGCAACGTCCACGCCGGCGGCCGTTACGAGATCGGCAAGGAGGTCCATAGCCATCCGTCGTGCGACGCCGTGCTGCAGCGCATTCGCTTCGTGCCGCGCTCCGGCACGCTGGCCGACTACGGTCTCTACGTGCTGTTGGCGCCGCACATCGCCAATCACGGCGCCGGCAACACCGCGTGGATCGGTGACTACAAGGGCACGCCGATGCTCTTCGCCGAACGCGACGGCTTCGCGCTGGCGCTCGCGTGTTCGGCGCCGTGGATCGCGCGTTCGGTCGGTTTCGTCGGCACCTCGGATGGGTGGCAGCAATTGCGCGCCGACAAGCGTCTGCTGCGCACGTACGACCGCGCCGAGAACGGCAACGTGGCGATGACGGGGCAGGTCGACCTCGTTGCAGAGCAAGGCACGTTCGTTCTCGCGCTCGGCTTCGGTCAAACGGCGAACGAAGCCGCGCAACACGCGCGTACCAGCCTGCTCGAGGATTTCGAGGTCGTCCAGGCTGCTTACGTGAACGGCTGGAAGCGGTGGCACCGGGCATTGCCGCGGCGAACCGCATGGACGTCCTCACCACGGCGCCTGTATGACGCGAGTGCGGCGTTGTTGCGCATCCACGAATCGAAGCGCATCCAGGGCGGCGTGATCGCGAGTCTTTCGATCCCCTGGGGCTTCGCCAAAGGCGACGACGATCTCGGCGGCTATCACCTCGTCTGGCCGCGCGACCTGGTCGAGGCGGCGGGTGGATTCCTCGCCGTCGGCGCGCACCGCGAAGTGCGGCGCATCCTGCGCTATCTGCAGGTCACGCAGGAGGCCGACGGTCACTGGGCGCAGAACATGTGGCTCGACGGGACGCCGTACTGGTCCGGCATTCAGATGGACGAAACGGCGCTCCCCATCCTTCTCGTCGATCTCGCGCTGCGCGAGGGAGCGCTCGACGGCGACGGCGCGCGCACGTATTGGCCGATGGTCGAGCGCGCCGCCGCGTTCCTGGTCCGCAACGGACCCGTCAGCCCGCAGGATCGGTGGGAGGAGGATCCGGGCTATTCGCCGTTCACGGTCGCCGCGGAAATCGCGGCGTTGCTGGTGGCGGCCGAGATCGCGGATCGCGCGTCGCGCGCGGGCGATGCGGCGTTCCTGCGCGAGACCGCCGACGCGTGGAACGCGAGCATCGAACGGTGGCTCTACGTCGAGGACACCGAACTCGCGCGCCGGTACGGCGTGGAGGGCTACTACGTTCGCGTCTCCGAGCCGGATCGGGCGGACGCTGCGTCACCCTGCGCGGGGTTCGTGCCCATCAAGAATCGACCGCCCGACCAATCGTTCGCGCCGGCCGCGACGATCGTCAGCGTCGACGCGATCGCCCTCGTCCGCTTCGGGCTGCGGGCAGCCGACGACCCGCGCATCGTCAACACCGTCAAGCTGATCGACGCGCTGCTGAAGGTCGACACGCCGATGGGACCGGCATGGCATCGTTACCAGGGGGACGGCTACGGCGAGCATGCCGATGGCAGGCCGTTCGATGGCGTGGGCATCGGTCGCGCATGGCCGCTCCTCACCGGCGAGCGCGCGCATTTCGAGCTCGCTGCCGGCCGCCCGCACGACGCGGAGCGGCTCGCGGACGCGATCGAGGCATTCGCGGGTGCGAGCGGGTTGATACCGGAACAGATCTGGGACGCGGCCGACGTGCCTGCGCACGCACTGTATTTCGGGCATGCGTCGGGGTCGGCGAGCCCGCTCGTGTGGGCACACGCGGAGTACCTGAAGCTTTGTCGCTCGCTGCGTGACGGTGAGATATTCGATCGACCGGCGCAGACCGTCGCGCGGTACCTGGTCGGGCGCGTGACGTCGGATCGCATCATCTGGAGCGTCAACAACAAAATCAGGACGATGCCGTGCGGTTCGACCCTTCGCGTGCAGACCTTCGCGCCCGCGCGCGTCCATTGGGGCATCGATGGCTGGCAATCGGTGCGCGACTGCGACTCGCGCGACGCGGCGTTGGGCGTGCACGTCGCGGACCTTCCCACGGGCGGACTTCGGGCCGGCAGTCAGGTGAATTTCACGATCTACTGGCCGGAAGACCGGCGCTGGGCCGGTACGGACTTCTGTATCAGCGTCGAGAACGCATGACGCCGACGCGACGCAGCGCACGCGCACGAAGGCACGTGGCGCTGCGTCACGCGCGGAGCGTCAGTGATGCATTGCGTGCTGCGCGAGCTGCGACTTGAAGAACAGGAAGAAATTCGACCCCACTTCGACGGCGCGGCCCGCTTCTTCGGCGGCGTCCATCGCCGTCGACGACGTGATGCCGCTGCTGCCGTCGGCGGCCGGCCAGTCGTTCTGGTCGAAGATCAGCACGGGACGCACTTCCCACCAGATTGCGCCGGTATTCGTGCGCGAGTTGTCGACGACGTGGCTGTGGTTGGGCGTGGGCACGAGCGTCGGCGCGGTCGGCTGCACCGGCGGCATGTGCATCGCCGCGAGCAGCACCGAAAGGTCGACGGTCGACGAGTGCATCGTGCATGTGCCGGGGATCGGGTTGTTCGGATCCGGGCATTGCGTATTGACCGCCGGCGTGCGCTTCCACGCTTCGGGAACGAAGCCGAAGAGGCCGATCAGCGCATTGCCGAGATCGGCACCGCAGAGCTCACCTGTTCGTGGCGTGCCGGGACACTCCATCGCATCCGCCGGATTCGTGTCGTTGCCGAACATCGGTACCAGCACGTACAGGTGGGCGGTGTGCCGAATGTCGGTGCCCGAAGGGTCCGCGGACGGCTCGGTGATGACCTGACAGATCGGGAGCTGCATCTCGTTCGGGTCGGACTGCGCCTTGATCCCGTTGAAATCGAGGTCCATCTGCGGCTCGTCGACGCAATCGAAGTTCTGCAGATACGAGAAGGTGACGATGCGATCGTTGCCGAAGCCCAGCGTTTGATTCGGTGCGAGTTGTGCGCTCGCCACCGACGTGGCGACGGCGAGGCAGGCGCCGAGCGCGACGGGCAGGGCACGACGTGCGAGGCGAATGACGAGCGGCGGCGGGGCGAGCGAACGCATCAGCATGGTGGACTCCTTCGGCGAAAGGGACGTGTATTCGGCGCGGCACGAAGTGCCGCCCTATCTCCATACGCAGGACGCGAACAGGCAGATGCACGCGGCATTCCGCACATGCGATCGAATGCGACGAACCGATGCCGCGATGCACCACGTTGGCGCGTCGTCGTCGAGTGGTGTTTTATGATGGCGACGTGCCGCAGCCTGCGGCACGTCGACTTCCGGAAAGGAGTGAATCGCCGATGAGCCTCTCGCTTTCCTTCGCGCCGCTCGTGTCGCTGATCGCGGGCATCCTGATCCTGATCGTGCCGCGCCTTCTCAACTACATCGTCGCGATCTACCTGATCCTGATCGGCCTCATCGGCATTTTCGGCGTCGGCAATCCACGCATCGTGTGAACCGTTCCGCGTCGGGAATGGCGAGCGGAGGCGCACGACGCCGATTCCCGCGGGTCCGGACGTTCTTTGGCATGTTGTGGAGCGTCGGTTCAGTCGATCGTACTAGCACGCCCGTTGTATTGAGCGCGCAGGGGCTCCCCCGTACAAAGCGGGTGTTTCCAGCCGGGGGAGTTCGATGCGTGCTTCAAACAGTTTTCGATCGAGAGCGGTCGCGGCCGTGCTTGCCGCGACCTTCAGTGCGTCCGTCGCCGCCAGCGTCCCGGAGATTGGCTCCGTGGCCTACGACGCTGCGTTGAATCAATTGACGCTGACCGGGATCAATCTCGTGGACCGGCAGTCGAGCAAGTTCCCACTCGTCGTGCTTTGGGGACCCGACAGCCAGAGCTTGCCGGTCCTGTCCGCGACCGCGACGACCGCAAAGGTCCAGCTGCCGTCGCCGACGCTCCCGGGCGGCTATCTCTTGTCGGCCTATACGAAGATCGGCGACGGCGTCGAGCAGTTCTGGACGACGGTCGGCGCCGTCGGGCCCACCGGCCCGCAAGGCGCGGTCGGCCCCGCCGGCGCGAAGGGTGACACGGGTGCAACGGGCGCCACCGGTGCAATCGGACCCACGGGGCCCACGGGCCCACAAGGCGCGCAAGGACCGGCGGGCGCGACGGGTCCCGTCGGAGCGAACGGAGCCACGGGCCCCCAAGGTCCCGCCGGCGCCTCGATCGCCTCGATCAGCGATCTGCAGAAACTCGCATGCACGACCGCTGGTGCGCCAGGCACGTTGAGCGTGGATGTCTCGGAAAGCGGTCTCGTCGTACTGACGTGTCTTACGGCGCCCCCCGAACCTCCGCCGCCGGTCAGCTACGAAACGCTCGACGTCAGTACCGATACGGTCAGGCGGGGAATTCAATTCTTCCTCGGCAACGGCTCGTTGCTGGTCCGCGCGAGCTGCGCGACGAATCCGACGGTGAACTGCCCCAATGGCGTACCGACACCGACCGCCATTGACATCAGCGGTGGCAACGTTTCAGTGGCCGCGGCCGGCGACGGAACATATACGTTCTCCGTGACGGGGGCGCTCGCGACGCGCAGCGACATCGCGTTCAGCTACTCGGGCATTGCCTGCAGCGTCGGCTTCAACACGACGCTCTCGGGCGAGGCGACAGCAACCGTCAACGGCACGGCCGCATTCTCGCCTGACGCAACGCGACTGGCATTTTCGGCCGCCGCCACGAACGGCGTGGAAACAGGCGACCTCCAGTTTTCGGGAGGCACGTTCTGCAATCTCGCCAACACGCTGTCGACGTTCTTCGCTTCGTACATCGAGGCGCAACTGCAGCAGCGCGTGGACGCGCAGGTGTGTGGCGCGCCCGGTCCCGACGAGTTCGTCGTTTGCCAGTGAATGGTCCGGGGCGCACGAAGTTGCGCTCCGGCTCCGGGCGTTGCCAAGGGCAAAGCCGAGAGATCGCCACGACTCCGGCCGGCGACGCGCGAAGCGCCAGCCGACGCGGCTAATCGTCAGCGCGCCGTCCGCGCCTTCCGCGTCGCCGGTCGCCGCCGGTGGGCATCCGATGCACCCCTGCGAGTCGCGGACCGGCGCGCCGGTCGGCGTAATGCCGATAGACGCATTGGCAGCGCGAGGGCATGGTGCAATCTTCCAGTGGGAAGCGGGGCGCTTCCTGCGGCAGGAATCGTCTTGCGCGAATCAGCACGACCGCGTTGCACGCATGAGCACCACCAATGAGGCTCACCGCGTGCCACGGACTCTTGAACGCAGCGTTATCCTTGGTCGTCGCCATGGCTGGACATGGTGCCGGTAGAGGGAGTCGAACCCCCGACCTTCGCATTACGAATGCGCTGCTCTACCAACTGAGCTACACCGGCACGAAGCCGCGAATTATAGCGGATGGCTGCGCCGATCCGGACGCTCAGCGGAACGTCTGCCACAGTGCCGAGACACCGTTCCAGATGATCTGCACGCCGATGCAGAGCAGGATGAACGCCGACAGCCGCAGGATCACGGCGGTACCGGTCGCGCCGAACCGCCGCAGGATGGTCTCGGCATAGCGCAGCGTCACGAAGATCGTAACGGCAACGAGGAACGCCGCGAGCACGTGGCCGAGCGTATTCACGACGAGTGGCCGGAACGCACGCGACTGGTTCGCGCCGAGCGTCACTGCCACGGAAATCGAGCCGGGCCCGACGATGAGCGGCATCGTCAAGGGATAGAACGCGCGTGTGCGCAGATCCGGGCGCTTCACCGGTGAGGCCACGTCCTGCACCCATTCGAGCGGCTCGTCGGGCTGGTGCAGGAGCGACCACGCGAGCGAGCACACGAGAAGACCGCCCGCGACCTGCACCACCGGCACGGAGATGCCGAAGAATTCGAGAACGTAAGCGCCGATCAGAAGCGACGCGACCAGGAGCAGGAAGCAATCGAACGCCACGCGCGAGGCGAGGCGTGCATGCTCGCTCCTGGTGAGGTCGACGGTCTTGGCGAGGTAGAGCGGTGCGGCGCCGAGCGGATTGACGATCGGCAACAGCGTGGCGAGCGCGAGCAGCATCGATTCGAGGAACTGGCGGAAGTCGTCGTCGAGCGCGGGCATGGGCGTGGCGGTTCGTGGGCCCGCGGATTCTGGCACAGCCGCGCGCGCATTCGCGCCTGTAGAATGCTCCGCCCATCGGAGAACCCGCTTCCTGCGATCCGCTACGCCGTGCCCGCGATGCGACCCCTGTTCGGCTTTCACGCGGTGACTGCGCGCGTACGTCAGCGGGCCGAATCCGTCGATGCCATCTACGTCGACGCCGCACGCCACGACGCGCGAATGCGTGACCTGACCACGCGAGCCAAAGCGACGGGCATCGCCGTCCACGTTGTCGATGGCGCGCGGCTCGACGCGCTCGCGGGGCACGGACCGCATCAAGGCGTCGTTGCGATCGTGGATGCGAACACACCGCATGTCACGCTCGACGACGTGCTGTCGGATCTGCACGAGCCCGCGTTGCTGCTGGTGCTCGACGGCGTCACCGATCCGCACAACCTGGGCGCATGTCTGCGTAGCGCCGACGCGTTCGGCGCCCACGCGGTCGTCGTGCCGAAGGATCGCTCGGTCGGCGTCAACGCGACGGTCGCGAAGGCCGCGAGCGGTGCGGCGGACACCGTGCCGGTGATCAGCGTCACCAACCTCGCGCGGACGATGCGCGAGTTGAAGGAGCATGGGGTATGGCTGCTCGGCGCCGACGTCGGCGGCGAAAGCCTGTTCGAAGCCGACGTCGCGGGACCGGTCGCGTGGGCGCTCGGCGCGGAAGGTCAGGGGCTGCGGCGCCTGACCCGCGAAACCTGCGACCGGCTCATTGCAATCCCGATGCTCGGCACCGTCGAAAGTCTTAACGTATCGGTCACGGCGGGCATCTGTCTCTATGCGGCGCGGCAGGCGCGAGCGAGGTCGTCATGACGAAAGCAGCAAGGCGAAACCCATGGATCGTTCGCGCGGTAATCGCGACGATCGTCGCGACGGTCTGGGCGACGCAACCGGCAATGGCGAAAGGAACGCTCGTCTATTGCTCGGAAGGCAGCCCCGAGGGCTTCCAGCCGCAGTTCTTCAGTACCGGGACGACCTTCGATGCCGCGTCGGTCCCCATGTTCAACCGGCTGGTCGAATTCGAGATCGGCACGACGAACATCGTGCCCGCCCTCGCCGAATCGTGGACGGTTGCGCCGGACGGCAAGGCATACACGTTCAAGCTGCGCAAGGGCGTGAAATTCCATCGCAACGCGAACTTCGCGCCGACGCGCGAATTCAACGCCGACGACGTGCTGTTCTCGTGGGGCCGCATGGCCGACGAGAATCATCCGTTCCACAAGCTCACCGCGGGGCAGACGTTCGCGTACTTCGACGACATGGGCATGAAGAACATCGTCGATCGCGTCGAGAAGATCGACCCGTATACCGTGCGGTTCGTGCTCAAGCGCGCCGAGGCGCCGTTTCTCGCCGATATGGCGATGGATTTCGCGTCGATCCTGTCGAAGGAATACTTCGACGCGATGCTTGCGAAAGGCACGCCGCACGCCGCCGACGCGTATCCGATCGGCACCGGTCCGTTCGAATTCGTGAGCTACCAGAAGGACGCGACGATCCGCTACAAGGCGTTCGACCAGCACTTCCGCGGCCGTCCGAAGATCGACCATCTCATTTACGCAATCACGCGCGATGCGACCGCGCGCTACGCCAAGCTGAAGACCGGCGAATGCCAGGCGATGGCGTTTCCGAAGCCGGCCGACCTGGACGCGATGCGCAAGGACCCGCAGCTCACGATCCAGCAGAAGGAAGGGCTCAACGTCGGCTACATCGCGTTCAACGTCGAGAAGAAGCCGTTCGACGACAAGCGCGTGCGGCAGGCGCTGAACTACGCGACCAACAAGGACGCGATCCTGAAAGCCGTGTACCAGGGCAACGGTCAGGTCGCGAAGAATCCGATCCCGCCGATCCTGTGGGGCTACAACAACGCCGTGCAGGATTACCCGTACGACCCGGCGAAGGCGAAGCAGCTGCTCGCGCAGGCGGGCTATCCGAACGGCTTCGAAGTTGACTTGTGGTACCTCCCGGTCACTCGACCGTACAACCCCGACGGCAAGCGCATGGCGGAACTGATCCAGGCCGACTGGGAGAAGGTCGGCGTGAAGACGAGGCTCGTCACGTACGAATGGGCCGAGTACCGCAAGCGCAGCAAGACGGGCGAGCAGGCGGCGATGATGTTCGGCTGGTCGGGCGACAACGGCGACCCGGACAATTTCTTCGTTCCGCTGTTGGGTTGCGAGGCGGTGAAAGGCGGCGGGAACGTCGCGCGCTGGTGCGACCGTCCGTTCGAGGATCTCGTCATCAAGGCCGCGCAGACGCCGAGCCAGGGGGAGCGCGCCAAGCTCTACGAGCAGGCGCAGGTGATCGTTCATGACGCGGCGCCGTGGATTCCGATCGCCCATTCGGTGCGCTTCGACCCGGTGCGCAAGGAAGTGAAGGGCTACAAGATGGACGCTACCGCGCATCACTACTTCAACAACGTCGAGATCGTGAAGTAGCTTGCGTCGCCTCGTCCATGCGCGAGCGCCCCTCGGCCGCACCGCGTTACGCACCTCGCTCCCTCTTCCCGTGAGGGCAAGAAGGTAGGGGTGTGGGGGATGTGGCGATTCATCCTTCGCCGCGCAGCGCTCGTCGTCCCGACGTTCATCGGCGTCACGCTGCTCGCGTTCGCGCTGATCCATCTCATACCCGGCGATCCGGTCGAGAACATTTCGGGCGAGCGCGGGATGGAACCGGCGCGGCGCGAGCGCCTGTTGCGCGAGTTCGGTCTCGATCGTCCGTTGCCGGTGCAGTACGTCGACTACGTGGCGCAGGTGCTGCGCGGTGACCTCGGGAGCTCGCTCACGACGCACGTCGGTGTCGCGCAGGAGTTTGCCACGCTCTTCCCGGCGACGGTCGAGCTCGCGCTGTTCGCGATGTTGCTCGCGCTCGCCGTGGGATTGCCCGCGGGGGTGATCGCCGCCGTGCGCCGCAACACCGTCACCGACTACGCGGTGATGGGCCTGTCGCTCACCGGCTATTCGATGCCCATCTTCTGGTGGGCGTTGCTGCTGATCCTGTTCTTTTCCGTGCAACTCGGGTGGACGCCGGTATCGGGTCGCATCGCCGTCGAGTACGACGTCCCCGTCGTGACCGGATTCATGCTGATCGACACGCTCCTCGCGCACGACGCCGGCGCGTTTCGCTCGGCGCTGTCGCATCTCGTGCTGCCGACGATCGCGCTCGGCACCATTCCACTCGCCGTGATCGCGCGGATGACGCGCTCGGCGATGCTCGAGGTGCTGCGCGAGGACTACATCCGGGC
>Ga0070660_100001922_pt1 | contig 14315 bp, 15 predicted proteins | sample KBSC33metaG_FD_64670 | JGI IMG/M metagenome (GOLD analysis project Ga0070660, IMG submission 64670) | Corn rhizosphere microbial communities from Kellogg Biological Station, Michigan, USA - KBS C3-3 metaG | ecosystem: Host-associated > Plants > Roots > Rhizosphere > Soil ... | reverse complement strand
GTTCCTGTTTGGGAAGGACTTCTCCATGGACCATCCTCCCGTGGTGCAGGCGATCGGATGGTTCGTGCTTTCGATGATCGTATCGAGCTCGATCAAAATCGCAGCGCAATGGGAGAAGGCACTCGTCTTCCGGTTTGGCAAGTTCGTGCGGATTACCGGACCCGGGATCTATTTTCTGATCCCCCTGTTCGAGCAGTCCAAGCATGTCGATGTGCGGATCATCACGATGGACATTCCGCGACAAGAGGCCATCACCCGCGACAACGTGCCGGTGGCGATCGACGCGGTCATTTTTATGCGCGTGATTCGGCCTGATCAGGCCGTGATCAACGTGCAGGACTATTTCCAGGCGATTACGCAGTTCGCGCGCTCCGCGTTGCGGGATGTGATCGGTGGGCGAACGCTGGACGAACTCCTGACAGATCGAGAGGCCATCGGCCAGCAGATTGCGCAGATCACAGACAAGGAGACGGAGACGTGGGGCCTTGCTGTCGACGGGATTCGAGTTCAGGACATTCTGCTTCCCGAGGACCTCAAGAGGGTGATGAGTCGACAGGCCGCGGCTGAGCGCGAGAAGCGGGCGAATATCACCAAGTCGGAGGGGGACCGCATGGCCGCGGAGAATCTCGCGGCGGCGGCTCGGACGATGGCGGAGTCTCCTGGCGCGATGCAGCTAAGGACGTTGCAGACGCTGGATGGTCTTGGACCGACGGCCTCAAACACCGTAATCATGGCGCTGCCAGTAGAGGTGATGGAGGCGGTGGATGCCATTGCGCATTTCCGGAAGGCTCGTTCGAACGACAGCTAGCGTCGGGTAGAACTTGCCGGATGCTCACGATCAATGGAATCGACGTTTATTACGGCGCTATTCAGGCGCTGGAAGGCGTGAGCATACAGGTCGAGCAGGGCGAGGTGGTCGCCATTATCGGCTCGAACGGTGCAGGCAAAAGCACTTTGCTGCGCACGATCAGCGGCTTGTTGCGGCCTCGGCAGGGGGACATCAAGTTCAAGGGCGAGGAGATCCAGGGCGAGCCGGCGCACGAGATCGTGCTGCGGGGCATCAGCCAGTCGCCGGAGGGGCGGCGGATCTTCACCAACATGACGGTGTACGAAAACCTCTTGCTGGGGGCATATACGCGGAAGGATTCGGAGATCGAGTCCGACATGGAGAAGGTCATGGTGCGGTTTCCCCGTCTGAAGGAGCGGATCAAGCAGAGCGCGGGGACCCTTAGCGGCGGCGAGCAGCAGATGCTGGCGATCGGCCGGGCGTTAATGTCGCGGCCTCAGCTCTTGCTCCTGGACGAACCGAGTTTGGGGCTTGCACCCAATCTCGTTCAGGAGATCTTCCGGATCGTGACTGACTTGAATGCGGACGGAGTGACGGTGCTCATCGTCGAGCAGAACGCCAATCGCGCACTCGAGATCGCACACCGGGCTTACGTGTTGGAAACCGGAAATATCGTTTTGACCGATACAGGCAAAAACCTTCTCAGCAATCCAAAGGTGAAGGAAGCCTATCTGGGCGGCTAACGCCGTGAAAAATCTCCGATTCGAAGCCTTGCGAGAGGAGCATCTGCCGGCCGTCTTGGAGATCGAGAAGCAGGCGAACTCAGCTCCTTGGTCGGAACGGAGTTTCCGCAATGAGCTGGACCATGAGCACGGCATCTTTCTGGTGGCGCTTGGGGGCGGGCAGGTGGTCGGCTATGGCGGGGTGTGGCTGGTCGTCGACGAGGCGCATGTCACGAACGTAGCGGTGAATCCTTCTTTGCGGCGTCAAGGGATCGGACGGAGATTGATGGTTGAGTTGCTTAAGCGCGCGAAAGAACGCGGGATGACCTGTTCGACGCTCGAAGTACGCGCAAGCAATGAAGCGGCCATTCGGCTCTATGAGCAGCTTGGATACAAGATAACGGGTCACCGCCGGGGCTATTACCCGGACAATCGGGAGGACGCAGCCGTTATGTGGCTGTACGAGCTATGAGCCTGCCCGCATTCTTTGAGGGGCCACTCCTGGCTTTGGAGACGAGCTGCGATGAGACAAGCGCGGCGGTGCTGCGAGGGCGCTCAATTCTGAGCAACATCGTTGCCAGCCAGATCGAGATGCACCGGAAGTGGGGCGGTGTGGTGCCCGAAGCGGCTTCCCGCGCTCATGTGGAAGCAATTCTGCCGGCGATCGAGGAGGCTCTCTCGGCGGCGGGCGTCGGTCTCAGCGATATCGAAGCTGTGGCGGTAACGAACCGACCTGGCCTGGTTGGAGCGTTGAGCGTGGGAGTGACCGCGGCGAAGGCGCTGACGTTTGTTAAGGGCGTCCCTCTGCTTGGCGTGCACCATTTGGAGGGGCATTTGTGCAGTCCCTTGTCTGTGGCAGACCTTCCCTTTCCGCATGTGTGCCTGATCGTGAGCGGCGGGCATACGGAGTTGGTGGAGGTCTCGGAGCTGGGCTCCTACCGGGTTTTGGGGCAGACGATCGACGACGCTGCCGGGGAGGCGTTCGACAAGGGTGCGCGGTTGCTGGGGCTGGGCTACCCGGGTGGACGCGCGGTTCAGGAGGCTGCCTTATCGGGTCGTTCTGATCGATATCCGCTGCCTAAAGGGTTGAAGGGGGACACGATCGATTTCAGCTTTAGCGGATTGAAGACGGCGGTTCTTCGCTTGGTTGAGAGCGAGGGGGAGCGGCTCTCGGTCGCTGATGCAGCTGCGAGTTTGCAGGAGACGATCGTTGCGGTTCTAACTGAGCGGGCGCTCAGAGCTGTGGAGCGGATCGGGGCTCGAGCGTTGACTTTAGCTGGCGGGGTGGCGGCGAATCTGGCGTTGCGGGAGCGACTCGCCACGGAGTGTTCTCGGAGGGGGATCGGGTTCTGGACACCGCCGGTAGAGCTTTGCACGGATAACGCTGCAATGATCGGGCTTGCGGGAAGCTACCGCCTGGCTCGGGGCGAGCGAGATGGTTTCGATCTTGACGCGACGCCAAACGCGCCGCTTTAAGGGGCCGTAGCGGGAGTCTCCATGCCTCGTGTGAGCGGGATTAAGGCGAGCACCAAGATTGCTACCGCGGAGCCGAAGAAGAACGTGGCCTGCGGACTGATCTTGTCCCAGAGCAGGCCAGCGACGACGTTGCCGATGATCGTCATGACTCCTGAGGCCATGTAGAAGAACCCTAGCGCCGCGCCCTTGGCATAAGGTGGTGCGTGGTCGGCGACGAGAGCCTTGCCAACTCCGTCGGTTAGGCCGGCATAAACACCGTACAAGGCGAAGAGCACCCACAGCATTGCAATGCCGGTCAGCGCGAATCCGGCGTACACGCAGGCGTAAAGCAGAAACCCCGCTGCCATGACCCACCAGCGGCCGATGCGGTCGCTGAGGACGCCCGCCGGGTAAGAGGTGCTCACATAGAAGATGTTGTAGAGCGTGTAGGCGAGCACCGTGAGGACTAGGGCCGTGCCGCCGACGCGGACGTCGAGGGGCATCCAGCCGAAAAGTCCTCCCTTGAAGCCACCATTCTTGATCGAGTTGGCGAAGAGTTCGTCCGCGCGGAGCAGCAAGAAGGTGTCGCTGGAGTTCGCGAGGCCGAATAAAAGGGTGATCAGGATCGCGCGCCAATAGCCGCTGCTCATTTGGCGCAAAGTGCCAATCGCGCTGGACTTCTCGGGTGGGCGTTCGGTCTTCGCGTCTTTGACGAAGAACGTGCATGCGACGGAGATCACGGCCGGGATGGTGGCGACGAGGAAAACGGTACGGAGCTGGCCTGGGAACAGGAGGAGCAGCGCGATCAAGATCAGCCCGCCGAGGAAGGCGCCGCTCGTGTCCATCGTGCGGTGGAGACCGAAGGCGCGGCCGTAGTCTTTCTTCTCAACCGAGTCAGCGATAAGCGCGTCTCTGGCGGTGGTGCGGACGCCCTTGCCAAAGCGGTCGGTGAGACGAGCGAGGAAGACCATCGGCCAGGCGCCCGCGAGCGCGAGCATCGGCTTCGAGAACCCGCTAAGGCCGTAGCCGGTCTGGACCCAAGTGGAGCGCTTGCCGGTTATGTCGGAGCGCCAACCCGACCAGCCCTTCATGAAGCTGACTAGCGCTTCCGCAGTGCCTTCGATGCTTCCGAGCGCGACTTTCGGCGCTTTCAAGATCGAGGTCACAAAGATCGGGATGATCGGATAGGTCATCTCCGACGCGATGTCGTTGAAGAAGCTAACCCAGCCGAGAATCCAGATTCGGGCCGGAAGTCGCGCGCGGCTCACCTGTGCGTTATAGCCGAATTGCCCGTGAAAGTACACTTAGGCGGTGAAGAGGTATTGCGGCGAACCATTGCCGCCGCGGCCGCGCATCGCCGTCGTCTCGAACGACGCGATCGGTAACTACGTGGTCGTGACCCCGCTTCTTCAGATGCTCCGGTCCGCCCATCAACCCGCTGAGCTTCACTACTTTTCTGGGCCGCGGACTCAGGAGCTTTGGTCGGTGGACCCGAAGATTGACGCGGGATGTTGCTTCTTGGGGATGGCCCCGCGCGAGGCCGCGGCCGAAGTGCTCTGTGCGCAGCCTTACGACTTGGTAGTGAACGTGGAGTGGTCCGTTTGGGCGAAGTCGTTTACCGCCCTTCTCGCCGGACAGAACACTTTCGTGTGCGGGCCCTCGCTGAATAGCACGGGGCGAGGCGATCTTCCCTTCCCTCTCGATCAGCAGGGACGCCTTTGGCAGGACCAGGAGTGGATTTCTCCTGATCTGGTGTCGACGTATCCCTTTCTCCGGACTGGCTACATTGGGGAGATCTTCTGTCGTTTGGCGTATCTCTTGGGCGAAGTTCCTTTGTATGACGTGCCTTCAGCGGCGATTTCTGGTCCGATTCCTGATGTGTTGATCGCAATGTCGGCGAGTCTGGAGGACAAGCTGTGGCCGCTGGAGAGTTGGGTCGAGGCTCTTTCGTGCTTGCGAGCGCGTGGGCTGTCGGTCGGGCTGCTGGGGGCGAAGCCCTCAAATCAGAGCGCATTTTGGCTTGGGAGCGCAGCGGAAGCGGCCGTGGTCGAGCAAGGATTGGCCGAGGATCTTCGCGGGCAGTTCACGTTGCCACAAGTCGTTGGCGCGCTCGGACGGGCGAAGGTCGTGTTGACTCTAGATAACGGCATTCTGCATCTTTCTTGCGCGGCGGGGACGCCGACGGTGGGTCTTTTCCGAGAGGGCATTCATCGGTTGTGGGCACCGCCGGCTCCGAAACTCAAGGTGCTAGCGCCTTTGGCCGGTGCTCCCGTGAGCTCGATTTCTGTGGAACGGGTGTTAGAGGCGATCGATCGTGCCGGGTGAACGCGTTCTGCTGCTCATGAAGAGCTATCTTGGCGACGCTGTGATAGCGACGCCCTTGATTCGTTCCTTGAGTGCGTTGCAACTGACCGTGCGCGCTCCGCAGGTGGTCCATGAGCTGCTTCGGTCGCCGGAGCACCTTTATCAGGCCTTACCGGCAACGAATATCCACCGCCCGTGGCGTGTGTGGCAAGAGGCTCGGGTGCTTCGGAAGCACCGTTTTGATGCTGCCGTTCTCTTGAATCGGAGCTTTCGGACGGCGATTCTGGCGAAGCTTGCGGGGATTCCGGTGCGGATCGGGCATGGAACGGAGGGGCGGAAGGTCCTGCTCACCGATCCGGTGCCCTATAGCGAGATTGAGCCTGAGGCGCTCTCCTATATGCATTTGGCGGAGCCTCTGGGATGGTTTTCCGATGATCTAACGCCTCGTTTGCATGTGACTGAAGAGGAGCGAGCCGCAGGCAAAGCTGCGCTCGAGGGCGCTAAGGTCGGCTTCCAGCCAGGGGCTCGATATCCGGAGAAGACTGTCCCGCCGGAAATCTGGCGGCACGTCGCGAAGGAACTGGAGAGCCGCGGAATAGGCTATGTGGTGATGGGCGGACAAGACGAAACCGCTGAAGCCGAGAGATATCCGAGGGCTAGGAATCTGATCGGACAACTCGGATTGCGAGCATCCATGGGCGCCGCTGCGGCTCTTAGGGTCCTTGCCGGAGGCGATACGGGCTTTATGCACATTGCAGCCGCGGTGGGTTGTCCCACGATCACCGTATTCGGGCCGACCGTGGTCGAGAAGTGGGCTCACTTTGAAGCGCCGCACCAGATCATCCGGGCTCGGGATGGTGCTATTCAGAACGTCACAGGAGAAGAGCTTTGGGCAGCGTTCGAGCTCGCACTGGCCTGAAGCGGGTTCTGCTCCTTCTTCTTTGGTCCTTCTTTGTGCTGGGTCGGACGCAGACCACGGCCATCGTCTTGATCGATCCCGGCAATGCTGGCCCCGATGTCGACCCGAGCACTTACACACATGGGCATTGGGTTCTCTGGCCCGCGGCGGTCGGGAATGGCGACAACCGGCTCGCGTCGATTCTGAGCGGGCAGGATTGGGACATTTCGTCAAGCGCTCTCGCGGTTGGCCCTCAAGATAAAAGTAGCGGTTATTCGATCTTGGGCCTGAGGGAGCTTAGTTGGCGCGGCTACTTTGAGTCTGCCGCGAAGGTGTTGGGTAGCCGCCAGATTGACGTCCGAACCGACTCAACGGGACAGACAACCATGGCTGCGCTTTTTCTTGGAGGTAAAAGCGACAGTCCAACCGTTCGCACGAAGCGGATGGAAGAGCCGGCGAGCCCGAACAGCATTCTCGTTTGCGCGATCTCCAACTGGACCGAGCTGCCCGCGATCGAGCACCTCGCCAGCCGAACACTCGTGCTCGAATACCCGCCTCGCAAAGAAACTCAGTGGTCGAGGGCTTGGCTCTATGGCAAGTGGCCCGATCAGACCTTCATGATCAAGGATGTCCGTGTGCCGGGTCTGCTTCCGGCCCGCGATGCCGCTCGTCTCTTGATCGATCCCAAGATCGCTTATTGGACAAAGGATCGATCCGGAGATTGGGGCGGTGCGAATCGGTGGTTTGAGAGAGCCCGCGATGTCTGGCCCTTCCTGCTCGGTATCGTCGCGATCTTGGGTTCGTATGTTCTCTTCTGCGCCGTCTACTGCGTGGTCAATGAACAGCGTGGACGCCTTGCGTCGGTGCTGCTTTATGCGCTGTTGCTGGTGCCTGCTTCCGTCGTGTTCGAGGGCCGGGTGGCGCGGCTCTTCGGCCCAGCGGCAGCGGTTTCTTCGTTCCTAGTTTCGTACGTGCTCCTTGGAGTGTTCTGCCTGGGCGTGTGGCTCCTGCTTGGCAGGCGGCTGGATCAGGCCGCGACCCTAGCCGTTGCTGTGACGGGCTTGCTCGGATGCTTGCTTGGGGACGAGACGTGGTCTCTGGTCAACGCGCTTTGGTTTGGACGTGTGCTGCCGTTCTCACCTTGGGGAGCGGGATTCCTTTTTCTGTATGTAGCTCTGCTGGCGGCATACAGCAAAGACAGTCGGGCTCTTACAAGGGTTTCTGTCGCCGTGCTCTTGATCGTCCCGGTATTGGGTTTCTTGGGAGCTTGGTGGGGCGGCGGCAATGCGGCGGTCTGCGCCATTCCATTGGCGGCGCTCACCGCGAGATTCGGAGTTCTCCGGAGACCCATGCTCGTGGCCCTGGGCCTATTCCCTCCCACCCTGGCGCAACTTGCCATTTGCGGAGCGACACTTGCGCCCGATGGGCTCGTGAGGCGAGCCGAAGACGCAGGCGCTGTGCGCCTGGATGAGACCATGGCATTGCTCGGGTCGCCTGCATTTGGGTTGCTGCTCCTGGTGATGGGGGTGCTAGCCTTGGTCGGGGGCAAGTTCTTCATACATCAGATTCGAATCGCTCTGTTGAGATCGCAGGGCGAGCGCACGCTTCTGGCGATCACCGCGGCTGCAGCGGCTTTGGCTTTGTTAGAACCTCGTGCAATTCCGAGCTTCTTGGTGCTAGGAATCGGAGCAATGCTGATGCTCTTGATCGACGCCTTACGCGAGGCCTAAGAGGAGATCTCTTCGTTCTCCGACATCCACGTGAAGGGCTGTGGCGGCACTTTGTCGATCGCGTTGAGCGGGAGTACGCTTTCGACACTGACGCTGGGCGGATCCTCTGGCATGTTCATGAGCCGAGGCGAGAGTTCGAGCCAGATCTGCTCGACCGCCTGCTGCTCGGCTTCTTCCGGCTTGTCGGCGATCACGTCACGCAGGCCATAGAATCCGAGGCGGTGCGGGCCGTCCTCGGTCATTAGCACAAAGTTATTGCCGATCAAACGGCATCTGTACGTGCGCATCGCTAGTGAATAAGTCTACGCTCCATCGTCGCGCCAGTCTCTCTTGAAGGCTTACAATGAGGATGGTGGCAGGCAAACCGACCCTCTCTCCGACGAAAATCACGACGTATTTGGCGTGTCCGGTCAAGTACCGCTGGAGCTACATCGATTCGCGCGGCAAATGGTATTTGCGCGCCAAGAGCTACTACTCGTTTGGCACTTCCCTGCACCGGGCACTGGAAAAGCTGCACTCGGTGGGCGACCTGGGGGTGCCTACTACCGACGAGATCAAGACAGCTTACGAGGAGAACTGGGTCGATGCGGGGTTCAGCTCTGCCGAAGAGATGGCCGAAGCCTATAACGAAGGGCTGGACATGCTGGAAATGCACGTCGAGCAGCATCGCAAGCGACCGATCCAAGGCAAGGCAATCTTCGTCGAACGTCAGTTCGATCTGGACATGGACAAGTTTCGGCTCATCGGCCGAATCGACCGCGTCGACGAGCACCCCGACGGCACCCTAGAGATCATCGACTACAAGTCTGGGCACCGATCGATCACCGCTGACGAGGTCGGGAGCGACATCGCCATGGGGATTTATCAGCTTCTGTTAAAGAGGCGGTTTCCCGAACGGCGGATCGTTGCCACCCTATATTCCCTGCGCACCGGTGAGGAAGCCTCGGCTTCGATGAGCGACCAAGAAATCAGTGATTTCGAGCGCGACATCGAGAAACTCGGTCTCATCATGCTCGATGAGGAGTACTTCGAGCTAGCACCGAAATGGAAGCCGACCTGCAACGGATGCGACTTCCGGCCGCTCTGCCGCAAGCATCCCGAATACGGAGAGCCGGGTTTCGACGTCGAAACGCCGGCTCAAGCAGAAGCTTGGACTGAGTGAGTTCCTAGTAGGAGTAGAGGCTGGACACTTCCAGGTCGCCTTCGTAGACCAACCCCGCGAAATGGTAGGTCGGAGCGGTTGCGGAATTCGGGCGGAAGTTCACTTCGATCGCATCCGGATCACCAGGTTCACCTAAATGGCGGTTGCTCACCACGGCGACCGCGATCCAGCCTTCGTACGTGGTGGTCACGCCGTTCAGGGTGACACGAAGCACTCCTGGTCCAGCGAAGGTGCCTTTGTTGTCCGTGACATTCAACTCGTCCGGCTTGGCCATACGGAGACTGATCATCGGCGAGGTCGCGTTTGCCGAAGCTTGGCCGAGTTCGAAGACGCCCTGAAAGCCTTTGGCGTCATTGTGCGTGATCTTGGCGGCTTGCGAGGACACGGTCACGGCGCGGCCGTCCGCATTGCGCGCTTGAGCACGTCCTCTGACGGCATCTGTCTTGATCAGAGTGGCAAAGACAAGAGCCGAAGCAGCCAAAAGCACTGCGGCAGCTACAGAACGAAGTTTCATGAAGATTCCCTCCGATGCTCTCCGACAAATTTAGACTTCGTCAAGGGAGCACCAGTTCAACAATCCTGTAACTATTGCGAGTAGGTACCCTTGAGGGGATGAAGTGGCTTGGCGGGGTGCTCTTGGCTTACGGCGCGATCATGATTGCGCTTGGCGTGTTTGCTTACGTGAAGGATCACAGCATCATGTCTTTGATCGGCGGTGGCGCTATCGGAGTGCTCGCGATCTTCGGAGCCGCGCTGGCTCAGAACTATCCAACTGCTGGATACATCGTGGCGACGATCGGAGTGGTGCTCGCTTTGGGCCGATTCGTACCAACCTTCTTCAAGAAGGGTTATCAGCTCTATCCGGCGGGACTCATTGCCGGCCTCTCGCTGCTGACGCTCATATGTCTCGCGATCGGACACTTCCAATCGCAGGGTGCGAAACCGGATGTGCCGAGCGACGAGCAGCCTTCGCGGCCTTAGTCAAAGGGCCCGAAGCTTGTCGACCAGTTCGCGAGCGCGTTCGGGGTTTAGCGTCAAGCAGTAGAGCTTTCCATGCGGGGCCGTTTCCTCCCGGTGATTGTGGAGATTGACGTAGATGTCATCAGGAATGCGCTGGCCACCGCTCACGAAAACTTTAAGGTGGTCCGGCGGGAAGTCTGTTTCTATATCGGGCTGGTCGTCTTCCGCCCCTCTTTCGAAATGCTCGGTCACCCAAGCTCTGAAGTTTGATCCGAACACCATATCGTCGCTCATGTCCACGGGGCCGCCAAATCCATCATCGAGGATGCACTCGTGGCGAATGATGATGAGGTCAGGCTCAATCCGTTCCACCTGAATATCTTCGCGGATGGTCTTCACGGGTTAGTTCTCCAAGAAGGCTCGAAGGAGAGCGGTTTGATGCTCTGCCTCCAGAAGGAAGGCGTCATGGCCATGCGGGGCATCGATCTCGACGTGAACCGCTTTGCAGCCAGCCTCGTGTGCCATCCGCTGCAACTCGAGAGCCTGATGGGTCGGATACAGCCAGTCGGAGTTGAAGCTCACGATCAGGTATTCGCTCTGCGAACCCGTCAAAGAGCGGCAATCGTAGCGGTCGAGCGCTTTGGTGAGATAGAGCAGCGAGTTGGCGTCGAAGCGCTTTGTGAACTTGTCCCCTTGATAATTCAGATAGCTCTCGATCTGGAACTCGACGCCGAGCACATGGGGCATGCTTTCGTGACCCTGGAGGTGCCGACCGAACTTAGCTGCGAACGCTTGTTCGCTGAGGAAGGACAGGTGGCCGACCATCCGGGCGACGGCCAGACCGTCCGTAGGAGGATCGTCTTGCGGGTATTCGCCTCCCCTCCATTTGGGGTCTCGCATGACGGCTTGCCGGGCGGCTTCGTTGAAGCCGATCTGCATCGCGGAATGTGCTGCGCAGGTACCGGTTAGGAAGGCTTTGCGGACGCGGCCGGGGTGCCTCACAGTCCATTCGAGGGCTTGCATGCCGCCCATACTGCCGCCTGCAGTGCAGAGCAACGTCTGGATTCCCAGCTGGTCCAGTAGCTTCGCCTGAGCGTCGACCATGTCGCGGATGGTGACGTGCGGAAATTTCGTCTGGTAGGGCTTGCCCGTTAGGTCGGGGGAAGCAGGGCCGGTCGTGCCTTGGCATCCCCCGAGGGCATTGGTGCCGATCACGAAGTAGCGGTCGGTGTCGAATGCTTTACCCGGGCCGATGAGGCGGTCCCACCAGCCGATCGCGTGGCTGTCCCCGCTCAGGGCGTGACAGATGAGGATCGCGTTATCTTTGTCCGCGTTCAGCTCCCCCCAGCTTTCGTAGGCGACGCTAACTTGCTCTAGGTGTCCGCCGGCTTCACAGTCTAGGGGCCCAATGCTCGCATACTTGCGCTCGTCGCCGAGCGAACTGGTTCGTTCGTTCTCTTGGAAGAGGGCGGGATCGATCCCCATTTCAATTACACCACTTCGGCCAAGCCGAACCGATCATGCAAGGCACGGACGGCGCGGTGCGCGTCAGCTTCGGGTACGAGCACGGATAGAGAGAAATCGCTGTCCGACGTCTGCAAGACGGGAATTTGGATATCCGCGAGGCTCTTCAAAACAGCGTGGAAGAGGCCGGCCTGCTGCATGTATTCGTGGCCGATGAGCGACACCATCGTGCATCCCTCGGTTAACGCCGCTCGCACGCACTTGTAGCTGCCGAGCGGCTCCAAGAGCTTGGCTTGCATTTCGACTTCGCGCGTGCGCGGGCCGATTTGGAAGAGATAGATGGATTTCTGCCCCTCATCGAGAGGCACGACCAAGGCGTCTAGCAGGTCGCGCAGCAGCGGATATTGGTCGCGCGGAACGGCAAATCCCGTTCCCGATGGCGACAGGTTCACCATGTAGAGGTTGATCCCGTGCTCTGAGACGATTTGGTAGATGCGGCCTTCCAATTCGATCCGATGAGGTTCGCTTGCCTCGGCGAGATCGAACTGCAAATAGACAAGCTTGCCAGTATGGGAGACGCCGGTGACACGTCGGCCTGGGAAATCTTCGCGCTTGACGATCTCGGTTCCGGGGTCGTCGGAGAAGGTGTTCTTGACCCAGATCGGGATGTCGTACTGCATCGCGATTTCGGCGGCTCTGGGGTGGACGACCTTCGCGCCCAAGTGGGCGAGTTCGGCCACTTCGTCGTAGGTGACCGTTCGAAGGGTGGGTGCTTGCTTGACGTAGTCGGGATCGGCGGTTTTTACCCCGTCGACATCCGTGAAGATTTCGACCGCTTCGGCCTTCATGGCCGCCCCAATGGCAGCACCGGTGGTGTCGGAGCCGCCACGACCGAGGGTGGTGAGTTCCCCTCCGGGCGCGCCGTCGCCGCTGACGTAGACGCCTTGGAAACCGCAGACCACCGGGATGCAGCCTTCCTCGATGCTCCGGAAGAGGCTCGTGGGATTGATGCCAATGATGCGGGCGTTCCCGTAGACGCCATCCGTCCGGATGCCTGCCTGTCCGCCACGGTAAGCCTGGGCCCGGTGGCCGAGGGTCTTCAAGGTGTGGGCGAAGATAACCGAGGAGAGGATCTCGCCGCAGGCGGCCATGAGATCCAGCTCGCGAGCGTCAGGCTCGACGTTTGGATCGATTTCCCTAAGTAAGTTGATGAGCGTATCCGTGGCGTAGGGCGCGCCCTTCCGTCCGATAGCGCTGACCACAACTACCGGCGAGAAGCCCTGCTCTCTTGCCGAAACCACTCGTAGCGCGCTCTGCATACGCGCTTCAGGGGTGGCGACGCTGGTGCCGCCGAACTTCATGACCTTAACTCGCATCTTGAGCCTCCAAGATGCACTCCTTGAGTTGCGGAGCATCGCTGGCCCGCACGACCATGAGGAGCCGGTCGTGCATGTCGCTGATGTGGTCGACCCGAGCCGCGCTTGAGATGGCGCGATGAACGAGATCAGCGAGGAGGCCTTCTTCGTCGCGAATGTTCACCGCCGACACTAGCACGATGGCCCGATCGGGCCGGACGGTGTGCTTAACGTTGAGAGGCTGCAAGCACTCCTCGATTGATTCGGCTTCCTCTTGCCGGACCAGGAAGGACAAACCCGAAGGCGTGAGCTTGAGGAAGTCCAATGAAACGCCTGTTTGGGTGATCGCCTCCAGCACGGCAAGTCGCTCGTTCACGATGTCTTGTCCCAATTCGGACACGTGGACCTGGGCGTAGCCCTCGCGGACTTCGACGGAGCTGACACCGCGGCGCTTTTCAAATTCGGTTTCGCCACCCCATCCAATGGCGGCTTTCGGGGGCTTGTTCATCGAGGCTGCACCAAGCAGCGGCTGGAATTCATGGGCTTGAAGATCGTACCCCCCGCCTGCCTGGGGTCACGAGAGGATGAAAATGAGCCTCGTTCCGAAACTCTTAACCATTTGCATCTGGCCGCCGGCAATTGCTTGGGCGAGCAGCGCTTTGTACTTGAGCCTAATATCCTGAGCCGCAGTGTCGAGCTCTTGTTGGCTGTAGGGCTGGGGGGTGCCGGTCAGGCCAGCCGCCTGAGCCCAGCGATCTCGTGCGACGTGGTCGCCGCCGAAGGTTGTGGAGAGGTCGATGTAAACGTGGGTGATCCCGAAGCTCCTGAGCTTTGCGGCAAGGGCTGCGCCATCTTGCAAGCGGTCGTAGCCGATCTCCGTCGTGTGCCCGGGTCCGGCCCAGAAGTATGGGACGTCGAGCAAGTAGCCGAACACCTCGTCGTAGAGCGCTATTCGCCCTTGGACATTGGAGTTGATCCATTGCGCGGGTTCATAGAAAGGGATAAGTTGTGATTGATACTGCTGTCGGCTCACTTCTCCCCGCACGACCTGAAGCTGGAGGTCTAATCGCGCCTCTTTCAAAATCCACATCGAGGCTGCGAATTGAACTGTGCAGCCAAGAACAAGGGCTACACCGGCTCTCAACTGAGCTACGACCCCACCGGCAAGGACGCAAAGCGGAACTGTCAGCCCCAAGATGTATCGGGATTGCTCGCTGAGAAAGAACCACATCAACAGGGCAATCCCAAGAGATCCGAGGATCGTGCCCTCAAACGCAGTGGCGGTGCCGCTGAAGAGCCAGGAGAGCCCTGCCGCAATGGCAAGAAATCCTAGCGATCCGAAGACGAAGCCAAGATTCCGTGTTGGAGCGGGATCGATGTAGCGACTGGGTTGATACGCAAGGCCGAGCACCGCGTGGCCGAAGCGGGTGGGGTCTAGCTTGTTGGCGGTGTAATTGGGCTGCTCGGCCGTCGGGAGT
>Ga0070660_100001918_pt1 | contig 14336 bp, 11 predicted proteins | sample KBSC33metaG_FD_64670 | JGI IMG/M metagenome (GOLD analysis project Ga0070660, IMG submission 64670) | Corn rhizosphere microbial communities from Kellogg Biological Station, Michigan, USA - KBS C3-3 metaG | ecosystem: Host-associated > Plants > Roots > Rhizosphere > Soil ... | reverse complement strand
CATCAGATGCTGTGCCCGAACTGCTCGGTGTCGCTCAGCTTCCATCGACGAGAGGGGAAGCTGCGATGCCACTACTGTGGTTACAACACGCGCCCGGTCGATCTTTGCCCCAACTGCGGCGGTTCTCGGTTGTCTCCGTTCGGGGTTGGCACGCAAAAGGTCGAGGACCAGGTTGCTTCGGAGTTTCCCCTCGCCAGGGTGGGCCGACTCGACCGCGATGTGGCGCAACGCAAAGGCATGCTAGAGGCGACTTTGGCCTCTTTCCGAGCGGGAGATCTGAACGTGCTCGTGGGCACCCAGATGGTGGCAAAGGGCTTGGACTTCCCGAATGTCACCCTCGTCGGCGTCATTGCGGCGGATATTAGCTTGAACCTGCCCGATTTCCGGTCCGGCGAGAGGACTTTCCAACTGCTTTCGCAGGTTGCCGGGCGGGCAGGTCGGAGCAGGTTCCCTGGGGAAGTCGTCATTCAGACCTTCAATCCGGATCATCGCGCGGTGCGGACCGCGCAGGCCCACGACTATCTGGGCTTCTATGAAAGCGCACGCCGCGAGCGCGAGCTTGCGGGCTATCCACCGTACAGGCGGCTCATCAACCTTGTCTTTTCGGGTGAAGGGCGGGTGAAGGTGGTGGAAGTTGCTGACGAGGCAGCTTTGCGGCTGCGAGCGGCTGGACTCGAGGGGCTAGACCTCCTTGGACCGGTGGACTGTGCGATCGAGCGCGTTCAGAACCGGTGGCGTCGCCATCTGCTTCTAAAACTTCCGCGAGGCGCGGTGGCATCTTCGGTGGCACTGGCCTTGGAATCGCTTGCGACAGCAGACGTTCGGCTGGAGATCGACGTCGATCCGTACTCGCTCATGTAAGATTCGCCCATGGAATTGCCACCCGATCCGTTCGCACTCGCGTGGCAAAACCTGTGGATGGGCTTGGGCGGCGGGCTTTTGTATCTGCTGCTAGACGTGCTGGTGCTGAGGCGGAATGAGGCGTTTAAGCGTGGGTTTATGTTCTTCCGAATCGGAGTCGGCTTCCTCTGCGCTGGCGTTTTGCTCGGCGCACTTTCATGGTCCTTGTTCGCAAAGGCGAATGTGAGCGCATCCAGCAGTGTGTTGTATGGATCGTTCGCAGTTAGGGCACTTGGACTGGTCTTGCTTATCGTCGGCCTGGTGAAGATGGGCAAGAGGGCGTAGACTACTGGGTCAATGCACGATCTCGACTCTCGCGACTTCGTCCTGCGTCACGACCCGAAGGGCATGTTCGGCCTGTTCGAGGCAGTTCCGGACCAGTGCCGAAGGGCGCGGAAGATCGCCGAAGAAGCGGAAATCGCTCCCCTGCGAGATCGTCCGAACGTGGTCGGTCTGACTGGGCTCGGGGGCTCGGCAGCGGGCGGAGACTTTGCCCGTGCGTTGTTCGAAGCGCAAGGCGCGGTGCCGTTCTTTGTCAATCGCGACTACCACTTGCCCCACTTCGTGGGTCTTGGCGATGTGGTTTTTTGCGCGAGCTACTCCGGGGACACCGAAGAGACGCTCTCGGCTTACGCCGATGCGAAGCGTGCGGGAGCGCGGATCATAGCAGTGACGAGCGGCGGCCAACTCGGGGAAATGGCGAAGGGGGATGGGCAGACGGTGATCACCGTTCCCGGCGGCCAGCCGCCCCGATCAGCGCTCGGCTTCATGCTGATTCCGATGCTGGTGGCCTGTGTCCGCCTCAAGCTATTGCCTTCTATTCCCTTCGACCAGGTTTTTGATGGGATGGAGCGGACGATCCGCTCCATCGCTGTCGAGGTCGAGGTCGAAGGCAACCGCGCCAAGAAGTTGGCTCAAGCAATCCACGGAGGCATTCCGGTGATCTACGGTCTGGGATCATGGCAAGCCGTCGTGGCGAACCGCTGGAAGGGGCAGATCAACGAGAACGCGAAGAACCTCTGCTTCACGAACGTGTATCCGGAGCTGAACCATAACGAGGTGCTGGGCTGGATCGGAGCCCCGGAACAGGGTGCGCGGAAGTGGGTCGGCATTCGGTTGGAAGACGGGACCGAGAGCGCGAAGATGAAGGCGCGCGCCTCCGTGACAGAAGGCCTGATTTCCAGTGCAGTCGATTTCCACACGGTGGCAGGACAGGGAGAAAGCTTGCTGGAGAAGATGCTCTCCTTGGCGAGCTATGGCGATTTCGTCTCGCTCTATCTCGCCGCTTTGAACGCAGTCGATCCGGAGACGATCGAATACATCGACCGGCTGAAGGCCGAGTTGGCGAAGGTCTGATCGCCCAAAATTACGACGCGTTCCTGGAGAACCGCGGCCCGGAACAAACCGCCCAAGTAGCTCGGCGGCGAATTGGCAATACGCCGCACTCAGGAGGTTCAACACAAATGCAATCGACTCTCAAAGCGGCGTCTTTAGCCGTGATCTTCAGCGCGATTCTCTTCATCGGCGGCTGTGGCAACAACGGCAGCGGGGACAACAGCGGGAGCAGTGGCAGCAGCTCCTCGACTTCGGGCACAGGCAGCGCGTCCAGTTCTGGCAGCGGTTCCAGCGCGAGCCCATCGGGTGACATGAGCGCAAACGGCGGCGCTTCCTCGGGCAGCACGAATGCAGGTGGGATGGGCACATCCGCCGGCGGAACCACGGCCGGCGGCACGTCCGCAGGCGGGATCTCGGCAGGAGGCACAAGCGCGGGCGGCACGACTGCCGGTGGCGGAGCGACCAGCGCAGGTGGAACCAGCGCCGGCGGATCGACCGGACGCTAGCGCAAGTCGAGAATAAGGTCGTTTGGAGCGGCTGGCTCAGGTTTGACTACGACAGCCTGAAGCAGCCGCTCCGCGGCTTGTTGGGCGGAAGCTTCCTCGTGGGCGTGTACCGTCGCAACATTCTGCCCCTGCTCCACTTGATCTCCGACCAGGCAAAGGATCTCGATGCCGACGGAGAGGTCGATCGTGTCCGTCTTTTGCTTCCGCCCTCCGCCCAGATCGATCACTGTATGACCCACAATCTCGGCATCTACTCGGTGGACGAAACCTGATCCCTCAGCCTTAACCACTAATCTTTGCGGGGCTTTGGGCAGGTCGAGCGATGTTGCTCCTTGAGCCTCGAACCACTCGGCGCGCTTCGACTCTGCTTTGCCGCTCGCGAGAGCATCTTCCGCTTTAGCGCGGGCAAGCTCGTGGGTACCGCAAAGACCGCTAGCTTCTAGTGTGAGCGCTGCAAGGCTCAGGCAAAGCTCCCGAAACCTTTCGGCGCACGAATTCAGCGGTTTGCCTTGCAGCACGTCGAGCGCCTCTTGCACCTCCAAGGCGTTGCCCACGGCCGAGCCGAGCGGTTGGTCCATGTCAGTCATCGCAAGGCGGACGTTCAGCCCAAGCGCCTTGCCTGTAGACCGCAAACCATCGGCGAGCTTAGTTGCTTCTTCGCGCACTTTCATGAAGGCGCCGCTGCCGCACTTCACATCGAGAACGATCGTCTCAGCCCCGCCCGCGACTTTCTTGCTAAGAATGCTCGAGACGATCAGCGGCATCGAGCCGACGGTGGCGGTCACGTCTCTTAGCGCGTAAAGCGTCTTGTCGGCGGGGGCTAGATTGGGCGTTTGGCCGGTGAGTGCGAGCCCGATCTTCGCCGCTTGCGCTTTCATCTCCTCTGGCGAGAGGTCCGTCCGGAACCCCGGGACGGAGCTGAGCTTGTCTACTGTTCCGCCCGTGATCCCAAGGCCCCTGCCGCTCATCTTTACTACCGTGAGCCCGCAAGCGGCGAGCAGGGGCAAGAGCACGAGCGAGGTTTTGTCGCCTACTCCGCCGGTGCTGTGCTTATCGACCCAAGGCTTTGGCAGACCGGTCAAGTCGAGGCGCTCGCCGGATTCAGCCATAGCGCGGGTTAGGTCTGCGGTTTCGGTTGCGTTCAGCGGATGGAGGTAGGCCGCCATCAGCCAGGCGGCAAGTTGATAATCAGGAATGGAGCCGTCCGCCGCTCCCTTGCAAAGAATCTCCAGGTCCGAAAGCGAGTGCTCCCGCCCGTCCCGCTTGGCGGCGATGATCTCCTGAAAATCCACGTGAGTAGTATGGCGGTCTGACCCGACCGCTCTGGCCTGACTCTTTATAGAGCGCTCGGACTCAGGCCTTCTCGCGCTTCACGTAGGCGTAGGCGTTGTGATCGTGAATGGACTCGTGGTTCTCGACCTCTATCTCGTAGGACTGGATTCGGGGCTCGCCGTCAAACGCGAGCGCGACCTCACGAACCATGTCCTCCACGAAACGTGGGTTTTGATAGGCCTGCTCAGTCACAAACTTCTCGTCGGGGCGCTTCAGCACCGGATATAGCGGAGCTGAGCCTGCCGCCTCGATCATATCGATCACCTCTTCCAGCCAGAGCAGCCCGTTTGGCTTCACCCGCACCGAGACGTAGCCCCGCTGGTTATGGGCGCCAAACGAGGAGATCTCCTTGGAGCACGGGCACAGCGTAGTTACCGGCACTGTGGCCAGAATCTCGAAGCAGTCTCGCGAGCCCGCCCAGGCGGAGAACCCGCAGTCGTAACCCATCATGCCCACCTTGCCGGTCACCGGCGCGGCCTTCTCGCGGAAATAAGTGAAGCGCACCTCCACGTGTGCGGTCTCCGCGTTCAGGCGCTCCCGCAAGCGGCTCAGAATTGTGCCGATCGTCTCAGGGCTGATGTCGTGGTTGTGCTCCCCAAGGACCTCGAGGAAGCGGCTCATGTGGGTGCCCTTGAATTCGTGTGGCAGGTCGACGGTGAGGCTGAACTCGCCCACAGTGTGCTGCAAGCCATCGTCTTTGACGCGGACGTGCATCGGGTACTTGACCTTGCGCACACCCACCTTGTCGATCGGGATGTTGCGTTGATCGGCGGAGCTCTGAATGTCGACCAAAGTGGTCGGGTGATCACTAAGTGCCATGGGCATGGTCTGCTACGAGTTGAGGCGATTCGATGTTCCGAAGAAGCTCACCGGTAAGCTCCCCCGATGCTTGCGGTTTGCTCGTTTTTTCTGGCCACCAACCAAGGTCAAATGAGCTCTGAACGGGCCGCTCTCCTAAACGCCGCACACCAGGCCGTGCAAACCCGCATGCAAAGCCCCGGCGAGTGGGACCAGCAGCCGCAATTCCACTTTCACGCTCCGGCTCAGTGGATGAACGACCCGAATGGTCCGATCTATTTTCGCGGTTGGTACCACGTGTTCTATCAATTCAATCCCTACGGGGATCACTGGGCTCGAATGCACTGGGGGCATGCCAGGAGCCGTAATCTCGTGGACTGGGAGGACATGGCGATTGCCCTCTGGCCGACGAAGAGCCGAGGCGAGGACCACATCTACTCGGGCTCCAGCTTTCTCCCACCATCAGGCAAGCTGCCGATGGCTTTCTACACGAGCATTAGCGGACAACGCAAGCCGGAGCAATGGGCGGCCGTCGCCGAAGACGCAGACCTGAAGACCTGGCGCAAGGCTGAGAAGAACCCCGTCGTCACCTCGAACCTGGAGGAGTGGCGTGACCCGTTCCTCTTCGCCTACAAAGGCGGCACCTACATGGTCACGGGCGGCGGCGAGAAGGGACGCGGGATCGTTGCGCTCTACAAGGCGGCTGACGCCGATTTGACTCAGTGGGAGTTTCGCCGCATTCTGTTTCATCATCCCGACGCGGATGTGCGGAATATCGAGTGTCCGAACATCGCTCAGTTCGGGGTTAAGTGGCTGCTACTGGTATCCGTGCATGGGCGTGTGGAGAGCTTCGTCGGATATCTCGACTCGGAGATGGAATTCGTTTCGGAGAGCAGGGGTGTCCTCAACGAGGGCTCGTACGCAAGCCAGCTGATGCTCGGTCCCAAGGGTGAGGTGATTCATCTCGCTTGGATGCATACCGAAGAGCACAAGGGGTGGAATGGGTTCTTGACCTTGCCCAGCTTGTTAAAGGTGTCAAGAGATGGTGTCCTCACGCGAACTCCTGTGCCACAGCTTCGTCAGCTCCGAGAGGAAAAGTCTGAACTTGGCTCGAAGACTTTCTCGGGTGAGTGGGTCCTGCCTGAAACAACAGGCGGTGAGCTTCTGGAAATCGAGGGCGACGTCGAGTATCGAGGTGCCACAGCATTGGTCGTCCAACTCAGGCGAAGTGCTGACGGCTCACGGGCGGTTCGGCTCGAATGGCCTGCGAGTCAGAGAACTCGGCATATACACTTGTATCTGGATCATGGTGTGGCGGACGATTACGAGGGTCTCGGCCGTTCCATTCGGTTCAATGCCCTCCCCGAGGACCAGGGTGTTGCGCTCAGGGCCGAAGGGGGCGAAGTTCGCATCAAGTCATTGAGCGTTTACGAGCTCAGGCCTGCCATGTTCGACCACAGCTTCTTCACCAGGAAGTAATCACTTCTTGATCAGGTTCAGCTCAAGCTGCTCAGTGCTGAACGAGTCGCACCACACCAGCGGCTGTTGCCTGTCTCCAGTCGCGCTCTTTACGATCCGCCCGAGGTTATTGAGGATGTCGCTGAACTTGATAACGGGCCTTTCAATGCGCTGCCCCGGAATCAGAAGGTCTCCTCGAAACAGGTTCAAGAGCCCATAAGTGAACACGCCGCCGACCCTTTCCTGCTTAGGATCGACGCCTTTCAGGTCTTTGTCGAATGCCCACTTCTTGTCCTCGAGACTCTTCTGGTTCGCCGCACTGCTCACGGCAGCAAAGATGTGGCGGGCGTGCTGCTGATCCTTGAGCTCGCCTTCGGTGCCCTTGAGCGCCACACGATCCTGCTCGCTCTTAGCCACTGCGCCGGAGAAGCAGTTGTCGGCGAATATGATCAGATTCCTTGAATTCACCCGATTGACTTCGCCCATCAGCGAATCCCACAGAATCGAAGTGCCCGGAATGTCGTTCGACTTTGCGTTCACGCACGGAATGTAGAAGCGCGGCAGCTTGGTCTTGGGGTCTACGTCGGCGTAGCCGTGCGATGAGATGTAGAGCACGAAATTGACGGAGCCCTCAGCGTGGCCATCCTGCAGCATCTCCACCCGCTTGTTCAGCTTTTCGACGGCATCGTGAATCCGCGCTAGCGTCACGTCCTTGTCCAGCAAGCAGACCACATCCTCCGGACTAAGTCTGCTGCGGAGCATCGCTGCGATCCGCTCCGCATCCTGATTGCCGTGAATCTTTAAATCAGGATCTTCGTAGTCCCCGATGCCGAGACAAAGCGCCACCATAGGAGCGACCTCCTCCGCCTTCTGGGCATCCGTCGATTCGTAGTGGATCTTCATCACCGTCGAAGCAGCCGGATGGTTCGGAAGGGAGAGCGCAAGCTCATTATCTCCGGTCGTAATGGTCTTGCTGCTGCGGCGTGCATTGGGCGCGGGCGGGGGAAGTTTCGACTGGCGTGATACCTCCACCAGAGAGCGTGGCACTCCGCGGTTCACGACTCCCTTTACTTCCGGGTTTTCGAGGGCGGACCCATCCTTCAGGACGGCGTACTCCACCAGCACCTCCGGTTCAACCTCTTGACCCTTGATCCTGTAGACCCCATCAGAGTCGGGTTGGACCGGGGCGTCCTTGTAGTACAGCTTCGCCTGGATCACTGGTTCATGAGCCAGCGCAATCAAGCCACCAGAGCCAACCGGTCGTCCCGAGACAATGGCCGTCAACTCGCCTGGATTCTTCAGGTCCTTGTACAACGCTTCTAGAGGTTGGAAAGACGCCAGATCGTTTGGCGTACCGTTTACGTGGAAGCCAACAAGGCCAGCTGCCCCTGGGCTGCAGTTGTAAAAACCAGAGTCATCGTTCCAGACAATCCATTGGGCGGTGTCCCCATCATTGCCGGGTGTGTGCGGTGGCGCGATGAAGACCGTCATCACCGGGCTCAAATGGTTGACGCCAATGACCCACAGGCGAACTGTATGGTCCCGGCAAATGATCGCAACCGCTCGATCGGTGGTCGGGTCGACTTTGCCCGGAGAAACGGCAACGCTTCCTGGGACAAATCCGCCTTCGATGCCGGAGAGCGGCAGAGGCTTCTTGTTTCCGGAGGTCAGCAGATCGATCTCGGCGTCGGTTTCTACCAGAGCGCGGTCGTTGTCGACAGAAATAATCCGATTGATCCGCGACCGCAATCGATCAAAAGTGAAGCTCCGAACCTTAACAGTGAAATCGTTCACCGGCTCAAATGGCGTATCAATGGCCGGTGTCGAAGGCATCGTTCCTGGAGCATCGTCCACCAGAGCAGAAGTTAAGTCGATCTGATAGTTCTTGCCTCCGACAGCGGTTATGAAGCTTTTCGAGTCCGCGTTCCATGCCATCTTCTCGGGAGCTGTGAACGTTCGGCGATCTTCCGGAGTGCTCCCTTCCGCGGCTTCCAGGCGAACGTCTCCGTCCTGCATGCCCAACGCAACGACAGCACCCGTTGGGCTCAACGCGATCGACCGAGCTGGCCCCGGTTCCTCCACGGACTTCACGAGTTTGAGGCTCTCTGCATCGAAGACGCGAACTTCGGCTGGACCGTCCAGCGACGACGCCAACACGGCACCTCTCCGTCGATCCCGGCTAAGTGCAAAGCTGATTACCGCGCGCGGAGTTCCGCTGAGCGCTGCGACAGTTTCCACTGTTCCCTCAGCTACCGAGCACCGCAAAACCTTGCACTGGGCGGCACCGGCGTCTGATTTGACCTTGTAAGTCGAAATGAGCACATGTCCCGCATCCTGCCACGCCACCGCTTCGGCACAGTCCGCAAGTGCGATGATCACCGGCTTGCCAATCCGTCCATCCTTAACTGGCAAGATCTGGAGGACCCCACCCGAGTCTGTGGCGTTGTGACCTACCACCGCAACCGCGTTCCCCTCCGCCGAGATAGACAGCTGCCGCACGCTCGCCGGAGCCATTTGCTTGAGCGAAGCGCTAGACACCTGGCTCAGGTCTTTGGTGTTCCAGACAGTGAGCTCGCTTCCAGACAAGGCGGCGGCAAGATCACCTTTGCTAAAAGCATCGACGGATCGAACGAATTCTGAACCGTACTCGGTCCGGCCTACCAACTTGAGCGCAGAACCGTCCGCGTTCAAGTTAAGGATTGCGAGCGCGCCTAGTGTCGTTTCCGACCGTGACTCGCCGACCGAAACGGTAATCGTGCCGTCCGGTCGGGCAAACGCCGACAACGACTCGAACTGCCCTGCATCGGCCTTATGGCTGTACAACCTAATCGGCGAGCCAAGCGGAGTCAAAGCGTATTGGCTTCGGCTCCAAAGTCGAATGGACTTGTCTTCCGCCGCGGTGATCAGGGAGTTCGCGCTCAAAAAAGCCACTCCCATGACAGGGGCGACGTGCGCGTGAATATCGGGACGAATAAACCTGACCGCCTCGCTCGAAGAGTTGGCGGGGGCTCTAGCCGCTATAACCGAACAAAGAAGAAGGGCAATCACCAGGAGCCTGAACCCACGCTCATAACTATACGATGTTAGAAGCTGTAGCCGATGCCCAAGGTGAAGCGGTTAAAGTCGACGTTTCGGTCATGCACATACCAAACGCCACCGTTGATCGACCACGCTCCACTCGAGGGTTTTCGGCTCTTGAGTTTTAAAGATGCGTTGGCAAAATACGTCAGGCTCACCGTGTGTCGCGGAACGAGCGGGAATTCAGTGTTTGTGCCGTTTTGCGTCGGCTCGATCTGATCGGCCAGATCGAAGTATAAGCCTCCGCCGAACTGAAGCCGGAATCGGTTCTTTGGCAAGTCCACGTCATAAATGGCAAGGGCCGTCGTGGAGGAGGCGTTGCCCTTGTTCGAGTTCAGGTACGCGGCCTGGAACCCCAAGCTGGTCGCGAGAACGGCTTCGTCGCCCTCTTTTGAGTCCTTCCCCATGATCGTGTGGGGCTTCTCGAAGAGCCCTAGCTGCACCTGATAGAGATCCTTCGAGTCGTTGGAATGGAAATACCAGCCGCCGAAGCTCAAGTCTCTGCCGTTGCGCAGGGGTCTTGTCGCGCTGAGCGCAATCGTTTGCCCCCAGGCCGCGTGCGTGCCGCCGCCGTTTCCGATCGCGCCGGAGACGCTGAAGTTCGTCAGGGGGAAGTAGGTGCCGGTCCAAGTCAACGCACCTGTTTTGAAGACCTCAGGCCCGGCAGTTCGTTCGGAATAACTTCGAAAGGCTTGCCCGATTTGCGCTGAAGCAACGCTCGAGAGGACCGCCACGGCAGCGACGACAAAAGGAGTCTTGTGCTTGAAGTTCATGGTTTTCTGATTAGGGTGCCGTCGCTTGCGCAGCCGCCGAGCCTCCGGCGAACTTGAAGGAAACGAACAGATTCGAGAGGCTGCTTCCGTCCATCGTCAGTCGATCGGGCGTGAAGCCAGCAAGACTCGTCTGAGCGTTGTCAAATGAGATGGGTGCGCCGGGGCCGGTGATCTCGGTGCCGCTGCTGAGCAGATACAAATGGATCTGCTGTCCAGCGGCGTCGAGCGCAAACAGGGCCGCACCGTCGGTTGCGATATCGGCCACCGCACCGTCGGCGATGTTCCGCACGAACGTCAGCACGCCCGACTTCAACGTATACACCTCTGCCACGCTGCCGGCCTGGATGATCACGTAGCGGTTGTTGAGGATTGATGGTGAAACGGCGAGATTCGAAGTTCCTGCGGTGTTCTTGGGTGTGAACGACGTTGTCGACCCGCTTACGTCGTCCAGCGTCACCGCGAAGTTTTGTCCGCTTTTCTTTCGGTAGAGGATGAAAACGTCGTCGCCGGCGCTTGCTTCGCAAAGGTCGACAAAATCGTCGTTGTTGCCGAGCGTGTGATAGACCGTCCCGCCCGTCGCGCCGTTGGAAAACTTGTAAACCACGTTATCACCCTTCAAGGCGCCGAACTGCTGCCCCGTAGGGAATCCGGTTGTCCGCCCTCGTGGCGAGGTGCCGAAACTCGTTATAGTCTGGGTGAGCGCATTCAGCGTCGTCGCCAAGTCCGTACCGGGTGGCACGACCGACCACTTGCTCGGCTTCTGGTTTGCGTTGTCATCGGACAACGCGGCCAGATTGCTTCCGGAGCAGGTGATGTCGTTCACATCCAGACCGGTCGCATCGATGTTCGAGCTCTGGAAAGTGAACGTGGGATACGCGTATGCCTGGAAGGTGGCAGTGCTGAAAATGTTTGGCTCTTGCGTGCTGACGTAAACCGAATGGTTGCCCTTGGCCGCGCCCAAAGTAATTGTCCAAGGACCCGTTGGGGTGATGTTTACGCCGTTGCTGCCGGAGAAGACCACGCCCGTGGGATCGACCAGCACCATGTCTCCTGCCGCATTTACTGGCGTGAAGGTCACGTCGACGGTTTGCGTTTGAGGGAACACGAAGTTAGAGACATCATTACCGCTAACCGTCGCCTTGAGGTGATCGACGGTAGAGGCCATCGTCACGCTAAACGTGGTCGTGTTACCCGCTGTAATAGAGATCTGGGCCGAGCCTTCGGCCAGGATCGGCGGTGCCAGCGAGGCTTGCTCATAAGCCCGAGCCCTCACAACGAGGTGGACGTTCGAAGTCGTAACAGGCAGGTCGTCGAATACGACATCCTGCTCCCCACCACCCAGATCGGGCGGTCGAACGAACACCTGAGCCGGAATGTTCAAAGAGTCATCAGGAGGATTCGAGCCGACCTTCCGCAGGACCTTGACCTCGACCGCGTTCGCGGCGTTCGGAATGACCGGGCCCTTCGGCGGCCACTTGATGTGCATCGTCAGCTTGCCTCCGCCCGGGTGTGCCTTGGAAGCGCCGGAGCCGCCGCATCCTGCAGCAGCCAGGAGTCCGGCTAAGAGGGCTCCGAGGAGCCGGTGCTGTAACTGTTTCAATGGATTCCTCCGCTGCCCGAGCCGCCCACGACCTTGATGGTGAGGATCGTGGAGTACGTGCCCTCATTGCCCGTGTAAGTGATCTTGAGACGAGGTTCGGGGAAGTTCACGCCCGTAGGGTGCTGCCCGACGAACTTCCCTTGCGCGATGTTCGTCCCCGGACCCGCGATCGCCGCGTAGGGGGTCGTCGGATCGCCATTTGCGTCCACTTCGACGATTTCGACGTGCGGGAGATTGCCCGTGGTCGAGTAGGGTCGGTTGATCGAAACACCGTTGCCGCCGCCAACTGGCGCGAGAACCAAGTTAATTGCAACAGGCGTGGCGGTTGCGGGGTCGATCGAGTAGCCCACCTTGAGCTTGTTGTCGTCGTCCAGATTCGTGATCTGCAACTGTGAGGGGGGGATGGAGACCGTCACCTTCGTTGCAAGGGTGAGTGCCGGAAGCACCGTTGGGTCGCCCGGATTCGCTACATACCCTGAGTCACTCATCGCGCTGACCCAGATGTTCGCGTCCCCGACCTGCTGGGCAAAATACGCGCCAGTGTCCTCACCTGGAATTCCGCCTTGGTAAGTGGTGTCCGCCAGAGTGGGATCGGTCTGCTTGAGCTGAAAGATGAGTTTCTTCCGGTGATCGCCGGGAGTTGAAAGGTCGGCCGTGACCTTCAGCGGGGTCCGGATCTGATACCTGTCTTCGACGTAGATCTGCGGAACGAAGCTATTGCCTACCAGGAGCGTGGGATCGCCCGCGGGATTGACCAGTTGTGTCTCAGAATCTGGAACTCCCGTCAGAGTGATCACCGTGTTCGTCGGCACGTTACCGATGATTTCTTGAGTGCCAATAGTCTGTGTGCCGGTCTCGTCGTTTAGCTGCGCTCCCTGGCCTTTCTCGCCGGAGTACACGTAGAGCGAGAATTTAAGGTCGCCGCCACGGTCGACGACGATCATCGAGGAGTCGAGGCTGCCGTCGTTCGCGACGAGCGATTGTCCGTTGCTGTCAAGGAGGGGAATGCGCTTGATGTACTCGCGGTTGGGGGTGACGCTGACATCCAGCGCCCGAACCTCTAGCGAAGTACCGAAAACGCGGGGCAAGTTCTTGAGCGTTAGCAGAACAACCGCTGTCGAACCGTCCTCGGTCTTGATCGGCACGCCAGGTCCGGGCTCGGATACGTGGTCGGTCAGCACCGTTTCGACTCCAACTTTCTTGTAAGTGCCCTTGAACTGTGCGATGCCCACGCGATTGCCGCTGTGGTTGAAGAAGGAAACGAACACCGTGCGGTCGGTGCCCATGTCGAAAAGCTTTGGCCACACTGGTTTGCCGCCTTCGAGCACCTGAATCTTCCCGTTGTACGCAGGAAGAGTCAGGTCCTTTGTCGGATTGAGCTGGACGGCATCGAACGTAACATCTGAGCCTTGGTAGCCGGCACCGGGCATTTGCACGACTGCTGTCTCGGCATCGACCGGAGCAAAGACGGGTTTGGCCTCGCCTTGAGTGGCCTTTGCCACCGACGAGCTTCCGACCCACTCGATTCGGATGGCAGTGTGACGCTGGGCACCGTCGACCAGGGTTCCGCCGACGCCGGATGCGAAGCCCCCGGTTTCACCACCACACCCGAGCACCATCAGCCCAACTGCCAGGCAGGCGCTTACGGCGATGATCCAACAAGCCGCTCTGCGAGCAGCAAAAACACTAAAGTTCATTTGTTATGCCTCCCCCGAGGCCAAAAGATCGCCCTCACGTCTTTTGTCTGGCACACCGAGCCACGCGCACGTGAGCCCTAAAGATTGCCAGAACAGCATCATAGCAAAAAAGCGCGCAGTGCGCAAGCAAATGTTTGCCAACAACGCTGCGAAATTACCGAAAGGGGCGGTGAATCTGGTCGGGGCGACACGATTCGAACGTGCGACCTCTTCCACCCCATGGAAGCGCGCTACCAAACTGCGCCACGCCCCGACCAGATTGTTTGCCGGGAGCGCGAGTACGCGCGCGGGCCCGACACGAAGGGTCAGAATACCTCTTGTCCGAAACTCCTGCCCATGAGCGACCCACGAGTGTGTCCATCTTGCGGAATGCCGAACGGGTGCGAAGCATCCGAGACATGCTGGTGCGCCAAAGCCGAACACCCTACCAGAGGCAAAGCATGCAGGGGAACCTGCTTATGCAAGGCCTGCCTGAGCCATAGGCCGAAACGGCACACAATCTTCGATGAGAACGGCGCTCTCACCAGGGAGTTCCTGCTTGCGCGCGGGGCTTGCTGCGGCAATCGCTGCCGAAATTGCCCTTACGGAGATGAAAACGTGCCTCAAGGCTGAGGTTCAAAGATCGGCTTGCGCCCGTATTCGTCAATCGGCTCTACGTGCACAAGGACGCGGCTGATCGTGGGCATCTCGGCGCGGATCTTGTCCTGAACGTCATGGGCGAGGTCGTGTCCAGCCCGAACCGTGATCTCGCCTTCAACTAAGATGTCGAGGTCTACCAGATAGTCCAGCCCCACCTTTCGGACGAAGCACTTGTGGGTTCCCAGAACACCCGCGACGCTTGTGGCGAGCTTTGAGACCT
>Ga0070660_100001911_pt1 | contig 14352 bp, 12 predicted proteins | sample KBSC33metaG_FD_64670 | JGI IMG/M metagenome (GOLD analysis project Ga0070660, IMG submission 64670) | Corn rhizosphere microbial communities from Kellogg Biological Station, Michigan, USA - KBS C3-3 metaG | ecosystem: Host-associated > Plants > Roots > Rhizosphere > Soil ... | reverse complement strand
GCCAGCTTGTGCTCCGTGTCGACCAGGGCCGTCATGAAGATGACAGGAATATCGCGCGTCCGCGGCTGCTGTTTCAGGCGCCGGCACACGTCGAAACCGTCCGCATCGGGCAGCAGGACGTCCAGCATGATGAGGTCCGGCAGTGCGAGCGACGCCCGCTCCAGCGCCTCCTCGCCTTCCTGCGCGATCAACACGTCATAACCGCAGCCCGCAAGGAAATCCGCGACCACCTGGAGGTTGGCCGCGATATCGTCGACGATCAGGACGCGTCCTTCACGCGGTGGGGAATTCACGATGCGACCACCATGTCCTTTCGGGGGCTTATTCGATCAAGTCGTGCTTGACGCCGTAACGCACCAGCTCCGCATTGGATGCGAGATTCATCTTTTGCATCAGGCGCGCCTTGTGGGTGCTGACGGTCTTGTTGCTGATCGCCAGTTCATCCGCAATATCGTTGACAGTCTTGCCGTGCGCCAGCAGGCGGAAAATGTGGAGTTCGCGATCGGTCAGCAGTTCGTGCGCCGGACGGGCATGCGCTTCCGCATTTCCGAACACCATTTCATCGACGAGCAAGGGGTCGATGAAGCGGTTTCCGGCGGCGGTCTTGCGTATCGCCGCCAACAACACCTCCGGCTCGTTATCCTTGGTCAGATAGCCATTTGCGCCTGCACCGAGCGCCCGTCGCGCGGCCAGCGCCTCATTGCGCATGGTCAGGACGAGGATGGGAATCGGGATGCCATGGAGACGGATGCGCGAGATGAGGTCGATACCGCTGATACCGGGCATGCCCAGATCCAGCAGGATGAGGTCGAAACGATTGTCGCGAAGCTGCTGCAGCACCTGGGCGCCGTTGGTCGCCTCGGCGGCCACCTCGATGTCGTCCGCAAGCTGCAAAAGCTGCCTGAGCCCGCTGCGCACGATGGCATGGTCGTCCGCCATCAGAATCCGGATCATCGATTCTCCCGAGCCTGGTAACCCTTAGTCAATGAATGCATCATAACAAGTAATTTCAGACGAAAAACTATCAAATTATCACACTTCGCTTTCGGATCACCTGACACCTCGTCCGTACGACGGAACGGGACGCCCGCCACGACCGCCACGTGATCGCCATCGATCACGACGCCGCGAAGATCCGCTGAGGCGCATGCTCGCTTGATGCCCGGTAAATTGCCGCCACACACTTGCGCGACGATTAAGTCCTCAACCACAAGGAGGACGTCATGACTTACCGATGGATCGACGACCAGGGCTTGCTGAAGAAAATGCTGGGCGAACGACGGATCGACCGCTGGACGGCCGACAACATCCAGGACGCCCTGCGCGCACAAGGCGTGCACGCGGCGGCGCGGGCCATGGAATACCGGCGCGTGCGCCTGGAAACGGCTTTGCGGGTCCTGGCGATGCCGGGACGGCGCCGTCATCTCCTGCCCTGACGTTCACGACCACCTGCGCCCGGATGGCGCGAGCGGCAGCGCCATCCCGGGTGCTCATGTCAGCCGCAACGAAAACACCGCCATGAATTCCGTGCCCATGAAAGTGTTGGTTCCTTGCACAGGCTTTGTGACATCGAAAGGAGCTGATCAATTGATTCCTAACATTGATTGACAGTACCAGTTTCGGCAAATACGATTGGTTAAATAAATACACGACATTGCTTTTTGTGGCACCTGGAGACGGAGCGCGGCATGGTTTACCTTCTAACATTCATAGCGATCGTCATTATTGCCCGCATCGCTGGCCCCATCCGTCAACACAAGGATCCCGACCAGGAACTTCGCCAGGCCGAGTACGAACATCGAACGTCCGTGTACGGCAAACCGGACGAGTGACGCCTTTGGATTAGCTCCCGCCGTTTTCCCTGAATCGCCACGAGTTTTTCAGACACTCGACAGTCACTGATGGGCTTCTCCCGCTCCGGCAGGAGGCTACGCCCGGCAATAAGCAGCAATCACCTCGAGCAGCGACTTGTAGCGCACAGGTTTTTCGATGTAATCGTCGCAACCGGCGTCCAGCATCTTTTCCCGGTCCCCCTTCATGGCGGCGGCAGTCAGCGCCACCACCGGAATGGCGCTGGTCTGCGGGTCTGCCTTCAGTGTGGCCGTGGCGGCCAGGCCATCGATATCCGGCAGATGCATATCCATCAGGATGAGATCCGGCATCTGCGCGTGTGCCAGTTCGATGCCATCGGCAGCGCATTGCGCCTCGATGGCCGTATGCCCGGCCGACCGCACGATCTGCACCGCCAGCATCATATTGGTCGGCGAGTCTTCGATGATCAGGATGCGTGCCATTGTGCTCCCTCCCGGTGGCGCAGCGCCCGATGCACCTCTTCCATGAAGCTGCGCGGTTCGAAGTCGACTTTGTCGACGAGGGCGAGTATCTGCGTGCCGAGCTGCCTGCGCAACTTCTCGTCCGGCTGGCTGGCAGTAACGACGATGGTGGGAATGCCGGTGGTGTCTGGATTGGTTTTCAAGGCGGCAATGACGTCGAAGCCATTGACATCAGGCATCAGTAAATCGAGCACGATCAGGTCGGGCCGTGCCAGGGCCACCGCATCCAGGCCAGCGCGCCCGCCGCAGGCGCTGGTGACGATGAAGCCGGCCTGGTCCAGGTAAGTGGCCATCAGCTCCAGCGCAGCCGGGTCGTCGTCCACGGCGAGTACGGTGTAGGCCTGCCCGTTCGAGGCCTCCAGCCCGAGTTCGTGCAGGCAGGCGGAGAGGTCATCGCACCGGACCGGCTTCTGCATCACCATGGCCGCACCCAGCGCCATGCCGTGGCACTGGTCCGCAATCACCGAGATGACCACCACCGGTACATTCGCCCACGCCGGAATGCGCTTCAGGTGCGGCAGGAAATCCCAACCCTTCATGCCCGGCAAGAGCAGGTCGAGGATGATCAGGTCGGGCTTCATGCCGTCGACCAGGGTAATGGCGGACTCGACCGATTCCGCGAAAGTGACATCGAAGCCGTCGTTGACCAGCTGCAGTCCGACCAGTTCAGCGGCATGCGGGTCGTCTTCGATCACCAGCGCCATCCTGGCCGCCCCGCGCGGACTATCCAGCTGGCGCGGCTGTTCCACGGCGGAGCCCTGCTCGCCAAGCGGCAGCCACACGGTAAAGCAACTGCCCTGCCCTGGTTCGCTGGTCATGGCAACGCTGCCGCCATGCAGTTCGACCAGTTGGCGGACCACAGCCAGGCCTAGCCCGGTACCCTCGGCCTTGCGTGACAGCGAGCTGTTGAGCTGAGTGAACGGCGTGAACAGGCGCGCCATATCGTCTGCGTTTATGCCGACGCCAGTGTCGGCAATACTGATTTGTACAAAGGTCTCATCGGCGCCCGGCGGCAGCGGCATGCGAATGCCGTGGGCAAACCCCGGCAGGCTCTCGGCTGCCGCCTGGCGGTCGACTTCGCATACGCCGAGCGCGACGCGCCCGCCCGGCAAGGTGAATTTCACCGCATTGGACAGCAGGTTGTAGAGGATTTGCCGCACGCGGCGCCTGTCGCCAAGGATCTCGCTGCTGCGCTCCGGCGGCGTCCAGGCTATGTCGATACGGTTGAGCGTGGCCCGTTCCCGGATCACGGCCAGGCTGTCGGCCAGGAGCTGGTTGAGATCGACCGCCTCCAGGTCGATTTCCATCTTGCCGACCTCGATCTTGGACAGGTCGAGCACTTCGTTGATGAGTTGCAGCAGGTGCTCACCACTGTCGAGAATGGCCGAAACGTACTTGTGCTGATCCGCTGTCAGCTCGCCGAGCACGCCGTCCTTGAATAGTTCGGAAAAACCGATGATGGCGTTGAGCGGTGTGCGCAGCTCGTGCGACATGGTGGACAGGAATTCCGATTTCAGCCGGCTCGCCTCGCCAAGTTGCTGATTGGCGGCGGCGAGTTGCTGATTGGTCTCATCCAGGGCCAGCTGGCGTTGCCGCAGCGTTTCGTTCGCTGCCTCCAGCTCGCGGTTGCGCTGTTCGACCACGCCGAGCAGCTGCGAGCGGCTCTCCGCCAGTTCGCGCGCGGCGCGCGCCTCGGCCGCTTCCATCTCCTTGGCCAGCAGCTCCATGCGGACGCGGCGGTTCTCTTGCTCGAACTGGCGGCGCCGCAACTGGGCGCCGACGCGCGCCTTCAGCACCTCCAGTTCGCTCGATTTGAGCACGTAGTCGTCGGCCCCGGTGGTGAGGCCTTCGATCATGGCGTCCCGGTCTTCCGTACCGGTCAGCATGATCAAGGGGATATCCCGCAACGCGGGGGTCGACTTGATGCGCCGGCAGGTCTCGGTGCCGCCGAGGCCGGGCATGAGGCGGTCGAGCAGGATGCAGTCGACCAATTGCACCGCAATCATCTCGAGCGCTTCTTCGCCGGAGCGCGCCATGATGACGTCGTACCCCTCTTCGCGCAGGCTGTCCGCCAGCGCGTCCAGGTAGGTAGGGCTGTCGTCGATGGCGAGGATGCGCTTCGGCCCAGCCAGGCTGTCGGCTTCGGCGTCGCGCCGGCCATCCTTGGCCGTGCGCAGCACCGCAGCAACACGGGCAAGCAGCAAGGCGATGTCTTCTTCCTTGCGGGCGAAACCGTCGGCGCCGGAATTGAGCGCGGCCAGCTCGGCGCCGAGCTCGCCCGAGCCGGTCAACATGATGCATGGGGTGTCGCGCAGCGCCGCGTCGAGGCGCATTTTGCGCACCACTGTGGCGCCATCGATGCCGGGCAGAACGCCGTCGACGATCACCACATCGGGCCGCCTGGTGGCCGCTGCGCGCAGCCCCTCCTCACCGCTGGCCGCGCTGTGCACCGTATAGCCTTGCAGGCGTAATGCCTCGCACAGCGCCTCGCGGAAAGTCACGCTGTCGTCCACTACCAGTACGCTGTGACCGGTATCGCCATTGCCATTCCCGTTCCTGCGTAGCAGCTGGCGCGCGCGCGCCAGCACATAGTCGCGGTCGTAGGGCTTGCCGATGTAGTCGCTTGAACCGATGACCATGCCGCGGATGCGGTCGTGCACCTCGGCTTCCGTCGATAGCATCAATACCGGCAGCACGGCACTGCTGCGGTTGGCGCGGATTTCCTCCAGCAGGCCGATGCCGTCGCCATCCGGCAACAGCACATCGAGTACGGCCAGCACCACCGGCTGCTCGGCCAGGACGCGCCGCGCCTCGGCCAGGTTGGCGCAGGCGATGCAGTTCATGCCCGCATCGGTAAACGCTTCGTGCAGGTCGGCGCGGACAGTCAGACTGTCGTCCACCACCAGGATGACGCCATTCATGGTCGCGTCTCCAGCCGCGCCTGGGCAGCGATCCACGGGCCGATGTCGGGCAGCGGCAGGATGCGCTGCGCCGCGCCCAGTTGCGCCGCCTCGCGCGGCATGCCGTAGACCGCCGAAGTGGCTTCATCCTGCGCCACGGTAAGGCCGCCGGCACGGCGGATTTCCAGCAGGCCTTGCGCGCCGTCCGCTCCCATGCCGGTCAGCAGACAGGCCAGCACCGCATGGCCGGGGTCACGGGCGAGTGATTCGAACAGCACGTCGATGGACGGCCGGCAGGAATGGCGTTCCGGACCATCGTTCAGACACAGCTTCCCTTCGCGCAGCAGCAGATGGTGACCGGGGCGCGCCAGATGGACGCCGCGGCCGGGCCGCTGGCCATGGGCGGCGAACGACACACGGTGATCGGTCTGGCCGTCCAGCCAGTCGGCAAACGAGGCGCCGAACGGCTCGCCGATGTGCATCACCAGCAGGATGGGTTGTGCAATATCGGCCGGAATCCGTTTAAGTACCTCCACCACGGCGCGCGGGCCACCGGTGGACGCACCGATCGCGACCAGTGTCGGCCGCCGGCCATTACGTGCCACGACCGGCTCGACCGTCTCTGGCATGCCGCGCGCCGAAGTCAGGCGTGCGCGTGGATGGGTGATCACCTTGACGCGCGCCACCAGTGCCAGCAGGTCGAGGTAGCGTCTTTCCCACTCTCCTTCGATGCCAGCCGCCGCCGGCTTCTCCATCGCTTCGAGCGCGCCGGCCGCCAGCGCCTCGTAGGTCTTGAACACCTCGCCGCGATTGAACGACGAGGACACGATCAGGATGGGGGTCGGACAGTAGGCCATCACGTATTCGGTCACCGCGAGGCCGCTCATCTGCGGCAGCATCATGTCCATGCTGATCACGTCCGGCCGCAGTCTGGCGCACAGCTCGATGGCTGCCTTGCCGTCTTCCGCCTCGCCGACGAGCTGCATGCGCGAGTCGTCCGACACCAGTTCGCACAGGTGCTTGCGAACCGTCAGCGAGTCTTCCACGACGAGTACTCGTATACGCGTCATGCCTGCACCAAGCGGTAGATGTGCTGGAGAAACTCGGACTGGTCGAACTGGCTCTTCACGATATAGCCGGAGGCTCCCGCATCCCTGGCACGCTGGCGGTGCTCGCTGGTGTCGCATGAGGTCACCATGATGCAGGGGACGCGATGCAGCCGCGGGTGCGAGCGCGTCCGTTCGACGAAGGCGAAGCCATCCATGCCGGGCATTTCCACATCGGTCAGGAACAGCGAATAGGCGTTGCGATCGGCCATCAGCAATGCCTCCTCGGCCGAGGAGGCCGTTTCGACCGGCAAGCCGGCCGACTCGAGGATGCTTTGTTCGAGCATACGCGTGGTCAGCGAATCGTCGATGACCAGGATCGGATGTTCGAGCGCGCTCTGCGCGGAAACCTCCTGTTCAGTGCAGGTCTGGCCGCTTACCAGCACACCCGGGTCGATGACCAGGCGCGGGTTGCCCTCCTTGTCGACACAGCTGCCCAGTACGATGGCGTCGGCCACCGCCATGGCCGGCAGCGGTCGCAGCACGATGGACTCGGTACCGAGCAGCCGGTCGACTGCCAGCACGGCGGTTTGCCCATCGCTCGCCAGCAGCACGCCCGACCAGTTCTGGCGGGTGCGACCCGCCTTCGGCCCGGGCAAGGCCGGTGACACCACCGGCACCAGTTGCCCGTCCACCATCACGGCGTCGCCGCCGGCGGTGCGGACCACCTCTTCGGCGGCCATCCGGAGCGTACGCCTGACCGACTCCATCGGCAGCGCCACGGTCTGCCCATTGAGTTCCACCAGCAGCGCCTCGAACGCCGCCATCGACAAGGGAACGTACAGTTCCACCGTGGTGCCGACACCGGGCTCGCTTTCGGCGTGCACCTCGCCGCCCAGCCGGGCCATCGCCTCGCGCACCAGGTCGAGCCCGATGCCGCGGCCGGCAATCTGCGTCACCGTGCCGGCGGTCGACACGCCGCCACGAAACAGTTCGGTCAACAGCGTTGTCCGGTCCACATCGGGCGTTGCATGGCCAATGGCCTGGCTGACGGCGGCAAAGTCGATGCCGCGGCCGTCGTCACTGCAGCGGAATACTGCCCGGTAGCCGCGCCGCATGACCAGCAGCCGGATGGCGCCACGCTCCGGCTTGCCGGCGGCGTGGCGTTCGGCCGGGCTCTCGATCCCATGTGCGACTGCATTGCGCACCAATTGCGCCAGCGCGCTTTGCAACACCTCCAGCACCTGGCCATCGAGCAAGACATCGCCGCCATCGGTTTCCAGCGCAGCTTGCCTGGCGATACTTTGCGCCGCGTCGCGGCAAGTGCGTTCGAGCATGGGAAACACACTGGCGGCGGGGATGAGGCGCAAGCGCTCGGCGGTTTCCTTGGCTTGCTGCAGCTCGCGGCCGACCCGGTCCATGCCCACTCCCAGCTTGCGACCGGCTGCCGCCAGCAGGTCGGTCAGCGTTTCCGCCTGCGCGTGCACCGCCGCCGACTGTAGCTGGGGAGCCGCGGCATACCCGCGCCGGCCGGCCTGCGCCACCAGCGCAGCAGCAATGTCGTGGCTTTGCGTGAGCAGGGCAGCCAGTTCGCCGATGCCGGCCATTTCGCGCCCGATCTCGCTCAGCCCGTCCAGCAGTTCACCCAGCTCACGCAGATCGGTGCGCACCAGCCGGGTTGCGCCGGGGGGCGCCGCGGGAACGGTTGCGGCCGTCGCCGGCGTGTGCGGAGCCTGACTCTCCTCCGCTGCCGGTAACCGCGACAGCGCGGCATTGATGGCATCGAGCCGGACCAGTACCGCGTCGACGCGCGCGCTATCCACCGCCAGCGCGCCCTCCCGGCACGGGGCCAGTTCGTCTTCCACCGCGTGGGCCAGGTCGGCGATCTCCACCTGCTTGACCACCCGGGCTGCGCCCTTGAGGGTGTGCGCCAGCCGCAACAGGCGCGCCACCTCGCCCCTGGCGATTTCGCTCTGGTCGAGCCCGACCGCGCCGCTGCTCAGCTGTTCGACCAGCTCGCGCGCTTCGACGCGAAAGAAGCGATAGGGATCCTTGGCCATCTCAGTTCGCCTGCGGCTGGATCAACCGGCGCAGCTCGAGCGACAGGCCGGCCAACTGCGATGCCGTTTGCAAGGTCTGGCCGGAGCTCGCTTCGGTTTCGCGCGTGCCCTGCGCCACGTCGGTGACTGCGGTCCGTACCTGTTCGGCCGCGCTCGCCTGCTGCTTGGTCGACAGCTCGATCTCGCGCGCGGCGTCGGTGGTCATGCTCACCATATTGGCGATCTGCTTGAACGCGGTCGCCACTTCGGTGAACTGGCGCGCGCCGGCATCCACTGCCTTGGCGCCGCTCTCGGTTGCCATGACGGTGGCATTCACCGCGCCGCGCACCTCGTCGATCTGGTGGCGAATCGATTTGGTGGCGCCGGCCACCCGGTCGGCCAGCTTGCGGATCTCATCGGCCACTGCGGCGAAGCGGCGCCCGGACTCGCCTGCGCCGGTGGCTTCGATGGTGGCGTTGATGGCCAGGATATTGGTCTGCTCGGCCAGCTCACCGACGATGTCCAGCACGGCGCCGATTTCCTGCGACTTTTTGCCCAGGTCCAGCATGTGGTCCACCACCAGGTCCACTTGCCGGCGGATGCCCGCGATCGATTCCTGGCCGCGCTCTACCGTGCCGTCACCGGTTTTGGCCGCCGCCGCGGTCTGTTCGGCGATGTCGGCGACGCGCATGGCGCTTTCGGCGATCTGGCGCGACGTGGCGACCAGCTCCCCGATGGTGGTGGAGATTTCCGCCATCGCGCCGGACTGTTCCTTGGCCCCGGCCGCCTGCTGGCTGGCCGCCGCCTGCAATTCGGCCGACGAGCTCTGCACATGACCGACCGCCGCGCCGATCTGCTGGTTGAGCGTGCGTGTCAGGTAGACACCCGCGATGGTCACGAAGGCGAGGCACAGCAAGGAGCCGTAGAGAATGGACTGCCGCGCCCGGATGGCCGTGGCATCGGACTGGGCCGCCCTTTGTTTCAGCAGGTCGCGCTCGACCCGGTCCATGTCGGCCAGCACGAGGCGCAGCTCATCCATCGTGCGTTTGCCCACGCCGGAAGCGACCACTTTCAGCGCCTGTTCCTGCTGTCCCTGCTTACGCAAGTCTATGGTCTGTTTCAGTTCAGCGATCTTGGCGTTGATGAGCTTTTCCGCCTCGTCGATGCGCCGCCGCTGCTCGGGATTGTCGGCAGTCAGTTCGCGCAGGTCGCGGATCGATGTGGTCACCGTGTCGCGCCCGGAGTTGAATGGTTCGAGATAACTTTCATCGCCGGTCAGCAGATAGCCGCGTTGCGCAGTTTCGACGTCCTTCATCGAGCTCAGCGCATTGGCGACCTTTTCGGTCACCTGGTGGGTATGGGTGACCCAGTAGCTGGTCTGGATCAGTTCGTCGATGGCCTGATGGGCGATCGCGCCGATAGCGACCAGCAGGATGGAAGAGATCAAAAAGCCGGCGGCCACTTTCTTGCCGAAGGTCCAGGTATGGTTCATTGCTGCGCACTCCTTGTCGGGAGGGAAATCGGATGGGCAACGCTATTGGCCGGCCGCGCCGCGGCGACGCGCGATTCGACCACGTGGACGAGCGCGGGCAGATCGACGATCGGGCGCTGCAGATCGGTACGCACCGCGCCGGCCAGCAGGCTGGTTTGCCTGGTGCAGGCCGGGGTCAGGCTGTCGTCGAGCTGTTGCAGCTGAGCGCGGTCTATGTGCAACTGAGCATCGAAGGCATCGAAGGCAAGCGCGAACGGCTCGCGCGCCTTGGCCATCACCAGCCAGCGGGGCGGTTCGAGGCACGCGGCATAGGCCAATAGCTGGCCCAGCTCGTAAACCGGAACCATTTGCCCGCGGAAGCCGGCCAGACCCAGCAGCGCCGGGACCGGGGTTGGCAACGGCACGATGCGCCGGTCGACGAACAGACCGTCGATATCGGCCAGGCGGATAGCGTAGGGGTCGCCGCGCACGCGGATGGCCAGCAGGTCGTCAAACTGCGCGCGGGTCTCGGCCACCGCCGCCATGAAGGCTTCGTCGAAAGAGCGCCGTAACTCGGACAGGGTGGCGGCGAGCGAAGGGGTGTCCATCAGCGGGCTCCGGGGCGTGCCGGGCTGGGGCGGCACATGGCGATCAGCGCTTCGCGCTGGAAACCGCCGCCGAACATCAGCAGGCGGGACGAATCTTCATGCTGCAGCAGCGCAGCGGCACGTGCGAGTTCGCGCATGGCGGCCTCCTTGTCGCCGCTGCGGCGGGCCAGCAGCCCGAGGTGCAGGCGCGGCATGGCAAAGGTGGGGTCGAGATAGGCCGCGATCTCGTCCTCCTCCCGCGCTGCCTTGAGGTCACCGCTGGCCTCGCGGCACAGCGCCAGCACGTAGTGCGCGCCGGCATTCATTTCGTCTCCCGCAATCAGGGTCCGGCACGCGGCATCGGCAGCGTCGGTTTCTCCGGCGTGAGCCAGGGCCACGGCGCGCAGCAGCTGGACGTCAGGATCGCCTTCATGATCGAGGCCGAGGTCGTCAAGGTGTGCCAGCGCCTGATCGTAACGCTCGCGGGCAAACAGCTCGCGCACGGAGGAAAGGTCGGGAGGGCGCGGGGCTGCATTGTCCATGCTGTTGCTGGTCCTGGCATGGCTGGCGGCCAGGGCTGCTATGCGTTCGCTGGCCTGGCAAATGGTGGCCACCCAGCTCGGATCGCCAGGGGCGGCCGCTTGCCGCCTCACCGTGCTCCGTGCTGGCGTCGGCGTACTGGCATGCGGACGATTTTTGTCGTGGCGGTAGAAAAACGCATCGTTGCCATGGCAGACATGAAAGTCATTTGACAGCCCACGCAGTGTTTCCGCATGGCCCAGGAAGAGATAGCCGCCGACAGCGAGCGCGGTGCTGAGTCGCGCCACGGCGGCCTGCGCTTGTTCGGGCGCGAAGTACATCAACAGATTGCGGCAGAAGATGGCATCGAAGCGGCCCGGCCGCCAGAATTCCGCGTCGTCGCGCGCCAGGTTGCGGGCTTCGAAGCGCACCGCGCGCACGAGTTGTTCGTCCAGCGCGAATCCGGTCCCTTCCTTGTGAAACCAGCGCGCCACCGTCGCCGCCGGCAGATCGCGCAAGGCCCAGGCCGAATAGTGTGCCCGGCGCGCCCGTTCCAGCATCTGCGGATTGAGGTCGGCGCCGATGATGATCACACGCTGCGCGGCGGCCGGCAGATATTCCCGCACCATCATGGCGATCGAGTAGGGTTCCTCGCCCGAGGCGCAGCCGATCGACAATACCTCGATTGGTGCCCCGTCGGGCGCTGCCTCCAGCCGGTCCGGCAACGCCGTCTGCACCAGTGCGCTGAACTGGTCGGCATGGCGCAGGAAATAGGTTTCGGTAACGGTCAGTTCTCTCGCCAGCGCGGCAATCTCACCAGTGGTGGCCGGGGCGAGGGCCAGTGCTTGCAGGTAGGCCGTACAGCTGGCCCCCATCGCCTCCGCGCGCAGCGCGAGAGTCTGCGACAAGCCATTGATGCGCGAGTCATCGAACTGCCAGCCCATCGCGATAGCCAGCAGTTCGCGAAAGCGAGCGATCTCATGTGCGCTGGGCGGGCTCATGCTTGCCTCTCCGGCGCCATGATCTCCGGCCACAGCTCGTCGGGAATCAAACGCGCCGCAGAAAGGACGAGCAGCAGGTGGTTGTCGAGCGTGGATATCTGCGCCACCGCGCCCTCTTCCATGCTTCGTATCAGCGGGGGAAGTGAGGCGAGCGCCTGGCTGGCCAGGTGGCGCACGCCGAGCACCTCGTCCAGCGCAATGGCGACCTGGCGGCGCTCGATCGCAATGGTCACCAGGCGGGCCGGCCGTGCTGCCTGGGGGGAGCCCAGCAGGCGGGCGCAGTCGACCACCGGCGTCGCGCAGCCGCGGATCGTTGCTACGCCCAGGATGAACGGCGGCGGCAGCTGCGGCAGCAGCTGCGGCAGCGCTTGCACCGGCAGCGGTCGCATGGTCTCAATGATCTGTTCATTGGACAAGGCGCAGTAACAAGCCCCGCTGCGGCACACAAGAAAGGACTGGCCGGCGACGGCGGCTTCAGTCATCGTGGCTCTCCTTCGGTCCGGACAAGACTTGTACCATGGCCGACAGGGCATCGATGTCGGCGAATAGCTGCTGCAGTTGAGCGCTGGTCGTGCCACGCTCGCTCTGAGTCAACTGGCGCAAAACGAACTCTACCTTGGCGCAGCCTTGGGCCAAGTCGGCAAGCTCGACGCAGCGCGCGGCGCCGGTCAGGCTATGAGCCGCGCGATAAGCGATGCCCAGCATGGCGGAATGCTCCTCGGCTGAGGTACCCGCCAGGGCGGTCAGCGTCGCCAGCAGTTCTTTGACATGCTGGCTTGCCTCCGCCTGAAAGGTGGTGAGGAGACGGGCGCGAAATGCAGCATCGTCGTCACTCGCGCATGTGTCCGGAATGGTGGCCCCTCCGTGGCGGGGCGTTGGAACTCGCGCAAGGCCGCGCGGGACGGCGTCAGGCCGACACATGGCCGCCGTCCGGGTTCGGCGGCGTTCGCGGTCCCCCCCGGGATTGGGCATGCCGAGCTTGTGTCGTTCCTGGGGCAGGATCAGCAAAGGAAACACGTGACTGGCCAACAGCCATGAAATCCCAAAGGCCAGCAACCCGGTGGTTTCCCCAATGAAGGTCAAATTCCTCGGGAACAGCAAATGGTTGCCGGGTGCCCTGCCCAGCAGGTGGTCGAGCGCAAGAATGCACATGGACACAGTGATGGACAGGCCACACGCGGCATACACGGCGGCTCGCGCCTTCGCAAGAGCGTGTCGCTTGTGCCAGGCGCGCCAGAAGAAGTTGTAGCAGAACCAGGCGAGGATCAGGAACATTACCAGCGCGGCGGCTCCGTGAACTCCGGGTGCGATCTCCTTGTGACATTCGACGGCGCGGGCCAGGCCCGTGCATTCGTCCTCGCATTTGCACGGGAACAGCGCTACGCAGGCTGCGGCGACTGCGGCAACGCGGCAGAGGATGGCCTCAATACGGCGTTCGCCGTTATAGCCCAGCATCAGCGCGGTAATCGCGAACAGGAAGCCGATAAAGATCGTCGTGCTCCAGGGCTCGCCTCCGTTCTTGTATACGTAGAACGATGCGCTGATCGACGTGATGGATGGGGCGTTCAGGTACGTGAATAGGCCGAGCGTGGTCGCGATCGCGCCGACGAGGAACTTGATGGTGCGCTGGTCGATCTGGAACGCGCCGGTTGGTACGTTGAGCCAGGCGGCGATGGACGTCAACATGGCAGCCTCCCGGATGAATGATTGCAGGTCGCTGCATCGTCGACAGCGGCCAGCGCCGGCTACAAGTCAAGTCATTGGACAGCACGGCTGCCCGTTCATCGGCGCCCGACACTTATTTCATTACCGGGCGCGGGCGGTTCGGGAGCCGGACGGGTGCACAGGCGTGATTCACCGACGTCGCGCTGCGCGCTTTGGCGCCGTTCCTTTCGCCACGTCTTCGCCATACTTCGGTGCCGCTGCCAGGACCATGTATTGATTGCCCAAAAATCGCATGGATGGGGTTGTCTTGTCAACAATTAGTTGATCTGCATTAAATACCACTAGTCGCGGTTCGGTTGCATTGTTGAGCTCGAGGCGAACTCCCTCTGGTTGGGCTTTGTCCCGGCTCACGACGATGTTGTTGAGGTAATTCACTTGGCGTACGGAAGATCCCAACCTGACGTGTTGTCAAGCAATCCATCCCTGCCCTTCCATCCACTGGCCTTAGCGGTACAATGACGGCCTTGTCCTGGTTGGCGCCTTGCCCGGCCGATACTATCCTGAACTATGACCGTCCCACACGAAATTCTCGCTTCCGCGTCGCAGAGCATTGCTGCACAGCCGTCTGCCGAAAAACACACCCCGATGAATCCGCAGGGTGTGAAGCCAGGAAAAAGTACCTTGACTCCTATGATGCAGCAATATCTCAGCATCAAGGCCGACTACCCGACGATGCTCGTCTTCTACCGGATGGGCGACTTCTACGAGCTGTTCTTCGAGGACGCCGAGAA
>Ga0070660_100001904_pt1 | contig 14378 bp, 17 predicted proteins | sample KBSC33metaG_FD_64670 | JGI IMG/M metagenome (GOLD analysis project Ga0070660, IMG submission 64670) | Corn rhizosphere microbial communities from Kellogg Biological Station, Michigan, USA - KBS C3-3 metaG | ecosystem: Host-associated > Plants > Roots > Rhizosphere > Soil ... | reverse complement strand
GGCGGAGAAACGGATCGAGGACCAGATGGCCGCGGCGATCCGCCAGGCCCTTGCCGAAGCGGAGGGCAGCCTTCTCGCCTTCCTTCCCGGAGTGGCCGAGATCGAGCGGACCGCCGAGCGGCTCGACGGCCTTCCCGCCGGGATCGACCTCCACCGCCTACACGGAAGCCTCGATCCCGCCGCCCAGCGCTCCGCCATCGCCGCCGCGCCCGCGGGCCGGCGCAAGGTGGTCCTCGCCACCTCGATCGCCGAGACCAGCCTGACGCTCGACGGGGTGCGAATCGTCGTCGACAGCGGCCTCGCCCGCCGGCCGCGCTACGACCGGGCCGCCGGGATCACCCGCCTGGTCACCGAGCGGGCGAGCCAGGCGGCGGTGACCCAGCGCGCCGGCCGCGCCGGCCGCCAGGGCCCGGGGACCGTCTACCGCCTGTGGGAGGAAGCGGCGACCGCGGCCCTGCCGCGCTTCGACCCGCCCGAGATCCTGGAAGCGGACCTTTCCGCGCTCCTGCTCGACTGCGCCCTTTGGGGCGTGGCCGATCCGCGCGACCTCAAATGGCTCGATCCGCCGTCCGCCGCCGCCGTCGACGAGGCGCGCCGACGGCTGCTCGCCCTGGGCGCGCTCTCGCCGGACGGGCGGCCGACCGCGCACGGCAAGGCGATCGCCGCACTCCCGCTCCCGCCGCGCCTCGCCCACATGCTGGTCGAGGCGGGGGAGCGGGGCTGGAGCCGGACCGCCGCCGAGGTCGCCATTTTGCTCTCCGAGCGGGGCCTGGGCGGCAACGACTCCGATCTCGAGCTTCGCCTGCGCCGCTGGCGGACCGAGCGCGGCCAGCGCGCCGAGGCGGCAAGAGGATTGGCGAAGAGGTGGGCCGCGATGGCGAAGCCCTCTCCCCTCCGGGGAGAGGGTTGGGAGAGGGGGAGTGTCGAACCCCCGACAGCCGGGAATCGGACTCCCCCTCTCCCCAACCCTCTCCCCGGAGGGGAGAGGGAGGAAGTCGCCGCCTGCCTCGCCCTCGCTTTCCCCGACCGCCTCGCCCGCCGGCGCGATTCGTCGGGCGAGAACTGGATCAGCGTCGGCGGGCGCGGCTTCCGGCTCGATCCCGCCTCGCCGCTCGCCCGGGCCGAGTGGCTCGCGGTGGCGGAAGTCTCCGGAACCGCCGCCGGCGCCAGGATCCTCTCGGCCGCCGCGATCGAGGAGGCGGCGGTGCTCGACCTGTTCGGCGACCGGATCGACACCGCCGCCCAGGTCGAGTTCGACCCGGCGACCGGAACCGTCCGCGCCCGCCGCGGCCGCCGCCTCGGCGCCATCACCTTGTCCGAAGGGGGCGACTCCTCCGCCTCGCCCGAAGAAGTGGCTCGCGCTCTGCTGGAAGGCGTCCGTACCCACGGCCTCGCCCTCCTGCCGTGGAGCGAGTCCGCCCGGGCGCTTCGCCGCCGCGCCGCCTTCGCTCGCCGCCACGATCCCGCCCTCGCCGACCTCTCCGACGCCGCTTTGCTCGCCACGCTCGACGAGTGGCTGCCACTCCTCGTCGCCGGCCGCCGGAGCCTTCGCGACGTCGATCCCGGTGCGCTCACGGGGACGCTCGATTCGATGCTCGGCTGGGAAGGCCGCAGGGCGGTCGACCGGCTCGCCCCCGAAGCGTTCGAGACACCCGCCGGAAGCCGCCACGCCATCGACTATGAGGCGGAAGCCGGGCCGACCGTGACGGCTCGGGTCCAGGCGCTGTTCGGCCTCGCCGAGCATCCCGGCGTCGCCGGCGGCCGCGAGCCGCTCGTGCTCAGCCTCACCTCGCCGGCCGGCCGCCCGATCCAGACCACGCGCGACCTTCCCGGCTTCTGGCGCGGAAGCTGGGCGGCGGTGGCGAAGGAGATGCGCGGCCGCTACCCGAGGCACCCCTGGCCCGACGACCCGGCGGCGGCCGATCCCACGCTGCGAACGAAAAAGGGCGCCGGGCGGCACTGACGTCATCCCGGCGAGGACGAACAGTTGATTCCTCTTCGAATGTTGGGCAACCCGCGGGCGAACGAGGAGCAAGAACGAGATGGCGGCGCGCATCTTCCAGCGGTCCAAGAATGCGATGCAGTCCGGCCAGGCGACCGCCGGCCAATGGCTGCTCCAGTTCGAATCGCACCGCCCGCACAGCCCCGACCCGCTGACCGGCTGGTCCGGCGGCGGCGACACCCAGGCGCAGGTGACGTTGAGCTTCCCGACCGCGGACGCCGCAAAGGCCTATGCCGAGAAGAACGGCATCGCCTACCACTTCGTCCCTCCGGCCGAACGCAAGCTCAAGCTCCAGTCCTACGCCGACAATTTCAAGTGACACCGTCGCCCCGGCGAAGGGGACCGGAGCATCGCCCACATGATCGTCACCCCGGACTTGATCCGGGGTCCACTTTCCTGTCCCGCTCCGTCCGAGGAAAGGTGGATGCCGGATCAAGTCCGGCATGACGAAATTGGCTAGGCGTGTCTGCCGCGCCTAAAGCAACGCCCCCGCCAGAAGAAGGAGCAGCTTCACGTCGACCGCGCAGCCCTGCGCCCGCTTCGCTTCGACGAAAGCCGGGACGGCGCCGAGCGCGACCCGGTGGACCTCGATGCTCTCGCCCGCCACTCCGCCGCCCTCGCCGACCCGGCTCAGCCCCTCCGCGCGGAGCAAAGTGAAGGCCTCCGACGACATTCCCGCCGACGAATGATAGCGGCCGAGATCGACCATGCGCTCGGCGCGCCAGCCGGTCTCCTCCTCGAGCTCGCGGATCGCCGCCGCCTCGATCGCCTCGCCTTCGGTCTCGTCGCCGACCAGGCCGGCCGGAAGCTCGATGCAGCGCGCGCCGATCGGCACCCGATATTGCTCGACGAGGATGACATGGCCTTCGTCGATCGCGACGATCACCGCCGCTCCGATGCCGCGCACCCGGGAGACGAACTCCCAGGTCCCCTGCTTCCTCACCTTGAGGAAACGGCCTTCCCAGACCGTCTTTGCCGCCTCTGCGTCGCTCATAGCTCGATCAGCCGGTCCGGAAGCTCGTTCGGATTCTCGCGCTGCGCCGGAAGGCATTTTTCGAGCACGTCGCCGATCTTCTCGACCGCCTGCGCCATGCCTTCGCCCGGGCGCCCGGCCTTCACCTCGGCGATCAGCACCGCCATCGCTTCGCCCCAGACTTCGGGTTCGACCTTGGAATGGATCGCCTCGTCGGCGACGATCTCGGCGCGCCGCTCGAGCAGCGACAAATAGAGGAGCACTCCGGTTCGCCCCTTGGTCCGCTGCTCCGCCGCCACCCGGAACAGCTCGACCGCGCGGCGCCTCACCCGGCGGTTCTTGGTGCCCTTGGGCGTCAGCGCCATTCGAAGCGGCATCCAGGCCAGCAGCAGCCGGACGAGGAGGAAGGCCACGACCAGCTTGACGAAGACGTAGGTCATGGCGAGCGGCCGGGTCAGCTCGGCATTCCATCCCAGCATCGTGCCCACCGCCCAGTCGATCCACGCCTGCGGGACGACCGCCAGGCCGATCGGAACGAACAGCATCAAAAGCACCGCATAATGGAGGCCGACGTCGTGATAGGCGTCGGAGCGCGGAGCGAGGACCGTGACGATCTCGCCGTCGCTTCGCGCTTCGGCCGCGGCGACCGCGGCGCCGACCCGCTCGCGTTCCGTATCCGTAAGGCGAAGTCCTACCATGATCCGGACGCCCCTCCGCCACCCGACGATCCGCCGCCGCCGGAGAAGCCCCCGAAGCCGCCGCCACCACCGCCGCCCCAGCTTCCACCGCCGCCGCCCCAGCCGCCGCCGCCGAAGCCGGGGCCCCAGAGCACCACGGGCCCGCCACCGAAGCGGCGTCCGCGCCGACGGCCGCGGAACATGGGGAGGATGAAGAAGAAAAAGATGATCCCCCAGAAGATCAGCGGGACGAAGGATCCGCTCTCCTCCCGGCCTCGGGCTTTCTGCCGCTGCGCGGCCTCGACCGCCTTTTGCTCCGCCTGATCGGCCGGCGCTTGCAGCTGAGCGACCAGGGCCTCCACCCCGGCTCCGATTCCCCCGGCGAAGTCGCCCTGCCGAAAGGCGGGGGCGATCCTGTCGCGGATGATCTCCCCCGACAGGGCGTCGGTCACGACCGGCTCAAGGCCGTAGCCCACCTCGATCCTGATCTTCCGCTCGTCCCGGGCGACGAGGAGGAGTATTCCGTTGTTCGATTGCTTCTGCCCGAGCTGCCAGTGCCGGAACAAGGCGTTGGCGAAATCCTCGTCCGGATAGCCCTGAAGGTCCGGCACCGTCGCCACCACGAGCTGCCGGCTGGTGGATTGCTCGAGCGCTCCAAGCTTCTGCGCCAGCGCCGCCTCTTCGGCCGGAGGGATGAGGCCGGCCGAGTCGACGACCGGCCCGGTCAGCGCCGGAAAGGTCTGCGCCGCGGCCGGAGCATGGACGGCCAGCAGCAGGAACAGGAGCGCGACCAGGCGCGCCGGCAGGGCTTTGAAGGCCACCTTGCCGCTCAGCGGCTGGTGTTCGTGTCGAAGCTGACCGTCGGCGCGACCTCGGCGTTCGGAGTCGTCGCCTGGTAGGGCGCCATCGGCTTGGCGCCGTAGAACACCTTGGCGCCGATCACCGCCGGGAAGGTGCGGATCGTCGTGTTGTAGCTCTGCACCGCCTGATTGTAGTCGCGGATGCCGATGTTGATCCGGTTCTCGGTACCTTCGAGCTGGTCCATCAGGGTCTTGAAATTGCCCTGGCTCTGGAGCTGCGGATAGGCCTCCTGCATGCGCTGGAGCGACAGCGTCAGCTGGTTCTGAGCGGCGGCGAACCGGGCCATGGCGGCGGGATCGCCGATCTGGTCGCCGGAAAGCGTGATCCGGGTCGCGTTGGCCCGCGCCTCGGTCACCCCGACCAGGATGTTCTGCTCGGAGGTCGCCGCGCCCTTCACCGTCGCGACGAGGTTGGGGATGAGATTCGCTCGGCGCTGGAAGGCGGCCTGGACGTCCGCCCACTTGGCCTTGGCATTCTCCTCCGCGGTCGGAATCGAGTTCACTCCGCAGCCCGAAAGCGAGGCGGCGGCCACGGGGACCAGCATCAGGGTGGCGAAGCGCGTGCGGTTCATCGGTGGAATCCCTCCTCGGTTCGCGGTGAGAAGTAGGGACTCCGCTTCGCCCCCGCAACGCTTGGAGGCACGAGGGCCTTCATTTCCCCTGAAACCGCCTTACGAATGGAGCGATGGACGACCCTTGCCCGCCCGCCGAGCCGTGCCCCGGCTGCGGCCTCGCCTACCCGCCGGCCGACGGCCCCACCCACGCCTATATCGGCGCCTCCCCCGCCTGCTGGGCCCGCTACGGCGAGCTGCTCGCGCTCGAATATTCGAACCCGGGGCTGATGCGCTGGCATCGGCTGACCGTCGATTCCTACACGGCGCAGCATCCCGGCGTCCCGGGGCGGCAGAGCGCGCAGTCGGTGCACGTCCACCTCGCCGGGCTCCACCTCGTCCTGGAGCTCGGCCTCGATCCGCCGCAGGTCGCGCGGGCGATGCAGCGCCTCGCCGACGGCCGCCCCCACGCCTGGCTGGAGCCGCCGCCGCTCGCCACCGGCATCGGCCTCCCCGAGGCGATCGCCGCCGCCGGAACCCCGGCTTACGGGGACGCCGTCCGCTCCTGGGCGGAGGCGGTGTGGGGCGCCTGGTCGCAGCATCACTCGGCGATCCGGGCCGAGGCCGAGGGCGCGCTCGCTTCACGATGAGCGGGATCGCGCGGACCTGAGCCGCGTCGGGCTTGCCCGGCTAAAAAGCCGCGCCGCCGCCGCCCGGATTCTGAGTTCCCGCGCCGCTGCCGGTGTCCGTCCCGGAGTCCGTTCCCGTGCCTGCAGCGGTGCCCGTTCCGGTGCCTGCACCGGTGCCCGTTCCGTTGCCGGTGCCGGTGCCGGTGCCCGGCGTCGGCGTCGGCGAACCGCTATCGGATTCCTCCTCCGGCAGCCCCAGGGCCTTGTCGATCTGCTTCTGCAGCCGTGCCTTGCGGGCGAGGAGCTGGGTCTTCTCGTCGCTGTCGACGTTCTTCCCGCCGAGCCGCCGGTCGATCGCCGCCACCTGGAACTCGAGCGAAGCGAGGCTTGCCGCGGCAGTACGGGTCCGGGCGATGTCGTCGAAGCCTTCCTGGTTCACCGCCGCCTTGATCAAAAGCTGAAGCCCGCGCTCGTACGAGCAAGCCTGGTGATACTGATTGACGAGGCGGATCATGTCGTCGACCGTGAAGTCGGCGAGCTTGTCCTTCCTGCGGGTGGCGAGCTCCGTCCTCACCTTCTCGCGTTCGCCGTCCATCGCGGCGTTGATCGCCTGGGTAACCTGATTCCTGTAGAAGCTCTCCGCGGCATGCCCCCGCACCCCGCTGGTGAAAGCGGCGGCGCCGGACAGGATCGACTTCGCGAGGTCGCCGCCGACAATGGTGGAAACCGTGGAAAAGGCGGTCGTCGCGCTCCCGAGGCCGAAATTCAGGGCGCCCTCGCGCCCGACGATGCGGCCTTTTTCGAGGACGCAGACGTCATCGGCGTGCTTCATCAGAATTGCGGCAAGCCGGTTGCGCGCGAACTCGGCCCTGGCGGTATCCCTTGCGGACGATCCGGACGATCCGGACGCCTGCGCGTAAGCGGTCAGCCCCGACGAGTCTCCCGGAAACCGGAAGCAGTCGAGGTTGATCGCCCCGTCCGTCGTGTCGTCCAGCCCGCGAGTGAAGGGGCATTTCGAATTGTCGACCCTCGCGGCTGCATTCGCGGCCGCCGCCGTAGCCGGCCGCTTCGGATCGGGAATGCCATAGCTGGCGACCGTATTGGGATTGACCCTGGCGAACGACCCGATGTTGCATCCGCCAAGGACCACGGAAAAACCGAGCACCAGCAATCGTGCGTTGAACATGATGATCCCCCCCGAGTCGGGCCGAGGATAAAATAGCGCGGCGCCGAAGTGCAAGCCGTCCGGGGAGGCCGAATTTCCGGGGCTTCAATTCGGGGGCGGCAACGCCTATATGGGTCGTGTCGGGCTTGCCCGGCTATGGCGATAAATTGTTGCGTTCAATAGATGCAGCGGACCCGGGGGCAGTACCCGGCGGCTCCACCATTTCCCCTGCGAAGGCAGGGCAGCTGATGGGGCCGAACCAGGATCGACGTGTGTTGAAACGCGCAGCTTTCGCTCGGAATGGGACCACCGCGACGGCCCATCACACAAGTGCCAACGATAACGAGGCTCTTGCGATTGCCGCGTAACCCGGACCTCACGGTTTAGGTTATTAGGACAAAAGCGCGGTTCGGGCTGCACCGGGCAACAGAAGCAGACACCGGCGGCCGCCGGGGGGGCCGAGCAACAGAATCCCCCCGGACCTTCCTTCAGAGGATCCGAAGCGTCGGGCGGTTGAGTCGTCGGCCGCGGGCTGCGGCGGCTGGTCGCGACTCCTCCGGCCGAGAAATGAGATGCACGCTCTCGCGCCGCGCGATCATTGACCATGGCCGCCGCCACACCGTGGACCGCGACTTGAAAGCCGTAAATTCGGGTCGCCCCCCTCTCTTTCTAAGTACCGCAAAGGATGGCACGGGTCGGGGCACGTCTCGACAATTTCGCCGACAATGCCATACTCCCTCGCCGTCCGTGGCGAGGTCGGAAAAGGGGGCTTGGTGGCGAACCGCGAACGCATTCGAATTGCTCGTGGCGGAATGCTTAGACGGCAGGACGACAACTACGATAGGCAGCTTAGGGAACTCAACGCGCCGGGCATCCAAAGCGATTTACCGCTCGTTCACGTTACCTCTGCCTGGAGTGGAAAGGAGATCGTTCGCCTTACAAAAATCAAGACGAGCTTCTGCAACGTATTCAAAACCGAACTGCTATACTTTTTTGTCCTGAGGCCGGCTTATTGCCTGAGGAATGGAGAGGAGCCCTCGCATTATATCGACTACTTTCCGGCAGCTTTCGTAGTCAAATCGCAGGCGGTGCAACGACCGCGCCACATCTTCCCGTTCGACACAGGAGCGGCTTGGGAAGGGCATTATGCCTCCCAGGCGAACCTTAAGGTGCCTCTGGATGATTATGAATTGGCCCCTGAGCATTCGGCCGCGGCCGGGTTCATCGGATGGGCGTTCCGAAATCTGAGGCGCTATTACGAAGGGCGGTTACGCCCTGATATCGCCGACGGCCTGAAGGTCACCGACTCCGTTGCCCACAGCTATATCGCCGTCGCCCGCCTTGGGCTCGACGGAGATCGGCACCACGACAAGCGGGCCTCCACCCTCGAAGTGGCTTCCTCTCATAACGTGGATCTGCTGGAGAACTGCCCGCTGATCATCTTCCCGAAGGCCTATCTGGAGGACAAGAGACTCAAGCCCTATTTCGACAAGCTTTGGCAGCACGGCTCGCAGCTCGAGCCCTACGATTGGGACCCGAGCCGGACGCCGAACGAATTTCAGAAAGACATGATGCAGATTTGCCGGCGCTGGTATCTCCGGCATGGCCTCGATCTATGAGCTCGCTCGAGCCGCCCAGGCGATTGACTGGCTACGTTGCGCTGACCGGTCACGGCTTTGCCCTGCCGGTCTACGGCTTGGCGACGGAGCACGGAAGCGCCGGCAACGCGCCCTATGTCGCCATTCCCGAGGTTGAGGGCGACCGGCAGGGGTCCATCGCGAACTTCGACATCCTCAATGTCGTGAACATGGGCGTCCATTGGCTGCCGGGTCAAAGGGCCGAAATCGCGGTGGGCGACCCGTGGCAGGATGTGTTCCTTTGGAAGGGTGAGGTCGTCGCGGGGACCGCGCGCCACATCTTCGACAGCGGCCGGGCCTGGCACGACGACCTGCGGCGCGACGCGCCCCTGACCTACCTCGACCTCGCCCTCGGGGCCGGTGCCGAAACGACGGCGGCGGCTGCCCGCTCGGCGCTTGAATTCCTTGTGGAACGCCTGGGCGAGAAAGGCGGCGCGCGAAGCTTTCGAGATATCGTCGTTAGCCCAGGCGTCTTGCTCGAACTGCATCGCCACAACCAGCGAACGTCGCCGCAGGAAGCGCTTCCGGACAGCGTCCGTGACTTCCTCGTGGAGCCGGCCGGCGTCGACCGGTTCTCGGTACGGCTGGCGCCTGGGTCGGTCACGCGCTTGGGAGGTGAAGAGGCCTTCTCCGGCCTGGTCGAGGCGATCGCGGCCTTCGGACGCAGGATCGGCGCCGACCTCCAGACAATCGAGGATCCGGGTATCACCGAAGCCGAGCGTCCACATCCGCGGCCGGCCGTGCCGTTGGAGGGCCCGCCGGAACCGCCTGCCGGGTTCCTCGGATCGGCGTCGCGAGCCGTGTCGGCGCAGGAGATCGCCATCGACCTCGGCACGGCCAACACGCGGATCTTCGTCAAGGGGCGGGGAATCGTCCTGGACGAGCCGTCGGTGGCGGCGATAGAAACCGTCAACGGAGCGAAACGCATCCGCGCCGTCGGCAGCGAGGCCGTCGAGGCGGCGAGGAAGGATCCCGACAGCGTCGAACTGATCCGTCCGATGCGCGATGGGGTAATCGCGGACATCGACGTCGCCGAGCGGATGATCGAACATTTCTTCAAATCCGTGCGCGGGCGACGCCCTTTCCTGCGGCGGCCGACCGTTATCATTTGCGTGCCTTCCGGTTCGACGTCCATCGAGCGGCGCGCCGTTCGCGAAGTGTTGGAGTTCGCCGGCGCCGGCAAGGTCTGGCTGATCGAGCAGCCGATGGCGGCCGCGATCGGCGCCGGAATGGCTGTGACCGAGCCGTTCGGCACATTGATCGTCGACATCGGCAGTGGAACGACGGAGGTTGCGGTCGTGGCCGTCGGTGGGCTCGCCTACGCCGTCTCCGCGCGAGTGGGCGGCGACGTGATGGACCAGGCGATCTCCTCCTACATCCGCCGCAATCATGCCCTTCTGATCAGCGAATCCAGAGCCGAGCGCATCAAGATGCAATTCGGCCGGGCTCGGCCGCCCGTCGACAGCTCGGGTAGGATGACGGGCGGCGCGACGATCATCGTCAAGGGCCGCGATGCCGTCTCGGGGGCGCCCAAGGAGATCACGATCAATGAGATGCAGATTGCCGAGGCCCTGTCGGAACCCCTCGGCTCGATCGTCGAGATCATCAGGATCGCTCTCGAGAATACGGCCCCGGAACTGTCCGCGGACATCGTCGATCAGGGGATCGTGCTGGCCGGGGGCGGCGCCTTGATCGAGGGCATCGCCGAAATGATCCGGGATGAGACCGGCCTCCCGGTAGCCGTTGCGGAGGAGCCGCTGGGGTGCGTGGCCAAGGGCCTGGGGGAGGTTCTCAACCGCCCGCAGCTCCACTCGGTCCTGAGCTGAAACGCGCCGTCCCGAGCGAGCCGCGCGCTTCGTCCGCCGGAACGGAGGCGGATACGGACCGGCGGGGGCAACGGGCTTGATTGCGAAGCGGAGTCGAAGCCTCTTCCGGAATAGCTTAAGGGAGATCATCATGCGCGCCCTCCTCCTTATCCCGATCCTCCTCCTCGCCGCCTGCAGCGATCCGGAGCCCGAGAACGTGCAGGCCCGGGCGGCCAATGCGTCGATCGAGCTTGAGCAGCGCTACAACCAGATCCAGGCGGAGGCGGAGAACGACGTCGACGCTCAGGCGGCGCCGGTCGACAACGAGGCGGAAGCCCTTCTCAACCAGTTGAACATCGTCGTCGCCGATCCCGATTCGGCGCTCGCCAACCAGGGGCAGCCCGCCGCCGCTGGGAAGAAGTAGCGGGGGCCGTCCGGCCGAGCGGCTATTTCTTGCGCGACTTTCGGGCGGCGTAGCGGGCGTCGCGCGCCGCCTTGAGCTCGGCTTCGGACTTGGGGGCCGACGCGGCCGCCTCTTGTGCCGCAGCCGCGTCCGCCTCGGCCTTCGCCGCCTTGGCCTGCTCGGCCGCCTGGGCCTTCTCCTCCCGCTTGCGCCGGGCCGCGGCCTCGCGCTCCGCCTGCGCGGCCTGGCGCGCGGCGAGCACCGCCTCGTCGACCGGGGGCTTGGAGCGCAATTTGTCGAGCGCCTTCTGCTTGGCTTGCGCCGCCGATCCGATCCGGTCCTGAAAAGTGGGGCTTTTGTAGCTCATCGCGCCGCCATGTCAGCGCCCGCCGCCCGGCGCAAGAGCGTTCGCCCCGCCGCCTTCCGCCGACCGCCCCGCCGCCGGCGCACGAGGCCCCGCCCGCGCGCACGCGAACGCCGCGCTCCGACGGCCTCCCGGCCCGTCGAAGCGCGGTCGGCACGCGCCAGGAGGGCCGCGGGGATTGCCCGCGGCCCGCCTGTCCTACTTGCCTTCGGCCTTCTTCTCGTCGGCCGTCTTCACGTCCACGGTCGGGACCTGGATGGTCTTGTTCTCGGTGCCGACGTTCACGTCCGGGCCGGTGACGTTATATTCGGGCAGCTGGCCGCCGCTGACGTTGACGTCGACGTCCGGCATCGCGCCGTTCTTCGTCTTGTCGACGTCGCAGGCGGCGAGTCCGGCGAGGCAGCTTGCCCCGGCGAGGGCGGCGATGATCTTCTTCATGGTGACTCCTGTCCGTCCGCCCGCCGGCGACATGACGCCCCGGAAACGGTCCGGGGCGCCCGCCGGCAGAGGGAGTGGCTGCCAATGCCGCGGCGTTCGCGGCGGGGGACTAACATGGATCAGAGGGCCGGGTTCCACAACCCGATTTGAAAAGGGTAAGGCGAGCCCGGCCAGGCGTCTTTGCTCCGGGGCGGGAAGATCGGGTCGTGCCCCCGCCGCCACTGCCGCTCGAGCGCGCTGAACTTCCTTAGGATCCCCGCCTTCACCTCCTCGAGCGGGCGAGGCAGCGGCCGCCGTCCCGGAGTCCCGGCCATTCCCGCCTCGAGCCGCCGGCGCATCTCGACGATCCAGATCGCTTCCGACACGCACATCGCCCGGATCGGGGTTGACCTCGGCGCCGCGGCCGGGCTCGAAAAGAGATTGGCCCCCGCTTGGAGCAGCGCCCATTCCAGCCGGTCGACCGCCTCGCTTATGGTCTCGTCCCACCGCCGCGCGAAGGCCCGCCAGCGCTTGCGATGCGCGTAAGCCGCGCACTTGCCGAGCCCCACCGAGGCGCAGGCGGCGGTGACGTTGCAGGTCGCCGCCAGCGTCTGGAGGAACCGCGCCTCGAGCCGCGGAGTCCATTGGCGAAGCCGCGCCCGGGCGATCTGCACCCGTTTCCCGCCCCCCGATCCGCCGGTGCCCCTCACCACCAGCTCCTCCCCGTCGAGATGCCCCCATTCGCGCGGCGGAGCCGAGCTTTCCAGCCGCGAAAGCCGCTCCCGGGCCGCCGCCACCGCCGCCCGAACCGCCGAATCGAACGCCGCATCGCGCGAGCGATGGAGGCACGCCCACGAGCGCGACACCCGCGCCCGCTCCGCCGCCACCGTCTGGTTTCCGGTCTCCTCCACCGCCCGAAGGAACGCCGCCCGCCGCGCCTCGCTCATCCTCGCCGTCATCGGCCCGCCTCCTCATTCCGCCGGATCGTAGGCATTATCCTACGAACGCCGCGCGGAAAGTCAAGCCTTTGTTCCTCTTTGGTTCACGCCTAGCCGTTTGCCGCCGGCCGCCCGCTTTCAGAGCCGCTCCTCGATCCAGTCCCAAACCGGCTGCGGCATCCACCCGCAATAGGAGCCCTCGCTCACCTGCGCGACGATGATCTTGTCGGCGGGCTCCAGCCCCTGGTGGAGGTCGAGGTTGATCTCCCCGGCCCGGAGCGGAGTCGAGACGAAATAGACCGCCGGAAAATCCTCGTCATGGATATATTCATAAGCCTCGACCCGCCCGGCCAACCCCGCCTCGAGCGCCTCGACCGCCGCGGCCTCCCGCTCAAGCTCGCCGCTAAGCTTCCACGTCACCAGATAAACGCCCATCCCCGCTCTCCCTGCCGATCATGGCTCCTTAATCCGGAAACAGGATCGCGGCATAATCCATCGCGCCATGCAGGACATGGAGTATGACGACCGCGCCCGGTTCGACGCGATAGAAGATGAGGTAATTGCCGTGGAGGCGCTGGTGCACGCCGTGGCCTTCGTAGCGGGGCACGACCGGAAAACGCTTCGGGAATTCGGCGAGACCTAGGCAGGCCTTCCTCACTTCGGCGACGAACGTCGCTGCGCGTTCGGGGTTGTCAGCGGCGATCCGGTCGCCGATCGCCTCGAGATCGTTCTTAGCCGCGTCGGTGAAGCGGACGATCACCGAGGGCCCGCGGCCATCGCACGATATTTGGCCTCGAGCCGATCGAAGACCGCCTCCGCGGGCAAGGTCCGGCCGGCATCCGCGTCCGCTAGGCCTCGGGCGATCGCGGAATCCAGCGCCGCGAGCCGCGTCTCCCGCTCCTGGATCAGCCGAACGCCCTCGCGCAGCACCTCGCTCTTGGAGTTGTACCGGCCCTTTTCGACGAGCTCGGCGACGAACCCTTCCAGCTGCTGTCCCAACTCCGCGCTGATCATCAGAACCTCCGTCCTCCGCACATAGCCCACTTATGAACTATTATCAATTCGTCGCACATAGTCCCTTCACCTTCCGCCGCCGAAGCGCCTCCGGCCGACGCAAGGTCCGCCTTCTCCCGCCGCATTGGCCGGTCCTTGCCGGCCCGCTGAACTCGGCGCAGGGGTCAGCCCCGCCCGAACGGCGGCGCGCCAGTGGATGCTGAAACAAGTCCGGCAGACGAAGCAGGCGGGATGCGCTCCGGCCCCTTTCGCGTGACGGGCCGCGCCGACGTTTGCTGAACGGCACAGCTCACGGTGCGGTGTCGAGCCCGCCTCCCTCGCCCCAGCCGAGCCCGTCGCCGAGCACCGCCGCCACCAGGAACCGCCGCATCTCGGCGCAGACCGCGCCCTTGCGCCCGATCATATGCGCGTCGCCCTCGATATACATCCACACCCGGCCATGCTCGTCCATTCCGGGAGACCCAGGGGACAGTCACTAGTGACTGTCCCAGATCACGTCGCGGACCCAGGGACAGTCACTAGTGACTGTCCCCGATCACGTCCCCGATCCCGGGTCGAGCCCGCCCCCCTCGCCCCAGCCGAGCCCGTCGCCGAGCACCGCCGCCACCAGGAACCGCCGCATCTCGGCGCAGACCGCGCCCTTGCGCCCGATCATATGCGCGTCGCCCTCGACATACATCCACACCCGGCCATGCTCGTCCATTCCGATGTCCAGCTCGACGTCGGTGCTCAGATCCTCCGGCTCCTTGCGCTTCATCCAACGCTCGCGAACCGCCTCGGCCGCGAGGGCGATATGCGCCGCCGCCTTGTAGAGCTTGGCCCGATCAAGCTCCCCCGCCAGCCGAGCAAACGCCTCCAGACCCAGGGGACAGTCACTAGTGACTGTCCCAGATCACGTCGCGGACCCAGGGACAGTCACTAGTGACTGTCCCCGATCACGTCC
>Ga0070660_100001901_pt1 | contig 14387 bp, 14 predicted proteins | sample KBSC33metaG_FD_64670 | JGI IMG/M metagenome (GOLD analysis project Ga0070660, IMG submission 64670) | Corn rhizosphere microbial communities from Kellogg Biological Station, Michigan, USA - KBS C3-3 metaG | ecosystem: Host-associated > Plants > Roots > Rhizosphere > Soil ... | reverse complement strand
TGCACAGCGAATGCCTGACCGGCGACGTGCTCGGCAGCCTCAAATGCGATTGCGGGCCGCAGCTTCACGCGGCGATCCATGCGATCGAGGCGAGCGGCTGGGGCATCCTCCTCTATTTGCGCCAGGAAGGACGCGGGATCGGGCTGATCAACAAGCTGCGCGCTTATGCGCTGCAGGATCAGGGCTATGACACGGTCGAGTCCAATTTGCGGCTCGGGTTCGCGGTCGATGCGCGCGATTTCGGAATTGCCGCGGCAATGTTGCGGCTGCTGAACCAGGACCGCATCCGGCTGCTCACCAACAATCCCGCCAAGGTCGCGGGGCTGGAGGCGGCGGGAGTCACGGTCGTGGAGCGCGTGCCGCACAAGCTGCCGCCCAATCCGCACAACGCGCATTATCTGGAGGTGAAGCGCGACCGGACCGGGCATCTGCTGTGAAGCTGATCGCGGACGGCAAAGCCGGGCTGCTATATGCGGGCGACCGGACGATCCCGTGCAGCATCGGCAAAAGCGGGCTGATTGCGGCCGCCGACAAGAAGGAAGGCGACGGCGCCAGCCCGATCGGCGTCTGGCCGCTCCGGGGCGTGCTGCTGCGGCCCGACCGCGTGACCGTGACCTTGCCCGCGGGGTTGCAATTGCCCTGGCGCTGGATTCGGCTGGACGACGGCTGGTCCGATGGTGCGGAGGACCCCGCTTACAATTGCCCCGTCCGCCATCCGCATGGCTTTTCGGCCGAGCGGCTGTGGCGCGACGACGGGCTTTATGACGTGGTGGTCGTGCTCGGCTACAACGATACGCCGCCGATGCCGGGCGCGGGCAGCGCGATTTTCCTGCATTGCCGGCGCGGCGAGGCCGCGACCGAGGGCTGCATCGCGATCGCGAAGGAGGCGTTGGTCGAATTGCTGCCAAGCCTCGTGCCGGATGACGCGGTCGAGATCCGCTAACCCGCGCTCACAAATATTCGCGCGAGATATCCTGCTTCAGCCCCTGAAGCCGCACGACGCGGTTGCCCTCGCAGACCGGCGCGGCCAGCAGCCGCATCCAGCGGCGGCGGCCCGCAACAGTCCGTATCTCCAGATCGACGGTAAAGCCGCGCCGATGCTTGATCGCATGGGCGCGCAGGCGTTCCATCGCGGCGCGGGATTCGTCGCAATAGAGCGCGACGATCTCGTCGCGCGAAAGGCGGGCGCCGCGCGGCAATCCGAACAGATCGAATACGGGGTCCGTCCAGGCGAGGCTGTTGTCGGCGAGGTCGCACGTCCATTTGCCGATGCCTTGCGCGGCAAGCCTATCGTCGTGGAGCGACGCAAAGCCTTTTTCGCCAAGCGCTGCCGCGTTGAACAGCATGCCGAAATCGAAGCGCCAGCCGCTCTCGGACAGCGGCCAGCTGTAATGGAGCGGGAGAGGGATCGTCGACTGCAAGACGCGGCGCCTTTCATGGGCTGAGCCGTGGTTAGCAAGACGGCTCTTAACAGGCCGTTACGCGCGGCAAAGGCATGCCGCGGCGCCGCAACCGAGATTGCCTTGCCGCGGCGGATGCGGACGATCGAAGACTATTTCGCCTTCTTGGCGGCCTTGGGCTTTGCGGCGGGAGCGGCGGCCTTGGGAGCGGCGGCCAAGGCGACGGCGCGCTTGTGGCGTTTGTTGGTGGTGCGAAGCTGACCCATGATTCTTCCTGACGTGCTGGAGTATGTCGTCGCGTCGTTCAGGCAGCGGGGGTCACGCGGTGACGTGGCACCCCATGGTCACTTCGGCGCCGACTGGCAACCACGGATGGGTCCCTTGCCCTTGGTCCGGCTGGTCAGATGGAAATGGTCGCCGCGGTCGCAGCGATAAGGATGGAGTGGGAGGTCGCCGTCCCGGATTGCTGCCCGCGCCTGCTCTTCGGACGCGAAACGTGCCTTGCGGTTGCAGGTGCTGAGCTTGGTACGCACGCTCAGCCCTGGCGATTGGGCCGGCTGCCGAAACCCAAAGGACGCGCCGGCGTGGCGCTCGCGCGGTCTCCGAACAGCGCGCTGCCGACGCGGACGCAGGTCGCGCCCAGCATCGCGGCGGTTTCGTAATCGCCCGACATACCCATGCTGAGCCCGGCCAGGCCATTGTCCCTGGCCAGCTTCGCGAGCAGGGCGAAATAAGGCGCGGCCTCGGTTTCCGCCGGCGGCACGCACATCAGGCCGGCAATCTCGAGGCCGAGATCGCGGCATCGCGCCAGCAAGGCCGGCAGATCGGCGATCGCGCAGCCGCCTTTCTGTTCTTCCGCACCGATATTGACCTGGACGAACAAGGTTGGCGCGCGGCCGGCTTTGCCGATCGCCTTGGCGAGCGCCTCGGCCAGGCTGGGGCGATCGAGCGAATGGACCGCGTCGAACAAGGCGACCGCTTCGGCGGCCTTGTTGGACTGGAGCTGGCCGACGAGGTGCAGCCGGATATCGGGATAAACCTGCTTGAGCGCGGGCCATTTGCCCTGCGCCTCCTGCACGCGATTCTCGCCGAAGCTGCGCTGGCCGGCGTGGATCAGTGGCGCGATCGCCTCGACGGGATGCGTCTTGGAGATGGCGATCAGCTCGATCGCGTCGGGCCGTCGTCCGGCGAGCATGGCGGCGCGTGCCAGTTTTTCGCGGACCGCGGCCAGGCGCGTGGCGGGGGCGTCTTCGGTCGGGAGCATGGCCGCGCTATAAAGCGATCGCAAGGCAGGTAAACTCACCTGCTGGTTCGTCGATCGCGATAAACGAGGAGTTAGAGCGGTTCCGCATGTGCGGAAACCGCTCTAACGCGTCAGGATGCGCTCCCGCCAGCCTCTCCCGCGCCTTTGGCTGATGACCGACGAGCGCATGGGCGACGCCCTGTGGACGGCGCTGGGCCAGCTGCCACGCGGCAGCGGCGTGATCTTCCGCCATTATGCGACGCGCGACCGGCGCGCTCTGTTCGAGCGCGTCCGGGCGGTCGCGCGCAAGCGGCGGCTGGTGCTGGTGCTTGCGGGCACGCCGCGCCAGGCGGTGGCGTGGCGCGCGGACGGCGCGCACGGCCGGTCGCCGCACCGTCGCGCGGCGCGGCCGCTGCTCCGCACCGCACCCGCGCATGACGCCCGCGAGATGGCGACGGCGCGGGCACATGCCGTGCTGCTTTCCCCCCTGTTCGCGACGCGGTCGCATCCCGAGGCGCGTCCCTTGGGACCGCTGCGGTTCGCGATCCTGGCGCGGCGCGCGGCGCTGCCGGTGATTGCGCTCGGCGGAATGGACGCGTCGCGCTTCCGCCGGCTCGCGCCGCTCGGCGCCTATGGCTGGGCTGGGATCGATGCGCTCACGGCGCAAACAGGCCGTCATTTCGGTGGCGACCGAAGCTGGTGATCGTCTCGTCGTGCGAGGCGTTGTCGCGGGATGAAGCACCAAAGACCCCCCACCTGGATCGGTAGCCGGCGGCGGCTGGAGGCGCTGCGATCGGGCCGTTTCGTCGGCGGGGTCGTCGTCGCATTGCTGTTCATGGGCAGTTCGCTGCTCACGCCGCTCTACGAACTGTATCGATCGATCTACCGGCTGGACGCGCTCGGGCTGACGTCGATCTATGCGGTCTACGTCCTGGGCAATCTGGCAGCTTTGCTCTTCTTCGGGCGGCTTTCCGATCAGATCGGGCGTCGCCCGACGATCCTGGGCGGGCTCGCGCTGGCGGCGTTCAGCAGTGTCCTGTTCCTGATCGCGGGCTCCAGCGGATGGCTGTTCGCCGGCCGCGTCGTCAGCGGCTGCGCGGTGGGGATCGGATCGGGCGCGGCGACCGCATGGATCGCCGAATCGACCCCGGCGGAGCGGCGGCCGCTCGCAGCGAGCACGATGACCGCGTTCAACTTCGCCGGCCTGACGCTCGGCCCGATCGTCGCGGGCGCGCTGGTTCAATATGCGCCCTGGCCGCTGCGCCTGCCCTTCGCCGTCTATCTCGTGCTGATCGCGATCGTGGCCTTGCTCGTTATCGCGGCGCGCGAGACGCTCGCCCGTAAAGGCGCCGAGCCGCTGAGCCTGAGGCCGCGGCTCGGCGTGCCGGCGGGCGCGCGGCTGGCGTTCGCCGCGCCCGCGGCGGCGGGTTTCGTCGCGATGGCTACCGTCGGTTATTATGCCGCGCTCGGACCGACGATGATCCATCAGACGATCAACGTGACCAACCGCGCGTTGAGCGGCGCGATCGTCGCGGAGCTGTTCGCGATCGCCGCGATCGTCATAATCCTCACGCGCAGGCTGGATCCACGGAGGGCGTTGCTCGCCGGGCTGACGGCTGCGCCATTCGGCCTCGCGACGCTCGCGGCGGTCCAGGCGTGGCCGTCCTTGCCGTTGATGCTCGCCGGGACGATGCTCTGCGGCATTGCGTCCGCGCTCAGCTATCGGGGCGGGCTCGGCGTGGTCAACGCGCTGGCGCCGCCCGATCGCCGCGCCGAACTGGCATCGGCCTATCTGATCTGCTGCTTCCTGGGCAACGCGCTCCCGATCGTCGGCGTCGGCGCGCTTTCGGAGCAGCTGGGTCCGGCGACGGCCGACCGGATCTTCGCGCTCGGACTGTCGATCCTCGCGGCCGCTGCGCTCGGCGCGGCATTGCTGTTTCGAGGAATTGATCGTGGCCGCGCGTAGCAATCACGGGAGATCCTCCCCTTGCAGGGGAGGTGGCATGCCGCAGGCATGACGGAGGGGTAGCCCGGCTGTGGCGGAGGGCTCCAATTTAATGTGGGATACCCCTCCACCGCACTTCGTGCGGTCCCCCTCCCCTTGCAGGGGAGGATTTGCACCCGACATTCGCCGGAAAACCATGCGAAGCTATCGTCGCTTCGGCCGAAGGCATCAGAACTTGAAGGTAGTGCCCAGATAGACCGACTGGCTGTCGCGGCGGTCGTCGGTCAGCGATTCGACCTGCTCATGCTGCTGCTTGTAGCGCACGCCGCCGGTCAGGTTGAGGCGGCGGCTCACCGCATAGGAGCCGCCCAAACCGACCGAGAAGCTCTGGTCGACGCTGGGCCCGATCGGGATGTGCGGACCCGAAGCGCGCTCGCTCGCAACGTCAAGCTGGGTCGCCCAGCGCTTGCCCGAGAAGATAAGGCCGAGATCGGCGGATTCGCGGCCATTGGGCAGCAGGCCGCCATCCATCTTCTGCACGTCGCCCGAAAGCGCGAAGCGCTTCCAGCCGATCGAAGCGCCCAGGCTGTAGGCCGACGGCGCGAGCCCATCGTTGGGCAAGGCCATCGCATGCGCCGCCTGCTGGCGCGTGATCGCGCGCGAGCGCACCGCGACCGTGATCGCGCGACGGTTGTTGCTGACGTTGGACGGCGTGAAACGGAATGCGCCGTCATTATAGGCGTCGCCCACCCCGAAGCTGAAACGCGGATCGGCGGCGGCGGGCGTGAAGGAGTTGAACGCGAAAGCCGGCGTGACGGCGACGACGGGCGCGCGATGATGGCGGCGCACCCGGGCATCCGCAGGTGTCGCGGAGGCGACAGAAAGGGCTGCGAGCGCCAAGGCGCCGCCCCAAAACCTGCTATGGCCGCGAATCGCTGTCATTTGGGCTCCCATATGGGTCCCGCGCGGTCGTGGGGCTAGCCCTTGGCGCAACCTTCTACCCCACTTTCGATCGAATCATTTCACTATGTTGCAGAGGCTCCACATTTTTTCGACGCCCGCATGACCGTGCCCGATATCCCGGATGGGCGCGCGCGGCCCACCGCACGTGGCTTGCGGGGCGCGGGCGAGCTTCTATAACGACGCGCCTGCCCGACCCTCAGAAGGTTTTAGCCTGCACATGATCCGTCCTTCCCGTCCTCTGATCGGCCTTCTGATCGCGGCCAGCCTCGTGGGCGTCGCCGATGCGCGCCGGAAAAAGGCCAAGGCGCAGGAAATCGCGCCGGTCAACGTCACCACGATCGGCGTCAACGCCTATCTGTGGCGCGCGTCGCTCGACACCTTGTCCTTCATGTCGTTCGCCCAGACCGACAGCAATGGCGGCGTCATCGTCACCAACTGGTACGTCAATCCGCAGGTCCCGACCGAGCGGATGCGGGTATCGGTCGCGATCCTCGACGCGACCTTGCGCGCCGACGTCGTGCGCGTCTCGACCGCGCGCCAGATCTATCAGAACGGCCAGTGGGTCGATGCCGCGGTCCAGGCTTCGACCAACGCCAAGCTGGAAGAAATCATCCTTCAAAAGGCGCGCGACCTTCGGCGCAACGCCGCCGCGCAAGGATAATCTTCCTGTGAGCGAGCGGTTCGAGCCCCGCGACAGCGACACGCGCTGGCAGCGGGAATGGGAGACGCGCGGCACCTTCCACGCCGACGATAACAGTCCCAAGCCCAAGAGCTACGTGCTGGAGATGTTCCCCTATCCGTCGGGGCGCATCCACATGGGCCATGTCCGCAATTACACGATGGGCGACGTGCTCGCGCGCTACCGGCGGATGAAGGGCATGGAAGTGCTCCATCCGATGGGCTGGGACGCGTTCGGCATGCCCGCCGAAAATGCGGCGATGGAAAAGAACGTCCATCCCGGAACATGGACGCGTGCCAATATCGAGGCGATGAAGGCGCAATTGAAGCGGCTCGGCTTCGCGCTCGACTGGAGCCGCGAGATCGCGACCTGCGAACCCGATTATTATGGCCAGGAACAGGCCTTGTTCCTCGATCTGTACGAGGCGGGGCTGGTCTATCGCAAGGAAAGCGCGGTCAATTGGGACCCGGTCGACATGACCGTGCTCGCCAACGAGCAGGTGATCGACGGCCGCGGCTGGCGCTCGGGCGCGTTGGTCGAGCGGCGCAAATTGAGCCAATGGTTCCTCAAGATCACCGACTTCGCCGACGAATTGCTCGAAGGGCTGGATGGTCTCGAGCATTGGCCGGAGAAGGTGAAGATCATGCAGGCCAATTGGATCGGACGATCCAAGGGGCTGCGGTTCAGGTTTGCGCTGGAATCTCCCCTCCCGCTTGCGGGAGGGGCCGGGGGAGGGGAGTCCGTCTCTACCGACGCGGCCTCCGATAGTCCCTCCCCTAACCCCTCCCGCAAGCGGGAGGGGGATTCGGTCGAAGTCTTCACGACCCGGCCAGACACGATTTTCGGCGCGTCGTTCGTCGCGGTGTCGGTCGATCATCCGCTGGCGCAGGCGCTGAAGGATACGATTCCGGGCCTCCCCGAATTCATCGAGGATTGCCGCCGCACGGGCACCGCCGCGGCCGAGATCGAGACGGCGGAGAAGAAGGGGTTCGACACCGGCCTCACCGCCACCCATCCGCTTGATCCGACATGGACGCTGCCCGTCTTCGTCGCGAATTTCGTGCTGATGGATTATGGCACGGGCGCGGTGTTCGGCGTGCCCGCGCACGACCAGCGCGATTTCGAATTCGCGCGCAAATATATGCTGCCGATGACGCGCGTGGTCGCGAAGTCGGTCGAGCATGCCGACGATCCGATCGGCGACGAGGCCGACAGCGACCCGGGCGTCGCGGTCAATTCGCGTTTCCTCGACGGGATGAGTTCGGAAGACGCGAAGAGCGCGGTGGTCGCGCGCGCCGAGGCTGAAGGCTGGGGCGTCGGCACGACCGTCTACCGCCTGCGCGACTGGGGCGTCAGCCGCCAGCGTTACTGGGGCACGCCGATCCCGATCATCCATTGCGATAGCTGCGGCCCGGTATCGGTGCCCAAGGACCAGCTGCCGGTCGTGCTGCCCGACGATGTCAGCTTCGACATTCCCGGCAATCCGCTCGACCGCCATCCGACCTGGAAGCATGTCGATTGCCCGAAATGCGGCGGCAAGGCGCGGCGCGAGACCGACACGCTCGACACCTTCGTCGATTCGAGCTGGTATTTCATCCGCTTCGCGAGCCAACCCAAGGATCAGCCGTTCGATCGCAAGGTGGCCGAGCAATGGCTGCCGGTTGGCCAATATATTGGCGGCGTCGAGCATGCGATCCTGCATCTGCTCTACGCGCGCTTCTGGACGCGCGCCTTGAAGCATATCGGGCGGATCGACGCGGCCGAGCCGTTCACCGGCCTGTTCACGCAGGGCATGGTGACGCACGAAACCTATTATACCGAGGATGCGGAAACCGGTCGCGTCACCTGGTTCGCGCCCGACGAGATCGACCGGCGCGAGGACGGGGTCTTCCTCAAGGATGGCGGCCCGCAGATACGTCTCGGCCGCGTCGAGAAGATGTCGAAATCCAAGAAGAACACGGTCGATCCGGCGCCGATCCTCGACCATTATGGCGCGGACGCGGTGCGCTGGTTCATGCTGTCCGACAGCCCGCCCGAGCGTGATCTGCCGTGGAGCGTGTCGGGCATCGAAGGCTGCGCGCGCTTCGTCCAGCGGCTGTGGCGCGCGACTTTGGTCCAGGGCAGCGAGGGCGCCGACCTGGCGCTGACCCGCAAGACCCACCAGACGATCGCGGGCGTCGCCGCCGATGTGGAATCGCTCTCGTTCAACAAGGCGGTGGCGAAACTGTACGAACTGGTCGGCGCGGTCGAGAAAGCCAAGCCCTCGGCGGCGCGCGACGAGGCTGCGCGCGCCCTGATCCGCCTTGCATCGCCGATGGTGCCGCATCTGGCGGAGGAAGCCTGGGCGCGGATCGGCGGCGAAGGACTGGTCGCGGACGCGCCCTGGCCCGATGTCGATCCCGCGATGCTGGTCGAGGACGAGGTCACGGTCGCGATCCAGGTCAACGGCAAGCTGCGCGACACGATCACGGTCGCCAAAGGCTTGGACAAGGGTGCGCTGGAGGCGATGGCGGTTGAATCCGCCAAGGTGCAGGCTTTCCTCGCCGGGGCGGCGCCGAAGAAAGTGATTGTGGTCCCCGACCGGCTGGTCAACATCGTCGCATGACGCGGCGCCTGCTCCTTGGCTTGCTCCTGCCCATCGGCATGATGCTTGGCGGCTGCGGCCTCCAGCCCATGTATGCGGGCGGCAGCCACGGGGCGGTCGCGCAGGCGCTCAGCGATGTCGAGATCGGGCCGATTGCGGGGCAGCCGGGCTGGCTGGTGCGCAATGCGCTAGTCGACCGGCTTGGCGCGGACGGGCATAACAAGGGCCGCTATCGGCTCGATGTCGTGCTCGACGACCAGATCACCGGTTTCGGTATCCGATCGAACAATACGGTGACGCGCGAGCGGCGGACGCTGCGCGCGCATTTCACCTTGGTCGATGCGGCCAACCAGACGGTGCTGCTCGATGCGACCGCCGGATCGGATGCGGGCGTCGACGTGGTGACCTCCGAATATGCGGTGATCGCGGCCGAGCAGACAGCGCTCGAGCATCTGGCGGGCGAGGTCGCCGATCAGATCGTGACGCGCGTCGCGCTCTATGCGCGGCAGCATCCGCGCAAGGAATGAAACCGGACGAGGCCCGCTTGCGGCGCGCGCTCGACGGCGCCGATCCCGCGATCCGCTTCTACTTGCTCTACGGCCCCGATGAGGCCGGCTCGCGCGCGCTCGCCGAACGGCTCGGCGCGGCGATGGGGGCGGATGCGGAGCGGGTCGATCTCACCTCCAGCCAATTGAAGGGCGATCCCGCGCGGCTGGCGGACGAGGCGGCATCGATCAGCCTGTTCGGCGGCAAGCGCTGGATTCGGCTGGAGCCCGCCACCGACGATGCGCTCGACGCGGTGCAGGCGCTGCTGGAGGCGCCGGCGGCGGGCAATCCGGTTGCCGCGATCGGTGGCGCGCTGCGCAAGGATTCGAAGCTGGTGAAGCTCGTCCAGGCGAGCGGAGCGGCGCTCGCGCATCAGAGCTGGGTGCCCGAGGGCCGCAATGCGGCGGCGCTGGCGGTCGAGGTCGGGCGTGACCTGGGACTGCAGCTCCGCAACGATGTCGCCAACCGCGTCGCGAGCGCGTGCAACGGCGATCGCGCGCTGATCAGCCGCGAGCTGGAGAAGATGGCGCTGTATCTCGATGCGGCGCCCGACCGGCCGAAGCCGCTCGAGAATGACGCGCTCGACGCGCTCGGCGCGGCGATGGAGGAGGGCGATCTTTCGCGCCTGTCCAACGCGGTCTTTTCGGGCCAGCCGGGCGAGGCCGATGCCGAACTCGCGCGGCTTGCGAATGAAGGGATCGAGGATATTCCGGTGCTGCGCGCGCTCGCCCGCCGCGCGCTCCAACTCGCGCAATTGCGCGCGCAGATGGCCGAGGGCGAAAGCATCGACCGCGTGATGGAGACCGCGGGCAAGGCGATCTTCTGGAAGGAGAAGCCGGTCATCCAGAGCCAGCTGCAGCGCTGGACGCCGGATGGGCTCGCGACCGCGATCGCGCGATTGGCCGAGGCGGAGCGCCAGGTGAAGGCGCCGGGCTATGTCGGCAGCGCGCTGGTCGAGGAGGAAATATTGACGATCAGCCGGTTTGCGGCGCGGCGGCGGTAGGCGGGATCACTTTCCTTTTTTGTCACCCTGAACGTGTTTCAGGGGCCATCTCGCGGCGAGATACTGGTGTCGCGATGGATGCTGAAACAAGTTCAGCATGACGATGGTGGGCGCGGGATGCAGCCATCTTCGGCGGGATCTAAGCCTTTCGCCGCGGCCAGCGGAAGCTGAACTGGTCGCGTTCCGCCTGCTCGCGCGACTGCGGATCGGGCAGGCCGGAGGAGAATATCACCTGGTTGCGGCCCGCGCGCTTGGCATCGTAGAGCGCGCGATCGGCGGCGCTGTAGAGCCGCTGGAAGCGCGTCCGGGTCGTGCCCTCGGCCACGCCGATGCTGACCGTGACCGCGCGGTTGCGCGTGGCATCGCCATGATCCAGCGCCGCGAGTTCGTTGCGCACGCGTTCGGCGAACTGCGCGAGCGCGAAGCTGGTGAGCCCGCTGATCGCGACCACGAACTCCTCGCCACCCATGCGGCCCGCGATGCAGACCTCGCGCTCGAACCGGCGGAGCAGGTCCGCGATCCGGCATAATACCGCGTCGCCGGCCTCATGGCCGAACTGATCGTTGATCGACTTGAACAGGTCGACGTCCATCAGCAGCAAGGCGAGCGGCGCCTCGTTGCCGCCGGCAAAGGTGGTTTCGAGGCAATCGACGAAGCCGCGCCGGTTGAGCAAGGCGGTGAGCGGATCGCGGCTCGCGAGTTCGGCCAGCGCCGATTCCGCCGCGCGCGCCTGATCGAGCTCGGCGCGCATCGTCGAAAAGTGCAAGGTGGCGGTGATCGACAGCCAGATCGTCTGGAAGGCCGAGGCGGAGAGAACCGCTATCTGCGCACCGCCGCCGAACAAGGCATCGCTGAAATCGAACAATTGGGTGAGCGCGAGCACGATCATCGGCAACGCCCAGGATTTGGCGAGATCGCCTGCCTGGCCCTGGCCGTGGCGCCAGCTCCAGCCGATCGCGACCGCGACCGCAAGCAGGTCGCCAAGCACCAGCACGCCGAGCAGGTCGGCGAACAGATCGACCGATCCGTCGGTCACGAGCGACGCCGGAACGCCGACCGCGGCGACCGCAACGCCAAGAGCGATTATGGAGCGCGCCATCCAGCGCGGCAGCGTCGCCGAAATCGCGGCGATGACGCTGATCGTGGCGGTGGCGACCGCGAGGCAGGCAAGCAGGGTGCAGGTCTGCGCCGCATAGGTGCCCGCCACCTGCGGCAGCGGGATCAACGCGATCTGCGACCAGAACAGCCCCCACAGGACCATGCACACCGCCCACATGCCATGCCAGGCGAGCGATCGGCGCCGAACCGCTATCGCGAGCGAGAGATTGTAGACGCCCGCCATCAGCAGCAAGGTGATCGACCCGCCCGTCAGCACCGCCGCGGTCGCGAGATCGCGATTGGCGGCGACGTGGCCGAGCAAGCGGACGCGCAGCAATTTATGGCTCGCGAGGTGGTCGATCCCAAGCGTGACCCCGGTCAGCGAAGCGGCGCGCGCGGGCGCTTCGAACGCGATCTGCCCGCCGATCCGCCAATGCGCGCCATAGTCGCCGCGCACCACCTCCTGCCGATCGATGAAGCCGTCGGCGTAATGGAACAGCACGGTCATGCGATCGAGACGGGTTTGGTGGACGAGCAGCACCGGATCCCGCCTGATATCGCCGGCGCCGGTCAGGTCGGCATGCAGCCAAAGTGTGCCGGATTGATAATTTTGGGGCTCGCCCGCGCACATATAGGCACTGGCCGCGGGCATATCCCGGCCCGCGGTCACCGCGTGACAGAGCGGCTGGCCCAGGCGCAGCGTGATTGCGTCCGCGGCCTGGTGCAGGCTCACCAGAAGCAGGAGGCCGCACAGCCTCCCGAGCCAGTAACGAACGGACGCGGTCACATGACGATACCCTGCGATGCCGGGCAGGCGGCACGGCAATCCATGCGTGTCGGCGGGAGCATCCCGCGCGTCAAGCGCGAGGCCAAGTTATCCGCGGTGCGTGAAGAAAGGACCAAGGAAATAGCGTGGGCCGGCGCCGCCTGGAAACGCGTGTTTCCGCGCGTTTCCCGACCGCCCTTCAAACGCCATCGTCGTCCTTATATTTGAGCTCGAGATAGCGTCCCTGCGTCGCGAGCTTGTTGAGGTCGCCGCTGGCGAGATCGGCGCTCATTCGGGCGAGTTCGCTGTCGACGACGCTCAACGCCTCGACCAATTGCTTGTCGGGGGCGATGCCGTTGCCCGCGTCCTGGCGCAGGTTGAGCGGCACGCGCGTATAGCCGTCGATCAGCTCGGGCAGCTCGACACTGAGCAATTTGCGCACTTCGGCGGCGGCGGGTTCGCGCGGATCGAGGCTCGCCACCTGGGGGGCGAGCTGTTCGAGCTTGAGGCCGATCCCGTCGGCAAGCCGCTGGGCGGGCGGCGGCAAGGCCGGACGCTGGCGCTGAAGCCAGGCCTCGGTCTTCTGCGGCAGCATCGTGATATCGCTCGCGGCGAGCGTCTGCACCGTCTCCTCGGGCTCGTGGCTGATCGCGAACATGACGACCCACGCCGCCAGGATCGCGACCAAGGCGGCGAGGAAGCCGATCTGCCCGATCGGGATCACCCAGCCGACCGCGGTCGCGGCGAGGATGATCGCGATCGTCGCGCCGAGCGCGCGGACGAAGGCCTTGAACAGCACCCGGTTGCGGCGCTGACGCTGGCGCTGCGCGAGCCGGCGGCCCTCCGGTGAGACGCGCTGGAGCAGCGCCTCGGCATCGGCCATGACGCGATTGGGATCGGGCATCAGATCGCCTTGAACGGATCTTCGGCGGCGCCGCTGCCGCTGGCGGTGAGACGGGCCTGCGACGCACCTTCGGCCCGCGCGATATAACCACGCGATTTCTCGACCTCATTGGAGAGACTGTCGACCGTGGTCTTCATCGAATCCAGCGCCTGCAGCTTGAAATTATCGACCGCATCCATCGTATCATAGATATTCTGGAAGGCGCGCTTCAAGGTCTCGATCGGGATAGTCGCGCTCGCCGCCTGCTCGTGGATCTGCGCGGTCTGGTTGCGCAGCATCTCGCCGGTCGAATCGATGATGTTGGCGGTGGTGGTGTTGAGCTGGGTGATCTGTTCGAGCACCAGCTTCTGGCCGACCAGCGCCTGCGCGACGGTGACGGCGGTGCGGAGCGCGGCGACGGTGGTGGTCGAGGCGCGGTCGACGCCCTTCATCAGCTCGACATTGTTCTTCTTGACCAGATCGAGCGCGAGATAGCCCTGCACCGTCACCGCCATCTGCGTGAGCAGGTCCTGGTGGCGCTGGCGGACGTAGAAGAGCGCGGTCTCGCGAATCGCCTTGGCCTTGGCCGGATCGCCCGTGTCGAGCTCGTTGGCCTTGTCCTCGAGCAATTTGTCCGCGGTCTGCGCGGTGTGGATCATCTGTTCCAGCCGGCCCATCGCCGCCCACAGATTCTGCCGCTCGGTATCGATCGCGGCATTGTCCTTGAGCAATTCGTCCTTGCCGCTCTTGAGGCTGACCAGGATCTGCGAAATATGATTCTGCGAGCTTTTGTAGCTGTCGAAATAATTGCGCAGCTTGTTGCCGAACGGGATGATCCCGAACAATTTCTTCGGCGCGAGCAGATTGCCTTTCTTGCCGGGATCGAGATCCTCGATCGTGCGGCGAAGCTCGGCGAGATCGGTGCCGACGCCGCTATCCTTGTCCATCGCGCGCACCGGGCGATCGAGGAAGCGATTGGACTGGCCGGCTGCCTCGCGAATCTCCTTCTGGCCGAGGTTGGCGATCGTATCGACGCGCTTGCCGAATTCGGGCGAGTTGGAATCGAGCCCCGCCAGGTCGTCGACGAACGCGCTGACGCGTTTCTCGAGCTCGCTCTTGGTGCCCTCGTCGAGCGGCACCAACCCCGCCGCCTTGGCCGGCGCAATCGCCTGCACCGGCGCCGGAGGCGTCAGCACCAGGTCGTCGGTCTTCGTCTCAGTCGCGGTTGTGGCCAATGTTCCTACTCCACCCCTTCAAGCCGCCTAAGATAGGGGCCA
>Ga0070660_100001900_pt1 | contig 14394 bp, 12 predicted proteins | sample KBSC33metaG_FD_64670 | JGI IMG/M metagenome (GOLD analysis project Ga0070660, IMG submission 64670) | Corn rhizosphere microbial communities from Kellogg Biological Station, Michigan, USA - KBS C3-3 metaG | ecosystem: Host-associated > Plants > Roots > Rhizosphere > Soil ... | reverse complement strand
CGGTCATGCCCAACCATGTGCATGTACTGGTGCATCCGCGAGCTGATGTCGAAATGTTCAGAATTCTGAAGAGCTGGAAGGCGTTTACAGGTCGGCGGATCAATGCTCTTGTCGGCAAGCAGGGCCGCCTCTGGCAGCCCGAATCGTTTGATCACCTCGTGCGCACTGAATCCCAGTTTGAGCGCTTCACGCGCTATATCCTTGACAATCCGAAGATGGCTGGTTTGACGGATTGGCCTTGGCCTTGGTCTGATTCGGAGATAGCTGGCGAAGGTTCCGGCATCTAAGGCTTACGGACCTGAAGGTCCGCGCTACTATGCGGGCGGTCCGCCTTAGGTGGTATATGCCTGGAACCGCGCAGCTGGTCTCGTGAGCCCGCCACCTAGTCGCCTTCGGAGGTAAATGGTTGAAGCTCGAGGGTTGAAGGCTTGCGGACCTGAAGGTCCGCGCTACTATGCGGGCTTGTAAGTCTTTGTTTCGAAAGACCTTTTGACGGTCTCTCGGATGCTGCCAGCTGGGATGCTTCCGCACGCTTCGGCTTGGACGAGGATGTTGCCGATAAGGGTCGCCTCTGTCGGTCCTGCGATGACCTGACGACCGCTTGCGTCTGCGATGAGCTGGTTCAGGAGGTCTATCTGCGAGCCGCCTCCGACGACGTGGACTCGCTCGATCTTGCGACCGGTGATTGTTTCGAGTTGATCGAGGATCTCGGCCGTCTTTGCGGCGAGGCTGTTGAAAATGGCTCGGGTGACGAAGGCTTGGTCATCGTTCTGCGATCCTGCGCAGCGCATGACTCGCTCGGGCATATCGTCGCCCGTGGCCATGAAACAGGGATCGTCGGGATCGAATGATGGAGCGTCTTCGACTTTTGCGGCGGCGCCGTATAGGTCCGCGTAGTCCGGATTGCCCCAAGCACGGCGGCACTCTTGGAGGATCCAGAGGCCGGTCATGTTCTTTAAGAACCGGATGGTCTTCTTAATGCCGATCTCGTTGGTGAAGCCGCCTTGTCGTGCGGCATCGTTGATGATGGGTTCGGGAAGCTCGACTCCGACTAGCGACCATGTTCCGCTGGAGACGTATGCCCAATCGTCGCCTTCAGCAGGAACCGCGGCGACGGCGGAGGCTGTGTCGTGGGTGCCGGGCAGAATGACGCGGGCTCCCGCTCCGGGCAGGCCTTGCTGCACTTTGCCAAGCTGGTCACCGGCACTGCTTAAGGTTCGCAAGAGACTCGCGAGGACGCCAGCCTGATCCAGCATCTCGCCTGACCACCGACGCGAGCGCGGGTCGAGCATTTGGGTGGTGCTCGCATCGGTTAGCTCGTTCGACAGCTCGCCTGAAAGCTTCCAGTGAAAGTAGTCCGGCACCATGAGCAAGTTCTTGGCCCCGGCTAACGCTTCGGGGCGATCCACGTTATCGGCGCGCAGCTGAAAGAGCGTATTGAACGGGAGGAACTGGATGCCGGTTTGCCCGTAAATTCGGTCGCCCTGCTCAGCAACAAGTTGCTGCATGATCCCGTCGTTGCGGGGGTCCCGGTAGTGACGCATGCCATCCAGGACTTGGCCGTGGCTGTCGAGCAGGACGTAGTCGACACCCCAACTATCGACTCCGACAGAGTCGTAAGGGCCGACCTTGGCCAAGCCTGCGCAGGTCTCGTCCCAAATCTGCTCGTGGGGCCAGTAGAGACCACCGTTCCGCTCGACCGGACCATTTGGAAAGCGGTGGACGATCTCGACGTGCAACCTACCGTTCGTGATCGTGCCGACGGCCACTCGGCCGCTGGAAGCGCCCAGGTCGACTGCGACGTGGCGCCTCCCGGCTACCGGCGGCAGGAGGACACCCCCCACCCCCCCTCAAGGGGGGCAAAATGAAGCCTAGCGCACATACGCCGTGGGCACCCCGCCATCGACCGTGATCACGCCGCCTGTAGTGCGGCTGGACGCCGGCGAGACGAGCCAGTAGGCGGCTTCAGCGATGTGCTCGGGGGTGACGTTGACTTTCAGCGTCGTTCGGTTGCGATAGAACTCCTCGAGCTTTTCGGGCTCGATGCCATAGGTTGCCGCGCGTTCGGCGCGCCACTTGCCATCCCAGATGCTGGAACCCTCGAGAACCCCGTCCGGGAGAACGCTGTTGACCCGGATGCCGTGGGCGCCGCCTTCTTCTGCGAGGCAGCGGGCGAGGTGCAACTCGGCGGCTTTGGCGGTGGAGTAGGCTGCGGCGTTTTTGCCAGCGGCTACCGAATTCTTGCTGCCGACGAATACCAAGGCCCCGCCTTTGCCTTGCGCCTTCATGGCTTTGAACGCTTCACGGGCCACGAGGAAGTAACCCGTTGAGAGGATATCCTGGTTGCGGTTCCACATTTCGAGGGTGGTCTCCTCAATGGGGGCGCTGGAGGCGATGCCGGCGTTGTTCACGACGATATCGACTCCGCCGTATTCGAGCACGGCTCTCTCAATGGCGGCTTGGACTTGCGTTTCGCTGGTGACGTCCATGGCCGCCGCGGCTGCGCGGCGAAAACCTCGGGTCTTCGTCAGTTCGGCGGCGACCTCTTCCGCACCCGCTGCGTTGATGTCTGCGACGACGACGTGGGCTCCGTCGGCGGCTAGACGTCGGGCGATGGCTCGTCCGATCCCGCTAGCAGCTCCGGTGACGAGGGCTACCGCGCCTTCTAACGCTTTGGGGGCGGGCTTGAGGCTGAGCTTGTAGAGCTCTAGCGGCCAGTACTCCACTCCGTACGACTCCGGCGCCGTCAGGGACACGAATCCGCCCATCGCCGAGGCGTTCTGCATGTCCACAATGGCGCGGTGATAGAGCTGACGCGAGACGTCGGCGAGCTGCGCGTCGAAGCCGCTCGTGATCATGCCGATGCCGGGGATGAGGGTCACCCGGGGCGCGGGGGAGAACATCTTGTCGCCCTCGGTCTTGTTCTCGTCGAAGTACCGCTTGTATTGCTGTTTGAATTCGGCGACGCCGTTCAGGGCTTTCTCGATGAGGACGTCTTCACCTTGGCTGGGATTCCAGTCGACGAAGAGGGGGACCATCTTCGTGTGGACCAGGTGGTCAGGGCAGGCGGCTCCCACTTGGCTAAGTTCCTTCGCGTCAGGTCGGGAGATGAACTCGAGGACTTCCGGTGAGGAGTCGACGGAGAGGATGAGCTTGCGGTCCTCAATCATGGCCCCTCTGAGACGGGGGAGCAATCGGACGAGCAGCGTTTCTCTTTCAGATTGGTCTAGGTTGACAATTTCGGGCTTGCGGACCTGGAGGTTCGCGCTACTATGGGCTGAGTCGATGTATGCCTGAGCCTCACGAATGATGCGAAGAGTGTTTTCGTAGCACTCCTTCGAAGTGTCGCCCCAGGTAACGCAGCCGTGCTTCGCCATAACGATGCACTCCACCTTTGGATTGTTTCTTACGGCTTCGCCGATCTGCTGAGAGAGGGTGAAGCCTGGGCGGATGTAGTCGACCCATGCGGCTCGCTCGCCCCAGATCTCGCGCATGATTTCCCTGCCGTTTGGCGTGCAGGCGATCGAGATGATCGCGTCGGGGTGGGTGTGGTCGACGTGCTTGGCGGGGATGAACGCGTGCAGAAGCGTTTCGATACTCTGGCGGGGGCGGCCGGTCTCGAAAGCGGTGCGGTCGAGGTAGGAAATCATCTCCTCGTCGGTCATCGAGTCTCTTTCGAATAGCGGGAGAACTTCGTCGAGCTTCAGTCCGGCAAAGCCTCTGTTGGTGATATCCGCCACGTCGCTTCCCGAACCCTTCACCCACAGGACAGTCGTGTCACGACCGAGGTGGTCCTTTTCGACGGCTTTGGCGCTCGTATTTCCGCCGTAGATGTTGATCAGGCGGCGGTCGGCACCGAGAAGCCGGGAGCGGTAGGCGAGCGATTCGAGGCCGTCACCGGCGGGTGCTTCTTCGTCGCGCCAGAGGTTGGGAATTTCGGTTTTCGTTGGCGCGGGGCGGGTCTGTGTTGCGTCCATGGGGCGCTTGATAGCTTACTTGTTACGGCCCTAGAAGAGCCGCGGGGCGGATACCAGCTTCAGAATCTTGCGCTGCGGAGCGGGCATGGGGAGGTGGATCAACTGTTCCGCGGTTTTCCAGACGAGGTCAGGCGATTCCTCTTGATCGGTGGCGAGGAAGACTTCGAAACGAATTCGGTGATGCGTGACTTGGTGCTTGATCGTGGCGATTGGTTGCAGGCTGATGTCCAAGCTTGCAGCGGACGAACACCCCCCACCCCCCCTCAAGGGAGGCTCTGCTTTCGGGAATTCCCACATGCCCTGCCACCATTCGCTGGAGGGAATCTGCCGAACCCCGTAGCGGCCCTGTTTTGACAATTGGACTAGGACCCTGAAGGTCAAGTCGATGCTCTGAGGGCGGAGTTTAGGTTTTGGAAGTTCGGCTTGCCACCCTTGTTGGTATGCGCGGCAACTCGCCTTGATCGGGCATTCCGAGCAGAGGGGAGTTGTCGGTCGGCAGATCGTGGCGCCGAGTTCCATTAGGGCTTGGTTCCAGGCGGAAGGTGTTGGGGTTTGGAGGTGTTGGGGTGTTGGCGAGCAGATCTGCTTTTCAGCCCATTTCCACGCTGCTTTGGTGAGTCCTGCTCCTTGTTCGTTGCAGGCCGTGAGGCGGGCGAAGACGCGCTCAACGTTTCCATCGACAAGTGGCGCGGGTTCCCCGTAGGCGATCGATGCGATGGCGGCGGCGGTGTATCGGCCGACTCCCGGGATGGTTAGCCAATCCTTCGAGGTTTGGGGCATGCCGTGGGTGTCGACGACCTTGGCACCTTGGAGGAGCATTCGGCAACGACGATAGTATCCAAGGCCCTGCCAGGTTGCGAGCACCTCCTGCTCGTCAGCTTCGGCGAGCGCTTCGATAGTTGGGAAGCGGTCCATCCAGCGGTGCCAGTAGGGGATGACGGTGGCGACCTGAGTTTGCTGGAGCATGACCTCACTGACCCAGATCGCATAGGGGTCGCGGGTGCGACGCCAGGGGAGGTCGCGGGCGTTTGCTTCGTACCAAGCAAGGAGATCAGAGTGCCATGTGCGTTGTTGAATGGCGCTTGGCACAGGCTTATTTTGGCTGCTGAAGGCGGGCGGGAGTCCGCGCTCCACCGGGATTTCCCTACCACTTGCGAGGGTCTTCTCTTCAGCCGCCTGGCTTGACGAAGGGATTGGCGGGCAGGGGGTCGATCTTCTTCACTGACTGCAGGTAGGCCAGCATCTTCTCAGCTTCCTTGCCCGCCAACTGCGCATGGAAATGGAGGTTGAATCCGTGTGGGCCGCGCGAGTCTATAAGGTGGGGCTGCAGGGTCAAGAACGACTTCACCGCTTGCAGTTGGCCCATCATTGTCGCGCAGAAAATGTCTATTCGCGCACCTTGGCTCAGGAGGTACTCGACGATGTCGTGACGGCCCATGTGAGACGCGCCGCCAAGTGCGGACTCCCAGTCACCGTTGCCCCAATCCATAAACCCGTTTAGCAGCATGGGCTCTTTGTCGAGGAGCTTCTTGGTCATCTCCAAGTCGGAGTGAGCGTAGATGACGAAGTCCTGCACCATGGTGCGATTGAGCTGCGCTTTCTTCCATGAAGGGTGGAAGTCTGGTTCAGGGTAGTCGCGGATGAAGGGCGCTTCAACCGGGGTTTTGGGCTTGTCAACTTGGCTGGGCAGGGCGAGCGTCGCGAGTCCAGTTGCGGCGATGCCACAGAGCGTTCGGCGAGAAAATGAGTGTTCCATGGAGAGTCTCCCGCTCCATTATTGATCTCGTACGTCACTTCTGCCGCTTAGTTTGTGCGCAGTTTTGCGAAGCGACAATCCGGCCCGCGACAGAGGCACGGCTTGCCGGAACCTTGTTGCGGCGGACATATCCGTCGCTCGCGGGCTCGCTGGTGAAGCGCCGCCGGGTCGGCAAATCCAAAGCGCCTCGCGCGAAAACAAAGCGATCGCGAGCGAGCGCATTTCCAAATCGTTCCCACCAAAAGGTAGAATATCGGCAGCCCGGGCGGCATGCCCGCATGGCTGCCACCCAAGCCTCGGAGGATAATCTACTCACATGCCCGCCACCGGCAAAGTCATCACAATTCTCGGTCCCGTTGTCGACATTCGCTTTCCTACGGAGCAGCTTCCGGAGATCTATAACGCGATCACGATCACCGATGCGTCGAAGAACATCGACGTCACGTGCGAAGTCGCCCAACACCTTGGCGATGACGTCGTGCGAACGATTGCGCTTGCTTCGACGGACGGTTTGACGCGGGGCATGGACGCGGTCGACACCGGTTCGGCGATTACCGTTCCAGTTGGCGAGCAGACGCTTGGCCGCGTGTTTAACCTCCTGGGCAAGCCTATCGATAACGGCGCACCCGTGGACGGTGGAATCCGACTTCCGATTCACCGCCAGCCGCCGAGCTTCAACGAGCAGTCGACGAAGGTCGAGGTTCTCCAAACCGGCCTGAAGGTCGTCGACCTCATGATCCCCTTTAACAAGGGTGGAAAGATCGGCCTCTTCGGTGGTGCAGGTCTGGGCAAGACCGTTCTCATCCAAGAGTTGATCCGCAACATCGCGGTCGAAGCCTCGGGAGTTTCGGTGTTCGCCGGCGTCGGCGAGCGCACCCGTGAAGGAAACGACCTCTGGCGCGAAATGTCCGAGACGACCTTTAAGGACGCCTCTGGCGAGACCAAGCGCGTCATCGATAAGACTGCCATGGTCTTCGGCCAAATGAACGAGCCGCCTGGAGCCCGCCTCCGCGTCGCTCTGACCGCACTCACGATGGCCGAGTACTTCCGCGATGAGGTTGGAAGCGACGTTCTGATCTTTGTCGACAACGTCTTCCGCTTTGTCCAAGCGGGCTCCGAGGTTTCGGCGCTCCTCGGCCGAATGCCCTCAGCTGTCGGCTACCAGCCCACACTCGCAACGGAGATGGGCTTTCTCCAAGAGCGCATCACCTCCACGAACAAGGGTTCGGTCACTTCGGTGCAGGCGGTCTACGTTCCTGCGGACGACCCTTCGGACCCGGCGCCGGCCACCACGTTCGCTCACCTCGACGCGTACGTGTACCTCGACCGCAACATCGCTTCCAAGGCCCTTTATCCCGCCGTCGATCCGCTCGGTTCCACGTCCAAGAACCTCGATCCGCGCATTGTCGGTCAGGAGCACTACGACGTCGCCCGGCGTGTGCAGCAGAGTCTGCAGCGGTACAAGGAACTGCAGGACATCATCGCGATTCTCGGTATTGACGAGCTCTCGGATGACGATAAGCAACTCGTCGGCCGTGCCCGTAAGATCGAGCGCTTTATGTCCCAGCCGAACTTCGTCGCCGAGCAGTTCACCGGAACGCCCGGCAAGTACGTCACGGTGGACGAGACGATTGCCTCGTTCAAGGAACTCGTCGACGGCAACCTCGACGACATTCCCGAGCAGGCGTTCCTGTACTGTGGAGGCCTCGACGACGTTCGTGAAAAGGCCAAGAAGCTTCAGGCAGCCGCGTAGATGGCAGCAACCTTTCACCTCTCCGTCGTCGCTCCGGACCGTTCAGTGGTCGAGACAACCGTCACGTCCGTGACGGCTCCAGGCGTGGACGGCTATTTCGGAGTCATGGCCGGACATGCCGCTCAGATCGCAGCCTTGAAGCCGGGTCTTCTGGAGTACCTGGATGCGGGAGGGACTCGGCACTACGTGCACTGTGGCGGCGGATTTGCCGAGGTGAGCCCAAGCAAAGTCACTATCCTCGCGGACGAGGCGATCCCCGCTCGCGAGATCGACATTGCCAAGGCCGAGGAGATGGTTGAGTCGGCTCGCCGGGTTTTGCGGGGTGAGTCAGCAGATATGACCACGCCTGAAGCTCGACAACAGCTAGAGATCGCTCTCAACCGCGTCCGAACAGCTCGTGCGGTTAAGTCGTAGCTACTCAGCCTCCGGAGAAGCTCTCGGCAACGAGTGAAATCGTTAGCGGCCCGACATCACTTGATGTCGGGCCGGTTTGGTTATGAGGGTTGACGATGAGTTGCGGCGGTGCATTGTGGCGGTCACCCCGACGCCAACGCCGAGAGTTCGAAGACGGGGTTGCTGCTACCAGGCCCTCCCTCGCGAACGAGCATAAAGCTAAATCCCGTCCGTAGAAATGCGGGGATTGCCGGGCGATACGTTGCATGCCTTAAGAATTTGCCGCACTATAGGTCTATTGAGGCGTGCTTGGCCTGTGTCAAGCCCTGCCGGGACGGAGGAATCGATTTCATGTTTTATCTTGTTGGTCTCTTTGCTGCGCAGCTGCAGCACCCCACGCCTGTGGCCGCGAGCCCGAAGGCTAGCTGGCACATGGAGGACGAGGAGAGCTCCATGCCGCCGTCCGACCATCCGAACGTATGGTATCTGCCTCACCAGTCGAGCCTCTTTCAACCCCGCTCTGTAGGTCCTTACACGCTTCACCAGGTCAACGTCGACGCCAACGGGCTCAACATCTTGGGGGATGCGGCGAATGAGCCCAGCATGACGGTCGACCCCACTAACAATCAGCGGATCGCAATCACTTGGCGGCAATTCGACAATGTGAGTTCAAACTTCAGACAGGCTGGCAATGCCTACACCACTGACGGAGGCGCACGATGGCACAACAACATGGTGCTCACGCCGGGCACCTTCCGCAGCGATCCTGTCCTAGACACCCGGGCCGATGGCGCCGAGTTCTACTTCAGCAACCTGCCTACAGCAACTCAGAGCGATCAGTGGTACAGCACCAATCGGGGCATGACCTATAGCGGCCCTTACTTCTCGTATGGCGGCGATAAGCAATGGATCGTGACGGACAAGAACCCCGCATCGCCCGGTTACAACAACTTGTATCAGTCCTGGAGCAACTTCTCCTCCGGGACATCAGGGGCCACGTTCAGCCGATCCAAAGATGGAGGTCGCACGTGGTTCACGCCGACTGCGGTGCCAACGGCCCCAACGTTCGGCGTCAACTTTATGGGTAACAGCGGCGACGTGATGGTCGTCGGAACCCGTACCAACAACGTTGGATTGTGCTTTGCGCGCTCTACGAACCCGTACACCACGGGAACAGTGAGTTGGACCAGCAGCATCATCACGAGCACGTACGATGTCGTGAACGGCGCTTCAATTAACCCTGACGGACTTGCAGGGCAGGTTTGGGGAGCGGTCGCACCCACGACTTCTGCGTACTCAGGAACAATCTATGTCCTGACGACGGTTGGCAACTTCTCCGGCCAGCCAACCTCCGTGGTTCTGTGGAAGAGCACGAACAACGGCTCGACTTGGACCGGTCCGACGCGGATCGACACCAACCTTGGCACGGCCACTTCCACGTACCACTGGTTTGGCGCGATCGGAGTGGCTCCAAACGGCCGCCTTGACGTGTGCTACAACGACTGCGGCTTGGATGCGAACCCGGCGAGCCCCACCACTTGTGTGACCGTCTATCGATCTTCAAGTGATAACGGCGTGACCTGGACGGCACCGAAGCAGCTCACCATTCCGTGGAAGTTCGGCGTCGGTTATCCGCAGCAGAACAAGATCGGCGATTACAACCAGATCATTTCAGACGACACGGGGTGCCATTACGTCTTCGCGGCTACATTCAACAACGAGGAGGACGTGTACTACATACGAATCGGGAATGCGACTGGGCCTATTCGGCCTCCGTACCCAAGGCCGGGTTCCGGCAGCCAGAGTGTTGGTTTCTAGCTGAGAAGTTGTGTCAATATGTGCGGAGCTATGGACCGACCCGCACAGCTTGACACTCTCATTTCTCAGTTCGATCTCAACGAGCATCCGTTCTACAAGGATTGGTCCGCAGGCATCCTGCCTAAGGAGTCTCTGCGGACCTATTCTGGCGAGTACGCGCCGTTTATCGGCACGATTGCCCTAGGATGGGAAACGGTTGGCCAGACACACTATGCGGACGAGGAGCGAGAGCACGAGGTGTTGTGGTCTCGATTCCGCGCGGAGCTTGGCGGCTCTGCTTCGTCCTCTAATCTGGCGACGGAGACGTTGCGCACTGCGGCTACGAATCTGTTCAAGACGGGCAAGCCAGAGGCTCTCGGTGCGCTTTACGCGTTCGAGGCTCAGCAGCCGCACACTTCGAGGGCGAAGCTCGATGGTTTGAACAAGTATTACGGCATGTCCAAAGCCGCAAAGGAATACTTCGAGGTTCATGCGGACGACGTGCAGGAGGCTGCTTGGATTCGGGAGCAACTCGCGGGTCTTAGCCCTTCGGAGTTCGCTCGAGCGAAGAATGCCTGTGCAATTGTCTGCACCGCGATGATCGGAGCGCTCGACGAGATTTACTATTCGCGCGAACTGGCAACTGCGTAAGGTTCGTGCTCTCTGAGCCGGGCGGGTTGTTTGGAATTCGTCCGGCTTTTCTATGCATCCGGCGCGAGTTGGGTGATGCCGGGGAGCTTTCGAGCTCGGACAAGGCGCTCGCGATGGTCATTGAAAGGGCAGATCGCTCGCAGACCGTAGATTTGAGACACTGTGACGGCTAGCTCCCACTTGGGGGGATTAACCTTCTCATCGAGGCATTTGGATGTCTCGGCGTTCCATCGCGCACAATCGCGGCAGTCCATAGCGTCCTCTTCATGATGCTCCCGATTAGCGTCATTTGTCTACCGATTTTCACCAGTTCCTCGGAGGAGGCTGGGCTGCGACTTGGCGTGAAGGGATCTACCTTCGTGGTCGCCGGCCCGAATGGGCAGGATGCCGTGCCGATGAGATCTGCTGCTCAGCGGGATGCCAGCGCACGAGCATTGAATCGGCATGGCCGGTGGGCGGTATGGGACCATCGAGGACTCACCGTACGGGATGGCAAGTGGGTGCGCAGCTTTCGATTCGAGGCAGTTTCGACGAGCCCGAAGTTCTGTACTCGTGAGGAGATCCAGGGAAATCTGAAACGTCTCCGCGGTGGAGATATTCAGCGTGGCGCGGATGCTCTGTCCGGGATGCAAGCGATCGACGATCGTGCTTTCTTCTTGGCGAGGTGGCGCGACAAATCTGGCGACGCTTGGCTGGAGGCTCTGGCTGAGGTGGATCTCTCCAAGAAACATCCAGAGCCTGTTGTGGTGGAGCGGATTGAGGGATATTCGTTCGCCGAAGGCTCTGTGGACGACCGATTGCTTCTTGTCCAGGGCCGTTTGGCCGTGGTTGCGCGCTCGGAAAAGACGTGGGGTCTTGCTCTGTTCAATCCGTCGACGCGAGCGTCCGCGTATTTGCCGCTCGGGGAGAAGCTGTATGGCTACAAGCAGCTGGAACCTGCGACGATCGTTTATGCGGAGACGACCGAGTCCGGCGCGAAGAGGGTCGGGTTGGCAGACTTGGCGACTCAGAAGCGGAAGGACTTAGTGGAGTCGCGGGATTTCGAGTCCGTGTTGCCGGGGCGGCCGCTCGTGGCGCTGATGGCGCATGGGAAAAAGCGCTCTTTGCGTACGCTCGGCTCGGGGGCCGAGATGCCGCTCCTGCCGACGTCGGGCTGCTGGAGGTCGAAGTACGGCGTGATCGTGGGGAATGCTCGGGAGGCATTCCTTTACGATCCGGCGGATTGGAAGCTACTGGCGAAGTTCAAGGCGACCTGAGCTATTCTTCGCGATCGATTGCGGGCGACCTGAAGAACTTTATGTCATTCAAGGTGACGGGGGCCTTGGCGTCGAGCAATACAAATCGGACGTGCCTCGCTTCCTGGGCAGCAAAACGAAGCAGCCGCTGAGGGCCGATCGTAGTTCCTGAAATGAAGGTTTTCCAACCGGAGTCCGTTTCGGCCTGAAGTTCCCAGCGTTTAGCGCGCTGTCCTTGACTTACGTCTTCTCTTAGGCGAGCTCGATCAAATTTGCGCCGGTCGCCGAAATCGAATGTGAGTGCGACGTCGGGCCCCCAATGATCGAGTGTGTAGAAGTAGGAGTGGTACTTGCCCGCAAACTTCGGCTCGCCGTTGCCGAACACAACGCCAGCGTTCAGCGGCTTGGAGAAATCTCCCTCGGTCGCTTTATTGAACTCCAAGAGCCGCTTCGAGTCCACGTCACTGATACGACCCTCTGCGTTCGGGGGGACGTTTAGCAGCAGGTTCGACCCACGTCCAACAGAGCCGTAGTAGATGTCCATCAGTTTGTCGAGCGACTTTACTTTTGAGTCCTCTGACGCACGCCAGAACCAGCCGGGACGGATCGAGACGTCGCACTCGGACGGCACGTAATCCTGCCCGTTCTCGTCACCAGCGTTCAGCACCGCTTGATCGGCATGGCCAGGGGAGAACTTGGATTTATCCAGGGTCGCCCAGTTTGTCTCGCCAGCGTAGCCGTCCTCGTTCCCAACCCAGCGGATGTCTGGACCGGCGTCGGAGAAGATCACCGCATTCGGCTGGCATTCCCGCACGACTTGGATGAATCCGGGCCAGTCGTAGACCTGCTTCTTGCCATTGGATCCTTCCCCGTTCGCGCCATCGAACCAGACCTCGAAGATCGGGCCGTAGTGGGTCAGGACCTCGCGCAGCATTGACTTGAACACAGAGTTGTATTGCGGTGTGCCGTACTGCGGATGGTTCCGGTCCCAGGGCGAGAGGTACACGCCCATCTTCAGGCCTTCTGCCTTGCAGGCTTTGCTCAAATCGCGGAGCACGTCGCCCTTGCCGTTCTTCCATTTCGATTGGGCGACGGTGTGGCTGGAGAAATCAGAAGGCCAGAGGCAAAAGCCGTCGTGGTGCTTGGCGGTGATGATGATCCCTTTGAAACCCGCGAGCTTGAACGTGTGCGCCCATTGCCGGCAGTCGAGATGCTTGGGATCGAAGACCTCCGGGTTCTCAGTGCCCTCGCCCCACTCGCGGCCGGTGAAGGTGTTCGGCCCGAAGTGGCAGAAGGCGTAGCGCTCCATCCGTTGCCATTCCATCTGGCGGGGGGTTGGAAGAGGAAGAGCAGCGGCCATGGCGATCAGAAGCGCAACCACGGCCGCAGTCTACAACCCAACACTCGCGAAGGTAGCCTTAACCCAATGCGCCCCGAGTCCCTCGAGTTCCTCCAAGCCATCGTCAACGTCCCCTCGCCCTCCGGCTATGAGGAGCGGGCGGCGGAGATCTACCGCGGCTACACGAGCTTCGCCGACCAGGTCACGACCGACGTTCACGGCAACGTGGCGGCGATCCTGAATCCCGACGCTGAGATGAAGATCATGCTCGCGGGGCACATGGACGAGATCGGCTTCATCGTCCACTACGTCTCGGACGACGGCCTGCTCTACTTCTCCGGCATCGGCGGGCACGACAGCGTGATCCCCGTTGGGCAGAGGGTTTGGATCCACGGCGAGAACAAGATCGCGGGCGTGATTGGGCGAAAGGCGATCCACCTGCTCGAAGACGAGGAGCGGAAGAAAAAGCCCGAGCTGCGCGACCTTTGGATCGACATCGGGGCGAGCAGCCGCAAGGAAGTCGAGGAAGCGGGCATCCAGCTTGGAGACGTCGCGACCTTCCAAGTCGAGTTTCAGGAGTTGTTGGGCGACCGCGCCACCGCACGGGGATTCGACAACAAGATGGGCTCCTTCATCGTCGCAGAGGCCCTGCGGCTGCTGAAGGAAGAAGGCGGGCTAGACAAGGGCGTCGGCGTCTACGCGGTCGCCACCGTTCAGGAGGAGATCGGCCTGCGCGGAGCCCGAACGAGCGCTTACTGGATCAACGCGCAGAGTGGCCTCGCTGTCGATGTCAACCACGCGATCGATTATCCGACTGTCAGCAAGGCCCGTTACGGTCAACTCGACATCGGCAAGGGCCCCAGCGTCATGCGCGGCCCCAACGCCAATCCGATCGTCGTCAAGATGGTCCGAGACGCGGCCGCTAAGGACGGAATCCCTTATCAGGTCGACGTTGATCCGAAGGGCACAGGGACCGATGGCAACGCGATGCAGCTCAACCGCGCGGGTATGGCGGTCGGAATCCTCGGCGTCGCGCTGCGCTACATGCACACGCCCTGCGAGGTGTTGTCGCTGGGCGACGTCGAGAACTGCGCACGGCTCATGGCTGCCTACTGCCGAGCCGTCCGGCCGGATACCGACTTCACGCCTCGGCTGAAGTTCTAGTCTGCCGAGGAACCCCGGCCAGCCCGCCCTCGTCCGCAACTCGGTGCCACCGAGTTGAAATACGCTGTCTTCACCTTTGACGGGTATGGCCTTGCCATCGCTGAGCGCCTGCGGCGTGAGGGCAATGAGGTGGCCGTGGCGCAGGTGCGGGACAAGGGCGACACGGTTTGCGACCTCGAAAGCTCGGAGGAGCCGGAGGAGGAACGCGCGCGGCGGCTCAGCCTCTTCGACGGGATGATCGAGAAGACCACGCCGGACAAGCTCATCCGCCGCATCGCAAAGGATCCGGAGGACTGGTTCGCGTTTTTCGACCTGAACCATCTATTCCG
>Ga0070660_100001896_pt1 | contig 14400 bp, 15 predicted proteins | sample KBSC33metaG_FD_64670 | JGI IMG/M metagenome (GOLD analysis project Ga0070660, IMG submission 64670) | Corn rhizosphere microbial communities from Kellogg Biological Station, Michigan, USA - KBS C3-3 metaG | ecosystem: Host-associated > Plants > Roots > Rhizosphere > Soil ... | reverse complement strand
ACCGGGTACGCCGGTGGCCTCGACCGCAAGCGGCTCCTCCTCGGGCTCGAGCAGGACGCCCTGTTCTGAGGCTGGCCGGTTCCGCGTCGGGTCTCTCGAGTGCATGCTCGACCACGACCGCAACGTCGTGCGCCCGGTCGGCGTCGAGGCGTCTCGAACGACTGACGAGTGGCGCGACCGGCTCCGCGGGCCGAGCTCGGCGTACGAAACTGCCGCTTGTCATACGCGATCTCGTGTGACAAGCGGCAGTTTCACAACCCGGGTTGTGAATTTGGGACGCCCGTGGCTACTCGGCCGCGGCCCGACGCAGCGACTCGGAGAGCCGGTCGGCGGCCGCGAGGACGGCGGGGGCGTGCATCCGTCCGGGCTGGCGCGAGAGTCGCTCGAGCGGGCCGGACACCGACACGGCGGCGATCACCTTGCCGCTCGGGGAGCGCACCGGGGCCGACACCGACGCGACGCCCTGCTCGCGCTCGCCGACCGACTGCGCCCAGCCCCGGCGGCGAATGCCGGAGAGCGCGGTGGCCGAGAACGCGGCGTTCTGCAGGCCGCGGTGGATCCGCTCCGGGTCCTCCCAGGCGAGCAGGATCTGCGCGGCCGACCCGGCGCGCATCGTCAGCTGCGACCCCACCGGGATCGTGTCGCGCAGACCGCTGGGACGCTCGGCCGCGGCGACGCAGACGCGGTACTCACCCTGCCGCCGCCACAGCTGCGACGACTCGCCGGTGATGTCGCGCAGTCGGGCCAGGACGGGTCCGGCGGCGGCGAGCAGCCGGTCCTCGCCGGCGGCGGCGGAGAGCTCGGCCAGGCGAGGGCCGAGCACGAAGCGGCCCTGCATGTCGCGGGCCACGAGGCGATGGTGCTCCAGCGCGACGGCGAGCCGGTGGGCGGTGGGTCGGGCGAGGCCGGTGCCGGCGACGAGCCCGGCGAGCGTGGCGGGTCCGGACTCGAGGGCGGCGAGTACGAGGGCGGCCTTGTCGAGGACGCCGACTCCGCTAGAGTTGTCCATATACCAATACTGCCGTCTCAGATCATGGGATGCAAGAGTAGGCTGATCGCCAGCTTGGGATCAGGGGTCACGACGCGGTGGCCCGGGCGGAAGGGAGCAGCCATGGGCAGGACCCTGGCGGAGAAGGTCTGGGACGAGCACGTCGTCCGCACGGCCGAGGGAGAGCCGGACCTCCTCTACATCGACCTCCACCTGATCCACGAGGTCACCTCGCCGCAGGCGTTCGACGGCCTGCGGCTCGCCGGTCGTCGCGTACGCCGACCCGACCTCACCCTGGCCACCGAGGACCACAACGTCCCGACCCTCGACTGGGACAAGCCGATCGCCGATCCGGTGTCACGGACGCAGGTCGAGACGCTGCGCAAGAACGCCGCCGACTTCGGCGTACGCCTGCACCCGCTCGGCGACGTCGAGCAGGGGATCGTGCACGTCGTCGGCCCGCAGCTCGGGCTGACCCAGCCCGGCATGACGATCGTCTGTGGTGACAGCCACACCAGCACCCACGGTGCCTTCGGCGCGATCGCGTTCGGCATCGGCACCTCCGAGGTCGAGCACGTCCTGGCCACGCAGACCCTGATGCAGGCCCGCCCGAAGACGATGGCGGTGACCGTGACCGGCAGCCTGCCGCCGGGCGTCACGGCCAAGGACCTCGTGCTCACCCTGATCACGCACACAGGCACCGGTGGCGGCCAGGGCTACATCGTCGAGTACAGGGGTCCGGCCATCGAGGAGCTCTCCATGGAGGGCCGGATGACCGTGTGCAACATGAGCATCGAGTGGGGGGCGAAGGCGGGCCTGATCGCCCCCGACCAGACCACGTTCGACTACCTCGAGGGTCGGCCCGAGGCGCCGACGGGAGCCGACTGGGACGCCGCCGTCGCACACTGGCGGACCCTGGTCACCGACGACGACGCGCGGTTCGACAAGGAGATCACCCTCGACGCCTCGACGATGACGCCCTTCGTCACGTGGGGCACCAACCCCGGCCAGGGTGTGCCGCTGGGCGGCGCAGTCCCGGATCCCGCACAGTTCGAGGAGGAGTCCGACCGGATCGCTGCCCAGAAGGCGCTGGAGTACATGGCGCTCGAGGCCGGCACCCCCATGCGCGAGATCAAGGTGGACACGGTCTTCGTCGGCTCCTGCACCAACGGCCGCATCGAGGACCTCCGGCTGGCCGCGGAGATCATCAAGGGTCACCAGGTCGATCCGGACACGCGCCTGCTGGTCGTGCCGGGATCGGCACGGGTCCGCCTCCAGGCCGAGGCCGAAGGGCTGGACGCGGTGTTCCTCGAGGCGGGCGCCGAGTGGCGCGGTGCCGGGTGCTCCATGTGCCTGGGCATGAACCCCGACCAGCTCGCTCCCGGCGAACGCAGTGCGTCGACCTCGAACCGCAACTTCGAGGGTCGCCAGGGCAAGGGCGGCCGCACCCACCTGGTCTCCGTCCCGGTGGCAGCGGCGACCGCCGTCCGCGGCACGCTGTCGTCGCCGGCCGACCTGGTCCCGGCAGGCTCGACTCTCGGAAGGGGGGCCTGAGCCATGGACAGGTTCACCACCCACACCGGCGTCGCGATGCCACTCAGGCGCAGCAACGTCGACACCGACCAGATCATCCCGGCCGTCTACCTCAAGCGAGTGACCCGCACCGGCTTCGAGGACGGCCTTTTCGCCGCCTGGCGCAACGACCCGGCCTTCGTCCTCAACGACCCGGCGTACGCCGACGCGTCGGTCCTCGTGGCCGGACCGGACTTCGGCACCGGCTCGTCCCGCGAGCATGCCGTCTGGGCCTTGCAGAACTACGGCTTCAAGGTCGTGATCTCGTCGCGGTTCGCCGACATCTTCCGCGGCAACTCCGGCAAGTCGGGACTGCTCGCCGCACAGGTGGACGAGAAGGTCGTGCAGAAGCTCTGGGACCACCTCGACGAACACCCGGGTGCGACCGTCACCGTCGACCTCGAGAGCCGCACGGTGAAGGCCGGCGACGGCCCGAACGCGATCGAGGACTCCTTCGACATCGACGACTACACCCGCTGGCGACTGCTCGAAGGCCTCGACGACATCGGCATCACCCTCGGGCACGACGACGACATCGCTTCGTACGAGTCGACGCGGCCTTCCTGGAAGCCGGTCACCCAGCACTAGCGCATTCGCGACACGCGATATGAGGGTTTTCCCATCCCTGCAAGGGGAAAGTCCACACCACCGGCCCGCCGTTGTTCCCTTCGCGTGACGGGCGGACGAAGAATGCGCTCGGAACACTCCGCAATTCGCGCTCCGACACGCGCTCTCGTGCATTGTGGCGACCCTCACTTTTGCCTAGCGTGCAAAGGGAAAGTCGAGCAAGGCGCTCGACGCCAGACGTTCACGAAAGGGAATCCTGTGAACAAGAGTCAGTTGATCGACGCTCTTGCCGCCCGTTACGAGGGCAACAAGAAGGCGGCGGCACACGCGCTGGAGTCGGTGCTCGACACCATCACCCGCGAGGTCGCGAAGGGCGAGAAGGTCGCCATCACCGGGTTCGGCTCGTTCGAGAAGCGCGTTCGTGAGGCACGTTGGGTGCGCAATCCCGCGACCGGGCAGCGGATGAAGTCGAAGCGGACGCAGGTGCCGAAGTTCTCCGCGGGCGCCGAGCTCAAGGCAGTCGTCTCCGGTGCCAAGAAGCTGCCGAAGGTCGCCGCAGCAACGCCGGCCCTGGCGGGCCGGACAGCGGCTGCGGCCAAGAAGACCGCAACCAAGTCGGCATCGGCTGCCAAGAAGACCGTGGCGAAGAAGACCACGGCGAAGAAGGCCACCGCCAAGAAGGCCGCGACGAAGAAGACGGCGGCCAAGAAGGCGCCGGCGAAGAAGACGGCCACCAAGAAGACCGCCGCCAAGAAGGCGCCGGCGAAGAAGACCGCCGCCAAGAAGACGACCACGAAGAAGACGGCCACGAAGAAGACGGCGGCCAAGAAGGCGCCGGCGAAGAAGACCGCCGCCAAGAAGACGACGGCCAAGAAGTCCACCGCGAAGAGGGCAGCCAAGAAGGCCTGATCTCTCGTCGGTCGCGACGGCGGCGTCCCCGATCGGGGGCGCCGCCGTCTCGCGTCAGCGGGTCAGACCTGGTCCCGGAGTCGTGCGATCCGGGAGGTCTCCGGACCCACGCCGAGACCCAGGGCCCGGTCGAGGTCCTCGGTGGTGTCGACGTCGAGCCGCAACGACGCCAGGGCACCGCTCATCGGGTGGGCGCCGCTGGCGACGTGCGCCGCAGCCGAGCCCGGTCCGAAGTGCGGGTCGAGGTCGGTCCCGGCCGGCGCGGTCAACAACGTGGTGCCGGTGCCGGCCGCGTCGGCGACGAAGGTGCGGCGCGCGTGGGCGGCGGCGTACGACAGGGTCGTCTCGAGGTCGGACGTGCGCAAGCAGGGCAGGTCGGCCAGCATGACTGCGAGGCCGCGATCCGCGCGAGCAAGACGGCGGGCGGCACCACGCAGAGCTGCGTTCAGGTCGCCGGCGCCCTCGTCGGCGACGACCTCGACGTCGATGCCCTCGAGCACGAGGCGGAGCGCTGCGGCGTCACCGACGACGACGACCTCCGCCAGCGACGTACGCCGTGCTGCGGCGATCGCGTCGCGTGCGAACGCCCCCATCAGATCGGCCCGTGTCGCGGAGCCGACGTCGCCGAGCCGGGTCTTCGCGCCGTGCGCGCCCTTGACCGGCACCAGCAAGGTGAACAGGGGTGTCGTCACGCCTCGATCTTCTCAGCCGCGTCGGTAGTCTCAGGGTGCACGGGGTCGGCGGGAAGGCCAGCCCGGGCGAGGAACGGACAGGAGGAAAGCCGATGGTCAAGGTCCGCAAGGTCCGCGAAGAGCGTGGCTGGGCCTGGTCGACCGTGGTCGCGATCATCAAGCCGCTCCTGATGACCACCACCAAGCACGAGTGGATCGACGGGGAGAAGATCCCGGCGTCCGGTGGGTGTGTGGTGGCGATGAACCACGTCTCGCACATCGACCCGCTCACCCTGGGCTGGTTGCTCTACGAGCACGGCCGGCTGGTCCGCTACCTGGCGAAGGACGCGCTCTTCGAGACGCCGGTGGTCAAGTACATCGTCCGTGACGCGAAGCAGATCCCGGTGTCGCGGCTGACCACGGACGCAGCCAGGGCGTTCGAGGCCGCGTGCACGGCGGTGCGCGCCGGCGAGTGCGTCGGCGTCTATCCCGAGGGGACGATCACGAAGGACCCGAACGGCTGGCCGATGCGCGGCAAGACCGGGGCTGCCAGGATCGCGCTGGAGACCGGCTGCCCGGTGATCCCGATCGGTCAGTGGGGAGCCCAGGAGATCCTTCCGGCGTACTCCTTGCGTTACCACGCCTTCCCCCGGCGTACGGCGCGCTACAAGGTCGGCGACCCCGTCGACCTCGCCGACCTGGTCGGCCAGCCGATCACCAACGAGCTGCTCCAGCAGGCGACCGAGCGGATCATGGTCGCGATCACCGACCTGGTCGCCGACCTCAGGGCCGAGACTCCACCCCCGACGCGGTTCGATCCCCGGGCTGCGGGGGTGCGCCAGATCGGCAACCCGAAGAAGTCGGTGCGTGAGGCAACGCACTCCGACACCGCGAAGCGGAGGCATGCCTGATGGCGCGCGTCGCCGTGTTCAGCGCGGGATCGTGGGGTACGGCGTTCGGCACCGTGCTCGCCGACGCCGGCAACGACGTGATGCTGTGGGCCCGCCGCGACGACGTCGTGGCCAACATCAACGACAAGCACGAGAACACCGACTACTTCCCCGGCGTCGAGCTCCCGGCCGCGATGCGGGCGACCTCGAACCCCTCGGATGCCCTCGACGGCGCCGAGTTCGTCGTGCTCTCGGTGCCGTCGCAGTCCCTGCGTGACAACCTGACCGGCTGGGCCCCCGTGATCCCCGAGGACGTGGTGTTCCTGTCCTTGATGAAGGGCGTCGAGCTCGGCACCACCAAGCGGATGAGCGAGGTGATCGCCGAGGTCACCGGCGCCGGGCCGGATCGGATCGCGGTGGTCAGCGGGCCCAACCTGGCCCCGGAGATCGCCCGCCGCGAGCCGGCAGCCAGCGTCGTCGCGTGCGCCGACGAGGCGGTCGCCCGTCGGGTGCAGGCCCTGTGCCACTCACGCGCCTTCCGTCCCTACCGCAGCAGCGACGTCCTCGGCTGCGAGCTGGGCGGCGCCTACAAGAACGTCGTCGGGCTCTGCGTCGGCATGGCCGTCGGTCTCGGTTTCGGCGACAACACCACCGCCTCGGTGATCACCCGCGGGCTCGCCGAGACAGCTCGGCTGGCGATGGCGCTCGGTGCCGATCCGCTCACGCTGATGGGACTGGCCGGGCTCGGCGACCTGGTCGCCACGTGCTCCTCACCGCTGTCGCGCAACCGAACGTTCGGCGAGAGGCTCGGGCACGGCATGACCACCGAGGAGATCTACGCGAGCACCAAGCAGGTCGCCGAAGGTGCGAAGTCCTGCTCGTCACTCCTGCAGCTGGCCCGCGACACCGGCGTCGACGCCCCGATCGCCGAGCACGTGGACGCCGTCGTACGCGGTGAGATCAGCGCCCGCGACATGATGGACGCCTTCATCGCCCGCGACACCAAGGCCGAACGCGACTGACGCCGAGCGGGCGGTTGCGTCCGGCCTGAGCACGCCGAGCGGGCGGTTGCGTACGGCCTGAGCAATCCGAGCGGGCGGTTGCGTACGGCGTACCCGAACACAAGTGCCCGCTCGGCACCTTCGGAGCGCACACAAGTACCCGCTCGGCATTACAGGGTGATCCCGAGGTTGACCCAGGTGTCGGAGATCTCCATGCCGAGTCCCAGGTAGAGGTCGAGGGCGCCGGTGCGGGAGTCGGTGCTCAGCTCGGAGCGGATGGCACCGTGGTCGCGCGCGACGCCGAAGCCGTCCATGAGCAGGGCCTTCGCGAGCCCCTGCCCGCGCCGGTCGCGACGGACCGCGACCTTGGAGACGTAGCCGGAGTCACTGGAGAGCACGATGTGCAGGCCGCCGACGACGGCCCCGGACGGATCGACGACGACACGCAGGTTCCACGGCTCGAAGCCGGGCCGGTCGACGACCTGGGCGATCCAGTCGTCGTACGGCGACTTGTCGCGCACCGACCACTCGAGGAACGCGTCCTCGATCACGTCGTACGCCGCCCGGCGATCCTCCTCGGACTCCGCGACCCGGATCACGTGACCCGCCGGCAACGGCTGCTCGCTGAGCTCGTGGGAGTCGGGGAACACCAGCACCCAGGAGGTCCACCGGACGTGGTACCCGAGGTCGCGCATCAGAGCCTCGCCGGGTGACCCGACCGGCACGGGCATGCCGACCTCCGAGTGACCCTGCGCGCGAGCGCGCTCCTGCATCCAGCGCGCGAGCCATGTCCCGATGCCCCGGCCGTGGCGGTCCGGGTGCACGGCGGCGTCGCCCCGTCCGGGGCCGGCGATCTCGGCGTACGCGACCAGCCGGTCGCCGTCGAGCACACCGACCGTCTGCGACGCCAGGTCGTGGCTGGGTCGTGCCCAGTCGGCGAGGATGTCGGCCTCCTCGATGTCGATCCGGCCCAGGAAGAGCTCCTGCTCGGCGGCCATCAGCTGGTACACCGCGGTGGCGTCCTCGAGCCTCAGCGGTCGGTGACCGAGCCCGGCGGGCAGCTGGCGAACGGTCGTCATGGGAGTCCTCCCGGAGATCAGGCCGTCGGCAGCGCGGCGACGAGATCCTCCCAGAGGTCCTCGATGTCCTCGATGCCCACGGAGAGGCGGACCAGACCATCGGGGATCGTGGCCGGTTCCGACCTCCACCGGCGTCGGCGCTCCAACGTCGACTCGACGCCGCCGAGCGACGTCGCGTGCACCCACAAGGACGTGCCGTGGGTCAGGGCGTCCGCCGCCTCGACGTCGGCGAGCACGACGGACACCATCGCGCCGAAGCCGGGGTAGCGGACCTCGGTGACACCGGCGTGACCGGTCAGGCGTCGCACCAGCTCGGCGGCGTTGGCCTGGGCGCGCTCGACCCGGAGGGCCAGCGTGCGCAGGCCACGCAGCGCCAGCCACGCCTCGAACGGTCCCGGGATCGCGCCGATCAGGTCGCGCCGGCCCTTGAGCACGGCGTACAGGTCCTCGTCGCGGGTGACCACCGCGCCCATCACCACGTCGGAGTGGCCGGCGAGGAACTTCGTCGCCGAGTGGACGACCAGGTCTGCGCCGAGATCGAGCGGCTGCTGCAGGAGCGGGGTGGCGAACGTGTTGTCCACCACGACCTGGGCACCGGCCTCGTGGGCTGCCGGGGCGATCCGCGCGATGTCGGCGATCTCCAGAGCCGGGTTCGTGGGCGACTCGAGCCACACCAGGGCGGCGTCCGCGCAGGCCGCGATCACCGCGTCGGTGTCGACGACGTCGACCAGCCGTGTCCGCAGCCGGCCGCGCGACTCGAGGTCGGCGAGCTGGGTGACGGTGCCGTTGTAGGCGTGCCGGGCAGCCACCACGGTCTGCCCGAGACCGACCAGGTCGAGCACCGTGGCGACCGCGGCGAGCCCGCTGGCGAACGACAGGCAACGGCCACCCTCGAGCGCGCCGACCGCCTCCTCGAAGGCCGACCACGTCGGATTCGCGTAGCGGCCGTACTCACGGTCGCCGCCGGCGACGTACGTCGAGGCCATCGTGATCGGCACGTTGAGCGGCTGGTCGACGTCGTGGGACGGGCGGCCGGCGTGGACGGCGCGGGTGGCGGGACGCATGGGCCGAGCGTAGGCGCGGGGCTGTCGAGCGCGCCGGTAGGGTCGGGCGAATGAACCACGACCAGGCGCAGCCGGCGAGGAAGGTACGTGTTGCCGTCGTGTTCGGTGGTCGGTCCAGCGAGCACGCCATCTCGTGCGTCTCCGCGGGCGGGGTCATCGGCGCGCTCGATCCGGAGCGGTACGACGTGATCGCGATCGGGATCACCCCCGACGGGCGGTGGGTGCTCGAGTCAGGTGAGCCGGAACGGCTCGCCCTCGGGCCGGCCGGCGAACTGCCGTCGGTCACCGGCGACCGTGAAGTGGTCCTGCGCAGCTCGGCGGGCTCGCACCGGCCGACCGGCGACCTGGTGCTCCATGAGGCGGGCGACGTGCCGAGCAGCCTTGGCGAGGTCGACGTCGTCTTCCCGGTGATGCACGGTCCCTGGGGACAGGACGGCACCTTGCAGGGCCTGCTGGAGCTGGCCGGCGTGCGGTACGTCGGCGCCGGTGTGCTCTCCTCGGCGGTCGGCACGGACAAGATGTTCATGAAGCTCCTCTTCGCTGCACAGGGTCTGCCCGTGCTGCCGTGGGCCCCGGTCCGCCCAGGAGAGTGGGACCGTGACCCGGCGGCCGTCACCGAGTCGGTCGCAGCACTGCACTACCCGGTCTTCGTCAAGCCGGCGCGGGCCGGATCGAGCTTCGGCATCACCCGCGTCGACTCGCCCGACGACCTGGAGGACGCGATCCGGGCCGCGGAGCAGTTCGACCCGAAGGTGCTGGTCGAGGCCGCGGCCGTGGATGCCCGGGAGGTCGAGATCGGCGTCCTCCAAGGACTCGACGGCGCGGCTCCGGAGACCAGCGAGATAGCCGAGATCCGGGTCGACCCGGCACACCAGTTCTACGACTTCGAGGCCAAGTACCTGCCCGACGAGCACACCGAGCTCGACGTGCCGGCCGACCTCGAGGAGTCCGTCGCCGCAAAGGTCCGCGCGCTCGCCGTCCAGGCGTTCCTCGCCCTCGACGTCGAGGGACTCGCCCGCGTCGACTTCTTCGTCTTCCCCGACGGGCGAGTGGTCCTGAACGAGGTCGAGACGATGCCGGGTTTCACGAGTACGTCGATGTTCCCGCGCATGTGGGCCGCGTCGGGGATGCCCTACCGCGACCTCGTGGACCGGCTGGTCCGGCTGGCGCTCGAGCGCCCGACCGGGCTGCGCTGACCGTACCCGGCCGAGATCCTCCGCGCCGGAGATCTGCGCGTTTTCAGGACAACGCGCTCGTGCGCGTACTAGTGTCCGAATTGACGGCAATTGACGGCTGGCGTCAAAGTTCGTCACCTCCCAGGAGGCCTGATGCAGACGCACCCCGCACCACGCCGGACGAACCCCCTCCCGACGCGCTCGAGCGCGGCCTACGCCGGACGCCGCCAGGCGCAGTACCTCCTGCTCAGCGACCTGCTGATGCTGGTGCCCGGCTCCGAGTTCGAGCGGCACCCACACCCGGCGACGGTCCTCGACCTGGCCACCGGCCCGCGCACGTCGGTGTGGGGATGGTGGTCGGAGCCACTGGACGCAGCGGCGGCAGTCCCGTGCCTGCTCTGGGCCGGCGACCTCGGCTGGAGCGCCACGACGGTGGAGCCCGACGTGTTCGACACCCAGGGCTACGAGTGCTCCGTCTGGTCCCACCGGATCAAGCTGCTCGACCTGGCCGTCGCGAACGCGACCGGACCGTTCCGCACGCTCGACGAGCTGCGGCGGCGCGTGAGCGACGACATCGACCCGGCCCTGGGTGACCGTTCGGCCGCTCTCGCCGGCGCCCTGCTGTGGGGCATCTCCCAGCAACAGGCGGCCCGCAGCCGGCTCGGTGACGTCGCAGGCGCCCCGGCCATTCCCGCGGCCGCCCTCCGGGGTGCGGTCGACGACACCCTGGACCGGCAGCACCTGGGTCCCGAGCGGGTCAAGGTCCGGCTCGAGTGCCCGGGCACCGGTCTCCAGGGCCTGGTGCGCGCCATCGACCAGGTGCGGCCGGGCGCAGCGCGGCGGATCCGGCTGCCCGGGCACGCCCTGTGGCACCGCCCCGGGGCGCGCGTGCAGCAGAGCGCCTGACGCGTCAGGAGCAGTGCCGGCCGGTCGACGTCGTCCGGGACCTGACCAGGTCGTCGAGGTCAGCCATCACCTCGGCCGGACCGTTCGGGCGGTAGTGCGCCGGCACCCTGACCTGGACGACCGGTGTCCGGAAGGCCAGCGTCATCACGATCTCGGTGCCGCGGCCGTCCGCCTGGTCGGCCGGCACCGACCAGCCGATCCCGTTGCGCGTGATGCACGGGGAGCCGGCGAAGTCCGCGGGCAGCGGGACCCCGCAGCGCAGCACGATCGCAGGGTCGCCCCAGGCCGCGGCGTACGCCGTGCCGGTGACCGTGCGCCGCGGCTGGTCGGCGACCGACTTCGGCAGCGCCTCCAGCAGCGTCCGGCACCCCGCGGCCTCGCCGGAGCCGACCCGGAACCGGTCGACGTGCACCTCGTCGCCACCACAGGCCGTGAGCGCGACGACGAGCAGCGCGCCCAGTGACGCGACGACGCCCGTCACCCGGCCGGGTGACGGGCGTCGGGGTCGAGGACTCAGATGTGGACGACCGGGCACGTGAGGGTCCGGGTGATGCCGTCGAGGGTCTGCACCTTGGCCACGACCAGCTTGCCGAGCTCGTCGACGTTGCGGGCCTCTGCGCGCACGATCACGTCGTAGGGACCGGTCACGTCCTCGGCGAGGATGACGCCCTTGATGTCGGTGATCTTGGCCGCGACCTCTGCCGCCTTGCCGACGTCGGTCTGGATCAGGATGTAGGCCTGGACAACCATCTGCGTCACTCCCTCGTCTGGCGGGTGGGTGGACCGACTTGCAACCTACCGGACCGCAGGGAGCGGCGGAACACGCAGCCCGGTCCCCGCCGGCGGCCGGTGCGGGGTGGAAGAGTTGCGCCATGACCTCGCCGACGCCGTTCGCTGCCGGGGCCACCGTCGTCGACGTCGGCGAGTTCGGGCTGCTGCGCGAGCTGACCAGACGCTTCGAGCAGGGTCCGCAGGTGTACGTCGGACCGGGCGACGACGCGGCCGTCCTCCGCACCCCGAAGGGCCACGTCGTGGTCTCGACCGACCTGCTGGTCGAGGGCCGGCACTTCCGCCGCGAGTGGGCGAGCGCCGCGGACATCGGGCGCCGTGCCGCGGCACAGAACCTCTCCGACATCAACGCGATGGGTGGCCGCGCCACTGCCCTGACGGTCGGCCTGGCGCTCCCGCGCGACCTGCCGGCGCAATGGCTGCTCGACCTTGCCGACGGCATCGCCGAGGAAGCCGCGCACGTCGGCGCGAGCATCGTCGGAGGCGACCTGACCGCGGGGTCCGAGGTGGTGATCGCGGTGACCGTGCTGGGGGAGTGCGCGGTCGCGCCCGTGCTGCGCTCGGGTGCGCGCGCCGGTGACGTGCTGGCGATCGCCGGCCGACAGGGCTGGGCGGCGGCCGGGCTCGCCGTGCTCGGGCGTGGCTTCCGTTCGCCCCGGGTGCTGGTCGAGGCCCACCAGCGACCGCAGCCGCCCTACGAGGCGGGCCCGCTCGCCGCGGCGGGCGGCGCGACCTCGATGATCGACGTCTCCGACGGGCTGGTCGCCGACGTCGGCCACCTCGCGGAGGACTCCGGTGTCGCGATCGACATCGACTCGGGCGCCTTCGAGCTCGACGACCCGCTTCGCGCGGTGGGCGCGGCGCTCGGCGTCGACCCGATGCAGTTCGTGCTCGGCGGAGGCGAGGACCACCCGATCGTGGCGACGTTCCCGGCCGGCACGGGCCTGCCGGAGGGGTTCCGCGAGATCGGGCGGGTGAGCGACCGGACGGACGGTCCGGGGGTCACCGTCGACGGTGCGGCGTACGAAGGCGTGGCGGGCCACACGCACTTCTGAGTGCGCGCCGGCTCGGGCTGCTCAGCTCAGCGGGTGACCTTGCCGGCCTTCAGGCAGCCGGTGCACACGTTCAGCCGCTTCGGGGAGCCGTTCACCGTGGCCCGGACGCGCTGGATGTTCGGGTCGAAGCGGCGCTTGGTGATCTTGCGCGACCACGGGCGGTTGTTGCCGAAGCCGGGCTTCTTCGCGCAGATGTCGCAGACGGCAGCCACCGGGAACTCCTTGGATGTGTGAACGTTCGACGTCGTGGGCCAGAGTGCGCCGTCCGGTCGGGGGCCGGAAGCGACTCGGGCAACCGAAGAAGAATAGACGAACGACGCCCCTCCACGCGAATCGGGCAGGGAACAACTAGGTTAACCGCTACATCGAGGCGACGAGAGTGGAGATGGGCGCGGACACCGACAAGGGGAGCCGGACGGGTGAGTCGATCGCGACGTTCGACCTGGCCGCCGTACGCCGGTTCGCGGATCTGGCCGTGGCGGGCCTCTCGGACGCCCGTGAGGAGATCGACGCGCTCAACGTCTACCCGGTGCCCGACGGCGACACCGGCACGAACATGTACCTCACGCTGGACGCCGCGCGCGATGCCCTGCTCGACCACCTGGGTGAACATCCGACCGAGCCGACCGACCTGCGCGCCGCGCTCCGGGTCTACGCACGCGGTGCGTTGCTCGGTGCCCGCGGGAACTCCGGGGTCATCCTGAGCCAGCTGATCGGCGCCCTCCTGCGCCGGATGGGCCAGGCTGCGCCGGACGACCGATCGGCGGAGGTGTTCGCCGACGGCATGGTGCTGGCCACCGAGGCCGCCTACGCGGCAGTCGGGGTGCCGGTCGAGGGGACGATCCTGTCCGTCGCCAGGGCTGCCTCGCAGGCCGCCGTCGAGCGGGCGAAGGATCCGGACGCGCGCCTCGGTGACGTGCTCGCGGCCGCGGCCCTCGACGCGCGCGCCGCGCTGGCCCGCACGCCGGACCAGATGCAGCTGTTGCGCGACGCCGGCGTCGTCGACGCGGGTGGTCGCGGACTGTGCGTGATCCTCGACGCTGCCGAGACCGCGGTCACCGGCCACCACCCGTTCGTCGACGCCGCCGAGAGGGGGCGGCACGCGATCCCGCAGCCGGTGCCCACCGGTGACCTCACTCCCGACGGGCCGGCGTACGAGGTGATGTACCTCCTCGACGCGGAGGACGACGCCATCCCCGAGCTGCGCACGCGCCTGCAGGGTCTCGGCGACTCACTGGTCGTCGTCGGGGGCGAGGGCCTGTGGAACGTCCACGTCCACGTCGACGACGTCGGATCGGCGGTGGAGGCCGGCATCGACACGGGCCGGCCTCGCCGGATCCGGGTCACGCACTTCGCCGAGCAGGTCGGCCGCGCGCGCGAGAAGCAGGCCGAGCGGCGCGGACGGGCCGTCGTGGCGGTGGTGGCCGGCGACGGTCTGGCGGCTCTCTTCCAGGAGGCGGGGGCGACCGTGATCGAGGTGGTGCCCGGACGGCGACCGAGCACCGGCGAGATCCTCGCGGCCATCGAGCAGACCCGTGCCCAGGAGGTCGTGGTCCTGCCGAACGATCCCGACTCGGTCGGCGTCGCCGAGGCCGCCGCGGCCGCCGCCGAGGAGGGCGGTGACGTCCGCGTCGTCGTGGTGCCGACGCGGGCGCAGGTCCAGGGCATCGCGGCGATCGCCGTCCACGAGCCGGGCCGCAGCTTCGACTCCGACGTGGTGCACATGACCTCGGC
>Ga0070660_100001894_pt1 | contig 14408 bp, 14 predicted proteins | sample KBSC33metaG_FD_64670 | JGI IMG/M metagenome (GOLD analysis project Ga0070660, IMG submission 64670) | Corn rhizosphere microbial communities from Kellogg Biological Station, Michigan, USA - KBS C3-3 metaG | ecosystem: Host-associated > Plants > Roots > Rhizosphere > Soil ... | reverse complement strand
TACGAGTCGGCGGGCGCGATCCGGGACATCTTCCAGAACCACCTGCTGCAGCTGCTCGCGCTGACGGCCATGGAGCCGCCGATCGATTTCACCGCCGAGTCGGTGCGCAACGAAAAGGTGAAGGTGCTGAAGTCGCTCCACACGCCGGGGCCGAAGTCGATCGTCCGCGGCCAGTACGGGCGCGGCTTCGTCGAAGGCGAAGAGGTCGCCGCGTACCGCGAGGAGCAGGGCGTCGCGAGCGAGTCGATGACCGAGACGTACGTCGCAGCGAAGCTCTTCGTCGACAACTGGCGCTGGGCGGACACGCCGTTCTACGTGCGCATGGGAAAACGGCTGGCGCGCCGCGAGACGACGATTGCCTTGCAGTTCAAGAGCGCGCCGCATCCGCCGTTCGAGGAGTCTGCGACTGAGGGACTCCGTCCGAACGTCCTGCTCATCCATGTGCAGCCGGACGAGGGCGTGTCGCTCGCGATCGGCGCGAAGGTGCCGGGGCAAGGAATGCAGATCCGCACCGTGCACATGGACTTCCTGTACGGCGGCGCCTTCCGAACGGGGATTCCCGAGGCGTACGAGCGGCTCATCCTCGACGTCATGCTCGGCGAGGCGACGCTGTTCACGCGCGCGGACGAGACCGAGGAGCAGTGGCTGCTCGTCGACGCGATCGTCGCGCAGTGGCAGCGCGACAAGACGAGCTTCCCCAACTACGAAGCCGGAACGTGGGGCCCCATCAGCTCCGACGAGCTCCTGCACCGGGACGGCCGGTCGTGGCGGCGCCACTAGAGCTCGACCTGTGGACCGGGGAGGACGTCCGCATCGCGGACGTCGACACGGCGCTGGCGCAGCTGCGGGCGCGCGCGTCGTTGGAGGCGCCGAGCATGCGCACGTCGGTGATGACGCACCTGGCGTGGGTCCCCGACGAATGGCTCGACCGGGCGAGGGACGCGCTCGCCGGAATGGCCGAGCGCCATCCGTCGCGCACGGTGCTGCTGACGCCGGATCCGGGCAACGCGATGAGCCGTGTGGACGCGACCGTGTCGCTCGAGTGCTACCAGGCGCCGGGCGCGGCGCGGAATGTCTGCTCGGAGGTGATCGAGCTGCGCCTGCTCGGTGCCCGCGCGAAGGCGCCGGCGTCCGTCGTGCTGCCGTTGCTGATCAGCGACCTACCCGTCTTCCTGCGCTGGCGCGGTCTCCCGACGTGGGGATCCCCGGAGCTCGAGCAGCTCGTCGGCGTCGTCGACCGCCTGATCGTCGACTCGACGGAGTGGGACGACCTGCCGGCCGCCTACGCGCGGCTCGCGGAGCTGTTCGACCGGGTCGCCGTCTCCGACATCGCCTGGGCGCGCACGTCGCGCTGGCGGCATCTGCTCGCGAGCCTCTGGCCGGAGATCGGCGACGTGCGCACGCTGCGCGTCCACGGCACCCCGGCGCAAGCGCTGCTCCTCGTCGGCTGGCTGCGCTCGCGGCTCGGCCGCGACGACATCGAGCTCGAGCATGTCGACGCAGAGCGCCTCGAGGGAATCGAGCTCGATGGAAAGCCGGCGCCGTTCCCGCCGGGCGATCCGCCCCAGCCGAGCGACGTGCTGTCGGAGGAGCTCGAGACGTTCACCCGCGACCCGGTCTACGAGGCCGCGGTGCGGGCCGTCGTGGCGTAAAGAAATCGCCGCCGCAGCTCGTCGTACAGTCGGAGTGATGGACGAGCTCGAAGCGCTGTACCGCGCGAAGCTGCCCGACTTCCGACGAGCTGCCGCGGCGATCGCGGGCGACCGCGAGTCCGGAAACGACGCGGTGCAGGAGGCGTTCGCGACGGCGGTGCGCAAACGTCGCTCATGGCGCCGCCGGGGCCCGCTCGAGGCCTGGGTCTGGCGGATCGTCGTCAACAAGGCGCGCGACGCACGGCGCCGCCGCGCGCCCGAACTGCGGCCGGCGCCGGATGTCAATCTGCCGGAGGTCTCGCTCGACGGACTGACGCGGCGACAGCGGGAGATCGTCTTCCTCCACTACTACGCCGACCTCGACTATGCGGAGATTGCGGACGCGCTCCGCATCAGCGCGGGCACCGTCGGCGCGACCCTGAACGCGGCGCGCAGCTCGCTGCGAGCCGAACTCGAGGAGGTGGGCACATGAGCAGCGAGCTCGATCTCGGTTGGGAGGACGTGCTGCATCGCGCGAAGCGCCGCGTGCCGCGACGCCGGCTCGTGCTCGCGGCCGTCGTCGCAGTTGCGGCGCTCGGCGGCGGGCCGGCGGTCGCGGTGCTGTTGACGCAACCGCCGGGACCTCACCTGCCGAAGGCAGCCGACCGCTCGAACATCGCGGTCATCCTCGAGCCGAAGACCGGGAAGATCGTTCTGGAGGCTGCGCCGTGGAAAGGCCATGACGGCATCTGTTACCTGATCCTCCAGCGCGAGGACGGTTGTGCGACATGGTCGCCGCACGGTGCCTACTTCGACGGCGGAACGCCGGGCGGCTACACGTTCGACAGTCGCGTTCGGTCGGTCACCGCGCAGCTCCCCCACGGAAAGAGCATTCGCCTGACCCTGCATCGATTCGACCGGTTGCGCGTCACGTTCTTCACGTCGACGCGCTTCCACGCCGGCGTCCAGGGCTACATTCTTCGCGGAGCACACGGCGAGGTGCTCAGCCGCACGCGGTTACCCGGCCCCCGCAAGCCGTGAGAACGCGGCGTCGTGCAACCGCCCGTTCGTCGACACCGACTGCCCGTTCGGCAAGGCGTCGAGACGTCCGCCCGCCTCGGTGACGATCGGTTCGAGTGCGGCGACGTCCCAGCGCGCGAGCGCCGCGTCGACCGCGATGTCGACGGCTCCCTCGGCGACGAGCATGTGCTGCCAGAAATCGCCGAAGGCGCGCGCGTGCCAGACCAGCGGCTCGAAGGCAGCGAGGTCGCGCGCGTAGGCGCAGGACACGGTCGCCTCGTCGAGGCGCGCGACCCTCGAGACGTGGAGGCGCTCACCGTCTCGATACGCGCCTTCGCCGCGTGCCGCCCACCAACGGTGACCGAGCGCGGGCGCCGACGCGACGCCGCACACGGCCTCGCCGTCGCGCTCGAGCGCGATCAGCGTCGCCCAGACCGGAATCCCGCGCGAGAAGTTTCGCGTGCCGTCGATCGGGTCGAGGATCCAGCGGACGGGACCTCCCGAATCGCCTTCCTCCTCGCCGAGCACGCCGTCCCCGGGACGCTCGCGTGCGATCCGCTCGCGCAGCGCGCGCTCGACCGCTTTGTCGGCGTCGGTGACCGGCGTGAGGTCGAGCTTCGTCTCGACGTGCAGGTCGACGGCACGAAAGCGCGGCAGCGACAGCGCGTCGGCGTCGTCGGCGAGTGAGAGTGCGAAGTCGAGGTCGGCGCTCACCGCGCCAACCTAGTCGCTTAGCCGAGCTTGAACGTCGAGATCGCGTGGCCGAACGCCGGCAGGTACTTCAAGTAGCTCTGCTGCGACGTGCTGAACGCGACGACGTACTCGATGTTGCCCTTGTCGACCACGTACTCGAGCACCGAGTCGGTGGCGCCGTTCTTCGTCACCGTCGTCGTCAGCCGAACGCCCTTGCCCGCCGCGAGCTGGACGACCGCGGTCGACACGGGCCCGGAGCCGCTGCTCTTCAGTTGCTTCGTGAGCGCGTCCGCCCAGGCGGTGTAGGTGCGCCCGGCGCGCTCGGTCTGCGAGATGGTGGCGAACACGGTCGCCTTGCCGAGCGGGTCGGTGTAGAGGAAGGCGCTCGCTGCCGCGGATTTCCAGCCGGTCGGCAGCTGCATCGAGTAGCCGGGGCCTTTGACGATCTTGTACCCGGCCGACGGGCCGGACGCGCTCTTCGGCGCCGGGCCGGCCTTCGCCTTGGGCGCCGTGCCGCCGCCGACGACCTTGAACCTCGGCTTGGCGACGACGAGCTTCGCAGCGGTGGACCACGACATCTGCTGCGAGCCGGTCGGCAACGAATAGTCGAAGCCGCGGACGCGGTAGTACCACGTGCCCGGGGCGACCGGTAGGACGAGCGAGGTGCCGGTCGTGACGTAGCCGTTTGCGGCTCCGAACGCCTCCGGCTTGAACGGGTATTTCGTCTTGCTCCACTGCACCTCGTACGCGTTCGCGCCGAGCGCGGGCGTCCACGAGACGAGCGGCTGGCCGTAGAACGCAGTCGTGTGGCGCGCGGACGTCAGTCGGCCGTCGACGGACATCCCCGTCGCGAAGACCTCGTCCGACGAGGTGAGCGACGGCTCGCTCGCCTTGCCGAAGCGCTGGACGCGGCCGGCCGCGCAGGCGTCCTGCGCGAGGTCGAGATCGCGGTAGACGACGGCGCCGCTCGTCCGGGTGACCGTCTCGCCGACGGGATGCGCGTTGGCGAGCGCCGACGCGAGCGTGAGCTGGGAGCGGCTGACCGCGTTCAGCGTGACGGTCTCGGCCGTCGGCCCTCCGCCGATCTGGATGACGTCGCCGGCGCTGAAGCCCTGCGTATTTGCGACCGGGACGTCCTTGTCGCCCTTCTGTGCGCCGGCGCCCACGACGGTGGTCGTGATTGCGTCTTGCGGCGTCGCGCTGACGGGCACGACGGTCCAGTAGTAGCCCGCGTTCGGCCAGTCGACGTCCCACAAGTCGACCGGTGCGCCGGTTCGGCCGGACCAGCTGACCGTTCCGCCGGCCGGAGCGCTCGCGGGCTGGGGCGAAGAGGACGACGGCGGCGAAGACGGCGCGGAAGCGGGCGACGACGACGGCGCGGACGAGGGCGGCGACGAGGCACTCGACGAGGACGAGCCGGTGCTGCCGGACGTCTCGCCGGGAGCCGGCGGCGGGCTGCCGGTCGGCGACGCGTCCGGCAGCGATTCGGTCGTGTTCAGCTTGTCGCCGTCGAGGGCGACCCCGGCCGGCTCGGTGCCGTCGGTCAGATACGTCGACCGGGCTGTGCCGATCGCGCCGCTCGTAGTCGGCATGGCCAGCGGCCCCAACGGCCGCGGCGCGTACGCCGGGGCGCCGGTGACGGGCCCGGTGAAGACGCGGTTGAGGCACTCCTTGTCGGTGAACACCTCGACGCGGAAGAGCTCCGCCTGCTCGCCCGAGAGGCTCGTGTTCCCGGAGAACACGAACCCGGGCATCAGCTTGTGCGCGGGAGAGGCGTCGCTGCCGTCCGAGAAGGCGTCCGAGACGGTGCCGACGAGTTGGAGCGGCCCGGTGGCGAAACTCGGGTTGGTCGTCGTGTACATCGGGCTCCACGGCCCGTACTGCACTGCGGGGATCGCGTTCAGGCGCGGGCCGGTCGCGGTGACGTCGGGGCGGAGGACGCGGATGCGCCAGTGGATCGTCCCGGTCCACTGCGGCGTTTCGTGGAAGGTGTAGGCCTCACGTTCGTCGAGGACGTTCGTCGTCACCACTTCCATCTTGTTCGCGTCGATCAGCCAGACCTGATATCCCGTTGCCCCGTCGGTCGGCGTCCAGCGGAGCAGCCCCGGGTAGCTCGGCAGCGGCGTGGGCGCCGCAGGCGGAGCGAGATCGAAGCCGTACGAGCTGCTCCATGGGCTCGCGCCGGTCGCCGTGACGGCGCGCACCCGCGCGTACAGCGAGTGGGGGTTGCCCGTGATCCACGGCAGCGTGATGTTCGGCGCGAGCACGGGCGCCGACACGGCGTCGTCGGCCCAGATGACCGAGTTGTCGCGGAAGACGTCGCTCAACGAGAGCTGGAATTCGTAGTGGAGGGCGCCTGCGACGGGCGACCAGGCGAACGCGGGCGTCCGCGGGAACGAGGTGCTCGCGGGCTCGTCCGCTCGCAGCAGGAACCCGTGCAGGTTCGTCGGCGCGGCCGTGCCCGAGCGCGCGGAGCCCGCCAGACCTCCCACCAGGAGGACGGCGGCAAGGGAGATCGCGAGACGAGCGCGCACCATCGTCATCCCTCGTTTTCGGCACACCGGCGTGCCGAGCCGTCCCTCACACGAGGGATACGAGGATCGAGCCGGCCGCGAGCACCCGTCCGTCGGCTCCCTGGGGCGCCGCGAGTTGCACCGACGCCGGCAATCCGTCCTCGGCCGAGCCGCAGGGGAGCGCCAGCGCCGGCCAGCCGAGGGCGTCGAATGGATAGGTGAACCGGATGCCGCCCCGGCGGATCTCGCGCTCGTCGACCGTCACGGGCGGCGCGACGAACGGCGTCGTCGGCGTTATGAGGAGGTCATAGCCGTCGAGCAGCTCGGCGCATTGCTCGCGGTACTCGTCCCGCAGCCGCTGCGCGGTCGCGACCTCCCCGTCCGACACCTCGAGGCAGCGCTCGATCTTCGTGCGGACCCGCTCGTCGTACTCGTCTTCGTGCTCGGGGAAGAGCGCCCGGTGCACGTCGGCCACCTCGCGCGCGAACAGCAGGTTCTCCGCAGGATCGGGCAACGGGAAGTCGAGCGGCTCGGCGTACGGGAACTGCGCTGCTGCAGCGCGAACACGCTCGCCGACGAGGGGGTCCGCGAGCTCGATCCAGGCAACCGCGGTCTTCAGCTCGGCCAACGATCCGACGTCGGCCGGCTCGTACTCCGGCGCGAGCGTCTGCAACAGCTCGACGCACCCTGGGACGGTCGACGCCATCGGTCCGACGTGGTCGTAGCTCGGCGCCAACGGGAAGCAGCCGTCCGTCGGGACGAGGTCGTACGTCGGCTTGAAGCCGACGATCCCGCACCACGCGGCCGGGATGCGGATCGAGCCGCCGGAGTCGGTGCCGAGCGCGAGCTCGACGTCCCCCACGGCGATCGCCGCGGCGGAACCGCCGCTCGATCCGCCGGCGACGCGGCCGGGGTGACGCGGGTTCGGAACGGTGCCGTAGTGCGCGTTTTGCGAGGTGATGCCGTACGCGAACTCGTGCAGGTTCGTCTTGCCCGCGATCGAGTAGCCCGCTGCTTCGAGCCGCAGCACCGAGGTGGCGGTACGCGTGGGCACGTGGTCGGCGAAGATCGACGACCCGTACGTCGTCACGAGGCCCTCCGTGTCGAGCAGGTCCTTGATCGCGACCGGCTTTCCCGGTCGCGGCGACTCCGGGCGCGCGAGCCAGATTCCGTCCATCGCCGCCGCTAGTCGAAATGCAGGTACAGGAAGGCGATGCCCCAGGTGCCTGCGAAGAGCAGCAGGAAGATCGCGAACAGGAGCCAGCCGAGGCGGTTGTTCTTCCGGGCGAGCTCGGAGTCCGTCAAACGCTCACGTCCACTGCGAGCGCGACGAAGAGCAGCGCGAGATAGAGGAGCGAGTAGTGGAAGAGGAGTGCGGCGCGCCTCGGCGTCAGGTCGCGGCGGAGCCGCTCGGCCAGCCACACGAACGCTGCGCCGAGCGCGAGCGCGGCCGCGACGTAGCCGAGGCCGGCCGAGCCCCACGCCCACGGCGTCAGCGTGACCGCGACGAGAACGAGCGAGTAGAGGACGATCTGCCGCGCCGTTTCGCGCTCTCCGCGCACCACCGGCAGCATCGGCACCTTTGCGTTCGCGTAGTTGTCCTTGATCAGCAGCGCGAGCGCCCAGAAGTGCGGCGGCGTCCACACGAAGACGATCGCGAACAAGAGCCACGCTGCGACGCCGACGTGGCCGGTGCCCGCCGCCCAGCCGACGAGCGGCGGCACGGCGCCGGCTGCGCCGCCGATGACGATGTTCTGCGGCGTCGCGCGCTTCAACCAGCGCGTGTAGACGAGGACGTAGAAGACGTTGCCGACGAGAGCCAGCACGGCCGTGAGCACGTTCACCGTCGTCGCGAGCAGGACGAACGAGAGCGCCGACAGCGCGAGCCCGAACTCGAGCGCGCGGCTCGGCGCGACGCGACCCGAGGCGACCGGCCGCCGCTTCGTCCTGTCGCCCATCAGCGGGTCGATGTCGCGGTCGAGCACGTGGTTCAGCGCCGACGCGCCGCCGCACGCGAGCGCGAGCCCTGTCATCGCGGCGATCGCCGTGCCGGTCCCGGGCCAGCCGCGGGCGCCGGCGATCATCCCGCAGAAGCCCGTGACGAGCAGCAACGACATGATCCGCGGCTTCGTCAGCGTCACGTAGTCACGCCACGTCCCCCGAAGGCTGGAAATGCCGCCGGCAAAGCCGCCGGCATCCGGCCGAACTTCGTCGCCTTCGGCGACCTGGGCGACGTGCTCGCCTCGGAAGCTCTGCACCGTGACGACGAGGAGCGCCGCGAGCGCGAACGCTGCGAGCACGGCGTGCACGTCGCGTCCCGGCACCGCGGCCGCAGCTGCGAAGAGCGCGGCCGAGCCGAGCACGGCGGGAACGAGCGAGCGGTGCGCGAGCCAGGCGCACACGAGCAGCGCCGCGAGCGGCGGCGCGACGAGCGCCGCGAGCAGGCGGTGGGTCGTGCCGAGGTGCGCAGCGCCCGAGACGACGGCGAGCACGGTCCCGCCCGCGGCGACGAGCGCCGTCAGGCGCAACCAAGGACCGGGCGAAACGCGTGCGACGTTCACGTGCGCTGCCCCGCGAGCGTGCGGCGCAGGTCGCGCAGCGGCCGTGCGCTCGTCACGTAGGGCACGGTGTCGAAATTGTGCTCCGGCGGCGGCGAGGTCGTGTACCACTCGAGCGTGTCGGCGAGCCACGGATCGTTTGGCGCGCGCACGCCCTGGCGCAGCACGTGGCCGCGGACGATGTTCCAGACGAAGACGAGCATGCCGGCCGCCATGATCCCCGATCCGGTCGTCGAGATCAGGTTGTACGTCTCCCAGAGCCCGCCGTGCTGGTACGTGTAGACGCGGCGCACCATGCCGAGCAGGCCCAGCATGTGCATCGGCAGGAACGTCAGGTTGAAGCCGACGAAGGTGAGCCAGAAGTGCGCCTTGCCGAGCCGCTCGTCGAGCATGCGTCCGAACATCTTCGGCCACCAGTAATACAGGCCGCCGAAGAGGCCCATCATCGAGCCGCCGAAGAGCACGTAGTGGAAGTGCGCGACGATGTAGTAGGTGTCGTTCACCTGCCAGTCGACCGGGAAGGCTGCGACGAAGATCCCGGAGAGGCCGCCCATCGTGAACAGCGCGATGAAGCCGAGGGCGAACAGCATCGCCGTGTCGAACTGGACGTTCCCGCGCCACGTCGTCGCGATCCAGTTGAAGATCTTGATCCCCGTCGGCACGGCGATCACCATCGACGAGATCATGAAGAACGAGTTGAGCCCTGTTCCGAGCCCGGTCGTGAACATGTGGTGGCCCCAGACGAGCAGCGAGAAGAACGCGATCCCGAGCGTCGAGAACGCGACCGCCTTGTACCCGAAGATGGGCTTGCGTGCGAAGACGGGAATGATCTCCGAGATCATCCCCATCACGGGCAGCACCATGATGTAGACCTCCGGGTGGCCGAAGAACCAGAACACGTGCTGGTACAGCACGGCGTTCCCGCCCTTCGACGGTAGGAAGAAGTGCGTCAGGCCGCGCCGGTCGAGCAGCAGCATCGTCACCCCCGCCGAGATCGCCGGCAGCGCGACGAGCAGCAGGATCGCGTACGTGTAGATCGACCAGACGAACAGCGGCATGCGCATCCACGTCATGCCGCGTGCGCGCATGTGGTGGATCGTGACGATGAAGTTGATCGCGCCCGCGAGCGACGAGATCGAGAGCAGGTGCAACGAGAGGATCCAGTAGTCCTGACCGTGTCCGGGGCTCGTGAACGGCAGGTTCTCCGAGAGCGGCGGATACGACCACCAACCGGCCTTCGCGCCCCCGCCCGACGCGAACCAGCTCATGTACAGGACGATCCCGCCGAGCAGGAACGCCCAGTACGAGAAGGCGTTCAGGCGCGGGAACGCCATGTCGCGCGCGCCGATCATCAGCGGCACGAGGTAGTTGCCGAAGCCGGCGAGGATCGGGACGATGACGAGGAAGATCATCGACGTCCCGTGGAAGGTGAGCACCTCGTTGTAGGAGTTCTTGGTCAGGAGATGCTCGTTCGGGGTCGCAAGCTGCGCCCGCATGAGCAGCGCCATGATCCCGCCGCCCGCGAAGAAGACGAGCGCGGTCGCGATGTACATGATCCCGATCCGCTTGTGGTCGACCGTGACGAGCCATCGCGCGACGCGGCCGCTGCGCCACGTCACCGGATACACCGCTTCGGACCTAACCGCCACTCGTGCTCGCTCCTTTGAAGATCTTCGACTTCGCGTACTGGACGAGCGCGTTGACCTGTGCGTCGTTCCAGGTATTGCCGACCGGCGGCATCAGGCCGCGCCCGTTGCGCACGATCGCCTCGAGCCCGCTCTTCTGCGTCAGCAATGAGTTGTTCGCGAGCGCAGGACCGTAGCCGCCCTGTCCCTGCATGCCGTGGCACGTCGCGCACACGCCCTGGAACTCGTGCTTCCCGAGCGCTTCCGTCGCCATTTCGCGCTGGACGACGTACTCGTCCAACGGCGCCGCGATCACGCGCGCCTTCATCGCCTCGTGATACGGCCCGCACAGCTCGGCGCACTGGCCGTAGTAGGTTCCCGCGCGGTCGGCGCGGAACCAGGTGTGGTTCGTGCGACCGGGAATCGCCTGGATCTTGCCGTTCAGCTGGGGGATCCACCAGCTGTGCACGACGTCGGCGGAGACGACCTTCAGCTCGACGACCTGGCCGACGGGCACGTAGAGATCGTTGATCGTGCGCGTCCCGTTGGGATAGTCGAACTGCCAGTAGAACTGATGGCCCTCCACGGTGATCTCGAGTGGGTTCGCAGCGGATGCCGGTGCGCCGGTGATGTTCGGGAGCTCGATGAAGATCACGGTCGCGATGACGGCGAGGATCACGACCGGGATGACCGTCCAGACGATCTCGAGCCTCGTCGCGCCGTGGAGCTGGAAGCCCTCGACGGTGCGCGCACGCCCCCGGCTGCGGTACTTCCAGATGAAGAGGGCGAGCGCCGACTCGACGATCACGAAGATCGCGCCGGTGAACCCGAGGATCACGTAGTACGCGGTGTTCGTGTGGTGCGTGTTCGGCGAGTGCGCGAACTGGGGCGTGAATCCGCCGTTCGCGGCTGCGGCGATTCCGGCCGTCGCGAGCGCGAGGACGGCAGCGGGCAGCACCACGAAGAGTCTCCTCCCCACGAGAAGGTGCATTCTATTTGGGATGCCCGAACGCTCGCGTGTTGATCTGCCCGCCTACGTGCCCGAGCGGTACGAGGTGTTCGTCGGCGGGGTCAAGCAGGAACGTGGCGTCGATTACGAAGTCCTCGGACGGTCGCTCGTCTTCCCGCGTCCCATCGCGCAGGAGGGTCGCCTCGGCTTCTGGCGCTGGCTGTCGATGTGGCTCGGGGTCGCGGGCACCTACCGCAAGCACGAGAACGTCGACATCGTCTACGACGTCGGCGGGCGGCGCCAGGTCGCGACGGGACTGACGCCGGTCCCGTTCGACGACTAGAAGAGGCGTCGCTCCGTGCGTAGGTGCGGCGCCCAGTCGAGGCGCGTGGCGCCCGCGAAGCGCAGGTAGGCGGCGAGCGCGCCGCGCATCGCGTCGACGAGCCCGTCGACCTTGGCCGGCGCGATGCCGTCCTCCCACCAGACGTTCAGGATGTGCACGCTCGCGTCCTGGCGTTCGATCCGCGGCTCGATCCGGCCGACGAAGCGGTCGCGGTAGACGATCGGCAGCACGTACCAGCCCCAACGCCGCTTCGCCGGCGGCAGGAAGAGCTCCCACACGTAGTCGAACTCGAACAGCGATCCGAGCAGCGCGCGGTCCCACACGAGTGCGTCGAACGGCGAGAGGAACGAGACCGACGGCTGCGGCTCCGGCGGCGACGCGAGCAGGTCGACGTCCTCGCGGATGACGAGCCGCTTGCCGCGCACCCCCTCGACCTCGACGGCGACGAGGTCACCGCGCTCGACGAGCTCCTCGCGCAACGTGTTCCGTCCGGGCGCCTCGGGCCAGCGCGGATCCGGCTTGGCGGGGCCGAGGCCGGAGAGGATGTCCGCCAACGGGCTGGGCCCGAGCAGGCCGTGCGCGCGGTAGCGCGACAGCAGCTTGTGCCGGAGCTGGTCCGCGACCGGGATGTCGCGTGCGAGCACGTCGGCCGGCAGAAGCCGTTCGATCACGTCGTAGTAGCGCCGGTTGCCCTCGCGGCGGGCGAGGCCGAGGACGCCGGTGGCGACGTACGCCTCGAGCACGGCGCGCACGGTGTTCATCGGTGCACCGAACCAATCGGTCACCGGCCCGTGTTCGCGCTCGAAGTCGGACGACGAGAGCGGACCTTCGGACCGGATGCGTTCGAGCACGCGATCGGCGACGTCGGCGTTCTCGGCGATCACTCGTCGCATCCGCGGGCCGGTTGCGCCGTGGAACCAGGCGAAGTCCCGCGCCGGGACGAGGGACAATCCCTTGTTGAACGCTTCGAAGATCTCGCGCCGCTCGTACAGCTCCTCGCACCACGCGGGGTCGTAATCCGCGACGCGCGCGTGCAGGACGAGATCGTGGCTGCGGCCGGCGACGGCGATCGGGTCGACCTGGATCGAGCCGAGCCTCCGGAACACGTCGAGCACCGCGTTCGGTCCTCCGGTGAGCGCGCGGGCCGGCGCGAGGAAGTGTCGCGCAACGAGAAAGCGCCGCGCCGCCTCGGCCGTGACCCTCATCTACTTCGGAACGGCCTCGAGCTTGTAGCCCACGCCGTAGCGCGTCTGGATGAAGGTGTGCCGGGACGCCTTCTTGTCGATCTTGTCGCGCAGCCGGCGGACGAAGACGTCGACCGTGCGGTCCCGATGCGACTCGCGTCGCCCCCAGAGCTTCTGCAGCAGCTCGTCGCGCGTCGTCACGCGGCCGCCGTCGAGCGCGAGCTGGTAGAGCAGCCGGAACTCGGTCGGGGTGAGCTCCGCGCTCGTGCCGTCGACGTAGGCCTGTACCTCGCGCGGGTCGATGCGCAGCGCCTCGATCTCGATGATCTCGCCCCGAGGCAATTCATCGGTCCGAGTCCCTCGTCGTGACGCCGCGCGCACGCGGGCGACGAGCTCCTTCATCGAGAAGGGCTTGACGAGGTAATCGTCCGCGCCGATCTCGAGCGTGTGCACGCGGTCGTGCTCCGTGCCGCGAGCGGAGACGACGACGATCGGTGTCGCGATCCCTTCCGCGCGCGCCGTCTCGATCAGCTTCCAGCCGTCGAGACCGGGAAGCATCAGGTCGAGCACGCAGACGTCCGGCGCCTCGTAGCGGAGGCGGGCGAGGCCCTGGTCGCCTGCCCCGACCGACACCGGGTCGAAGCCCGCAGCGGCGAGGTGACGAGCCATCCCCTGTGCGATGGTCTCGTCGTCCTCGATGATCAGGACTCTGGACATCCCGCCCATTATCTGGAGCCGGCATGAGTGACGCCGACTACGGCGAGCTTCGCATCGGATTCACGGCTGCCGTCTCGCACGAGCTTCGGACACCGCTCGCCCGGCTCCTCGCCCTGCTGGAGAGTGCGGCGCTCCCCGGAGCCGACGTCGGCGCGCTCATCGCCCAGGCGCGGCGCGAGGTCGAGGAGGCCACGGAGCTGATCGACGACATCCTCTTTCTCGGCGAGCTCGAGACCGGTCGAGAGGTCGTCTCGCTCGGGAGAACCGGCGTACGCGAGGTGGCCGACGAGGTCGTCGCGGAGTATGCGGCGCGCGCCGAGGTCGCCCAGGTCGCCCTGGCCGTCCGCGTGCCCGGCGACGCCGAGCTGCCGCTTCGCCGGCGGATGTTGCGCGTCGTGATCGACAACCTCGTGGGCAACGCGGTTCGTCATGCCGGCGCGGGGAGCACCTGCGTGATCGAGGCCGACGGCTCGAAGTTGATCGTCTCCGACGACGGCGCCGGCGTCGACGAGACCGATCTCGCGCGCCTGTTCGAGCGCTTCTACCGCGCCGACCGCGCGCGCTCGACGCGCGGCAGCGGTCTCGGCCTCGCGATCGTCAAGCACGTCGTCACGGGCGCAGGCGGCACCGTCGAGGCGCGCGGCGGCCGCCGGCGCGGGCTGACCGTCGTCTGCACGTTCCCCGCTCAGTAGGGTTGCCGCGGTGGACTGGCGGATCGAACGGGCGATCTACGACGTATCGCTCCATCACCATTGGGTTGGCTCGCTCTTCCACGGCGTCGAGCAAGCGAGCATCCCGCTGATGGTGGTGATCACGGGCGTGCTCTGGTTCTTCGCGCGTCCGGGCGGCGACCGCAAGTGGAAGCTCGCGTGCGCGAGCGGCTATGCGTCCGCAGCTCTCGGCTACGTGATCGCGTACGTCATCCACCACCTCTACGACCGCGCCCGCCCCTACGAGGCGCATGCGATCAGGCACCCATGGTCGTCGTCCACCGACGCGTCGTTCCCCAGCGACCACACGTCGCTGTCGTTCGCGATTGCGTTCGCCGTGCTCGCCTTCGACACCGTGGCAGGGGTCGTGTTCATCGTCGTCGCGGCGATCATCGGCGTCGGGCGCCTGTTCATCGGCGCGCACTATCCGGGCGACGTGCTCGCCGGGCTCGCCGTCGGCCTCGT
>Ga0070660_100001890_pt1 | contig 14415 bp, 8 predicted proteins | sample KBSC33metaG_FD_64670 | JGI IMG/M metagenome (GOLD analysis project Ga0070660, IMG submission 64670) | Corn rhizosphere microbial communities from Kellogg Biological Station, Michigan, USA - KBS C3-3 metaG | ecosystem: Host-associated > Plants > Roots > Rhizosphere > Soil ... | reverse complement strand
GCTCCGAGCGAGCTTTCCGGTTCGGGGATCGCGTTTCTCTTAGATGAGGGCACGTGGGCCGGGCCGTTCTGGCGAGAAGCTGCTTACGAGTTCCATGACAGCGCGTTCTGGTCGGAAGTGCCGTTCCGGGAGGCGTGGCCGAAGCTGTTGCCGATCTCATGCGATCGGTTTATCGATGCCGAGTGGCTGAAAGGCGTCATCCCCTCCGGAGCGGAAGTTCAGGTGCTGATGAACCGCGTCGACACGCGTACGTACCGCGAGGATCCGGTCCTGGTACGGGTGGTCGTGCCGGATGGCGGCACTTGGCTCATCACCACGCTGCGGCCGTTCGGGGGGTTGGGCTCCCAGCCGACTTCGCTTGCGGCTAATCCCGCCGGAGTGCTGTTGCTGCGCTCCCTCACGACAGCGGTCGGAGCCATGGTGAAGCCGCGCAAAGTGGAGGCAAATTGAGTCTAAGCCGCCGTGAGTTCCTTGCCTTTGGCGCAGGCGCTGTTGGGGTAGGTCTGGCTGGCCGTGTTCTTGCCCAAAAGACACCCACGACGAACTCCACATTCGAAGGTGGAGACGTCCTCGCAAGGCTCCTCAAAACAGCCAACCAAGAGACTTGGCACGCATTGCCCATCGGCGACTTGGTGGGCGTCACCGGCCTAGCTCTAATCGGGACGCCTTACGTCGGCGGGACCTTGGAGACGAGCGATGACACTGAAGCCTGCTTTGTCTCGCTTACTCGGCTGGACTGCGTGACCTTTTACGAAGCCTGCCTCGGATTCGCCCGCGTGGTCAAGAAGAGCAAGGGCCGCCTCACACCGAAGAGCGCAAGACCCAAGCTGCTCAAGGAAATAGAAAGCATGCGCTACCGCGGCGGCCATGCGGACGGCTATCTCAGCCGGCTGCACTACACGAGCGACTACTTCTTCGATAACGACCGGCGCAAGATCATGCGGCTCATTACCAAGTACCTGCCAGGGGCAGTGGCGACGGACAAGCCACTCGACTTCATGAGCACGCACCCGAATTCGTATAGGCAACTCAAGGCGCATCCCGAGTGGGTGCCGCGTCTGGCCGAGTTGGAAAAGCAATGGACCGCACGCAAGCCGATGTACATTCCGAACGAGGTCATTCCGATGGTGGAATCGCTCCTTGAGACGGGGGACCTGATTGGAATCGCTACCAGCGCCCACGGCCTAGACACTTCCCACACCGGAATCTGCTTGAGAGATCGGGAGGGCGCCCTGCGCATTCTCCATGCCAGCAGCGCCCATAAGCAGGTCGAACTCGGACCCAGACTTGCGGACTATCTCGGCTCGGTCAAGAAGGACATCGGCATCATGGTGGCTCGCCCTCTGGAGCCTTAAGAACGAACCTCGTATAACGCCGCGAAGAACCTGACGTAAGCTAAAGGGAATGCTTTTTCCCTTGATTTCTTTGGCCTTAACCAACGCGATCAATCCGCCGGTCTTGCCGATCCAGGTGGATGGAGAACTCTGTCACCCTCGCAATCTCCTTGTGAAGGTGGATTCGTTCGACCGGCACTCGGAACTCGAGAGCGCTGGGTTCAAGATCGTCCGCGATATCCCCGAGATCGGGTACGTCGTCGTCGAATCGCCGAGTCGTGAGCTGAAGCGCTTTCGATCGATCGCGCAGGCGCTGCCCGGCGTCCAGCGAGTCGACTACGATCGCGCGGCAAAGCCCGCCTACACGCCAAACGATCCCATGTGGAGCGACCAATGGCACACCCGCGCCATCAAGGGCGACCTCGCCTGGGACATCACAAAGGGAAGCAGCAACGTGATCATCGCCGTGCTGGACACGGGCGTCGATCGCTCGCATCCCGATCTGGCCGGCAACATCTGGGTCAATAGTGGCGAAATCCCCGGCAACGGACTCGATGACGACCACAACGGCTATGTCGACGACGTCTACGGTTGGGACTTCGCCTATGGCGACAACGACCCGAGCGACGACTATGGCCACGGCACGGCCTGCTCCGGTCTCGTCGCCGCGATTCAGGACAACAGCATCGGCGTAAGTGGCATGGCGCCGGGCTGCAAGATCATGTGCGTCAAGATCGCCAACAGCGCCGGATATTTCTACGATTCCGCAAATATTCCTGGCTATATCTACGCTGCCAACATGGGCGCGAAAGTGTTCTCGATGAGCTTTTTCTCGGACCGCGTAAGCGCGCCCGAAGAGGATGCTTTAAAGTACGCGGTCAGCAAAGGCGTGCTACCGGTGGGCGCGGCAGGGAATGACGCCACCGTCTACTCCTACTATCCCGGAGCCTATGATTGCGTGCTCGGAGTTGCCGCTCTCGATGGCAGTATGAACAAGGCTGGCTTCTCCGATTACGGCAGCTGGGTGGACGTGTCTTCGCCAGGAGTCTCTCTGGCGACAATCACCAATGGCGGCGGTTACACCACCGGCTTTGCCGGGACGAGCGGTGCTTGCCCGCAGGTCGCGGGAATTGCGGCCCTCTGTTTCTCCGCGAAGCCCGCGGCCACCCCACAGGAGGTCATGAATGCGATTGAGGACAGCGCCACAACGCAGTCGCAAGCACCCTACGGCGAGTTCGCGAGCTATGGCCAAGTGAATGCGCAACTTGCGGTCCAGCGAATTCTCGGTGCTTCGGTTCCGAGCAAACCCAGCGTGATGCGGTGGATCAGCCCTCTGCCTCCGAGTCTCCGAGGGCCAAGGCAGATCGGTGCAACGGCCAGACTCTACGGACGAGGTCTCGGTCTTCCAAACACGGTGCAGATCACCTTCAATGGTCGGCCCCGGCAAATCACGTCCCAAAGCCGGGATTATATCGACTTCGCCCAACCAGCCGGATCCGGAACGTTCGGACTGACCGTCAACGGCTCTCAAGTCACAACTCTGAAGGTGCCGGCTCGCAATGGCTACGTTTGCCCAATCACCGAATGCTCCGCCCCCGGCGCCTCTGTGACGGGCGGGTTCGCCGAGGGTCTGGACAACGACAGTGTATTCCTCACCTGTACACGGCGCGGCGACGGCTTTTTTCTGCTGCAGGGTGCCTTCCGCAATGTGCCCAAGACGACTGCTATGACCCTCACCGTCTCCCGAAAGTATTCGGGCACGACCGGGACCGAGTCGGTGCAGCTCTACGACTGGTCGACGGCTTCCTACCCTTATGGCAACTACGTGACCTTGGACTCGCGAACCCTCTTTACGGGTAAGCGAACAGATACCTACACGCTCACGAATCCCAGCCGCTTCGTGGATCCAAATGGTGTCGTCTACTTCCAGATCGTAACCTCGAACGACGTACCCGACGGCACGACGCTGAGCCTCGACACGGCCTATCTACAGTTCAACACCATGCCGGGACCGTCCTTCGGCACTGCTCAGTAGCAGCTTGAGCGTTTCCCGCTTGTCCAGAGTCTCGTTGCTTACCTCGCAACGGGGGCTCAGCAGGCAAGCGGGACACCCCTCCTCGCAGTCGCAGGTTTCGAGCAGTTGCGTGGCCTGCCGCAGCCATGGGCCGGCATCAGCAAAGAGCCTCTCGCAAAGCCCCACCCCACCTGGCGTCGTGTCATAGACGAACACGGCAGGAGCGAGCGTATCCGGAAAGTAGGCGTACCACGCGCTGGAAAGGTCGTTCCGATCGCAGCCTGCGATAAGAGGCGCAAGTGCCATCAAAGCGTGCTCCACCCCGTGCACGCCTGCCATCTCCAGCGCTGGATCTTCGCCTTCGAGCATGGGTAAATCCATGCGGACTGCAATGGTGTCGTAGGTGATCGGCGGAAGGTCTAAGTCTTCCAGTCCCAGGATCGTGTCGCCGTCGAGAGATCTGCGCTTGTAGCCAACCACCGCGCTGGTGACCTTAACGCCCTGCAGTTTCATGCTTTCGCTCTCTCGGATCGTGACCTGCGGCTCGATGACCGATTGGACAATCGCTTGAGTGTAGTAGTCGGCTTCCATCGGCACGACATGAGCGACATTTGTGGTGAGGTCGAGGCTGGTCACGAGATAGCTCGCGCCGCGGTGCAGGTAGATCGCCCCCGAGTGCGCCTGCTGCATGGCGCGCCAACGCTCCATGGTGCCGAGCAGGTCGCCGTCGAGCATCAGCGTCACCAACTCCCCGCCGGCACCGCGAATGTTGATCTTTGGCGCGGGCGGCTCGTGGGAGGGATAGAAGAACATGCCGGCACGAAAGGCGAGTTCGCCAGCTCTATCCAGCGACTCCGTCAGTTCCAGCGCCGAGGGGCCGAAAGCTTCCAATTCACTGGGGTTCAGCGGACGCTCGTGGGCAGCGCAAAGAAGCTGTTGGCTCAGGATCTGCGGGTTCTCGGGGTTGACCGCCACGTGCTCGGCCGTCGCTTGCATGAGGCGTTCCGGCTGGCGGATAAGGAACTGCTCCAACGGATCGTCGTGCGCGACCATGACGGCGAGCCCGTCGTGAGCTCCGCGTCCCGCGCGTCCCGCTTGCTGATAGAAGCTGGCGATCGTTCCCGGGTAACCGTTCATCACCACCGCATCCAATCCGCCCACGTCCACCCCCAGCTCCATGGCGTTGGTGGCGGAGAGCACCATGAGATTGCCCTTGAACAGGTCCTTCTCGATCTGCCGCCGCTCCTTCGGCGTGTAGCCGGCGCGATAGCTCTCAGCCTTTTGAGGACTCACGCCCGTGTTGTCGAGACGCTTGCGAGTGTAGCGGAGCACAAGTTCGGCAGAGACGCGAGCCCGGTTGAATGCGATGGCACGCTTGCCCGACTCTGCGAGGGTGGCAAGAATTTCGGAGGTAACGATGTTGGGACTGAGGCGTTTCACGCTCGGTGCGGCATCGTCGATCAGCGGCGGGTTCCAGAAAGCGAAAGTGCGCCGCCCTTGCGGCGAGCCGTCCTGGTCTATGAGCTTCGCTTGACGTCCCGTCAGTTGCGTGAAGAGTTCAAGTGGATTGCCGATGGTGGCGGAGCACGCGACGATCTGCGGCCTGCTGTGGTGCCACTCGCAGAGTCGCAAGAGCCGTCGCAGCACGCCGCCGACGTTGGATCCGAAGACGCCTCGATACACGTGCATCTCGTCGATCACGATCAGTCGCAAGGACTTGAGGAAGCGTGTCCAATTCTCGTGTCCGGGCAAGATCCCGACGTGGAGCATGTCGGGGTTCGTCAGGACGATGTGCGCCAGTCGGCGGATGCTGCTCCGTTGGCCGGTCGGCGTATCGCCGTCGTAGGTGGCGACCCGCACTCCAAGGCCCTTGCTCAATTCTTCCAAGCGGCCCAACTGGTCTTGCGCAAGAGCCTTCGTCGGAAACAGATAGAGCATCCGCGCAGCCGGCTCGCTAAGTGCGTGCTGCAGCGCGGGCAGATTGTAACAAAGCGTCTTGCCTGAGTTGGTGCCGGTAACCACCACCACGTCGTCCCCCCCTATCGCGGTGTCATAGGCTAGCGCCTGATGTTCGTATAGCTGCTTTAGCCCAAGCTCGCGGAGTCGAACTTGCAACGATCCATGCATCGCCGCTTCCGGCACAGCAAACCGAGCTTCACGGGCGGGGATTTCGTGGAGATGCGTGATATGCCCGTGCGGACCCTCTACAAGAAGAGGATCATTCATCGCCGTCCGGCTCGAGTGCCGCTCGCTTCGCCCGGCGTTTGCTTGCAAACTTCACCACGACTACGGTGACCAGGAAAAGCACGCTCACCGGAATCGCCATGGACAACATAGTGAAGAAGTCGTTGCTCGGCGTCACGATCATCGCGGCCGCAAAGACAGCGAACGTCGCTTTTCGCCAGTGCGTCATCAAGGTTTCTGTCTCCAGAAAACCTAGCGCGTTCAGCGCATAAACGATCAGCGGAAGCTGGAAGCCAATGCCGAACGCCAGCAGCAGCTTCATCGAGAAGAAAATCAGGTCTGGGACGTGCTGGTAAAGCGCGGTGCCGGGAAACTCTTCGACATAGGTTGTGAACCAGCCGATCGCGTCAGGAATGATGAACCAGGAGAAGGAGGCGCCCATCGCAAACAGAACCAAGCTCAAGGGCGCGGCTATTCGGAAGGGCTTGCGCTCTCTCGGCTTCAGAGCTGGCTCGACAAACCCCCAAAGTTGCAGGATAAGGAACGGAAACGTGAGGACAAGGCCGATGATTAGCGAGAGCTTGAACTTGAAAAGGAACGGATCCGTCGCGTTGCTCCAGACATATTTGCTCTCGATGTGGTGCCGAAAGAGGATCGGATCGACCGTCCGCTTAATGGTTGTCTGAAGGCTATTGAAGATCGGCGGCTCGATGAACCAGCCAATCACCCATCCCGCAACGAGGATGACCAATGACCGGATAATCCTCGAACGAAGTTCTTCGAGGTGCTCGACCAAAGTGAGACGGAACTCCTCCGGATCATCCGGGGAGTTCCGTTTCTTCTTCCAGAACGCCAGCTTGGGCGCAGTCGCCATTAATGCTTAGACTACTTCTCCAAGGTAAAGATCATCTGGTATCGATAGCGGTAGTACTGAACTTGGCTGCCGGGTCCATTGGAACCTCGGCCATTGTTTCCGCCGAAGTTGCCCCCAGGGTTCGCGCCACCAGGAGCGCCGGCTGCGCCAATGCCGGTGGAAGCAGGACCGCCCTGTCCTCCGCCCGTGCCGATGCCGCCACGTCGCTGATTAATGTTGTCCGGTGGGAGGAGAAGTCCGGATCCCGGAGGGGAGCCGACCGTGCCGCCGCCGCCCGAAGGTCGGCCATCGCGATCGCCGGTAGGTCCACTGGAATTACCGCCGGTGCCGAACCCGCCGCCTCCTGCTTGCTCCTTCGTGTCGATTGTGTAATCGCGAACAACCTTAAGGACCTGGTGTGTGTCCAAGGCAAAGTAAACAGTCTCATCGAGTGACAGCTTGTCGTCGCTGAATTCTCGCCCTTGCTGCGTAAGCTTGAGGCCCTCGGTGGTCCGCATGCCTTGCGTGATGCTGTGGCGGAGCTTGGCACAGGGATGGCCCATTTCGTACTCGACATCGATGAACTCGCCACGAGCCTGCACCGGTTGCGAAACCCGGTCCGTCGTAAAGCGTTGCTCCAGATTGAGCCTCGGCATCAAGAAGCGAGTTTGCCAAGAGTCGCCCGGCTTAACGGACTTCACAGGGAGCGAGGGGAGCGGGAAGTCCGCATAAAGATCAACTCGGCCACCGGTCAAGTTGAGCGGCACGAACTGACTTGAAGGCAGCGCGGCGGGAATTGCGCCGTACACCTCGCGGCCCGTATTTGTCATCCGCATATAGATCGGCCCCATCTCGTACGAGTAATACTTTTCCGGATTCTCGCCGATCGTGACCCAAGCATAATCCTTACCTCGACTGGGCAACGGCTGCATTCGGATGAGCCCGTCCCCATTCCCGTACGTCTGATCGACCGCGTACAGGATCCGCAGATTCTCCGCTTCGAGCGGCAGTTCGGCGGCACGCCCTCCGAGGGAGTTTTGATTCGCTGAAATAGTCGATACGGCGGTGCGAATCTCCAGGCTGTATGCAACCTCGGTGCCGGGGCGGAAGTTGTATCTAAGCTTAAGACCGGAATCGGGGATCTTGATGCTGCTGTGGTTTGCGACGCGGATGTTCACCTGCGTCTGGCTGAGCTCACGCGGGCGATCAGAGTAGTCCACATAAAGAATCGCGCGGAGCGTGTACATGCCATCGGCGATCTGCCGCGCCTTGGTATCCAGGGTGTAAACATATGAGCCGTTCACCAACGGAAGCGTGGTGGCTTCGATGAACTTCTCGTTCTCAACCTTGTCACCGCGGGTGGCTCCCAAGTAGATACCCACATAGCCGTTGCTGGGGATGCTGCCCTTCGGGAACTTGACGGTGATCTTCTCCCTGGAGAGAGGGCCGTTTGTATCGGGATTGTAGTTGCGCGGGCTCACAACCGTGAACGGGGCTTGCGCGAACGCCGCTCCGATCACGGCGGTTAAAGCTAAGGCACCAAGTAGTCGCTTCATCAAAATCCTCCGGCACAAGTGCCGACTCTAGGCATTATGACGCTCCCAGTCTGGCGGATGTCACAAAGGCTATAGAGTAAAGCAGAACATCGCGCCCCGGTCGATCTCGCCCTTCGCCCAGATGCGCCCACCGTGCTTCTCGACGATTCGTCTCACGTTCGCCAGGCCAATGCCCGTGCCCGGATACTGGTCCTCGCGATGGAGCCGCTCGAACGGGGCAAAGATCTTCTCCGCGTAGTCCTGCTCGAAGCCAATTCCGCTGTCGCACACACAAAAACAATGGCCCGGGTCTTCGTTGCACCTTCGCACCTTGATGCTGGGGCGCTCTCCCTTTTTCGCGAACTTGAACGAGTTTTCGTAAAGGTTCTGGAAGAGGAGTCGGATCAGCTGGCCGTCCCCTTCTGCGGCAAGGCCAGGCTCAATGTCGAACTCGGCTTGAAGGTGCGGGTGCCGGGCCTTGATCTCTTCGGCAACTTCGGTGGCTATCGCGGATAAGTCGAGAGGCGCCTTTGTAAGCTCTAGCCTGGTGAGGCGCGATAGCTTGAGCACGTCGTCGATAAGCCGGGCGAGCTTGTTTGCGGCGGCAACCTGGCGCTGAAGCCGGTGTTGAGCCTCCGGCGGAAGCGCGTCGGAGTAGTCCTCGATCAGCATCATGCTCGAAGCAGTGATCGCCCGCAGCGGCCCGCGAAGATCGTGGGAAACCGTGTAAGAAAAGCCTTCAAGCTCTCGATTTGCGGCTTCAAGGGCCGCGGTTCTTTCTCGGACCCGGGTTTCTAGAAGCGTGTTGGCATGCTCGATCTCCATTCGCGCGCGGAGGTTCTGCACTGCGAGCCACGCGCGATCGGCAGCTTCGACGGTGAGGTCGACCTCTTCTTGGCTCCATAGGCGCGGCCTAGAGTCCTGGACCGAAAGCACCCCCTGCAATTCGGACTTCGGCCCTCTAAGCACGGGCACGGCAATGTAGGAGCGAACTTGGATGCGCTCGAACACTTCCTTCTTCGCCGCCGCCAGAGTCGCGAGCCGTGGGTCTTCCAACGTGTCGTTCACCACAACGACCTCTCCGGTTTTGAGCGGGGCGATCGTGTGGGAGCCCACCTTCGGCACCTCGAAGGAGCCGATGATGCTCGACACGTCGCGCACGTAATCGTCGGTGATCACCAATTCGGTGCCCTCCGGGTTCATTTCGCCATAGGTGCAGCGGCTGGCGCCCAGCTCTTGGCCAAGGGCCACGACCACACCGTGAAGAATCGCGTCAGGCGTCTCGAAAGTGCGGAATTTATCATTGAGCGTGAGGAGGAAGTTGCTTCTCCGCTCGTTCCGCTTGCGCTCGCTAATGTTCGTGATCGTGCCAACCCATTCCAGCACTTCGCCCTTTTCACTCTGAAGGGGAACGGACCGGATTTCGCAATAGGCGTATTGATGGCTGGGAGCATGCCAGATTCGTGCCTCGGTGTTTAGCGGCTCGACCGCTTCAAGGCTAGCGGCCCAGGCGGCTTTCAGTGACTCGCGATCGGACGCCTGGACAGCGTCCAGCCAGCCCCAACCGATCTGCTGTTCCTGGTCCTGCCCGCTGAAGGCTTGCCAGTTCGGCTGAAAAGCGTTCCAATTTCCCGTCGGATCCGCAGACCACGTGACGGCCGTGCTGGCTGAGACCAGCGTACGATAGCGGCTCTCGGCCTCGCGAGTCTGCTGATAGAGATGCGCGTTCTGGGTCGCTGCTGCCATCTGAAGCACGAGTGCCTCTAACATTCGGAGGTCGTCGTGGTCGTACGCGCCGTCGCAATGGCTCGAGACTTGAACCACGCCAATCACTTCGCCCTTCAGGCGCACAGGAGCTAGTAGTAGAGAGGAGACGCCAGTGTCGTCAGGCTTGCTAATCTTGCGCTTGTTACCGTGCTTGTCGACGTCGACATAATTAGCGCCGGGGGCGGTGACCCGCTCTCGCACGTTTCCGATGAGCGTGCCCTCTCCTGAGAGAATGATTTGGCTCTGGATGCCCGTGCCGCTGCGATTAAGCGGCAGGGGTGGCAATACGGAGGGGTCGAGCACCTCGCCGTCCACATAGGCGAACTCGCATCGGATCATCTCGTCCTTTGGCGAGTAGCTCGAGACAACAAGGTTCTCGCACTCCATGACCTCAGCGATCAGGCGTCGCAGGCTGAGATAAACCTGAGTCGGATCGAGCGTACTGCTGAGCTCCCGTCCGGCCTCATACAGGAGCGAAAGCTCGCGAGCGCGCTTATCGAGGGCGATTTCGGTGCGTCGGCGCTCAGTTAACTCGTTTTGTAGAGAGGTAACAAGGCGAGCGTTGTCGACGGCCAGGCCGGAACGGCGGCCTAGCTCCTCAGCCAGGTCAAGATCGGATTGTCCATATCGGCCCGGAATGGAGGACACAAAGGTGAGCGCCCCGATTGTTCGGCCGCGCGAGACGAGCGGGACGACCATCGCGGATCGTATTAGCGCTTCTTCGACCAAGTGCCGGTCTTCTTCTTTGACCCGCTCTTCAATGAGACTCGCGGTGATCATCGAGTGCAGTTCGGATTTTCCGGTGCGCAGCACGGCACCGACGCCATAGGGGTCCTCTACGCTGACCGGTCGATCCTCCTGGAGCCGGCGCGCCCACTCGACGCGGCTCGGGTCCACGTGGGCGATCGCGAGGCGATCTATGGAGTTGTCCTCCTCAAGGATATCGACGGCGCACCAGTCGGCAAGGTCCGGGACGGCGAGTTGGGCGACGTTGTTGAGCGTCGTCTTGTACTCGAGAGAGGACGCGAGGAGGGAGCTTGCTTCTGCCAGAAATGTGTCGGCTATCTCACGACGCTTCTGTTCCGTAATGTCCCGCGCGATTTTCGAGGCACCGATGATCGTCCCGTTGCTATCGAGAATCGGTGAGACCGTGAGAGAGACGTTAATGGGAACGCCGTCCTTACGAACGCGGACCGTCTCGAAGTGCTCGATCTTCTCGCCGCGACCGACGGCGTCGAGAATCCGGAACATGTCTTGGACTCGATCCGGAGGGATGATGACCGAGATCGGCTTACCGACGACCTCCTCGGAGGTGTAGCCGAAGATGCGCTCGGCGGCGCGGTTCCAGGTAGTAATTCGGCCGGTTAGGTCCTTGCTGACGATCGCGTCCTCAGAGGATTCGACAATCGCTGCAAGCCGCTCCCAGCCCCACAGGGGGGAGTTCTCAGCCGGCGGCTGCTTAAGGGCGCCGAGATTGCTCTCCATCTTCGCAGGTACATCTTAACACGCTAAGGTATTGAAAGTTGTCGCGGCAAGCGCAATATTCAACAACCTTGCGCGAATTACCGGGCTGCTTCTAGCGCGCTTTGAACGGCTTCCATATAGCTCGGATGCGTCACGATGGCGTCCCGGACGATTCGGTAATCGGCGTCCAGGACCATCATAGTCGCGAGCAGGTGGATCATCTCGGCCGCGTCGGCAGCCAAGATCGCCGCTCCAAGGACCCGGTTTGTATCCCCGTCCAGCACAACTTTGACGAAGCCCGCACGCTTCCGGCGCTCACGAGCGAGGCCGTTGTGGGTCATGTCGAATCGACCCACCTTGATGTTCTTGCCTGTTTGCCGTGCTTCGGCCTCTGAAAGACCGACTCGCGCCAGTTCCGGATCCGTGAAGACCGCGTAGGGCACCACGCGTCCGGTGGTTACCTTTGAGCCATCGCCCAGTAGAGTCGAGCGCATCACGCGAAAGTCATCCCAAGAAGTGTGCGTGAACTGTAGCCCGCCACGGATGTCTCCCACGGCGTAGATGCCTGGGACATTCGTTTCTAGATGCGAATTCACCTGAACAAAGCCCTTCGAATCGAGCTCCACACCCACGGTATCGAGGCCGACATCGTGCGTGTTAGGGGTGCGCCCGGCTGCCACGAAGATGTTGTCGAACTCCTCGACCTTGCCATTCCAGCTCACCCGTAAGCCGTCGGCATGTACGTCCAGCTGTTCGACCTTCGCGTTAGTCTCGAACCTGATCTTCTCTTGCTGAAGCTGCTTGACCAGAGCTGAAGAGACGTCCTCGTCTTCGTGAGAAAGAATGCGCGGGCCGGCTTCGAACACCGTCACATCCGCCCCCATGCGCCGATAGAACTGGCTCATCTCTAGCGCGATCACTCCGCCGCCGAGCACAACGAGCCGTTGGGGAAGATCCTGGCGGTCGAGCCAATTTCCCGCGTGGATGCACTCAACCTCGTCCAGCCCTGGCACCTCGGGCAAGTAGGTGCGGCTTCCAGTGTCCAGCACGACCTTCTCAGCCGTGAAATCCTCCGTGCCGACGCCTACCCAAAAACCTTTCTCGTGGTGCCCCCGGATGCGGGCGTGGCCGCCTAGGATCTTCGGGTTCTCGCGTCCACCATACGCGTCCTGCAAACCCTCGCGAGACTCCTCGCGGATTCCCCTTGCCTGCGCCAAAACGGCCGTGTAATGCACCTCCACTCCCGCGAAATGGAGCCCAAACTCGCCGGCCCGTCGTGCGTCGTGCGCGAGCAGCGCACTCGCCAGGGCCGCCTTAGTCGGAGTGCATCCGAAATTCACGCAGGATCCACCTAAATGCTTCCGCTCTGCAATGGCTACCGTGCGACCTGCCTCCACGAGAGCATCCGTCAGGGGGAATGCGGCTTGGCCGGCGCCAATGATCAGAACGTCGAAGTGACGCATCGTATCTATGCTAACCCCATCGAACACAGAGTTGTATGATTAGTCAAAGTCGGAGTCGATTCGCCCATCGACGACGAGGGGAGAGCATGAATGAGCGACCACCGACTCAAGCTCATTGACGTACCTAGCCAACGAGCGCGCGTCGATTTCGCGGCTTCGGTTAGGGATGGGTTAAGGTCCACGCCCAAGACCCTGCCGAGCCGGTTCTTTTACGATCACCGCGGCTCTGAGCTCTTCGAGCAGATCACTGAGCTGCCTGAGTACTACCCAACCCGCTGCGAGGCCTCTATCTTTGCCGAGCGAGCCGCCGAGATCGTTTCGACGTTCGGTTGCGAGATGTCGCTCGTCGAGTTCGGGAGCGGCAGCTCCCTTAAGACACGTCAGCTCATCTGGGCGATTCTAGGTTGTCAAGGAACGCTGGATTATGCGCCGATAGACATTTCCGGCCAATTTCTGAGGGAGTCGTCGGAGGCCTTGCTGTCGGAGTTTTCCGGTCTGCATGTGACGGCGCTCGCGAGCGAGTATTTCGATGCGATCTCGGCCATGCCACAGTTCGACAAGCCGCGCCTGATCCTCTTTTTGGGCGGAAACATCGGCAATTTCGAACGGGGCGAAGCGCTTTCGTTCTTGTCTCAGGTCCGGAAGCAAATGTCGCCATTGGACCGGCTGCTCATCGGCACCGACCTCGTGAAAGACCCGGCAATTATCGAGGCGGCTTACAACGACGCACAAGGGGTCACTGCCGAGTTCAACAAGAACCTACTTGCCCGGATCAACACGGAGCTCGGCGGCCACTTCGACCTGGATAACTTCGAGCACCATGCGCCGTTCGTCCGAGACCTTCAGAGAATTGAGATGCGCCTCGTCAGCAAGTCGGCGCAGCGCGTCTGCATCGACGATCTGCGCATACCAGTGAACTTTGAAATGGGCGAGTCGATCCGAACCGAGATCTCGCAGAAGTACACATTCGAGAGCTTCGCCTCGTTAGCCTCGGAAGCGGGCCTCGAGCTGTTCCAAAGATGGACCGACGCCAACGGCTGGTTCGCCGTACACCTTTTGAGGCCCGCTTGAAGCAGGACATCCGTCAACGACTGGAGACTGCAAGGGAGCGCACTCTCTGGCTGCTCGACCAAGTGCCTGACGAGTTCCTCCGCCGCCGCGTTCACAGCTTCTACTCGCCAGTTGGCTGGCACTTCGGCCATATCGGCCGGACCGAGGAGTGGTGGGTGATCTGCGAAGCGCTGAAACAGCCCTGCCTCAATGAGCACCTTTCTTTTCTTCTCGCGGACACACCGGACAACCCAAAAGACAACCGTGTCAACATCCCTGATCGCGAGGGGCTAAAGCGATACCTCGCCGCAACGCGCTTAAATGTCTTGGAAGCTTTGGAGGAGACAGAGCTCGATCCCGAAAACCCTTATCTGCGGGAGGGCTACGTTTGGGAGTTCGCGGTGCAGCACGAATGCCAGCACCAAGAGACCATCGCGGAGATGCTCTGCCTCATCCACCAAGCAGCGCACAGTAGCGCATATTTTCAATCTGCTAAGCCCCTGACGCGAGCCGAGACTATCGTTCTAGCGAAGGACCTTGCAAACGCAAGTGACCCTTCAATGCCGATCAGCATCCGCGGCGGCGAATTCATCATGGGCAGCAACAGTTGGTGCGGCTACGACAACGAGAAACAAGAACACCGAGTCGAAGTCGAGCCCTTCAACCTGGATGAGTCTCCTGTCACCGCCGCTCAATGGGCGGCATTCATCGCCGAGCACGGCTACCATCGCCCGGAGCTCTGGTCGGCGGA